>Ga0308163_10002047_pt1 | contig 19614 bp, 10 predicted proteins | sample PhyTR1_FD_201037 | JGI IMG/M metagenome (GOLD analysis project Ga0308163, IMG submission 201037) | Phyllosphere microbial communities from UC Gill Tract Community Farm, Albany, California, United States - DLSLT.R1 | ecosystem: Host-associated > Plants > Phyllosphere > Unclassified | place: USA...
GCCGAGATCATGCCCGACAGGCGCTTGCGATCCTCGGTCTCCACGGTCGGCCGAGTTCGGCCCGGCGTGTAGAACCCCTTCCCCAGCGCCGACGCGAACTTATCGAGATACCAGCCGGTGTTGTAGGAGCGGTCGTTGCGGACCTCCTTGCCCCAATATTGTGCGTCGGCGAGAATGCCGAACGTGCCGTCGTCGGTCTTGGCGCTGATCAACGCGGTGGCGTTGGGCTTCACCTTGTCGGTCAGCGTCGTATAGGTGCCGCGCAGGTTCAGCGTGGTCTTGTTGCCGACGTCGAGCGGACGGAACGTCTTGACGTCGATGTTGCCGCCCAGCGCGCCCTCGGTCATGTCCGACGTCGGCGTCTTGACCACGTCGATCTGCGACACGAACTCGGCCGGCAGCATCTCGAAGCGGAACTGACGACCGTTGGCGCCGCCATTCTCGATCAGATCGTTGATCGCCACCGGGCGCCCGTTGAGCAGCGTGCTCTGGAACTGCGGACCCAAGCCACGGACGCTGACGTACAGCCCCTCGCCGCGGGGACGCGTGATGGTGACACCTGGAATGAGCTGGAGTGCTTCCGCCACGTTCTGCGCCGGAAACTTGCCGATGTCGGTCGCATTGATCGCATCCACGCCGTAGCCTGCCTGCCGCTTGGTCTCGGTCGCCGCGGCGAGGCTTCGCGCATAGGAGCCGGTAACGACGATATCCCCTGTCGTATCCGCGTCTGGAATGCCTGCAGTATCAGTGGCGCGGGTTTGCCCAGTGTTGGATGCGCTAGCGCTGGTCTGCGCGTTAGCCGATTGCGTTGCGCCCAGAGCCGCAAGCGTAAGCGGCAGCGTCGCCCAAAGCAGGCGCGAATGTTTCAACATGTCGAGTATTCTCCCCCGGACCGACCGGTCCGAACGAGCGGGGCTCTAGGACGCGGATGTTGCGGGCTGGCGGCATTATAGTTTCACTACCGTTACGGTTTTACTTCCGACGTGTTGCATGACGATTTTTAGACGCGCCTGCGGACACCGGAGCCGCCCAACCGACGCTAGGGTGACAAGGGTTTGATGAGCACGCACATTTTCGTGCGAAGGTTCGGCGATGGCACTGGAACGAGACCAGGGACATGGCTGACGCAGCAGCCTCAGCTCAGGTCATCACATCCCGAGGCCCCTGCATTTGGAATAAATCTTTTTCCGGTTGATCAGGCGATTCCACAGTCAAACCACTTGAAATATTATCGTCACGGATCCGTCAGGACCGATCCCAGTTTATTCAGCCACGGCTCGCTATAATTCTGCCTTCACTAAAATGTATCAGGCAGCTCTTTCCGTTTATCTCTTTGAGAATTAGCAATATTATAAAACAGGAAAACCAGCTTTATAGTAAATTGGAAATAAGTGACCGCCAATATTAACCTATTGATGTAAGATTTAGGCGAGGGTTCGGAAACAAGGAGTTCCCGATGCGACCCGATGCCAAGGCACTATTAGCAAGACTGGGACAGCGCGATTTCCAGTATCGCCAGTTCGCCGACCCAATTGCCGACGTCGAACCGTGGCCGTTGTTTGCGGCATTGCTGGAGGATGAGCGCGTCGTCGGTCGCGCGGAACGTGCGACGGAGGAAAGGGCACCCGCCAAGAACTTCTTGAGCGATTACGATGACTTGTCGGTACGCGGCGAGCCCGGTCAGCGCCAGGGGGGCAGCCTGCGTGCGTTCCTGTCCGGCCTTTCCGACGATCATACGGAGCGCCGTTGATGCCATTGATCCTGTGCCACTCACCGGTCGGCGGCGTCGGAACCACGTTCCTGACCGCGCGTCTCGCGCTCGGCCTTGCCGCACGGGGGCACGACGTCTCCGCGATCGATTTCACGCACGCCGATGCGTTGAAGCTGTTCTTTGGAATGCTCCCCGCGCAGGAAATTCCGGCGATGACCGATGCCACGACCGAAGGCATCGTCGTCGACGGCGTCGAGTTGCTGTCGGGCTATGCCGCCGTCCAGAGCGGTGCGTTCGGGCGCCTGATCGCGCGGTCGGGCACGTCGCCGTTCGATAGCGCGCGGATCGTGCTGGCCGATGTCGCCTCCGCGGACCTCGCGCTGAAGACCAGCCTGTTGCCGCACGCCGCGCTGCACCTGTGTACGCTCGTGCCGCAACCGACATCGCTCGCGGCGTTGGCGAAGGTCCAGCCGGGCACGCCCACGATCGACCTCGAACAGACCGTGTTCGTGCTCAACCAGGTCGACGACACGCGCAAATTGTCGCGCCATTCGCAGATCTTCCTGCGCGCGCTGTTCGGTGACAATCTGATCGCGACGGTCCGCCGCGACGAGGCGGTCAACGAGGCACTGGCGTCGTTCCAGCCGATCGCGCGCTACGCCAAGCAGAGCGTGGTCCTCCCCGATCTCGCCGCGATGACCATCGCGATCGAAGCGCGATGCGGCCTCGTCGCCGCCACGGAGCCGGCGGAATGACCCGCGGATCGGTCCGCAAGGCGTTTCGCGCCGATACGCTCGGCATCGTCGTTGCCGCACTGCTGACGCTGGTTGTCGTCACCGTTCCGCTCGACCTCAAGTCGCAGTGGATCTTCGCGGGCGTGTCGATCCTCGGCGCGATCATGCTCGGCCGGTCGAAGTCGCGTCGTGGGACGCTGGTGCTCGCCTTGCTGTCGCTGGTCGTATCGACGCGCTATCTGTTCTGGCGGACCACAGCGACGCTCGAATTCGAAAGCGCGCTGGGCACGGTGCTCGGCATGGGACTGTACCTCGCCGAGCTATACGCGTGGGTCATCCTCGCGCTCGGCGTGCTCCAGACAGCGTGGCCGCTCGATCGCCAGTCGGTTGAACCGGAGGGCGAGCCGCACGAATGGCCGACCGTCGACGTCTATATCCCAACCTATAACGAAAGCCTGGAGATCGTCCGGACGACCGTGCTCGCGGCGCTCGACATGGATTATCCGCGCGATCGCTATCACGTCTACCTGCTCGACGACGGCCGCCGCCCGGAATTCCGCGCGTTCGCGCGGTCTGTCGGCTGCGGCTACATCACGCGCGCCGATAACAACCACGCGAAGGCGGGCAATCTGAACGCCGCGATGTCGAACACCGAAGGCTCGCTGATCGCGATCTTCGACTGCGATCACGTGCCGACGCGCGCCTTCCTGCAGATGACGGTCGGCTGGTTCCAGCGCGACAAGAAACTCGCGCTCGTCCAGACGCCGCATCACTTCTATTCGCCCGATCCGGTCCAGCGCAATTTGGGCTCGGTTCGCGACCTGCCGGGCGAGGGCGACCTATTCTACGGCGCGGTCCAGCGCGGCAACGACCTGTGGGACGCCGCCTTCTTCTGCGGGTCGTGCGCGATCATCCGCCGCGAGGCACTTGCCGACACCAACGGGTTCGCGTTCGAGACGGTCACGGAGGACGCGCATACCGCCCTCCGCCTGCAACGCATGGGCTGGTCGACCGCGTATCTCGGCATCCGCCTGTCGGCCGGGCTCGCGACCGAGCGGCTCGTGCTGCACATCGGCCAGCGTATTCGCTGGGCACGCGGCATGACGCAGATCCTGCGTATCGACAATCCGCTGTTCGGGCGCGGCCTCAGCCTGCAGCAGCGGTTTTGTTACTTGAACGCGATGCTACATTTCCAGTTTCCGCTGCCGCGCATCGCCTTCCTGACCAGCCCACTGGCGTATCTGATCCTGGGCGAGAACATCATCCATGCGTCTGCGGGCATGATCTTCGCCTATGCCGCCGCGCATCTCTACTGCGCGCAGGTATCGGGCGGCCGGTTGCAGGGTGGCGATCGCCGGCCGTTCTGGGGGGAAGTGTACGAGACGATCCTGGCGTTCCACTTGGTCCGGCCGACCGTCGTAACGCTGTTCCGGCCGCATGGCGGCAAGTTCAACGTCACCGACAAGGGCTCGCTGCTCGACAAGACGCATTTCGACACCGCGACTGCGCGTCCGCACCTGATCTGTATCGGCCTGGTGCTGTTCGGCATCGCGTTCGGGTGCGTCAAATACTTCTTCTTCGCGCATCTGTTCAACATCCAGGGCGATACGCTGGTGCTGAACACGGTGTGGGCGGTCTTCAGCCTCGTCATCCTGCTCGCTGCCGTGTCGGTCGCGCGCGAGACGCGGCAGGTCCGCGAATATATCCGCATCCCCGTCCAATTGCCGGCGACGCTCTATTTCGCCGACGGTCACGTCGTCGATGCGGAGACGATCGATCTGTCGATGGGCGGCCTCGCGATCACCGCACCACCCGGCGTGACGCTCGCCGATCGCGAGGTCACCCACGTCGCGCTGCCGATGGGTGATGAAATCCTCACGCTCCCCGTCCAGACGCAACGCGTCGACAAGAACATGGCCACCATGCGGTTTCTGGAACTCGACATGCTTCAATTACGTCAACTCGTCCGCGCCGTCATGGGTCGCAACGATGCCTGGGAACCGGAGGCGCCACGGGCTCCGATCTCGACACTTCGATCGCTCCGCGACATCCTGGTCGTCGATCTCGTCACGCTGAAGCGTCTGCTCGGCTTCAATCGCGCCGAACGCCGCCGCGAGCGCACCCGGCTGAAGGCCGCGACCGCCGCGCTGGCCGCTGCCGCGCTGGTGATGAGCGTCGGCCTGCCGCAGCCGGTCGCCGCGCAGGCGCCCACCGTACCGGTGTCCGCTCCCGAAGCACCGGGCGGTATCCGCCAGGAGCGTCTCACGTTGCGCGACCTGCGTATCCGTAGCGCGATCCGCCTTGCCGGCACGCGCGGCGAGATCGCGATCCCGTTCGGGCTTCGCAGCAACGAGGTCGTCACGGCCGCCAATTTGACGCTGGCGCTCGCCTGGTCGCCTGCATTGCTGCCCGACCTGAGCCAGTTCGTCGTGATCCTGAACGGCGAAGTCGTCCGCACGGTTCGGCTCACGCCCGACGGTGCCGGCGGCCAGCAGCTCACCATGGCGGTCAATCCCGCGCTGTTCCTGCCGGGCGACAACCAGCTCAACCTGCGCCTGATCGGTCACTATACCCGCGATTGCGAGGATCCGTTCCACAGCTCGCTCTGGGCGAACGTCAGCAACACGCGCTCGGCGCTCGACCTGACGATCCAGCGCCTGCCGCTCGGGCCTGACCTTGCAAGGCTGCCATCGCCATTCTTCGATCGCGCCGACAACTTGCCGCTCAACCTGCCGTTCGTGTTCGGTGCGGCGCCGTCGAACGGCGAACTCGAGGCCGCGGCCAGCGTCGCGTCCTGGTTCGGACGGCTCGCCAGCTATCGCGGGTTCGCGTTCAAGCCGAGCTATGGCCGCATTCCACGCGGCAACGCGATCGTGTTCCTGCGTCCCGGCATGCGCGTCGGCAGCTACGTTCCGACGATCGCCGGGCCATCGGCACAGGTAATTCGCAATCCGTTCGACGGTTTCGGCCAACTGCTGCTGGTGATGGGACGCGACGAGCGCGAACTGAAGCTCGCCGCCGCCGCGCTCGCCACGGGCCGCGGCACGATCGGTGGCGCCGCGGCGTCGTTCGACGGCGTCCGTATCCCGACCTATGCGCGCTACGCCGCACCGCGCTGGCTCCGCTCGGACCGTGCCGTCAAACTGGGCGAGATCATGGACCCCCGCGCCCTGCAGGGCGTCGGCCTGCCGCCGGGCCCGCTCACCGCGGCGTTCCGGACCGCGCCCGACCTGTTCTTCTGGCCACGGGGCGGCGCATCGCTCGACCTGCGCTATCGCTATCCGTCGGCGACGTGGCTCGACCGGCGCGCGTCGCGGCTCGATATCTCGATCAACAACCAGTATCTGCGGACGCTTCCGCTCGCCGGCGCGGCCTGGTGGCAGGCGCTGATCGGCGGCCAGGACGGCGCATCGTCGAGCCAGGCTCGCGCCAAGGTAGAATTGCCGAACTATAATCTGTTCGGCCAGAACGAGCTGATCTTCGATTACAATCTGATCCTCGGCACCAAGAAGAAGTGCGAGGGCACGCTGCCGGAGAACGTCCATGTCGCGATCGACCCGGACAGCGCGATCGACCTGACGCACGCCTATCATGCGCAGCGGATGCCGAGCCTCGCGACCTTCGCGAACGCAGGCTATCCGTTCACGATCAGCCCCGACCTCGCCGAGACCGTCGTCGTCGTCCCCGCCTCGCCCGACCTGGGTATCGTCGAGGCCTTCCTGGCGATGATGGGTCGCTTCGGCGACTCGACCGGTGCCGCAACGACGGGCGTGACCGTCACGCAGGCCTCGGACGGCGATCGCCTCGAAGGCCATGACGTGCTGGTCATCGGCATTCCACGGACCGCCGGCGCGACCGCGCTGTTCGCCGGTGCGCCGGTGCGGATCGAGAACGGCAGACTGCGCGTGGTCGAACGCAATCCGATCGAGCGCGTCTTCGGCCTGATCTCGCCCTATGGCGCCAGCGACGTCGGCGAGACCAACGCGTTCCTGACCACGGCTGAGCGTTTCGACGGGTTCGTCAGCTTCCGCTCGCCCTATGATGCGACGCGGACGGTGGTGGCGGTGATGAGCACCAATACCGTCGACCTGCCCGAGCTCGTGCAGGGTCTTGCCGAACAGCGGATCAACGCACAGGTGCAGGGTGATCTGTCGGTGACCAATGGCGAGGGCATGCGCAGCTTTGCGGTCGGCCAGACCTATTGGTCAGGATCACTGCCGGTGTGGATGCGGATCGGCTGGTGGTTCAGCGAACGGCCGTTGCTGATGGCGCTGAGCGGACTGCTGATCGCGCTTCTGCTGGCAGGGCCGTTGTACCTGCTGCTGGTGCGCCAGCAACGTCGCCGGCTCGGGTCGGAGGACGCGGCATGATCCGCTTCACCACGCTTGCGCTGCTGACCGCGGGGATCGCATCGCCGCTCCTCGTCCAGCCCGCGGTGGCACAGGTTGCCGGTGTCGGCGCGCTCGTCCAGCAAGGGCGGTATTGGCAGTCACGTGGCCGAGCCGACCTCGCGCGGACCGCCTACCGCCGGGCGCTCGCGATCGATCCGTTGAACGCGGAAGCCCGTCGCGCCTTGTCTGCGTCGAGCGCTCCAGCGCCGACACCTGCCGCACGACCGAGCCGGGCACCCGCGCAGGCTCCTGCAGGTATGACCGGTCCCGCACCCGCGACCGCATCGCGAGCGGTTCCAGCACCAGCCCCGGCACGCAGAGCAGCACCGACACCATCCGACCGCGGCGGGGATTCCCGCGCGGCCGGGTTCCGCTCGCTCGAACAGGGCGACCTCGCTCAAGCACAACGCCAGTTCGAGGCAGCGCTCGCCAACAACCGCAACGATGCCGACGCGGCAGGTGGCCTCGGCGTCGTCCGGCTACGGCAGTCGCGCTTCGCCGAGTCCGCGGAACTCCTGTCGCGCGCTTCGGCACGCGGCAATCGGGCGCGCTGGTCGGAAGCCTTGGCATCCGCGCAATTCTACGCCGGGCTCGACGACGCCCGCGCGCGGCTCGCGGCCGGCGACGTTACTGGCGCACAGACCCAGGCCGAAGCGCTCGCGCGCACCGGCGTCAAGGATCGCGGCCCCGCACTGGCGTTGCTCGCCGATATCTACGAACGCCAGGGCCGCTATGCGGACTCGGCCGATCTGGCACGCCAGGCGGGATCCGCCGGCGGCAGCGCGGCGCAACTCGAAAGCCGCGTGGTGCGCAACGACGCGTTGCAGGCGGCCACACACGGCGATCCGGCAAAGGCCGATGCCATGTTCCAACGCGGGCTCATGCTCGATCCGGCGGACCCGTGGATCCGCTACGAATATGCGCGGTACATGATTGGTCAGGGCCGTGCGCCCGAGGCCGAGGCGCTGATCCAGTCGATCCAGACGGTCGGTACCGCCGACGCACTGTACGCTGCGGCGATGCTCCACAACGAGCGCGGCCGACAGGCGCAGGCGACGTCGCTGCTGTCGCGGTTGACCGAAGCGCAGAAGACGCCCGCGATCCGCCGCTTCGAGGCACAGATCGCCGTCGATGCCGCCGTCGCGCGTGCCAAGGCGATCGCGGCACAGGGCCGTGGCGGCGAGGCGGTCGCGACGCTGCGCCAGATCGGCATGAGCCCGACGCTCAGCGCAGCGTCGCTCGCGTCGATCGCCGGGGGGCTGAACGATCTGGGCGATCAGGCCGGCGCCGTTCCGCTTGCCGAGCGCGCGCTGGCCGCAAGCCCGGCGACGGCGGCGGACTATGAGCCGATCGTCCGCGTACTGGCACGGACCGGACAGGATGCTGCGGTCGCCAGCGCCATCGACCGTGCGCGGACGGCTTCGGCGGGGTCTGCCTCCGCAGGGCCCGCGATTGCCCGGCTCGAGGGGATTGCCGCGTCGTCGCAAGCGGACCGGATGCGCCTGGCAGGCCAGAACGCCCAAGCCTTTGACCTCTTGCAACAGGCATGGACCGCGTCGCCGGGCAATGCCGACGTACTGGGGGCCCTCGGTCGGCTGTACCAGTCGGGCAACATGCCATCGCAGGCTGCACAGACGTATCAGATGGTGCTCGCCGCAAATCCACGGGACAAGGGCGCGCTGATCGGCTTGATTGGCAGCGCAGGGGCCGGCGGCAATCACGACGTCGCCACCGCCACCGTCGACCGCGCGCTCGCTGCCTATCCAGACGACTACGAGATCTACGCTGCTGCCGGCCAGATGGAGCAGGCCCGCGGCGACCGAGGGGCGGCGAAACGCTATCTGCGCCGCGCCGAAACGGCCTATGCCGCGCGCTCCGGCACCGGTGCCACGTTGAGCGGTGCCAATCCGTTCGCCGCGGGCATGGGCTCGGGCAATCCCTTCCGCCAGGCGGAACAGGCCCCCATCGTCGCCGCCAACCCGTTCGCACTGAGCGCTGGGCCGATCCAAGCTTCGACCGCAGGACGGTCTTCGGCACCGATGGCCTTTACCGTGGCGCCCGGATACGGTGCAGGCTCACCCGGCGTTCCGGCATCAACGGGTTTTGCACCGGGCGGCTACGCATCCTCGAACGGCGCGGTACCGCAGGCAGGCGTTGCGGGCGGCGATGCCACGCTCATCCGCTTGCGCGACGATATCGCCCGCCTGAGCGACGACACCGGCCCCCGTGCGGAAATGAAGCTCGGCTTCCGCGAGCGCTCGGGGGAAACCGGTTTGAGCGAAATGCGCGAACTGTCGGGTACCGCAACGCTCTCCACCGGCGTCGCCGGCGGCCGCGTCTCCGTCTCCGCCACGCCGGTCGTGATCGACTCCGGCCGCCCGACCGTCTCTGCACTTGCACGGTTCGGCCGCAACGCCACGCCCGAGGCGCAAGGCATCGTCAACGCATTGCCTTCCGCACTGGTGCAGGCGGATACGCAGCACGCGTCCGGCGTCGCGGTCGCGGCATCCTACGACAGCCCGGGCGTCCGGATCGAGGTCGGATCAACGCCGATCGGGTTCGACAATACCGAAGTGACGTGGGGTTTCACCGGGAAACCCAAGATCTCGCGTACGGTTTCGGCGCAAGGTTGGGTCAAGCGCGAGCCGGTGACGGACAGCGTCGTGTCCTATGCCGGCACGCGCGATCCCGTCACGGGTGAACGCTGGGGCCAGGTCATGCGGACCGGCGGCGGCGCGTCGCTGTCGTGGGACGACGAGGGGACGGGCGTCTACGCCGATGTCTCCGGCTATCGCTACACCGGCGAGAACGTCCGACACAACCGTGGGTACCAGGCGAATGCCGGTGGCTATCTGCCGCTCTATCGCGACGGGCATTCGACGCTGACCGGCGGCCTCAACCTCAACTGGCAGGCGTTCGACAACAACCAGAACTACTTCACCTACGGGCATGGCGGCTATTTCAGCCCGCAGAGCTTCCTCAGCATGAGCCTGCCGATCCGCTATGCGTATAATTCGACACGGTGGGAGGGGCGCCTGGGCGTCGCGCCGGGCTATCAGAGCTTCGAACAGGATCGTGCGCCGATCTATCCGACCGATCCGAACGCGCAGGCCGAACTCGATGCGTTGAAGGCGCGGAACACCGACGTCCGTTCCTATTACGACAGCCTGAGCAACACGGGTTTCGCCTTTTCGGCGGACGGATCGTTGTTCTATCGCCTGAACCCGAACACCCGGATCGGGGCTTCGGCCAGCGCCAACACGTTTGGGACCTATGACGACTACCGATCGACTTTCGAATTGCGCCAGTCCCTGGGGGGAACCAAATGAACGCGATGAGTGAATGGTCTACCGACAACGCGACCGAGACCACTGCCGCCTCCTTGTTGCTAGGAAGCATCGTTGCCGAAGTCGGTGGCGGCGCCACCACGGCGCAGCGACGCGCGTTCTTTCGCGCGGTCGGCGCACGGATCGCAGGCGCGCATCCGGTCGGCGACGCGCAGGATATCGCTGCGCTCGCCGCCTCGATCAACCGGTTGTGGCGTGAGCACGACTGCGGCGAAGTGCGGTTCGAACTGGCCGAGGACGGCCTGCTGATCACGCATACCGGCTTTGCTCGTCGGCTGGCACCGGTCCTCGGCGGTGCAACCGAACAGACCCTGCGACCGTTGCTGGAGGGGGCGTATGACGCCTGGTTGCATACGCTCGGCAGCGGTGCCGATCTAACGACACGCACCCTGTGGTGGAGCGATACGGAGGCACGACTGAAGCATGGACGTTGATCGTCGACACGTCATGGCGGGAATGGCCGGTCTGGCCATCGCCGGATGCAGCAAGGCACGGGCACCGGACGACAGGGCACTCGCCACCGAGAACAGCGCGGCGATCGAGCCCCCGGCCCTGCCAGCGACCGGCGCGGCAAACGGCGTGAACTGGGCAAGCTTCAAACAGCGGTTCATGGCCGACGATGGGCGGATCATCGATAACGGCAATGGCGGCGTCAGCCACAGCGAAGGCCAGAGCTATGGCCTGCTGCTGTCCCAGGCTGCGGGCGACCGAGCGGCATTCGACAAGATTCTAGCCTGGATCGAAGCGAAACTCGCCCGGCCGGATGTCGCGCTCTACGTCTGGCGCTACGATGCGCGCGCCGCCAATCCAACCGCCGATCGCAACAATGCAACCGATGGCGACCTGCTCATTGCCTACGCACTGGCAAAGGCGGCGAACAAGTGGCGTGAGCCACGCTATGCCGCGCGGTCGCAGACGATCGTCGACGCCATCGCCACCCGCCTCGTCAAGACGGTCGGCGGGCGGATGCTGTTATTGCCCGGCCTGGACGGGTTCTCGACCGCGGCACGAACGACGATCAACCCCTGCTATTACGTCTGGCCGGCGCTCGACCTGTTCGCGAAGACCGGCAACGCGGCGGTCTGGCGACGGGTCATCACCGACGGCGAGGCTCTGATCGCCGCGGCCCGGTTCGGCGCGCATCGCCTGCCGACCGACTGGATCGACGTCTCGAATACCGGCGCGATCTCGCCCGCCGCGGATAAGCCGCCACGGTTCGGTTTTGATGCCATCCGCGTGCCGCTGTTCGCCAGCGTGTCGGGCCGCAGCGCACTGGTCGAGCCGATCCGATCCTGGTGGCGATCGATGCCCGCGGACAGCATCCCTGCCTGGACAGACGTGGTGTCGGGGCAGGTTGCCGAATACTCCCTGTCCGTCGGCGGTCGCGCGGTGGTGAGCCGGACGCTCGGCACGCACGCCCCCGATACGCTCGCCACCGACTATTACGCGGCCGCGTTGCAATGTCTCGCCGCGTCCTTCCCCTAATCCTCCAGCGGTTAGTTCACTGCAGCGAGCGAGACCGGCGCGGTAGCCGTTGAAGCGGTGTTGCCACCCTATGACGTGTCGTCTCAAACTAAACCGCCTCGCAACGGCTGATGCCTGCCGATCGCCGGGCTGGTGGCCTTGATCAGGGCACTACTGACGCGACGGATGCAGGCAGTGTCCGCGACCGCCGCCGCGATCGGCCCGCGCGCGCTGGACACGCGCCTGCCGCGCGGCACGCTGCCGTCCGAGGTCGAGCCGCTCGCCGCCGCGACCAACGAGGCGCTCGACCGGCTTGAGGACGGGTTCCGGACGCAGGCTCCATTCGCGGCCGACATCGCGCACGAACTGCGCACGCCGCTCGCCGTAATCCGCCTGCGGGCCGACGCGGTCGACGACGCGGCCGTGAAGGACCCGCTGCTCGCATCGGTGGACCGCGCCGCCCGCGTCGTAGCGCAACTTCTCGCGCTCGCCGACCTCGAACGGCCGGTCGAGTATGCCGGCGAACCACTCGACCTTGTTGCCTTGGCGGAAGCGGTCGTCGCCAGTCGTGCACCCGGCAACCTTGCAGCCGGCCGAACGATCGCGCTGGAGGACCTGTCAGCGGATACCGGGAGCATCGGCTATCCTGGCGCCATACTCCTCGCGCTCAAGAATCTCGTCGACAACGCTGTGCGCCATACCGCCCCCGGCACCGCGATCGTCGTGCGCGTCGGCCCGGGTGCACGTATCGGTGTGATCGACGGCGGCGTTGGCGTGGCACCCGAGCATCTCGCCCGGCTCAAGCACCGTTTCTGGCGCGGTGACGGATCACGGTCAGAAGGCTCGGGAATCGGCCTGTCGATCGTCGACCGCGTAGCACGTGCGCATCTTGGCCTGCTCGACGTCGCGTGTGGGCCCGGTAGCAAGGGACTGTACTTTGAGATGACGTTCGGATCGACACAACGGCGAGACAGGTAGCAAACCGCATGGCGGTTCAACTATCGCCACCGGGCACAGCAACACCGTGGAATACGGGCTCGTTGATCAAGGCCAGAACGTAGCGGTGCCGATAAGGACGATAGGGGATCAGATCGTTGGTCAGCCACGCAACGTCGTTTGTCACGCGTGAGCCGATCAATATTCGACGGTATGTTGAGCTTTGCTTCGAAGCTTTATCCGAATCGTCACTATCCGTCATAATGCCGCTGCGTGGCGAACGACGGGTTGCGAGATCGCACACGGACCCGGCAAACGGTTGGCATCAGCGGTACAGTTGCCGCTGCCGACGTCTGAACGACGGCGGCTTACACCATCTCAGCGTTCGACAGCGGACCGGCTCGTTCGCCGGTCGGCGGCTGTCACGCTCCTGTTCGACGCGTGTCTACAGCACCGCGGTGGCGTGGATGGGGAGCAGCGCAGCGCCGATCGTCGCCGCGCTGCCTTCCAGCGTCGAGACCGATACGCGCGGCATTTCGCTACAATGGTCGCCGATGTGCATCGCGCCGAAATCGATATGATCGACCAGCGATTGCAGGATGGGCGCCGGAAGCGGACTGGAAATCACGAACTCGCCGGGGTCGATCCACGCGACGCCCCAGTTTATGATCGGTTCGATCTGCTTCGCCGCGCGCCGCACCCATCGATCGACGACCGTTTCATATCCCGCAGTGACTTCGTCGAAGTCCACCAACGAGTGTATCGCGCACCCCTCGTCGCGTAAGGTGGAGAGCAGATCCAGCGTCGAAGGACGGGGTTCGTTCGTCGGATAGAGGCAGCCGATCTCACCCGCGCTCGCCATCGCCCCGCGCAGAATACGGCCTTCGACGATGATCCCCGCGCCGATCCCGTGACCGAGCAGGATCACCACCGCGGTCGAACACCGGCGCATCAACCCGCCGACATAATATTCCGCGAGCGCCGCAGTGTTGGCGTCGTTCTCGATCCAGATCCGGTGCCCGATATGCTCTTCGAATAGCGTCTTCAGGTCGATCCCGCGCCATGCGGCCAGGCTGTCGACCGTCCAGCGCCGATTGCCCTCGGGCGATAGCGACGACCCGGGGACGCCGATCCCGACCCCCAGCAATCGCCGTCCGAGCAACCGGTTCTCGATCGCCATGTCGTGCATCGACGCCGTTACGCGCGCGGCGAAGATGCGCGGATCGGGATCGTCGAACGGCTGGGAGCTGTGCGCGATCACGCCGCCGGCATAATCGACGAGCGCCACCTCCATCAGTCCGCGGTGAAGCATCGCGCCGACCGAATAACCCGCGTCGGGCGAGATGCGGAGCGGCACTGCGGGCCGGCCTGGCGTCATCGGCTCCGAACTCGGACACTCTTCGATCAGTCCATGCGCCAGCAGGTTGCTCGACAGCCGGGTCAGCTTCGACGCACTCATCGCGAGATCGGCGGCGAGCTGCTTGCGCGACCGTGCGCCGACCGACCGGAGGACCTGCATAATCCGCCGCTCGTCATCATCGAGCCTCAGCTTCGCGTAGGACATGACCGTACTCCGTTACCGCGTCCGATAACTCGATTAGTTTATTTCGTGAAATTAATTAAAATCGTCACATTCGGCGTTCAGCGGCGGGGCATCGAACAGGGCTGGGGACGAACAGATGACCAAATTTGGCTTGCGCACGGGTTGCGCTTTTATCGCGATGAGCATTGCGGCGCAGTCGCCGGCCTGGGCCCAGACCGCCCCCGCCACGCCGCCTGCCGATGCAGCCCCGGAAGCAACCGGTCCCGACGCCGCAGCACCTGACGCCGGCGGCGGTGACATCATCGTTACCGGGTCCGCGCGCCAGCAGCGCCGCTTCGACGTCTCCTATGCGGTCAATTCGCTCAGCAACGCCGACATCCAGAAGCTCGCCCCGATCAACTTTGCCGACCTGCTCGGCAAGCTGCCCGGGTTCGCGGTCGAGAATACCGGCGGCGAGGTCCAGAACATCATCCGCCTGCGCGGCCTGCCCAGCGACGGCGGCCTAGTCACCTTCCAGCAGGACGGCCTGCCGCTGTTCCACGAGAATGACGGCAATTTCTTCCGCGGCGACAGCATCAACCGGTTCGACCTGATGACGCAGCGCGTCGAGGTCGTGCGCGGTGGCCCTGCCCCGGTCTATGCGAGCTATGCCGCCGCGATCGTCAACAACATCACCGTGTCGGGCACCGATACGACGCGCGGCAAGGCGCAGGTCACGCTCGGCAACACCGGCCTCTACCGGCTCGACGGGTACCAAGCGGGCCCGATCGACGACTCGACCTATTACGCGATCGGCGGGTTCCTCCGCCGCCACGACGGCTACCGCGACAACGGCTTCCCGAACGATCGCGGCGGCCAGATCCGCGCCAACATCAAGCACGACTTCAGCAACGGATCCCTGCGCGTGTCGGGCAATTACCTGAACGACCACAATGTGTTCTACCTACCGATCCCAACCGCCGACCCGCGCGATCCGAGCAAGTCCCTCAACCAGTATATCGACTTCTTCAGCGGCACGATGAACTCGCCTGCGCTGCGCAACGCGAACATCCGCTTCCGCGAGGCCGACGGCACGACGCGCAACGTCGACGCCGATCTCGGCAATGGCCGCCACACCCAGTTCGGCAACGTCGGCGTACAGTATGACGCGGACTACGACGGCTGGAAGGTCGCGGCGAAGGGCGGCGTCAGCGTCGGCAAGCTCCATTTCAACGCGCTGTACTCGACCAGCAACCCTTCGGACGCCAACGCCTATGCCGCCAGCAGCCTTGGCGCCGCGCGGACCGCGTTCGGCGCGGGCGTGACCCGGCTCGGCTATGCGATCGCCGGCACCAATGGCGCCGAGGTCTATGACCCGAACACCGCGTCGGGCCTGGTTGTCCCCGCGCAGTTCCGCGACGTCGTCTCGAAATACTATTCGACACAAGGCGACCTGAGCGTCACCCGCTCGATCGCGACCGGGTTCGGCACGCACGACCTGCGCGTCGGCGTGTATGGCAGCCTGTACGGCGAGACCAACGAGGTCGCGTACCAGGACTATCTGCTCGAGGTGAAGGGCAAGCCGCGCACGCTCGACCTGATCGCCTACAACGCCGCGGGCCAGGCGGTCGGCTCGGTCACCGACAACGGCGTGCTGCGCTATACGACCACACTCAACCGCGGCAACACCGACGCCTCGATGTACGCGCTCTATGCCAACGACACGTGGGAACTGGTCAAGGGCCTGACCCTCGACGGCGGCATCCGCCATGAACGCTACAGCTTCAAGGGCTATGCGTTCGCAACGACGGCCGCCAACCTCGGCGACCCGAATACGCTCGCCGACAACGCGGTCCGCGCGTTCACCGGCCAGATCATCAATTCGAAGCTGAGCCCAAGCATCACCAACTGGACCGGCGGGATCAACTACGACGTCACGCAGCATCTCGGCGCCTATGCCCGCGCGTCGCATCTCGAAACGCCGCCATCGACGCAGGTCACCTACCAGATCAACCCGACGATCATCACGTCGAAGGCGAACCAGTACGAAGTCGGTCTCAAGGCCGCATTCGGCCGGTCGTATCTGTACCTGATCGGCTTCTACACACGCTACAATCCGCTCAACGCGTCGTTCGTCGCGCTCGACCCGGTCACCGGCCGCAACGACCAGTCGGTGCCGTTCGTCGGCAAGGCCGAGATCAAGGGCATCGAGATCGACGGCAACCTCGCGCTGCCGCACGGTTTCGCGGTCACCGGCGCGCTGACGATCAGCGATCCGCAGTATAAGAGCCTCGTCAATGCCAACGGCGCGAGCGCGGGCAACGTCGAGGGCAACCAGATCGTCCGCGAGCCCAAAATCTACGGCAACATCCGACCCTCCGTAGACTTCGACGTCTCGGGCAATTCGGTGCAGTTGTACGGCCGCTACGAATATACCGGCAAACGCTATGTCGACTTCTTCAACAACACCGCCCTCCCCTCCTACCAGACGGTCGGAGCGGGGATCACGCTGGCGCACGACACGTGGCAGATGCAGGTCGTGGGCGACAATCTGTTCAACGCGAAGGGCCTGACCGAAGGCAATACGCGTACCGACCTGTTGAGCGGCCAGGGCACTGCCGATGCGATCTACGGCCGTCCGATCTTCGGTCGCAACGTCCGCCTCGTGGTCAGCAAGTCCTGGTGACGGGGCTGCGTATGATGATGGCGGCGCTGGCGATAACCGCGGCTGCACCGGTGTGGGCGGAGACGCCTGCACCGATGGCGGTTAGCGACACGGTCGTCGATACGTTGTCGGAACGGCTGTTTCCGATGCTCGGCGCGTTGGGGCGTTCGCCGGCGGGGGTGCTCGATGCGCGGGCGCGACGGATTTCCGCGTGCGCCGATGTGCCTGCTTGCGTGGTCGAGGCGACGATCTGGACCGATCAGGACCGGGCGATAGTGGCAAAGTTGGCGACAACTGGCGCTCTGCGATCGGTGAAGGCGAATGCGGACCTGCCGGTAGCGGTGGCGCTCGACCAGGAACTGGACGGGGTGAATGTCGTGCTGCACGTCTATGGCCTTGGCTTGGCCGGACGCTATCCCAAGATCGACGGACCGATCTTCGCGACCGGCACGCCGTTCTTTGCCGACAGCGTCAAGGTCGCGATCGATACCGCGCGTGCCGCGTCCGATGCGCCGCCCGCGACCATCGCGGCGAGCGTGCGTCTCGCCGTGGCGTTGCTCGATGCCAACGACGCGGTGGCAGCGACGCGGTTCGAACCGCTCGACCAGCGCGAGAATGCAGGCGCGCGTGCGTTGGCGGCGCGGACCGACTGGAAGGCGTTCCGCTATTCGCTACTGATCGTCCCCGGCGTCGGCCCCGAGGACGTCGGCACCACGCTCAGCCCACGCAGCAAGCTCCACGCGCTGCTCGCGGCACAACGCTATCGCCAGGGTCTCGCGCCGTTTATCCTCGTTTCGGGCAGCGCGGTGCACCCGCGCGGTACGCGGTTCGTCGAGGCGGTCGAGATCCGCCGCGCACTGGTCGAGCGCTACGGCATCCCGTCCGACCGCGTCATCCTTGAACCGTATGCGCGGCATACCACGACCAACCTGCGCAACGCGACGCGGCGGATGGTGGCGCTCGGCATTCCGCTCGATCGGCCGACGCTGATCGTGACCGACGCCGAGCAGAGCAAATACATCGAGAGCCCGACGTTCTCGGATCGCAACCGTACGGAGCTGGGGTATTCGCCGGGCGCGGTTGGGCAGCGGCTGTCAATCTACGACCTCGAATTCCACCCGTCGCGGCTATCGCTGCGCCACGATCCGCGCGATCCTCTCGATCCATGAGCGATTATTCTAGCCACCCGACCCCAGTAAACATCCCTGCCTCCACCCCGGCGAAGGCCGGGGCCCAGTTGGGAAACGTCGCCAACGCAGGGCCGCGCTCGGTTACATCGGCCTTTCCACCTGGGCCCCGGCCTTCGCCGGGGAGGCGCGGTTTTAAGACGGCTCTTCTGCTCGCGGCCATATTCGGGATCCCCACCGCCCTTACCGCACAAGAAACCCCCGCAGACCTCGTCGACCCGTTCGTCGGCACGCTCGCCGACTTCGGACAACTCTCCCCCGCCGCCGTGGCCCCGTTCGGGATGATGCAGCTCGGCCCCGATACCACCCCGGCCAACCACGCGGGCTACGACCACGCGGCGACCACATTGCTCGGCTTTTCGCACACCCGCGGCGTCGGTGTGGGCTGCGGTGGTGCCGGCGGCGACCTGATGATCTCGCTGCGCTATGCCGGCGCCAGCGGTCCCGCGCTGATCGACAAGCGCAGCGAAACAGCTCGGCCCGGCATCTACCGTGTCCGCTACGATGGCGGAATCCTCGCCGAGATGGCGGCGACGCGGGGTGCGGGCGTGTTGCGCTTCACCTTGCCTCGCACCGGCGCGGTCGACCTGCGGATCGACCCGCGGCACAGCTATTCGAAGCGGCTGGCAGCCAGTTGGACGAGCCTGACCAGCGACGAGGTCCGCGCCGATCTCGTCGCCGGCACGGTCTGCGATCAGGGCGCCTATCACCTCCACACCGCCAGCCGGATCCTCGTCAACGGACGGCCCATCCACCAAATGCTGACTGCCGGCGGGGGCGATCTGGCGACGCTGCACCTCACGGCCAAAGCGGGCGACGCGATCGAAATCCGCACCGGGCTTTCGACCGTCGACGGACGCGGTGCGGCAGCGGTGCGTGATACCGAACTTGGCGACCGCCCGCTTGCCACCGTCGCGACCGAGACGCGGACCGCCTGGAACCGTATCCTGGGTCGCGTCGCATTGAGCGGCTCGCGAGACCAGCGCGCGCTATTCTACACGTCGCTCTACCGCGTCATGGAAACCCCGGTCGCGATCGACGACCCCGACGGCCGCCACCGCGACAAGGACGGCACGGTGCAGACCTCGCCTAAGGGCCGGACGCGCTACGCCAACTGGGCGCTATGGGACAATTACCGCACGCAGATGCCGCTGCTGGCGTTGCTCCAGCCTGAGCGCAGCGCCGATATCGCGCAGTCGCTGGTCGCGCTGTACGCAGGCGGCAAGGCGCAATGGTCGACCCCGCACGAACCGTTCCTGACGGTTCGCACCGAACATGCCGGAATCGCGATGCTCGACATGCATCGCAAGGGCATCGCGTTCGACGCGGACGCCGCGCTGGCGGGAATGGCGGCGGACAGCGACACGCTCAAGCGCGGCACGCCGGACGAGCAGATCGAGGCGGCGTATGACGACTGGGCAACCGCCGGACTCGCGCGCGACCTCGGCCGAGCCGATCTCGCGCGGACCTTCACCGCCAAGGCGCAAAGCTACCGCCCGATGTGGCGATCGGTATTCCAAACGCCGGGCGCGGACGGCGACGTGGTCAAGGCGCGCGGGCTGTATCAGGGCACCTTGTGGCAATATCGCTGGGCGCCGATCTTCGACCTGCCGTGGATGACCGCGACGGTCGGCCGCGAACGGATGCTCGGCGAACT
>Ga0308163_10002048_pt1 | contig 19589 bp, 13 predicted proteins | sample PhyTR1_FD_201037 | JGI IMG/M metagenome (GOLD analysis project Ga0308163, IMG submission 201037) | Phyllosphere microbial communities from UC Gill Tract Community Farm, Albany, California, United States - DLSLT.R1 | ecosystem: Host-associated > Plants > Phyllosphere > Unclassified | place: USA...
AAAACATGTTGAAAATTGTTATTCACTCCTTAAAGCCATCGGCGGCTCCTACACTCACAACTTTTTGGATTCTTACATTTTCACCAAACCCCTTACCTGCACACACACACAACCGGGCTTTCATCCTTAAAGATGTACCAACGGGCTGCCGCAAAACACGGAGGTTTCCATTTGATTTAAAATGAACTCATCCTACACTAATAACTTATAAAATCATTAGACAAATGATTATTATGACATATTATGTTTCAAACAGCGTTACTATGATTAATATAAGTGATTATCATAACTCACAGTATAGCAACATAGTTAAATATTTATTTTTTATTCAAAGGGGTGTAAATCATCAATATTATGAAACATATTATTTACATTTGCTCCAGATAATCACCTTAATGAAATTAATAATGTCAAAATTTTACTTTAGTCATTTTTGCAACCTTCCTCAAAGACAAATGAATATAAAGGGATTGTTGTTGATCCTCTTTATTACCTTGAATACATTTATTTACGGACAACAGAGGCTGGGAGACAACCTGGGTTCACACCAGGCAACCAAAGATTTGAATATGAACAGCAAAAATGTAGTGAATGCAGCAGGCATGGTAATTGGAGCCGCTACATTAACAAATACAAATGTTATTCTTGACATCAAATCGTCTTCTAAAGTTTTAGTGATACCCCGGGTTAACAATATTAACCTGATGACTGGGACCATAGACAACGGGAGCATGGCTTATGATATAGCAACAAACAAATTTTTAATAAGAGAAAATGACATATGGACCTCATTTGGAAACTTTAGCCTCAATAGCGGGCAAATCATGTTAGGAAGCGCTGGCAACAGAGCTATACCTGTTACTATTTCGGGCGATGTAACCATTGACAATACTGGCATAACAATGATTGGCACTGGTAAAGTAACAGCAAACAAGCTGGGCTCGGCAGGAACTGCTGATGCGAATAAAGTATTTGGTACTAATATAACTACCGGTATTCCTGAGCTAATTTCAAGAACTGACTTAGCCATACCCAAATATACTCAAACTGAGAGGGACGCATTAACTGGAATAGTTAATAATTACCTAATTTTTAATACCAGCAACAGGCAGTTGCAAATATACGATGCCAATTTACCAGGATGGGTAGCACTGGGCTCAGCCCCGGCAAGCAGTTTGCCTACCCTATCTACAAATCAACCCGGAACAATTACAGAACCGGATCAGGTTTCTTTAAGTGGCAATGTTTCTGCAACTGGGGGTTATGATGTAACGGCCCGCGGAATAGCGTACAGTTTGACTAGCGCACCAACAACCAGCAATTATAGCGTGAACGCCGCTGTTGGGGGCACCGGAGCATATACTGTAACACTAGCCAACCTTAGCAGCAATACAGACTACTACGCAAGAGCATACGCCACCAATGCTGTTGGCACCTCTTACGGAAATGAAATTACTTTCAGAACAGCTGCAGCATCATTACCAGTTGTAAGTACTGGTACCCCAGCTACAAATATTACAAATATAGGGGCCACTATAGGAGGAAATGTAACCGCTATTAAAGGATCACCTGTAACAGTAAAGGGGATTGTAGCAGGGTTTAGTACAAATCCAACCTTAGCAACTGCGGTTAAGACTACAGCAGATGGATCTGGCATAGGAAGTTATACCACAGAACTTACAGGCCTGGATGCTTCTAAGCTTTATTATGTACGCGCATACGCAACTAATGCTGTTGGCACAGCCTACGGTGCAAACGTAACTTTTACAACAGCAGCTCCTACCGCTCCTATAATTGCATCAACCACAGCAGTTACAAAATCAGGCGCAAGTCAGACGGGGGGTGGTACAATTTCGAGCAATGGCGGTGCCCAGATTAGTAATTATGGAATTGCCTGGTCTACCACAAATACCTTCCCGGCTACATTAACTTCTTCTAATTCTTACAGCGGCAACGCCGGCACAGTAGGTTCTTTTACAGCGCCAATAACAAATGTTATTCAAAACACTTCTTATTATGTCTGGGCTTTTGCAACAAACTCTGTAGGAACTACAGTAAGCAGTTCACCTGCATTATTTACTACAAATGGTCCACCTCAGCCAGGAGCGACCAGCATTCCGACAAATAGTTACGGTTCGGTTACCATTACAGGAAATATTACCACTGACGGCGGATCTGCAATCACTGATAAAGGATTTATCTATAGTACTACAAGCACGCCTACAATGGGTGCTGCAGGCGCAGTAACATTGTCAGCCGGTACGGATGCAGGGTCTTTTTCAAACACTTTAACCACGCTTAATCCCGGAACGACTTATTTTGTTAGAACATATGCAACTAATGCAATCGGAGGGCCTATTTATGGGAGCCAGTCAAGTTTCACAACAGCAAACAATGGTACTGTTTCATGGACAACATCCGGTGCAAGAAACTGGACAGTTCCAAATGGAGTAACTTCAGTAAACATAAAAGTTGGAGGCGGCGCTGGAGGAAATTTCAGTACGACACAAACAGGGGGAGCTGGTGGAACTGCGAGTGGAAACCTGGCAGTAAATCCCGGGGATGTGTTATATATCTATGTTGGCGGTACAGGCAACAATGCCGCACTGAATTCAGCAGCTTCAGGAGGATTTAACGGCGGTGGATCCAGCATTCAAAGTTCAGCTAACAATTATTCCGGAGGCGGTGGCGGAGGCGCGTCTGATGTCAGAAAAGGCTCCAGTGACCTGACATCAAGGGTAATCATTGCCGGTGGCGGAGGCGGCGCCGGTTTACAGGGCAGCGGTGGTAATGGCGGAGGCGAGCTCGGCGGTGATGGCTATACGAATTATGGTCAGGGAGGCGGTAAAGGGGGAACTCAGACCTCAGGAGGCGCAGGAACTACAGGGGGAACACCATCTGAACCTGGAAGTTTAGGGAGAGGCGGAAATGGATTAAATAATGGAGGTGTTACCTCAAGCGCTGGTGGCGGCGGTGGTTATTATGGTGGGGGAAGTTCATACGTAAATTCCAGTGCCGGAGGCGGCTCAGGTTATATTGGTAGAGTAACATCTGGCAGTTTTGGTCAGGCAAACACCAGCACCACTGGCTATGTAATCATTACATGGTAATGAATAATTAACAAATAGATTCCTATTGTTAATACAATGCCCCAAAAGCTAGATACTTTTGGGGCAATTTTATATAAAATGCAGGACGATGTTTTTCTATAATAACATACTTACAAGGTCAAGGTTTAAAAGCTGACATCGTATTGCATATCTATGTTCCTGCGCTATTGGTAGCATACGCCTTTACATAATACCATAAACCAAGCCTCTTGCCGTTACCTAGAGACACCACACCATTGTTTAAGATGGTGACATCCCCGTCTGGACGAACACTTTAGTACGTCCAGTTTCATCGACTATCAAAATGTTCCTCATTGCAAGATTCATTGTTCCGAAAGTCTGAACTCCATTTGCAAGATAAGGATATATTTTATTTCAAATATACAATTACGCCTCAACTAGTAACGATTAATAGACATAATTAATTTCATAAATGATTGTATTTGTTTATACTATGATGTAGATTTGAAACAAATTAACTCAAACTACTGTAACTCGTACATTCGACTCATATGAAAAACGTAACAGCATCCAGCAATCTGGAAGAAAATTTCCAGCAAGGGTCTGAGAAAGCCCTAAGGTTTTTTTACAGGACATTAAACCAGCTTTCCAAACAGACCAGCCTGATAGAGAAATCATTTACACCAGGAATAACGATGGAGGAACGGATTATCATTATCAATGCACTGGAAGAACAAAAACTATTTGCCCCTCACCAGGGAATAGAACCTATAGCAATGGTGAAACGGATACTTTATGACAGCATCAATAATAAGATTACTATCATCGCTAATCCTGAATACCATAGCAGACTGAAGGAAGCAATGATCAAGGGATGGCGCAGCCGCAATAAAACTATAATGTAAATGAAATATAAACTAAAATTTCTGTATGGCCTGGTCATATTACATTTAAGTGCCTGCACGATAGGTAGCCAGGGTGAATTGACAGGCACTTATAACAGAAAGTTTGACAACACAAAAATTCCCTTAGGCATGGTCTATGTACCCGGGGGCCGCACTACAATTGGCATGACGGAGGAAGATCTTAACTTTACCAGCGCCGCCCCTCCGGGAATGACTTCCTTCAAAGCATTCTTTATGGATGAAACCGAAATTACAAATGCGGAATACAGGCAGTTTGTAAATTGGGTACGGGATTCTATTGCAATTAATATGCTTGGACCTGCTGCGGCAGCTGAGTATTATTACCCTGCAGACAAAGCCAATAGCGGAAATACGACAAGGAACATCAACTGGCAAAAAGTAGGGAGCGGCAGCCGTTTGTGGAGTACAAAAAATGGAGGTCTTGGAACAAAGCTTCAGGATATGTATTATGCAGGAGATGATGCCCTTCCTGGCAGAAATGAAATAGACGTGCGAAAAATCAGATATGCCTACAGCATCATTAACCTCGACCTGGCGGCAGAAGGCCGTAAAGATCTAGCCAAGAAACGTAAGGATTTTATAGAAATTTACACAGATAACCCTGACCCCGCCAAGCCTAACCAACACCTCTCTGTTAGTGTTTATCCGGATACAATGGTATGGAAACTTGACTATTCTTATTCACAGAATGATCCTATGGTAAAATCTTACTTTAACCACCCGTCTTATGACAACTATCCTGTAGTTGGGGTATCATGGGAACAGGCTAACGCTTTCTCAGTATGGCGATCATTACTTTTTCAAAAAACTGCAATTTCAAGAAAAATACCCTTAACAGCTGTTCCTGAATATAGATTACCAACTGAAGCGGAGTTTGAATATGCCGCACGGGGCGGACGTAACCTTTCTAAATTTCCATGGGGAGGACCCTATATCAGAAACGCAAAAGGATGTATGCAGGCTAATTTTAAAGTTGGCCGGGGCAACTATTCTGATGACGGAGGCTTGTATACTGTAAATGTAAGATCATACTTCCCTAATGACTATGGTCTATACAATATGGCGGGAAATGTATCTGAATGGACTGCTACAGCATATAACGCATCATCCAGACCTATGCTCCTCGATTTTAACCCTAACTATACCTATACTGCTAAGACAGGCGACAGCAAATACCTAAAACGGAAGGTAGTACGCGGGGGCTCCTGGAAAGATACTGGCTTTTTTCTGCAGAATGGGGTTGGCACTTATGAATACCAGGACGAATCACGTTCATATATTGGTTTTCGCTGTGTTTATTCATATCCTGGAGCAGACATAGGTTATAAAAAATAATATCAGATACTCATCTTGCCCTGATACTCCCAGTCAAATATAATTTCCGGGAATCTTGCTTTGATGTCTATTTCTGTATTTTCACATAAAAAACTTTTAGAAAGGCCTTTAATAGTACTATACTTCACAAACAATGAATTATCAAACCAGGATTTTACGATTCTGGAATTCATATGAAGAAACATAAATGCTTGTTCATCTGCAGAAAGCTGGGCACAAAGGATAGCTACATAAGCCGACTTTTCTTTTCGGCTAAGACTACCCTGCCGGTCGATGAAAGATATTATTTCATAAATATGTCTGAAATAATGAGACAACTCCCTTTCATGTCCATTAAAGTAATCATACTTTAACCCAGTCACCTCCATATCATAGGAGATTGCACTGATTAATTCGTTGATAAAAGTATCATTGTAATCCTTTAGCACTTCCCTTAAAATCTTACCATCGTTACGTAATCCATAATATGTACATAGATAAGCCAAATCTACCATTTCTGACTTTTTGAGCAGTGTCATACCATTACCACATACTTCTTTAACAATGTAGTGTACAGCATGGAACTCCTCCAAAAACACTATAAAAACCGACCTGCCAAGGAAAAAACCAAATTTGAATTCTGACACGTTACTGGCATGCAACTTAAGAAGGATGTAGAACCGTTCTTCAATCCTGTCTTTTGTATAGAGTACATACCTTATATAGACTACTATAAAGACTGAAATTATCAGTACCAGAAACAAAATGAGAAGAATAATAGTTAACACAGGACTTAAGATTAAGTTAGAAATAGACAGATTAATTATTTTTACACTCTTTGTTGCGCCCCTTTACTCTACCATTATTCCCCACGGGTGTATTCCGGCACAGTGTCTATATAAATTTCATACCATAAATTATAATTGCAAGCCTAAAACAATAATGAAACAATTTGTTTCATTATTCAGGATAAATTCCTACCTTAATGGTCTTAAGCAACATCTTATGCATACACCACTTAATATTGATGAAGACCTGTTTAATTACATAGTTAACCTTTGGCGCGCCACAAATCAGCTCTATCAGGAACTACCTGTGCAGCTAAGAAAAAAAAAGACTTCGGGCCTTCCCATTGATGAGCAGAATAGTCACAAATGGCAGCATATTCTCTATTTTGGAAGTAGTAAAAAAAAGAGTGAACTCTTAACTGGTTTGGAGAATTTACACCAGCAGATTCCGATGATACAGAAATTGAATGAAGACTTAAAAAAAGAAGAAAAAACATATCGGTGCCTGCTGAATAGAGTCCAAAAATGTATGAAAGATTCGGAAGACCTGGAATGCGCTACTGTACATGTTGAAAATAAATTACTGATGCTGGAATCCCTGATCAGTTATCATGATGAAAGATTTACAGGCAATAGGTTTTGGAACAAATTAATTAACAGCTCAACCTATCAGGCATGGCAGCAAACCAATCAAACTTACCTCAACCAGCTTAACGATTGCACGGAAAAATATATCGCCCTGAGAGAAGACCTGGAACAGAAAGCGGAAGAAATCCACAGATATAACCTACACCTGCAAAACATTGACACTACCGTTGTTGAACTGGAACAAATCATTGAGCGCTTTGCCCGTCAGCAAGAGCAATTATCAGCTAAATACAGGATATATTGATCACTTACTATAATGCATAGCACTTGCAGCGGTACGGATCATCACGTCCAGTTCATCTGTACTTTCTGTGATGAGACGTATCAGATCCCTGCTGGCTTCATCAAGCTCCTGGTATTTTAATAACTCTACCAGCCCTATAATGTTAGCAAGCGGCTTACGCACCATATGAGACTGGTCTGTAGCAATGTTCATAAAAAGAATCTGATTTGCTGAGATTGTTTGCTCAGCCACTTTAAGGTTATTGGTAAGATTAGAGATTTGTGATAAGTGAACAGTTTTCTGTTTGTGGACGTTAATTGAAGAGCCATACCAGGCCTCAATCTGACCATGATCATTGAAATATGGTTCCGCACAAATCAGGAACCATTCAAAGCTACCACGCAAATTTTTAACACGGGCCTCTACTTCAAAAGCATGCCCAGAAATGATACTGGCAGACCATACCTCCAGCAGCATCCCCCTATCTTCTTCTATAATATGCTCAAAGCGACTAAGTGCAGACAAATCAAAATGACCGAAATATTTTCCAAACTTCTCATTTACGGAAACAAATGTACCATCTGCGGCGGCTGTCCACAGCTGCGCAGGAACGAGGTTATATAAAAATTCAAACCTCCGTCTTTCTTCCTCCGCCCTTCTTTTATCAGCCAACAGAGAGACTTCATATCGTTTGCGGTCCGTTATCTTTTGAACCGTACAGTTGATCAGCCAGGTCTGCCCACCTTCATTGACATAACTGATAGCATTGAACAGGGTATCAAAATTTCCTTCTGGTGAACTAAATTTGAGATTCACCTCGTTCACTTCAGATTTAACAAGCAGCAGTGGATTAATGACCAGGTTGTAGTACAACAAACTTCCTTTTCCTAGCAGTGACATAAAATTTGCGTGAAGCAACTCTTCCTCAGTTTTTTGCAGCCAGTTGCACATGGTACGGTTGATCCTTATGATCCTGCCATCTTCTCTGAAAGAGATAAACCCATTAGGAAGCTGCTGATACAGAAAATCAGAAGAAGTAGTGCGATCATGTAAATGTTCTTCCATTTTTTAATCTTATATGAATAATCTTATCGCTTCTGAAACCGCTTGCGGATCGCTCATATGCGGACAATGTCCGGAGGAAGACAGCATCACCACCTTGTTATTTACTGTATGCTGATTGATGTATTGAGCAATGTATTCTGACGTCAGGTAATCCTGAAAACATTGTATCGTAAGACTGGGAATGGTCAGATACTGCAGGTCTGCCCTGTTATCAGCCTGAAAGGCAACCCTGGCAAATTTACGGGCAATTTCAGGATGGGTTGCACAAAAGCTTTCATTCAATTGATCAGCCAGATGCGGCCTGTTTTCGTTACCCATAATTGCAGCCGTAATCATGGAAGACCATCCAAGATAATTACTATCCATTACCTCCAGCAAATCATCCAGATCTGACTGGTTAATACCTCCTAAATAATCGTCATCATTAATGTATCGTGGCGAAGGCCCTATAAATACCGCTTTCCTGAATAAATCAGGAACCTGTTTGATAGCCAGGAGCCCTATCATCGCACTCACAGAATGACCAATGAAACAAATATTATCCAATCCTGCAGCTTTACAAATTTCGATGATATCCATAGCATATCCATCCAAAGTTCCATATCGGTAATCATTATATGCACTAAGGTCAGATTGACCGGAACCTACATAATCAAATAATACAATCTTATAACTATCAGAAAGAAAAGGAAGGAGATAACGCCATGCAGTCTGGTCGCAACCAAAGCCATGACCGAATAATAATGTAATATCACCTTCGCCAATAATTTTAACATTGTTTCTGGACAGTACTAAAGAAGGCAGCCGATCAACAGCTGCACCCGATTTGTTGCTAACGAACTGCATATGCTATATATTTTGTCAAAACAAAATCAAATATATGAAATATATTATTTCATAATAATCATTTTGCTTAATATTGTATCATATTTACGTTTATATTACCAAATCCCAAAAATTTAATGAAAAAAAACAAATTAGGCCTGCTATTCTTAGTGGCCGTTATTGCTCTCGCATCTTGTAAAAAAGATAATGAAATGGTTCCGGAAAACACAGCTGATAAGGACTTTAAAATCAGTAGTGCCATATCAGCAATCGCAACACCCGTGGTGCAACTTCCGAAATCTACAAACTGGATGAAGTTTATTGCAGACAATACTAACATTTCGCAGCTTTCTATTCCAGGGACCCATGACGCTGCCGCCAGAATAGAATATTTTCCCGGCACTACAAAATGTCAGAACCTGAGTATTGCGGACCAGCTAAATGCCGGAGTAAGATACCTCGACATCCGCTGCCGGCACATCAACAATGGATTCGCTATTCATCATGGTGACGTATACCAAAAGCTTTCTTTTACGGATATTATCAGTGCCTGTTCCAGCTTCCTGAAAAACAATCCTTCGGAAACTATATTGATGTGTGTTAAGGAAGAGTACAATGCTACTGGCAACACCCGCAGCTTTGAGGACACTTTTGATAGTTATGTTCAGCAAAACCCCTCATTATGGAATCTGGACAACACCCTACAGCAGTTATCTCAGTTAAGAGGGAAAATTAAATTGATCAAAAGATTCAAAGGCAGTAGCAGCAAGGGCATACAGGCCACCGGCTGGAGTGACAATACCACATTTGACATCAATTATTCTTCAGCTAAATTAAGGGTTCAGGACAACTATACAGTTTCAAGCACCAACACCAAATGGACTCAGATCAGTAGTTTACTCAATGAGGCCCGCAATAGTAATACAAATAAATTATTCATGAACTATACCAGTGGATACAAATCTCTATTGTTCGGGATATCAAACATTCCCCTGGTATCAGGACCTGTAAACGATAAAGCTGATCAGTTTTTTAGCACCAACAAACACGGAAAATTTGGCATTATCGCTATGGATTTTATTTCAGCAGGTACCAGCAAACTCATTTACGAGACCAATTTTTAATCATTTATACTTATACAAAAAACGCAGTCCGATATCCCATCGGTCTGCGCTAACCCTAAAAAAAAGAAATTATGATATATATTTTATTGTTTATTGCCCTTTCTGTTGCATTAATGATCTATGGTATGCAGAAGGCAGTAACAGTGATTGCCAACGAAGAAGATTTTTAATTTCGCGCAAAGAACAGTTTAAAGGTAGTGCCCAGGCCTACCTCACTTTCTACCTCTACGCTTCCCCTCATTGCTTCCACCTGGGATTTCAGAATAAAGAGCCCCATACCTTTCGCATCCTTATTTCCATGAAATGTTTTATACATTTTAAACAGATCATGCCTGTGTTTTACCATATCTATCCCCATCCCATTGTCTTTAAAGGTGATCAATGAGCCTTTATTTCTATTTTCAAATTTGATAGCAATATGCAGCGGCCGACCTTTAAATTTATATTTTATTGCATTGGTAAACAGATTTAACAAAATACTTTCAAAATATGCCGGATTAACGTCAATCAATGCTTCCTTTTCAGGATTATAGTCAACAGTAGCTTCGGCATCACGCAATAAAACCGGTATAGCAGTGATTATTTTTTCGATTTCTTCAGCAAGGCTTACTGCCATTATGGGCAGGTCTGTATTAGTATGAATACTGATGATCTCGTTCAAATTGATCAGGGTATCATTCAAGTTATTTGCACTGGTTTTAATCATGTCCCAGGCCAATTCCTTTTCTTCAGCATTTGAATTGTTATTCAGATCGATCAGGCCTACAATATTAGCTACATGTGATCGGATGTTGTGAGAAACAATATAAGTAAAATTAACCAGTCTGGAATTTTCATCAGAACGGGTTTCTGCCAGTTCCTGCAACTCATCCTGTTTAATAATTAAAGGCGTAATATCATGGCCTATACAAAGTATTTCAAGCGGCTGCAATTCGTCATCAAATAATAACTTGAATTCCCACTGGGTATAAATAATACCGCCATTGAGTGGTTTACGCAACACCACCCAATGAGAAACATTGGGATTTATTATACATTTTTGCACTGTATCCAGGCAAACCTGGTGATCTTCAGGTATAATAAGTGATAGAGAATTTTTGCCCAGATAATCAGCAGGTGTGCATCCCATTATTTTACAGAAAAAGGAATTGAGGTAAGTATAGTTGCCCCGGAGATCTGTAATAATGAAATAAAATGAATTGTCTTCAATGATCGACCGATAGTACTTATTGGCTAATTCAATACTTTTGAGTATAGCTGATCTTTTTGATTGGGCAAAAGGCATGGTTTCCATATTTCCTGGGCTTATCTCTTATTGGCATTTATAACTGTTTTCCTGATCAGTTCAGCTACGGCCTCGTACCAAGAATCATTCACTCCCTTCACATCTTTTTTTTGTTCAGATTTACTGGCTGTAATTTGCTCAAGCCTTTGCTTAACCTTGGCTTTCTGTCCTTCAACTTCAGCTATAACAGCAAGAATTTTCAATTGCTCACCTTCAGCTTCTGAGCTTATTTTTTTTAAAGCAGATTCGAAGTCAATTTGTTCATCATTGATGTTTTTTAGTAAGTTATTACTTAGTTTTTCAGCATTTTCCAACTGGCGGGTAAGCTCGTTACTTCTTTTGATTAATCCCTGCACTGCTATCATATTCACCCCATCAATATCAGCTGACGCAATTGTAGTATCATTACCAATTTTACCATATTTATCCTTACCAAATGCTCCGTAGAAATCTTGTGCCATTGGCCCGTAATGCCTGGAAGTTTTCGGATCCTGCCCTTTGTAATTCCAGCTGCTTATTGAAAGTGTATCTATTTTATGCAGAAAAAGCTCAGGGTCGACAGGCTCGAAGTTTTCTTTTTTCCTTTTATCGGAAATGGTGGACCAGCTGTTAGCTCCGGGCGCCAAAGTTACACCAACGGTACCAGCAAGGTTTGTATAGAAAATATATCCTCCTGTAAAGCGGGAAGTAAATTGATTTATGGCTGAGGTAGTAACCGGTTCACCAATACCATCAGCGAACGCAAAAGAACCACTATAATTATTTGTATTGCTTTTATACCCTATAGCCACTGAATTGGCTCCTGATGCAACCGCGCTATTTCCCATAGCAATTGCTGAATTCCCACTGGAGGTTGCCAGCCCCATTGCCACTGAATTAGTCCCAGATGCAGTAGACAACCCAAATGCGACAGCATATGGTCCGGATGCTATTGAGTTCCCTCCGGCTATGGCAAAGTCTGCCGCCTGCGATTCACCAAATGCGACACCATAATTGCCAATGGCTTTACTTAAACCGGCGGCAAAGGAACCTTCTCCGGACGCAGTAGAGCTTCCAAAAGCAGCTGAATAATTTCCTGTGTTAGCATCATCTAAACCACCGGACGCCAGGTTACCCACTTTCAACGCAGCTCTTTTGGGATGCCAGATCATTCTGGCACCTGGCGTGGTAACTGGCGTTCCCCCTGAACCGAATGTACCTGTAGCAACGAAGCCGCTATCACTAGTAAATGTTTTAAACCCTTTTATATTTCCCTGGCGGTTATAAAGATCTACAAATTTAGATGGGTCGATACTTGTCCACTGAACCGCGGTTCCAGCGGCATTCGTTTTTAAATATTGACCCGCTGTACCATTTGCGATTTTAGAAAGGACTACAGATTGATCAGCCAGCATTGCAGTTAAAACCTTAGACGGACCGATAGCCGTAACCCCAGATTCATTGATGGTTACATCTCCTGTAATGGTAACATTTTGGGCATTACCCCCAGTGTCACCAACGAATACCTGACCATTAGACAGCACTCCTTTAGCATACGTAATCCACCCGGTATTATCTCTAACATAGAAACTGTGAGTCGCAAGATCATAAACGATCATACCTTCCACAATATTTGCAGCAGGAATTGAAGGAGCAGAGACATTCAACAAGTCGGTAACCTTTGGAATAACAATCGCCTGGGAAGTTCCATTAATCATTAATGCTATAGAGCTATTATTAAGCACAGCTGCAGTGCCTATAACTGCCTTTTCAGCACTTAGAAGCTGTATATTCCTGATACTATTTGAATTCATATTCAGGTCGCTACCTGCAATATGATTACCCAGATTATCACCAAATTTCTGCTGAGCAAAACTATGATCAATGCAGCATAGTACTGCAAATATTATTTTTACAAAGACATAAAGACACTTTTTTCTTTTCATACATATTATTATATTTCGGTAAGCATGAACATTTCTTTCTATTTCTTATGAATGGACGATATGTATTTCAGGGTGTTAATTCTAATGACCCTGAAGATGCTGCTATACTGATGATTTTCCTTACTCCCCGCCTATTACGGGCTACAGCCTTTAACAGCTTACGGTTTGCTTCAGACTGACTCTGCTGGATTCTAGCCTTAAATTGAGCAATAAGATTAGCATGCACTAACCGTTGCTCATCCAGAATTTTTTCCAGTGCTATATTATTATCATGCGCCTTTGACAATTGAATTTGTAAGCTATCACTAGATTTAATCAAACCCTTTATAGCGATCAGTGTGATTCCATCGATATCAGCAGCAGCAATTGTAGTATCATTTCCAATGCTTCCGTATGTATCTTTCCCAAAGGCTGCATAAAAATCCTGAGCCATAGGACCATAATGCCTGAACTGGCCGGGAGTTTGACCTTTGTAATTCCAGCTGCCTAAAAACATGGTATCGATTTTTGCTAATATATTTTGTGCATCCACAGAAATAAAATTTTCTTTACGCCTTTTGTCTGACAGTGTAGCCCAGCTTGAACCTCCCGCGCTTAGAGATACACCAATAGTTGCAGTTGAATTGCTATAAAATTTATAGCCGGCATCAAATAATGCCATCCACTGGTTAGGAGCAGTACTCATGACAGCGGTTGAGTTTATTGTCGGTCCAAATAGAAATGACCCACTCATACCATTTGTATTAGCACTGTACCCAAAAGCAACTGAATTATCACCGCTTGCTCTTGTATATACCCATCCAATTGCTATGGCATATTGCCCTGTAGCATGACCATATCCTCCAGCAACAGCATATTGACCAGATGCTTGCCCGTTTCCAAATGAGGTTGCATAGTTATTGGTAGCGGAACTGTAACCAGATGCAAACGAACCGATTAAATTAGCGTTAGAATTACCCAGGGCGGTTGAACGGCCACCATTAGCTAAACCCTTACCGGCGGCAAAGGTATACTGGTTTGTAGCTGAAGATCCAACTCCAAATGCTGTAGAATAATACCCTATGGATGTATTTAACAATTGATTAGCCGCAAAGCTACCAGCTCTAAAAGAAGACCTGCTTGGATACCATATCATTCTTGATCCGGGAGTAACAACAGGCATAAAAGAGGAAGAATTTCCTTCAGCCACCAAACCACTATCACTAACAAATGTCTTCAAACCTTTAATATTGGTTTGTCGATTTACGAGATCAAGATAGTCCGACGTAATCCATCCTATTCCTGTTCCGGCAGCATTGGTTTGCAGGTATTGACCAGCAGCACCCGGAGCTATTTTGAGCGCAGTAACAGCTTTTTCTGCCAGCGAATTAGTTACAACTCTGGAATTACCTATACTACTCAGACCCGTATTATTGATAGTTACATCACCATTTAATGTTACCTGTGAAAGGTTGCCAGAGATATCACCAATATAAATCTGACCATTGGCCAGCTTACCTGAATCGAAACTGATCCAGTTTGTATGATTACGTACATAAAATTTATGTGTAGCCAGATCGTAAACAATCATACCTTCAACTGCATTAACAGCCGGAATGGAAGGTGTAGTGCCAGAAAGCAAATTAGTAACCCTGGGAATTAATATTGTTTTGTTGCTGCCATTTACCTGCATGGCCACCGACTCATCAACAACTGATCCGGTAGTACCAATAATTAAATTTTTAGCATTAACCAGTTGCACAGCAGAAATGCTGTGGCCCTTTAAATCAAGATCTTTTTGAGCAATATGCTTGCCCAGATTATCTCCTAATTTATTTTGTGCCGAAACAGTGGTCGCAATAATACTACAACATATCAAAATGAATATTTTATGTAAAGAAGCAGCGTATATTTTCATAGTAGCAATTTTTGAGGAGAGATGTCGTGTTTACTTAGCGGTTATCTGAATGTTGTTTTTTTACTGTTAGATACAGATTTAGTATTTCGATTTTTTCTCATCCTAATGCTCAATTCTTTTTCAAAATCATCAATCTGGAGGTTGAGCATTTTTGCAGCTTCTGTATTTTTATCACTATTACTGACAGCACAACTGAAAGCTGCTGCCTGATTTGATAGTAAGCTATTTTGCTTTTGCGCCAAAGCATTAAGTCTTTTATTAAGTGCCTGAACGCCTATAAGAATTACGCCATCTATATCAGCACCTGCAATAGTAGTATCATTTCCAATATTTCCTAAACTATCTTTTCCAAATGCCTGGTAGAAATCTTGCGCCATTGGTCCATAATGCCTATACAATTTAGGACTTTGGCCTTTATAATTCCAGCTACCTAAATAGAGAGTATCTATTTTTGCCAGAAGATCTTCTCCATTAACTCTGTTAAAATTTTCTTTTTTTCTTTTGTCGGAAATAGCTGACCAACTGTTACCACCTGGCAATAGCATAACTCCTGCACTGGAAGTATTATTAGTAAAAAACCTGTACCCCCCTGCAAAACGAGTCATTAATTGTCCACTGGTACTGTTGACAAGCGTATTTGTACTGCCATCAGCAAGCGTAACTAAATAGGCATTCCCTGGATTAACAATATTAGTTCCGATTGCAACTGAGGCATAACCTCCGGCTGTGACGTTATTTCCCAGTGCTAAAGACGAACCACCGCCGGTCTTTGCTGTTGAACCAATACTTGTATCGTAACTACCAGTCGCAGTAGAACCAGCACCTAATGCCGTCGCATAGTAATCTGTTGCATTCGAATTCCCTCCAGCAGTTGTGTAACTGCCACTGGCAATACTATTACCGAATGCAGAAGAGGATAAGCCACTGGCCGTAGACCTGCCGATAGCTATTGAGGATTCTCCTGAGGCGATTGAGCCATTACCAAAGGCTGCGGAATATAGCCCGATATTTGCATCTATTATATTAGCAGCTATCAGATTACCAGCATTGAACGCTGCCTTCCTTGGATACCACATCATTCTTACCCCAGTTGTAGTAACCGGCAAAATCCCTGAATTAAGTGTGCCACCCGCAACGAACCCAGTATCACTGACAAACGTTTTATGTCCTTTGATTAAGTTTTGACGGCTAAATAAATCCACATATTTATTTAAGTTATCTGATGCACTCCAAACTACTGCATTACCTGCAGGATTGGTTTTTAGGTATTGATTAGCGCTACCACTACTTATTTTACTAGCGGTGACAGATTGATCGGCTAGCATTGCAGTAATAACTTTACCTGCTCCAATAGTAGTTACTCCAGTATTAGTTAGGGTTATATCGCCGGTGACAGTTCTGGGTTGCGCGATACCGCTGGAATTACCGATCAAAATTTGTCCGCTAGAAAGTGATGGCCAGCCATATGTTACCCATGCGCTATTATCTCTGATGTAAAGCTTATGTGTAGCTACATCGTAAACCATCATTCCTTCAACTGCATTTGCGACAGGTATTGAAGGAGCGGTGACATTTAACAAATCTGTAACTCTGGGAATAAGGATTGCCTGATCTGAACCATTGACCTGCAAGGCGATGGAATGGTTAGTAACTGAGCTTAGTGTGCCAATGATTAAATTATCTGTATTGATAACCTTAACATTATTGATGTTTTTGTTTGACAGATTAAGATCCTTAATCGCAATATGATTACCCAGATTATCATTCAACTTTCGTTGCGCCCTAACAATGCCTAAATTACAGACATTAAGCAGCGGTAAAACAAGAATTATTCTTAATACTTGCTGATATAATTTCATAAGCAGGAATCTAATTGGGGTATTTTGTTTCACAAATATAATATATTGAAACATAATATTTCAATATATTTGAAATAAGCTATTTAGTATAGCCAATTAGGAAACTAATTATTTCATTTCTGTTTCATTGATTATTTAATATAACCGAAAAGAGGTTTACCAGATGGCAAACCTCAAATCTCCTAACCAAGGTATTTTTTGTATGCTACTATATAGAGCTACCATTATTTCACTTTCATGATCCACCAGACTGTGATAGAACTAGGGATATTTGAAATTGCTGTTTGGGTCACCCCACCATTAATTGAGGATGATATCATGCCGGGGTGATTATGAGAACCCAAAACATTACCACCACTGAAAGAAGCAGCATGATTATGTACTCCAGCATTCAGTACGACGATTCCGGTTTTAGCTGCTAAAATAGGTACGGTACTGGGGTTTGCCGGCACACGGTCTGTACTTTTAACCTTACCAGCCTTCGCCCCGTTTTCATCGCCATCATAAGGCAAAAGGTGACTGTGGCCATAATCGAGTATAGAATGGGTATGCAGTCCGTCGGTTGCGACTGCTACTGAACCTGAAGGGATAATCTCGGTAGCACCTACACTTGTAACAACCGGTATCAGGCCAGGCAGATTAGCTTGGGATATCATACTTGTATTTGCCCCTACACTTACTCCCGAAGCGGCTTTGGAACCAATAAGGAACGTATTATTATTAAGATTAGGCAATACTTTGCCATTAAGAACAGATCCGGTTACCGAAAGTGTCTGGCCATTACACATTACCCAGTTAGCAGGTAAGGTTGTACCTGAAACAGAGGGAAAATAGGGCTTAATATCGCCAACAACAAAGCCCTGTACCAGTGCCTGGTCGGCCCACTCGGCACCACCATCATTATTGGTAGTCATTACTTTATTATTTCCGGCTGTAGTGCTGCTGATCTTTGGTGCAGTTACACTTGAATTGGCCAAATCTGCAGTATTTATTGTACCATCCAATATGTCAACACCCGTTACAGCATTTGTGCTTATTGCCGTAACACCAGTATTACTTACTGTAACATCGCCGCTCATAGTGACGGCCGCGGGCATGCCATTTGCATCCGCTACGATCATCCTACCGGAAGATAATGCAGGAACTAATATCTGAGATAAATTAACCCAGCTATGACTTCCCAGGTCGTCTGTAAGTAATGCCTTATTTGGGCCGGAAGTAGTGCTGGAAAAATTACTGGCAGATAAGGCGTTAGCAGCTAGCTTGACATTGGTTACTGAACCATCAGCAAGCTTAGCAGCAGTAACACTCTGATCTGCCAGTAATGCTGTTGTAACAGCATTTGGTGCAAAATCTGCAGTTATCAGACTGCCATCAGATAATTTAACAGAAGTTATAGCGGCATTATTTATTTTAGCATTAACAATGGCACTGTTTATTATGGAGGAAGTTCCATTACTGGAAAGCGTCATATCCCCGTTAATACTGACAGCCTCCGGAATACCTGCTGCATTACCTATATATATATTGCCAGCGGGCAAAACAGCGCTTGCAAAAGTAGTCCATGCCCCCGCCTGGTAAATATAAAATTTTGCATCGCTAATTAGAAATACCACCATTCCATTTATAGGTGCAGTTATAGCAGACAAGGCAGCAATTCTAGGCAATAACAAGGTTTTGTTATTCTCAATCTGGAGTGCAACTGAACTGGAATTAACCAATGTAAAAGAACCAATTGCTAAACCATTTACATTATACACTGCTTTTTGATTCAAATTCAGATCAGCAGTGGCGGTATGGCTTCCAAGATTATCTCCGATCTGCTGTGCACTGACAAAACCAGCACTAAAGCAACTGCCGACAATCAGGCTTACGATAAAAATAAATTGAATTGAAAATTTCATAATAGTATTAGATTACACGCATGATCCAACGTACTGTAATTGAAGCAGGACTTACCTGTACAGGGGTCTGGGTAACACCGCCATTGATGGATGACAGCGTTAACGTATGGGTGTGATTAGCTTCATTCCCATTAAATGTGGCGGTATGGTTATGATTACCTACAGAAAATAATGATATGCCAGTTGTGGAAGGATCACTATATTCTGTAGAATTGGCGCCATCATTACGGTCTGTACTCAATAAAACTCCATAGGACTTCCATCCTGCTCCGAAATACGGCAGCCTTCCATGGCTATGGCCAGGGTCTGTAATGGAATGGCTGTGGCCAGCATCATTACTGACGGTAACAGTACCTGTAACGTTTCCGGATATCACAGTTGAACCACTTGGTGTATTTCCGGTAAAGGTAGCGTTGGGCAGGTTACTCCTTGCCAGCGTTAAATTGCTTGTACCAGCTGTAGTAGTGACAGTACTGGTATTACCGATCATGTAATTGTTATTGTTAAGGTTAGGGATAACTTTGCCATTTAGGGTTGAACCTGTATAAGATAATGTCTGCCCATTACATTCCACCCAGCCCGGGGGAATACTTGTACCGACAAGATTGGGTAACCATGCCTTAACGTCGCCCACAGCATACTCCTCCACTGGTAAAGCTGCCCAGGCGTTGGTACCTGTAGCCGTTGTAGTAAGATAGGTATTATTAACCACGGGTGCCATTTTAACTGCGGTTA
>Ga0308163_10002050_pt1 | contig 19572 bp, 19 predicted proteins | sample PhyTR1_FD_201037 | JGI IMG/M metagenome (GOLD analysis project Ga0308163, IMG submission 201037) | Phyllosphere microbial communities from UC Gill Tract Community Farm, Albany, California, United States - DLSLT.R1 | ecosystem: Host-associated > Plants > Phyllosphere > Unclassified | place: USA...
CGCCGCCACCTGTCTGAACCTGCTGATTTTCCTGGGTGCGTTCGCGGTGCAGGCGGGCTTCGGCCTGGTGATCGGCTGCTGGCGGCCCAATCCCATGCAGCAGTATCCGGCCCAGGCCTACCAGGTCGGCTTCGCGCTGCTGGTGTTGCTGCAGTTGCCCGGATTGGCATGGTTCGTGTGGCAGCGCTGGAGACGGAGGGCCGGTTCCGGTAGAATGGATCTCCAATCCGGCAACCCGGCGACCAGCCCTCAATGACGCGATGACCAAACTTCAACAGGCACAGAACGGCAACCGCGCGGACAACGCGTTCACCTCCCTGCCGCGTAGCTGGCAGGATTGGATCACGGACAATCTGGCGCGCGCGTGCAGCCCGCTGGACATGGCCAACAGCATGGCCCGTTCGGGCCAGTACAGCATGGCCGTGGCCAGCGCGGCCATCGACGAGGCGCTGCGCCTGCGCGCGCAGGGCGCTGGCGCTGCCGCCGCTAGCGCTGGCGCGCCGCTGGTGGCGCAGAGCGTGTTCGTGGCGCCGCAGCAGATGCCGTTTATCGATATCGAGCGCAATCGCGTGGCCGCGCCGGACCGCGAAGTGGAGCTGCTGTTCGTGCTTAAGCAGCCACAGGTGATCCTGCTCGGCAATGTGCTCAGCATGGAGGAGTGCGACGCCATCGTCGCCCATTGCGGCACGCGCTACACCCGCTCCACGGTCACCGGCGAAGCCGACGGCGCCAGCGTGGTGCACGAGGGCCGCACCAGCGAGATGGCCTTCATCCAGCGCGGCGAGGCCGAGGTGGCCGAACGCATCGAACGGCGCCTGGCGGCCCTGGCGCACTGGCCGGCCGAATGCGGCGAACCGTTCCAGCTGCAGAAGTACAACAGCACGCAGGAGTACCGACCGCACTTCGACTGGCTCGATCCGGACAGCAGCGGCCATCAAAGCCACCTGCAGCGCGGCGGCCAGCGGCTGGCCACCTTCATCCTGTACCTGAGCGACGTGGAGCAGGGCGGCGGCACCGTCTTCCCCGGTATCGGCCTGGAGGTGTTCCCGAAAAAGGGCAACGCGCTGTGGTTCCTCAACACCGACGCCAACCACCAGCCGGACCGCCAGACCCTGCACGGCGGCGCGCCGGTGGTCAGCGGCACCAAGATCATCGCCAACAAATGGTTGAGACAGGGACGCTACGGTTAGAATGTCGCAGACATCTTAACCAAGGAACTGTATGAGACTCGTGCGTTACGGCCGTCCCGGCAAAGAGAAACCAGGCCTGATCGACGACGAAGGCAAGCTGCGCGACCTGTCCGGCGTGATCGCCGACATCGGCGCCGAGCAGCTGTCGCCCAAGGCGCTGCGCAAGCTCGAAAAAATTCCGCAGGCGTCGCTGCCGCTGGTGCGCGGCAATCCGCGCTACGGCGTGCCGGTCGCGCGCGTCGGCAAATTCATCGGCATCGGTCTCAATTATTCGGACCACGCGGCCGAAATCGGCATGCAGCCGCCGAAGGAGCCGGTGGTGTTCATGAAGGCCGTCACCTGCATCAATGGTCCGGACGATCCGGTGATGCTGCCGCAGGGGTCGAAGAAGACCGACTGGGAAGTGGAACTGGGGGTGGTGATCGGCACGCGCGCGCAATACGTCAGCGAAGCGGACGCGCTCAACTACGTGGCCGGCTATTGCGTCGTCAACGACCTCTCGGAACGCGCGTTCCAGCTGGAGATGGGCACGCAGTGGGACAAGGGCAAAGGCTGCGACACCTTCGGCCCGATCGGTCCGTGGCTGGTGACGCAGGAGGACATCTACGACGTGCAGAAGCTTGACCTGTACCTGGATCTGAACGGCAAGCGCATGCAAACCGGCTGCACCGAAACGATGGTGTTCTCGGTGGCGCAGATCATCAGCTATCTGTCGAAGTTCATGACGCTGGAGCCGGGCGACGTGATCGCCACCGGCACCCCGCCGGGCGTGGGCCAGGCGCGCAAACCGCAGCGCTTCCTGAAAAAAGGCGACACGCTGCGCCTGGGCATCGCCGGCCTGGGCGAGCAGCAGCAGGACGTCATCGCCTGGCAAGCCAAGTAAGCGTCTTTATTGTACTGTCTGCACGCGCTATACTGAAGGTTCTACTTCAAGGAGTTTGGCATGGCGCCGATCAATGTGAAAGAGGCGGTCAAAGCGGCGAAGGAGCAGTTGCTCGATTTATATTCAGACGATCCGCCTCGATCCCTCGCTCTAGAGGAAATAGAGAAGGTGAGCGAGGGCGGACGCGACTTGTGGGCGGTGACCCTGGGTTTTCATCGGCAAAAATCGGTCATTCCCAATAATGCTAACAGCATCGCGTCGTTGTATCTGCCGGCGCCCGTGTTGGAAAATCGTGTGTACAAGACGCTTTTTATCGATGCTCAAACGGGTGAATTCGTCAAAATGGATATTCGGCAGGTGCAGTAATGTCGAACCAAGAGCAGCTGTTGTTGCCATGAGCGGAGATGCGCTGAACTTCACGCATATGCGAGAGGCCGCCGGCACGTTGTAGCGCCGGCGAATTCCGACCGAGCCGAAGGAGCGTTCTCCAATACCCCGCCCTTACATAACGCTCGCGAATGCCCGTTTGACTGCATTCTCGAGGCGGTTGGTAATCTCCGCCAGCTCCGCCTCGGTGCTGGTGAACGGCGGCGCCAGCAAAATATGGTCGCCCAGCCGGCCGTCGATGGTGCCGCCCATCGGATACACCATCAAGCCCACCGCCATCGCCTGCTCCTTGATCGCCGCGTGCAGCTTGAGCTCCGGATCGAACGGCTCCTTGCTCTCGCGGTCCTTGACCAGCTCCATGCCGATAAACAGCCCGCGCCCGCGAATGTCGCCCACATGCGGATGCTGGCCGAACGCCTCGCGCAGCATGCGGCGGAAGCTGGCGCCGCGCACCGTGACGGCGCCCAGCAAATCGTCGCGCTGGATCACCTTTTGCACCGCCAGCGCGGCGGCGGCGGCGATCGGATGCCCCATGTAGGTATGTCCGTGCTGGAAGGCGCCGCTGCCCTCGCGCAGGCGGGCGACGATGTGCTCGCGCGCCAGCACCGCGCCGATCGGCTGGTAGCCGGCGCCCAGGCCCTTGCCCAGCACCACCAGATCGGGCAGCGCGCCTTCCTGCTCGAACGCGTACAGCGTGCCGGTACGGCCCATGCCGCACATGACTTCATCGGCGATCCACAGGATGCCGTACTGGTCGCACAACTGGCGCACGCCGCGGAAGTAGCCCGGCGTCGGCGGCACCGCGCCGGAGGTGGCGCCGACCACCGTCTCGGCGCAGAAGGCGATCACGCGCGACGGCCCGGCGGCGAGGATGCGCGCCTCCAGCTCGCGCAGCAGGCTGTCGGTGTACGCATCGACGCTCTGGTCCCTGGGACGGTGCCGGTATTCGTAGCAGGGCGACACGCGCGGCACGTTCATCAACAACGGTTCGAACGGGCGGCGGCGCCATTCGTTGCCGCCGATGGCCAGCGCGCCAAGCGTGTTGCCGTGGTAGCTCTGGCGGCGCGCGACGAAGACGCTGCGTTCGTTGTCGCCGGCCTCGACGAAGTACTGGCGCGCCAGCTTGAGGGCGGTCTCCATCGCTTCCGAGCCGCCGGAGACGAGGTAGACGTGATTAAGGTCGCCGGGGGCGTCGGTCGCCAGGCGGGTGGCCAGTTCCTCGGCCGGTTCGCAGGTGAAGAAGGCGGTGTGGGCGTAGGCGTTGCGGTCGATCTGGGCGTGCATCGCGGCCAGCACGTCGGGATGGCCATGGCCCAGCGACGATACGGCGGCGCCGCCGCTGGCATCGAGATAGCTGTTGCCCTGGCTGTCGCGCACCGTCAGCCCGGAGGCACTGACAGCCAGCGGCGGCGGGCGGCGCAGGTTGCGGTGGATGATGTGGCTCATGGCGTCCTTTCTGGCGGAGGGAAGAGTGTGACCGACAGCAGAAGATAGCCCCGATCGACTTGTATTCCCTTGATAAATGCCTGAACATTGGTAAATAGTTTCCCAAAGCCACAAGGACAATGATATGAGCGATCGACTGGGACCGATTCCCTTCGCCCACATGAGCGCCAGCCAGCAGGTGGCGGCGCAGGCGGTCATCGACGGCCCGCGCGGCGCGCTGTACGGGCCGTTCGTGCCGCTGATCCGCAGTCCGGAGCTGATGGCGGCGGCGCAGCGCATGGGCGAGTATCTGCGCTACCGCAGCGCCATTGGCACGCGGCTGACGGAGCTGGCGATCCTGGTGACGGCGCGCCAGTGGAGCCAGCAGGTGGAGTGGGCGATCCACGAGCCGATCGCGCGCGAGCACGGCATTGGCGACGAGGTGATCGCGGCGATCGCGGCGCGCCGGCGGCCCGACGGCATGGCGCCGGACGAAGCGCTGGTGCATGATTTCTGCGTGATGCTGCACCAACGCCAGCGGATCGACGACGACACCTACGCGGCGGCGCTAGCGATGTTCGGCGAACATGGCGTGGTCGATTTGATGGGGATCAACGGCTACTACACGTTTTTGGCGATGGTGATGAACGCGGCGCAGACGGAGGTGCCGGCATCGGCCGCCCAACCGCTGCCCGAGTGAAAATAAATCAACGGCAACTCCGGGGTCAGGTCCACCATTTCTACACGGGCCGGGCCGTAGCCGGCATATGTCGCTGGCTGCGCTGCGTGCGCCGATTACGCTGCGTGAATTCGCCCTTGATTTGGCGACGTTCGGAGGCGGTACGCACCAGTCCGTGTAGAAATGGTGGACCTGACCCCGGAGTTGCTTTAGATAATGCGCTTGAGCCAGGCGCTGATGTCGACGATTTCTTGCTGGCACAGCGAGTGCTGCATCGGGTATTCGTGCCATTCGACGTCGTAGCCGAGCTGTTTCAACGCGTCGCGCGATTGCTCGGCGCGCGCCAGCGGTATCACCGGGTCCATGCGGCCGTGCACCATGAAGATCGGCGTCGCCAGGCTTTCCTGGGTGTGCTCGGCGACAGCCTTCGGTGCGATCGGCAGGTAGCCCGACAGGCACATCATGCCGGCCAGCTTTTCCTTGAGCCGCAAGCCGGTCTGTAACGTCATCGCCGAGCCTTGCGAGAAGCCGCCCAGGATGATGCGCGAAGTGGGAATGCCGCGCGCGTTCTCGCGGGCGATCAGCGCTTCGATCTTCAACTGCGAAGCGCGCAGGCCGCCTTCGTCCTCTTGCCGTCCGAGGTCGCTGGCGACGATGTCGTACCACGAGCGCATGACGTAGCCGTTGTTGACCGTGACCGGCATCGTTTCGGCGTTGGGGAAGATGAAGCGGATCGGCGGCAGGCCGCGCAGGTCGAGTTCCTGCGGCATCGGCAGGAAGTCGTTGGCGTCGGCGCCCAGGCCGTGCATCCAGATGATGGCGACGCCAGGGTTGGCGCCGGTTTCTCTTTCGATCGTTTGCAGCAGCGTGCTGGTTGTGCTCATGGGGCTCCTCGGGGATGCGGATAGTCGTTGTGCGAAATATAGCAGGCCGGCCGCGCCGGCGGCGCCCAGCCAGCGGCGCCGCGTCGGACCCGGCGGGCGCGGGCCGGCCATGGGATGTTTCTTCAGGCGGCCGGCTGCGGGCGCAGCGCGGATTTGGGACGGAACGCCTTGCACACGGCCGGGTCGGTTTCCATGTACGGTCCGCCGATCAGGTCGATGCAGTAGGGCACGGCTGCAAAGATGCCGCCGGTAATGGTGGCGCCGTCAGCGTCCTTGAGCCCGCCCAGCGTTTCGGCGATGGCCTTCGGCTGGCCCGGCAAATTCATGATCAGCGCCGCGTGGTCGGGCGTCTCGCGGATCACCGCCGTCTGGCGCGACAGGATCGCGGTCGGGACGAAGTGCAGACTGATCTGGCGCATTTGCTCGCCGAAGCCGGGCATTTCCCTGGTGCCGACGGCCAGCGTGGCCTCCGGCGTGACGTCGCGCCGCGCCGGGCCGGTGCCGCCGGTGGTCAGTACCAGGTGGCAATGGTCGATGTCGACCAGGTCGGTCAGCGTGGCTTCGATCAGGGCCCGTTCGTCGGCGATCAGGCGGGTTTCAAGGCGATAGGGGGTGGTCAGCGTGCGCGCCAGCCACTCCTCGAGCGCCGGGATGCCCTGGTCCTGATACACGCCGCCGCTGGCCCGGTCGGAGACCGAGACCAGGCCGATGACCAGCAATTGCGCCGGATCGACCGCAGGGACGTCGCCGAGGGAGGTATCACTCGTCATCTTGCTCGCTGTCGTCGGCGTCGGTGGCGTTGTCGGCGTCGTCGGTGGCCGCTTGTTTCTTCTTGCCGTCGATCTGCTTGAGGATCTGGAAGATCTCGCGGTAGGCTTTTGGCGGCTTGTTCTCGGCCTGTTCCTTGCGCGCGTTGCGGATCAAGGTGCGCAGTTGCTGCACGTCCAGTTCCGGGTTTTCTTCCAGCAGCACGGTCAGCGCCTTGTCGTCGGCCAGCAGCTTGTCGCGGCGGCGTTCCATCGCGTGCATGGCGGCCGTCTCCGACTTGGAGGCGCCTTTCCAGCTGTCGATGGCTTTCTGGATCTCGGCCACTTCGGCCTCGTCGAGCGTGCGCATCTTTTTGCCGACGAACTGCATCTGACGGCGGCGGCCTTCGTGGTTGGTGATTTGCTGGCACTCGAGGATGGCGTCGCGCACGTCCTCGGGCATCGGCACGCGTTTGACGCGGTCACGCGCCGCTTCGACCAGCGTTTCGCCCATTTTCTGCAGGGCGTCGGACTGGCGCTTCATCTCGGATTTGGAAGGGCGTTCGTATTCTTGCTCGAATTCGGTGGAGCTGAAGCCGACCGCGCCGCGATTTGGATTTACCATAATATCAACTTTCGGTGGGGCGTGTGCCTGCCCCTGTAAACTGTAAACGACTGCTATGATAACTGTTTTAGCGGCCAACCGAAGAAAACAGCCCATGAGCGATACCCATTTCACCCACACGCAGGACCAGTTGAGGCAGCTCGCGCGCGATGTGTTGGCCTTTGCCAAGGCGCAGGGCGGTACCGATTGCGCGGTCGAAATCAGCGAAGGCAGTGGTTTGTCGGTGTCCGTCCGCAAGAGCAAGATCGAGACGATCGAGCAAAACAAGGACAAGGGCATGGGCGTGACGGTCTTCATCGGCCAGCGGCGCGGCAACGCCAGCACGTCCGATTTTTCCCCGGCCGCGCTCAAGGCGACGGTGGAGGCGGCCTACAACATCGCCCGCTTCACGGCCGACGACGATTGCGCCGGCCTCGCCGACGAGGACATGCTGGAACTGTCGCCGCGCGACCTGAAGCTGTTCTATCCGTGGGACCTGGGCACCGAGGACGCGGTGGCGCTGGCCCAGCGCGCCGAGGCGGCGGCGTTCGACGTCGATCCGCGCGTGACCAATTCCGAGGGCGCCAACGTGCATGTGCAGCAGTCGCATTTTGTGTCGGCCAACTCGCGCGGCTTCATCGGCGGCTATCCGTTCTCGCGCCACACGTTGTCGGTGGCGCCGATCGCCGGCAAAGGTTCGAAGATGCAGCGCGACGACTGGTATTCGTCGGTGCGCGACGCCAGGAAAATGTCGTCGCCGGAGGCCGTTGGCCGCTACGCCGCCGAGCGTGCGCTGGCGCGGCTGAACGCCCGCACCATCGAGACGCGCACCTGCCCGGTGCTGTTCGAGGCGCCGCTGGCGGCCGGCTTGCTGGGCGCGTTCGTGCAGGCGACGTCCGGCGGGGCGCTGTACCGCAAGTCGAGCTTCCTGATCGATACCTTGGGCAAGCAGGTGCTGCCCAAGCATGTGCAGATCCAGGAAGACCCGCACATTATCGGCGGCGTCGGTTCGGCGCCGTTCGATGACGAGGGCGTGCGCACCGTCAAGCGCGACGTGGTCAAGGATGGCGTGGTGCAGGGCTATTTCCTGTCGACGTACACGGGCCGGAAATTAGGCATGAAAACCACCGGCAATGCCGGCGGATCGCACAACCTGTCGCTGACGTCCACCTTGACCAAGAAGAGCGACGACTTCGTGGCGATGCTGAAGAAAATGGGCACCGGCCTGCTGGTGACCGAATTGATGGGCCAGGGGACCAACTACGTGACCGGCGACTATTCGCGCGGGGCGTCGGGCTTCTGGGTCGAGAACGGCATCATCCAGTATCCGGTCGAGGAAATCACCATCGCCGGCAATATGAAGGACATGCTGGCGCAGATCGTCGCGGTCGGCGCCGATGTGCTGGTGCGCGGCACCAAGGAAACCGGCTCGATCCTGATCGAGAACATGGTGGTGGCGGGCGGCTGACGCAAACCCTAGCCCGTATGCCTTGGCCTCTACGCGCGCGGCACCACTTAAGGGTCGTACCCCTTGGGTACGACCCTGCCCGGCCGTGCGGGTCTGCCTCATTCGAACTACTCCGGCTTGCATAGCCGGCTTGACGGCAGACCGCAGGCGATCAGCCGGCCCACGTCGGGATTGTCCAGATACTCCAGGTGGGCGCGGTCGGGCCGCTCCAGCAAGCCGAGCCAGGTCGGCGCGTTGGACACCAGGATGTTGTAGACCGTGACATCCTCGCTGGCGTAGCGCTCCGGCGGCAGCGTGTACGACAGCAGGTCGTTAGGATCGGTCAATGCCACCACGGTCAGGCTCCGGTTCAACAAGGAGCGCGGCCGCCTGGCCAGACGCTCATGCAAAAGCACTTGCAGGCTATCGGCTGGAACCGGCACCACCGGCCTGACCATCGCGCCGCCAGCGATCTGCTGATCGGCCAGCGACAGCAGCGGAATCGGATTGGCCGCCATCACCAGATAGCGCAAGCGGTCGACCGCGCGCAGCGCCAGTTGCGACGCGCGCGAACCGGCTTCCTCGCGCGTCATGCGCAGCAGCGTATCGAACAGTATCTTGCTGCCCAAGCTCTCCGACACCACCATCAGCGGCAGCCCGGCCGGCGCGTCGCTGGTTTCCAGCGCCTGCAAGATCGCGTCCCGCATGCGGCGCTGGATCTGGTCGCGTGCCACGCCCTGATAGATCAGCGCGTCGGGCAGGCAATCGTCGACCAGCACATCCTTGACGCGGGCGTTGATGCGCGCGCGGACGAAGGGATACGGCGGCTCGCCGGCGCAGATGGGCGACTTGTCGGTCTGGTCGTAGCACAGCTGGCGCTTGAGCGGCACCGTCAGCGGCGACCAAATCAGCGCGTCGAAGCGCAGGCGTCCGGCCGGGGTCTCCACCGTCGAGGGCACGATCTGGATGTTCGGATCGTTGGCGGCAGCCGCGCGTGGCCTGGCATCCGGCGGCGTGGTGGCGTCCGCCAGCGCCTGCGTCAGTTGCGCGACCGTTTGTGCCGCCCAGCCGGCGTCGTGGGTGCACATGCCGTGCACCAGCAGCACGTCGGCGCTACGGCCGTCGGCGCGCGCGGCCAGATCGATCAGGCCGGGAAATTGCGGGTCGGGTTCCACAAACCGTGGCGGGCGGTAGGGCGTGCCGCAGCCGCCCAGGCATAACGCCAGTGCGAACACCAGTGCGAATGCCAGCGCGGGCGAGGCGGCGCACGCGACCGCGCGGCGCATCGATGATATCAAGCTGATCATGTTGAACCTCCCCAAGCGGCACGGATGCGCCGTATGAGGTTCAGTGTATTTTTCCCTGCGACACGCATATTGTCGTGCCGCAGGGATTGCCTTCAGCCTGGATCAGGCCGCCAGGGCGGCGGCGGGGCTCAACGCATTACTGCTGCGCGAGCAGCGACTGCAATACCGGCTGCAACACCGCGCGGCCCAGCTCGGCGCTGCGGGCGCCGTTCCAGCCGGTGTCCGGGTCCGGATCGTTGGCGTTGTCCTTGAACGGCATTTCCAGGGTCAGCGACAGGCAGCCGAACGCGTGGGTGATGTGCGGCGAACCCATGGTCAACGTTTCCGGCGTGTACGGCGTTTCGCCGTAGCCATACTCGTCCTGGAAGTCCGGGCTGGCGATCAGGAAGTTGTCGATGAAATACTGTTGCGCTTCGGCCTGATCCGCCGTGAACTCCGGCAACGATTCGCTGCCGGCCACGAACACGTACGGCAGGCCTTCGTCGCCGTGGATGTCGAGGCACAGGTCGCAGCCGATCTCCAGCATCTTGTTCTTGACCAGGAACACTTCCGGGCTGCGCTCCATCGTCGGATTGAGCCATTCGCGGTTCAGGTTGGCGCCGGCCGCGTTGGTGCGCAGGTTGCCGCGCACCGAGCCGTCCGGATTCATGTTCGGCACCACGTAGAACACCGCTTCCTTCAGGCACTGGCGGCCGAACGGATTGGCCGGATCGAGCAGGGCGTCGACCATGCCTTCGACAAACCATTCCGCCATCGTCTCGCCCGGATGCTGGCGCGCGATGACCCACACTTTTTGCTCCGCTTCCGGATCGCCGATGACCAGCATGTTCAGGTCGCGGCCGTCGATGGTGCTGCCCAGGTCGACCTGCTTGACCAGCGGCGACAGTTGCGCGTTGTCCAGCAATGCCAGATGGCGCTCCCACGAGTACGGCTCGAAATAGGCGTAGTAGACGCTGTCGTATTCCGGCGTGTGGTTGATCGTCATGACCTGGCCGTCATAGGTGGTCGGCACGCGGAACCAGCTGTCGCGGTCGTAGCTGGCGACGGCCTGGTAGTCCTTCCAGCCGTCCGGGTAGGCGGCCTTGCCGGCGTTGAGGAAACGCAGGTTCAACGGCGTCGCCTGGGCACCCTGTACGCGGAAATAAAACCATTGCGTGATGTCGGCGTGGGAATCCTTGCGGATGTTCAGGTCGATGGCGGCCGGATCGTCGGCGCGCACGACTTCGATGGCGCCGGCATCGAATTGCTGGCTGATTTTGATAGACATTGCGTAAGTCCTGGTGGATTCAGTGTAAAGAGTATTTTTGCACTTTTGGCGCAGTGCCGACATCATACAGGCTCGCGGCGGCGGCTGGCGCCCGCCGATTGTCGTCGTTGCTGGCTCGTCAATGTTGCGTCAGGCCGCCAAAGCGCTCGAAGAACGCCGGCTCGGCGGCGGGCGCGGCGTCATCCTCGCGCCGCAAAACCGCTTCCACATGGCGCTCGGCGAGCGCGTAGACCGCCTGATATATATCGCGCGCCAGCTCGTAGGCCAGCGCTCCCGGCCACGGCGTCGGCAACAACTCGACCGGCAATTGTGGATCATGCAACTGCACGCGCCGGTACGCGTGGATCAGCAAGGTGCGGACCACGAAGGCCTGCTCCGGCGTGAGCGCGAGTTCGCCTTGTTCGCGCAGCGCCGCCAGCAGCGGCTCAAAGCGCGCGATAAATCCCTGGTACCCGATCGCCACGTCGCTGACATCCCAGCCGCTGGCCACCAGGTCGCTCAACGGCCGGCCGGCGACGCGCTCCATCGACTTGGCCTGCACCACGAACAGCTTCCCGACCACGCCCAGCCGCTTGAGCAACTCATCGAGCGCGCCGCCGTCGGCCGCCGGATGGCCCATGATGCCGGGCGCGATCACGCTGTAGCCCTCCCACAGCAACTCCTTGCGCACGGCGCTGCGCTCGGCCGCGTTGAGCGCGCCGTCGCCGTTGAGCACCAAGGTCCAGCTGCCATCCCAGTGCACATTGAGCGGCGCATAGATGCGGCGATAGGCGTGCACGAAGCGGGCCATCGCGTCCGGCGTGATCGCGTACGAGCTGCGCCGGCCGTCGCGCTGGGCGCCCAGCCAACCCTCCTGCGCCAGCCGGAACACCGACGTGCGCAGCAGCCGGTCGTTGACGCCGAATGGCGCCAGCAGCTCGATCAGGCTGCCCAGCCAGACCATGCCGCCGTGCGGCACGATGGCGTCGCCAAAGATGGTCACCACCAGCGACTTCGAGCGCGGCGGATCGCCAGCGAGGCAATTCGCTATCCATTGGGAATAATTCATAGGCAAGCGTGGGTTCTTTACATGAAAACAATAGTTTACTTTGCCTCGACTGCGGCGCAGCATTTATTTGTCGCCGATTTCTTTCGGGATACCCTATTTTAATATGACTCAAAAAAATCGTAGCAAAATCATTTTGTGTATCGTATTATGATGTAACACGAGGAGACAGCTATGTACGCACAAATGGTGGAAACCGGCCTGAGCACCGTCCGCACGGCCGACGACATGGCCGCCGACGAGCGCGCCTTCCAGGCCCGCATCGACGACGGCGTCAAGATCGAGGCCAAGGACTGGATGCCGGACGCCTACCGCAAGACCCTGATCCGCCAGATCTCCCAGCACGCGCACTCGGAGATCGTCGGGCAGCTGCCGGAAGGGAACTGGGTCACGCGCGCGCCGACGTTGAAGCGCAAGTCCATCCTGCTGGCCAAGATCCAGGACGAGGCGGGCCACGGCCTGTATCTGTACAGCGCGGCCGAAACGCTGGGCGTCTCCCGCGACGAGTTGCTGGCCGCGCTGCACAGCGGTAAAGCCAAGTACTCCAGCATCTTCAATTATCCGACCTTGTCGTGGGCCGACATGGGCGCGATCGGCTGGCTGGTCGACGGCTCGGCCATCATCAACCAGATCCCGCTGTGCCGCTGCTCGTACGGGCCGTATGCGCGCGCCATGATCCGCGTCTGCAAGGAGGAGTCGTTCCATGCGCGCCAGGGCTACGACATCATGATGTCGCTGGCGCGCGGCACGCCCGAACAGAAGGCGATGGCGCAGGATGCGCTCAACCGCTGGTGGTGGCCGTCGCTGATGATGTTCGGCCCCTCGGATGCCGAATCGGTCAACAGCGCGCAATCGGCGCAGTGGCGCATCAAGCTGTTCTCCAACGACGAACTGCGCCAGCGCATGGTCGACCAGACCGTCCCGCAGGCGGAATTCCTCGGCTTGACGGTGCCGGACCCTGACCTGAAATTCAACGCCGAGACAGGCCACTACGAATTCGGCGAGATCGACTGGAGCGAATTCCACAACGTCTTGAAGGGCAACGGCCCGTGCAACCGCGAACGCCTGCGCACCCGCGTCAAAGCCTGGGAGGACGGCGCCTGGTTCCGCGAGGCGCTGGTGGTCCACGCAGAAAAGCAGGCCACCAAAGCCGCCGCATAAGTGGATCCACGTAGGGCGGATTAGCGAAGCGTAATCCGCCAAGCGCCGCCACAGCATACAAAACTCGAGGAGCACAACATGAGCAAAGAATGGCCCCTGTGGGAAGTATTCATCCGCAGCCAGCACGGCCTGGCGCACAAACACGTCGGCAGCCTGCACGCGCCGGACGCCGAAATGGCCGTCAACAACGCGCGCGACGTCTACACGCGCCGCAATGAAGGCGTCAGCATCTGGGTGGTGCGCGCCGCCGATATCGTCGCCAGCAGCCCAGGCGACAAGGGCGCGCTGTTCGAACCGGCCAACAGCAAGGTCTATCGCCATCCGACCTTCTTCCCGATGCCGGCCGAAGTCAAGAACCTGTAAGCGGAGCGCATCGTGGATAACAAAGTCAATTACCTTCTGCGCCTGGGCGATAACGCGTTGATCCTCAGTCAGCAGCTTTCGCAGTTGTGCGGCAAAGGCCCGGCGCTGGAAGAAGACATGGCGCTGACCAACGTCGCGCTCGACCTGCTGGGCCAAACCCGCCTGTGGTACGAATACGCCGCCGAACTGGAAGGCGCCGGCCGCGACGAGGACAAGCTGGCCTACCATCGCGACGCCCACGACTTCAAGAACTGCCTGCTGCTCGAACAGCCGAACGGTAACTACGCCGACACCATGATGCGGCAGTTTTACTTCGACACCTGGCATTACTTCCTGATCGAAGGCCTGACGCGCAGCGCCGACCCGCGCATCGCCGCCATTGCCGAGAAGTCGCTCAAGGAAGTGACGTACCACTTGCGCCGCAGCGGCGACTTGATCGTGCGCCTGGGCGACAGCACCGAAATGGCGCACGCGCGCACGCAGGGCGCCGCCGACGAGCTGTGGATGTACAGCGGCGAAGTGTTCGCCTACGACGCCATCGACAACGCCATGGTGGAAGAGGGCATCGCGCCGCCTGCCGACGAACTGCGCGCGCAATGGCTGGCGCACGTGGCCGAGATATTCGCCGAGGCCACCCTGACCATGCCGCCGGCCGACGCCTGGATGCAAAAAGGCGGCAAGCAGGGTCGCCACACCGAGCACCTGGGCTACATCCTGGCCGAGATGCAGTTCCTGCAGCGCGCCTATCCCGGCGCCGAGTGGTAGGAGGATTGCGATGACAGCCGCCGCGATCGACACTCCCGTCTTGAGCTCCGCGCAGGTGTGGTCCTGGCTGGCCGAGGTGTCCGACCCCGAGATTCCGGTCATCTCGATCGTCGACCTGGGCATCGTGCGCGACGTGCGGCTGGACGATGGCGCCTGCACGGTGACCATCACGCCGACCTATTCCGGCTGCCCGGCCATGCAGGTCATCGCCGACGCGATCACCGAGGCGCTGCATGCCCATGGCGTCGCCGACGTGCGCCTGCAAAACCAGCTGTCGCCCGCCTGGACCACCGACTGGATGAGCGAAGAGGGCAAGGCCAAGCTGTCGGGCTACGGCATCGCGCCGCCGGCCGAACAGGTGATCGACATCAGCGGCCTGGCAGGTGGCGCGCGCGGGGCGCTGGCGGCCATTTCGCGCCGTCCGCAGCCGCGCGTGGACATCGTCTGCCCCAATTGCGGATCTGCCCACACCGAGATCACCAGCCAATTCGGCTCCACGCCCTGCAAGGCGCTATATAAGTGCCTGGACTGCCGCGAGCCTTTCGACTACTTCAAGTGCCACTAACGACCATGAGCAAATTCCACCCGCTGACCGTATCGCAAGTGCGCAACGAAACGCGCGACACCATCGCCGTCACCTTCGCCGTGCCGCCAGAGCTGCAAGACAGCTTTCGCTATCAGCAGGGGCAGCACCTGACCTTGCGCGCGATGATCGACAACGAGGATGTGCGCCGCTCGTACTCGATCTGTTCGGCCGTGCAGGAAGGCGCGCTGCGCGTAGCGATCAAGCGCACGCAGGGCGGGCTGTTCTCCAGCTGGGCCAATGAATCGATCAAACCTGGTTCGACGCTCGACGTCATGCCGCCAATGGGTCACTTCAACGTGCCGTTGGATGCCGCCAACCACAAACACTACCTGGCCTTCGCCGCCGGCAGCGGCATCACGCCGATACTGTCGATCGTCAAAACCACGTTGGCGGCCGAACCGCACAGTCGCTTCACGCTTTTCTACGGCAACCGCGCGTCGTCGTCGGTGATCTTCAAGGACGAACTGTCGGACCTGAAGGATACCTATATGGACCGCCTCAAGCTGGCCTACGTCATGAGCCGCGAACAGCAGGACATCGAATTGTTCAACGGGCGCATCACCAAGGAAAAGTGCGCGCAGTTCCTGCGCCACTGGGTACGCGTGGACGACATCGACGTCGCCTTCATTTGTGGCCCGGAGGACATGATGCTGGGCGTGTCCGAAGCGCTGCAGGAAGCCGGCATGCCGAAGTCGAACATCAAGATTGAACTGTTCGCGGCCAGTATCCCGAAACATCAGCACAAGCCGCGCGCGCTCGATCCCGCAGCGGCGCGCCACGAAACCGAAGTCACCGTCATCATGGACGGCAGCGCCAGCAGCTTCACCATGGACCAGGACAAGGAATCGCTGCTCGACGCCGGCCTGCGCGCCGGCATCGACATGCGCTATTCCTGCAAGGGCGGCGTGTGCTCCACCTGCCGCTGCAAACTGCTCGAAGGCAAAGTCGACATGGACGTGAACTACGCGCTGGAAGACTATGAAATCGCGCGCGGCTATGTCCTGAGCTGCCAGAGCTTCCCCATCACCGACAAAGTCGTCATCGACTTCGACCAGGCCGAATAAAAGAACGGAGACGCCATGAACTACGAGAATATCCTTTTTGAGATTACCGACGGCATCGCCCAGCTGACGCTGAACCGCCCCGATAAACTCAATAGTTTTACGCAGGCGATGCACGACGAAGTGCGCCACGCCGTCAACAAGGTTGGCAGCGACAAGAGCGTGCGCGTACTGATACTCACCGGCGCCGGACGTGGCTTCTGCGCCGGCCAGGACTTGTCGGATCGCGCGGTCGAACCGGGTGCGCGCGCCGTCGACCTGGGCGACTCGGTGGAAAAGAACTACGCGCCGCTGGTGCTGGCGCTGCGCGGCTTGCCGATGCCCGTCATCTGCGCCGTCAACGGCGTGGCTGCCGGCGCCGGCGCCAACCTCGCGCTGGCGTGCGACATCGTCCTCGCCGCGAAGTCCGCATCGTTTGTCGAGGTGTTCTGCAAACTGGGACTGATCCCGGACACCGGCGGCACCTACTTCCTGCCACGCCTGATCGGTAGCGCCCGCGCCATGGGCCTGACCATGCTGGGCGAAAAACTCAGCGCCGACAAAGCGGAGGCCTGGGGCCTGATCTGGAAGGCGGTGCCGGACGAGGAGCTGGCCGCCGAAACCATGGCCATGGCGCGCCACTTCGCCACCGCGCCGACCAAGGGTCTGGCTTTCACCAAGCAGGCGCTGTACGCCAGCCAGCACAACACGCTGCAGCAACAGCTCACGCTCGAATGCGGCATGATGAGCGAACTGGGTCGCACCGAGGACTACCGCGAGGGCGTCGCCGCCTTCATGGAAAAGCGCGCACCGCAATTCCAGGGGAAATAACTATGCCAGCTTTAAGCAAGGATCATCTGGTCGCCGTCATCGGCAGCGGCGCGATGGGCGCCGGCATCGCGCAGGTGGCAGCCGCCTCCGGCTACACCGTCAAGTTGTACGATACGCGGCCCGAGGCGGTCGCCAAGGCCATCTCCGACATCGCGCTGGTGTTCAACAAATTGGTGGCGAAGGAGCGCATGAGCGCCGTTGCCGCCGCAGCCGCCATCGCCCGCCTGCGGGCGGCCGTCACGCTCGACGACGTGGCCGGCGCGGGCCTGGTGGTTGAAGCCATCGTCGAGAACCTCGACGCCAAACGCGGCTTGTTCGCCCAGCTGGAGGCGCTCGTCGCCGATGACTGCATCCTCGCCACCAACACCTCGTCGATCTCGGTGACCGCCATCGCCGCCAAACTGCGCAAGCCGGAGCGCCTGGTCGGCATGCACTTCTTCAATCCGGTGCCTTTGATGGCGCTGGTCGAAGTGATCAGCGGCCTGGCCACCGACGCCGCCGTCGCACAAACCGTGTGCGACACCGCCGCCGCATGGGGCAAGAACCCGGTGCACGCCAAGTCGACGCCCGGCTTTATCGTCAACCGCGTCGCGCGGCCGTTCTACGCCGAGGCATGGCGCCTGTTGGGCGAACAGGCAGCCGACGCCGCCACCATCGACGCCGTCCTGCGCGAAGCTGGCGGCTTCCGCATGGGGCCATTCGAGTTGATGGACCTGATCGGGCATGACGTCAATTTCTCGGTCACGCAATCGGTGTTCAACGCCTACTTCAACGATCCGCGCTTTACGCCGTCGGTGCTGCAGCAGGAGATGGTCAATGCCGGATACCTTGGACGTAAATCGGGTCGCGGGTTGTACGTCTACGGCGATGGCGCCACCGGTTCCCCGCAGCCGCAAACCGAGGCCGCGCAGCCGGTGCCGGAATTTGTCAGCTACACCGTCGAGCAGGGCGCAAAGGCGGGAGCGCCGCGCGTCGCTGGCAGTGGCGTCAGCGACGCCCTGGCCGAACGTCTGCGCGCGGCGGGCATCACCGTCACCCATCGCCAATCGCCGGAAGCGCGCGGCCATGCCGCCGCTGCGGACGGCGCGCCTGCCTTCCACTGCAACGGCGCCGCCGTCTACCTGACCGATGGCCGCAGCGCCACCGTGCGCGCGCGCGACAACCAGCATCCGGATACGGTGTTGTTCGACCTCGCGCTGGACTACGCCACCGCTACCCGTATCGCCGTCACTTGCGCCGATCAATGCTCCCCGGCCGCGTATCAGTCGGTGGTGGGGCTGTTCCAGGCCGCCGGCTTCGCCGTCACACGGCTGGACGACGTTCCCGGCATGGCCGTCATGCGCACCGTCGCCATGCTCGCCAACGAGGCGGCGGACGCCGTCAACCAGGGCGTCTGCAGCGCCGAGGCGGCGGATATCGCCATGCAAAAAGGCGTCAACTATCCGCGCGGGCCTCTGGCGTGGGCAGATTCGATAGGCATCGGCCAGATCGTCACGGTGTTGACCAACCTCGCCGCCAGCTACGGGGAGGACCGCTATCGCGTCTCGCCGCTGCTGCGCCGCAAGCACGCCAGCGGAGGCGGTTTTCATGCATAAGCCGCTGCCTTTGTCGTCGATTTCATCGTCGGCCGATGCGCAAGCGTTGGCCGAGAAGGTCGCCGACGCGATGTTTTCGCGCGATCCCGCCTCGAAGGGCCTGGGGATGACGATCAACGCGATCGCTCCGGGCCGCGCCAGCATGTCCATGACCATCCGCGCCGATATGCTCAATGGCCATCAAAGCTGCCACGGCGGCTTTATCTTTACGCTGGCCGACAGCGCTTTCGCCTTCGCCTGCAACAGCTACAACCTGAACACGGTCGGCGCGGCCTGCACCATCGACTACCTGGCGCCCGGCCGGCTGCATGACGTCCTCACCGCCGAAGCGGTGGAGCTGGCGCTGAATGGCAAGAGCGGTGTGTACGACGTCAAAGTCAGTAATCAGGAAGGCCGCACGATCGCGCTGTTCCGGGGCAAGTCCCTGCGCGTCGGCGGCGAAGTCATATAAAGAACGAGGAGACACCGATGGTCCAACGCATCCCCGAGCCGGCCGATCTGGAGCCGATCGAACGCGCCAGCAAGGACGAACTACAGGCACTGCAACTGCAGCGCATGCAATGGTCGCTGAAGCACGCGTATGACAATGTCCCGCACTACCGGGCGGCCTTCGACGCCGCCGGCGTGCACCCGGACGACCTGCGCACGCTGGCCGATATCGCCAGGTTCCCGTTCACCGGCAAAAAAGAGCTGCGTGATAATTACCCGTTCGGGATGTTCGCCGTGCCGCAAGACCGGGTGGTGCGGGTGCACGCCTCGAGCGGCACCACCGGCAAGCCGACCGTGGTTGGCTACACGCAGAACGATATCGACACCTGGGCCAACCTGGTCGCGCGGTCGATCCGCGCGGCCGGGGGGCGCCGTGGCGATATGGTGCACATCTCCTACGGCTACGGCTTGTTCACCGGTGGTCTGGGTGCGCATTATGGCGCCGAGCGGCTTGGCTGCACGGTCATTCCCATGTCCGGCGGGCAGACCGAGAAGCAGGTGCAACTCATCCAGGACTTTAAGCCTTCGGTCATCATGGTCACGCCGTCGTACATGTTGAACATCATCGAGGAGTTCGAGCGGCAGGGCCTCGATCCCGCCGCCAGTTCGCTCAAGGTCGGCATCTTCGGCGCCGAGCCATGGACCGACGCCATGCGCGCCGAGATCGAGCAGCGCGCCGGCATCGACGCCGTCGATATTTACGGCCTTTCCGAAGTCATGGGGCCGGGTGTCGCCAGCGAATGCATCGAGAGCAAGGACGGTCCGGTGATCTGGGAAGACCATTTTTACCCGGAGATCATCGACCCCGAGACCGGGGAGGTGCTGCCGGACGGCGAGGAGGGCGAGCTGGTATTCACGTCGCTGAGCAAGGAGGCGCT
>Ga0308163_10002053_pt1 | contig 19545 bp, 15 predicted proteins | sample PhyTR1_FD_201037 | JGI IMG/M metagenome (GOLD analysis project Ga0308163, IMG submission 201037) | Phyllosphere microbial communities from UC Gill Tract Community Farm, Albany, California, United States - DLSLT.R1 | ecosystem: Host-associated > Plants > Phyllosphere > Unclassified | place: USA...
GCTCAGCCTGGGGAATATGTGCGCAGTGTTCTGCCAGGCGACGACATGAGCATGCCTCATGTCACCTCACCGCTCCCAGTCCGGGCCGATGAGCAAGCAGCACAAATGCAATACCCGGCCCTTGGGTACACCACCCGCGGTGGCCTGCGAACAAATGGGAGCGCATTAACGCTGTAAATGGGTGCGGCACTCGATTAATCTTATCGGGGCCCTTAAATGTGGGGGCGGTGCGGTGACATGAGGCGGATTCAAATCGTCGCCTACATGGGTCTGCGCACATATTCCCCAGGCCGAGCGAAGCAAAGGCCCGATTCTTGTCGTAGTCTGATCCCTGGCAACTTTCTTTGGTTACTTTCTTTTTTGCCAGAAAAGAAAGTGACCCGCCCCCGCGCGGTAAGCGGGCTCCACCCTGGAATGGAATAGAAGAAAAAAACAAGCCGAAGGCAGTTAAAAAATCCCCTAAAAACCCGCCTTAAATGAAGCACCGCCAGAGTAATCAACCTAAACCAAGTCAACTCGAACCGAAGAAATCAGTGCGGCACCCCTTCCCGAGCAATCAGCCAAGCCGGCGCATCCTGCAAAGCCAGCGGCCTCAAAAACCTCTCCATCGCCGCATAACCAACCGAAGTCGTAAACGGCGCAGTAGTAGAAGGAAACGGCCCCCCATGGTGCTGCGCCGCAGTCACCGCAACCCCGGTCGGCACCCCCGAAAACAAAACCCGCCCGGCGACCTGCGTAGCCGCCCGCACGATGTTCAACGTCGGCTCGTCCGGCAACTCCACCCCCGCCGGCACGCCCCACAGCGTCGCCGTCAACGTCCCGCCGATGGCACGCAACAGGCCCACCACCTCGTCCGCCGACCCCACCCGCACCACCAGCGCCGCAGAGCCGAAAACCTCTTCGTGCAGCCGGTGATCGGCGATGAAATCCGACGCCTGCACTTCAGCCAGGAAAGGCCTCGGCGTACCGGCCGCCGTCGCCTCGGTGTCGTCCACCAGCACCTTCAGCTTGCCGTGCGCGCGCCAGGCGGCAATGCCGCGATCGAAGGCGCCCCGGATGCCGCCGGTGAGCATGGCGTGCGGCGCGAGCGCCTGCAGCCTGGCGGCGAGATCGGCCACGAAGGCGTCGCCGCCCGCGTCCTTCCAGACCACGATCACGCCCGGACTGGTGCAGAACTGCCCCGCGCCCATGCAGATGGAGCCGGCCAGGGTCTGGGCCAGCGCGGCGCCGTCTTTCTCGATCGCGGCGGGCAGGGCCACCAGCGGGTTGATGGAGCCCAGCTCGCCGTAGAAGGGAATCGGGCGCGGCCGTTCGCCGGCGATCTTGGCCAGCGCGGTGCCGCCCTTGAAAGAGCCGGTAAACGCCGCCGCGGCGATGCCCGGAGCCTGCACCAGGTGCACGCCGACCTCGATGGAACCGCCCTCGACGAACTGGAACACGCCGGCCGGCAGTGCCTGCGCGGCCACCACGCCGGAGGCCAGCGCCGCCACCCGGCGCGACAGTTCGGGATGCGCCGGATGCGCCTTGACGACCACCGGGCACCCGGCAGCCAGGGCCGACGCGGTGTCGCCGCCCAGCACCGAGAACGCGAACGGGAAGTTGCTGGCCGAGAACATGGCGACGGGGCCGAGCGGCAAGCGCACGCGGGTCATGCGGGGGCGCCCCGACGGCGGCGCGCCGGCGACCGCGTCTTCGTCCAGGAAAGCGTGGGCACCGCCCTTGTCCAGCACGTCGGCGAACCCGCGCAGCTGGAAGGTGGTGCGGTCGAGTTCGCCTTCGAGGCGCGGCAGGCCCAGGCCGGTTTCGCGGTCGGCCAGCGGCACCAGCACCGCGCGCTCGGCGGTCAGCGCCTGCGCCAGCGCGCGCAGCAGGCCGGCGCGCTCGGCGGCGGACGTGGCCGCGAAGGCATCGGCGGCGGCGGCCGCGGCGGCGACGGCGGCGTCGATCTGCGCGGGCGTCGATTCGGCCCAGGCTTCGCCGTGGGGGGCGCCGGTGCGGGCGTCGATGGATTGCAGCATGGAGAAATCCTTGTCTTGAAAAGTGGGGCAAGAGCAGAGAAAACACAGGAACCGCGGTGAACCCCGAGCGCCTGTTTTAACCCAGATGCGTGACCCCTTGTCACGTCCGTGTTTGACCTTCTCGACGCCGTCGCCGCAGAGTGAATTGCCCGCCCTATGATCTTCGGATGGCTACGGCACCGAACAACACCGACAACACCCCGGAGGCAGCCGTTGCCGGAGACATCCTGGGACCTTTCGAGGTCCTCGAGGTCCTGTACCGCGGCGATCGCTCCACCGTGCTGCGCTGCCGCCAGGCCGACCGCACGCTGATCGTCAAGTTCCTGCGGCGCGAGGCGCTGGCGGTGGGCGACGTGGCCCGCTTCCGCCGTGAGTACGAACTTTCGCGCCGGGTTTCGCATCCCCATGTGGTGAGCGCCGAAACGCTCGGCAGCCATGCCGGCTCGCTGTTTCTCACCATGCCCGACGACGGCGCCGGCGCCTTGCGCGACGTGCTGCGCGACGGCCCGCTGCCACTGGCCCAGGCGCTGGACATCGGCATCGCCCTCGCCGACGCACTGGCCGAAGTGCACGCCCGGGACATCCTGCACAAGGACATCTCGCCGGGCAACCTGGTGATCGACCTGGCGCGCGGCGTGGTCAAGCTGATCGACTTCGGTATCTCCGCGGAAATCTCCAGCGAACGGCCGGCGCTGGCAGCACCGGCCGAACTCGAAGGCACCCTCGCCTGCATGGCGCCGGAGCAGACCGGCCGCACCAACGCGGACGTCGATTACCGGGCCGACTTCTACGGCCTGGGCGCCACGCTCTACGCGGTGCTGGCGGGCCGGCCACCCTTCCCCGGCCAGGACGCGGTGGCGCTGGTGCATGCCCACCTGGCGCTGGCGCCGCCGCCGCTGGCCGGGCTGCGTCCGGATGCGCCGCCGGCTCTGTGCGCCGTGGTCGAGCGCCTGCTGGCCAAGCAGCCGGAGGGCCGCTACCAGAGCCACGAGGCGCTGCGGCGCGACCTGGCGCATTTGCGCGCGCATCTCGACGACCCGCAGGCGCTCGAGCACTGGACGCCGGCGACCGGCGACCTGCCGCAGCGCTTTCAGGTGTCCACCCGGCTGTACGGCCGGGCCGACGAAATCCAGCGCCTGCTGGGTGCTTTCGAGACCGCCGCCGCCGGGCCGGCGCAGTTGGCGCTGGTCGAGGGCGCCGCCGGCATCGGCAAGACCGCGCTGGTCCACGAGGTGCTGCGGGCGCTGCTGGCGCGCCGCGGCGAGATGGTCGAAGGCAAGTTCAACCAGTTCGCCCAGCAGGCGCCGGGCGCCGCTTTCGCGCAGGCCCTGCGGCAGCGGGCCCGGCAGGTGCTGTCGGGCAGCACCGCCACCCAGCGGCCCTGGCGCAACGCGCTGGCGGCGCAACTGGGCGCCAACGCCGCGCTGGCGTTGCAGGCGGTGCCCGAGCTGGCGCTGCTGTTCGACAAGCCGCCGCGCGAGGTGCCGCCGCTGGGCCCGCAGGAGGCCGAGAACCGTTTCCTGCGCACCCTCTGCTGCTGCTTCGCGGCGCTGGCCAGCGAGCAGCAGCCGCTGGTGGTGTTCATCGACGACCTGCAGTGGGCCGACCGGGTGTCGCGCCGCCTGCTGCGCGAACTGGCGCTGGACGACAGCCTGCGGCATCTGCTGGTGGTCGGCGCCTTTCGCAGCGACGAGGTGGGCGACGAGCATCCGCTGGCGCGCGATATCGCGGGCTGGTCGGAGGCCGGCCATCCGCCGCTGCGCCTGAGCGTCGGCCCGCTGCGCGAAGACGACGTGACCGAGCTGCTGGCAGACACCTTGCGCCGCCCACCGGCCGACGCCGAGCTGCAAAGCCTGGCCGCGCTGTGCCACGCCAAGACCGGCGGCAATCCCTTCTTTCTCGGCCGCTTCCTGCAGGATCTGCAGCGGCGCCGCCTGATCTGGCGCGACCCGTCCGGGCCGGCCTGGCGCTGGACGCTGGAGCAGATCCGCGCCGAACGCATCGCCGACAACGTGGTCGCGCTGACGCTCGAACAGCTGCGGCGCCTGCCGGTCGCCACCCGGGAACTCCTGACCATCGCCGCCTGCCTGGACGCGCGTTTCCGCCTGCAGGCGCTGGCGCAGGTCTGCGGCCAGGCCGAGGACGCGGTGCTGCGCGGCCTCGAACCGGCGCTCGCCGCCGGCGTGCTGACGCCCTCCGACGTGCGCTACAAATGGGTCGGCGTGCTCGACGCCGAGGAGCGCGCGGGGCTGGAAGTGGAACTGGCCTTTCCCCACGACCGGGTCCAGGAGGCGGCCTACCTGCTGACCGAAGCCGGCCACCGCGCCGCGCTGCACCTGCGCATCGGACGCATGCTGCGCGCCACCATGGACCCGGAGCAGCCCGACTTCGCCGTGGTCAACCACCTCAACCAGGGCATCGCGCTGGTACCCGAAGACGCCGCCGGCCGCCGGGAGCGCGCCGAGCTGGCCGGCTGGAACGCCCGGCTGTCGACCGTGGCGCGGGACCGCGCCTCCTTCGACCTGGCCGCCGACCATGCAGCCCGCGCCGTCTCGCTGCACGGCCCCGGCTACTGGCAGGCCGAGCCCGCCGCGGCGCTGGCGCTGCACGTGCACGCCGCGCGCATGGCCGGGCTCAAGGGCGACGACGACGCGATGCAGCTGCTCCTCGACCTGGCCCAGGCGCAGCCGCTGTCGGCGCCCGAGCGGGCGCTGCTGCTGGACGTGCGGGTGGAGGCCTCCTACGGCCTCGGCCGGCTCGACGAGACCATCGAGCTGGGGCTGCAGGCGCTGCGCCTGCTCGACCTGCAGCCGCCCGCCGCCGCCGTGCCGGCCGACATGCTGCGGCTGGTGGCCGAACTGCGCGACGAAATCGACCGCCTGGGCATCGACGCGCTGGCCGACCTGCCGGCGATGCAGGCGGCGCTGCCGCAGCAGCAACTGGCGGTCATCGCCCGCATGACCGCTGCCGCCTACATCGCGCGGCCGGCGTTGCTGCCCCTGCTCACCGTTCTGCAGCTGCGCCTGATGCTGGCCCACGGCCATGCGCCGCTGGCCCTGTCGGCCTACACCGTGCTGGGGTTGCTGGTCTCCGAACTGCTGGGCGACTACCGCTTCGGGTGGTCGCTGGGCCGCATGTCGATGGGGCTGATCGAGCGCCACGGCTGGCAGCAGGTGCAGGCGCATGCGGGCTTCTCGTTCGGCGCCTTCCTGCAGCACTGGGTGGAGCCGCCGCGCGCCACGCTGCCCGCGTGGATCGAGGTGCACCGCAACGGCCTGGAAAACGGCAACCTGCGCCACGCCGGCCTGGCGCTGGTGCTGCACGGCAGCCATGCGCTGCTGGGCGGTACGCCGCTGTCGCAACTCGAGCCCCTGCTGGCGCGCCACCTGGCCACGCTGCGCCGCATCCGCCAGCCGGTCGCCCACGACTACGTGCGGGTGCTGCACGAGACGGTGCTCGCGCTGCAGCGGCCGCGCCTGCTGTCGCGTCCCCTGGAACACGGCGTCTACCGGCGCGACGCGGCGCTGGAAGGCTTTGGGGCGCGCAAGGACCTGACCGGCGCGCTGTTCGTGCATGTCTTCGAATGCTGCCTGCTGGGGCTGGCCGGCCGGCACGCCGAGGCGGTGGCCGCCGGCGAGGCCGCTGCGGTGCTTTTTCCGGCGGGACGCGGCCTCGGCATGGTCGCTTTCTGCATCTACTTCACCGCTTCGGCACGCATGGGGCTGGTGCTCGAAGGCCGGCCGCCGGCTGGCTGGGAAACCCTGGTCGACGCTGCGCTGGCCCGCTTCGAGCCGTGGCTGGCGGCCAGTCCGCGCCTGCTGCCGCTGCAGCAATTGCTGCTGGCCCAGCGCGCCGCGACGCAGCGCGACGACGCCGCCATGCGGCAGGCGCTGGACAACGCACTCGCCGCCGTGCGCGACGCCGACGACCTGCTGCTGCTGGCCGTCGTGCGGCAGCAGCGCGCGCTGCTGATCGACGCTCCCGCCGAACGGGCCGAGGCCCGCGCGGTCCTGCTGCGCTGGGGCGCTCCGGCCGCGGCGTCGGCGCTGTTCGACGACCAGCACGCCCCCACCCAGCCGGCGACCCCGGCACGCGCGCTCGACCTGGGTGCGCTGATGAAGGCGGTGCAGGCCGTCACCGCCGAAATCGCCCTGGCGCCCCTGCTGCAGCGGCTGCTGCAGGTCCTGCGCGAAAACGCCGGCGCGGTGCGTGTGGCGGTGGTGCTGCGCGGCGGTGACGACGACGCGCTGGATGCGTCCCGGCGCGACGCCTGGCTGCTGCAGGCCGACAGCAGCGCACCGCCGGATGCGCCCGCGCCGGAGGGGCTGTCGCTGGAGCAGGCGGGCGCCCGCCTGCCCCTCGAAATCCTGCGCACGGTGCTCGCCACCGGCCAGGCGGTGCGGGCGGACGACGCCGTGCGCGAGCACCCCTGGCAGCGCCTGCCCTACGTCAGCGGCCGCGCGGTGCGCTCGCTGCTGTGCATGCCGCTGGTGCGCCAGGGCACGGTCACCGGTGCGCTCTACCTCGAGAACGACGCCGCCGCCGGCGCGTTTCCGCCCCAGCGCATCGAATTCCTCGAATTGCTGCTGGGCAACCTGGTCAGCGCGGTCGAAAACGCCCGGCTCTACGCGGAGCTGCGGGGCCTGGCCGACTCGCTGGAACAGCGGGTCGCCGATCGCACCCGCGAGCTGCGCGACAGCGAGGAACGCACGCTGACCGTCCTGCGCAACATCCCCTTGCCGGTGGTGGTTTCGCGCGCGCGGGACGACTGCTTCGTCTATGCCAACGAACGCGCCGGGGCGCTGGCGGGCATGAGCGTCGACGCGCTGATCGGTCGGCCGCCGCGCACCCTGTACCGCAATCCGGAGGAACGCGAACGCCTGTATGCCGCCTACCGCCGCAACGGGCTGGTGCAGGACTTCGAGGCCAACCTGGTCGACGCCCACGGCCGCGACCTGTGGGCGCTGATTTCGCTGGTGCCGGTTACCTACGACAGCGAACCCGCGAGCCTGGCCACCATCGTCGACATCACCGCCCGCAAGACCGAGGAGCTGGCGCTGCGCCGGGCCGCCGCCACCGACGACCTGACCGGCCTGGCCGGTCGCGGCCACTTCCTGCGCATGGCCAACGAGGAACTGACGGCCGCGCTGGTGCAGGGCCGGCCGCTGGCGCTGGTGATGCTCGACGTCGACCATTTCAAGCTCGTCAACGATCGCTACGGCCATGCCGCCGGCGACCGCGCGCTGCGCGAAGTGGCGGAACTGTGCCGCGACGTCACCCGCGCGCAGGACCTGGCCGGCCGCATCGGCGGCGAGGAGTTCTGCCTTTTGCTGCCCGGCGCCGGCCTGGACGCCGCCATGGCGCTGGCCGAACGCCTGCGCGCCACGCTGGCGCAGCATCCGCTGGATGTCGACGGCACGGCGGTGCGCCTGACGGCCAGCCTAGGTGTCGCCGAGGCCCGGCCGGGCGACTCCATCGCCATGCTGCTGGCGCGCGCCGACGTCGCGTTGTACGCGGCCAAACGCAGCGGGCGCAATCAGGTGGTCCCGGCCTGAGGCGTCCGCCAGACCGACCCGGGCCGGTCGGCGTGCCGGCGGGTTGGAACGCCGCAAGGGGCGCGCTAAACTCGCGCACTTTGACACTCCTCGTCTCCATGGCCGCATCCTCCGGTACCGCCGCTCGCGCCAGCTTCGACCTGAAGAGCGCCACACTGCCGCTGATCTCGGTGGTGCTGCGCACCGCCGACGCCGACGCGCTGGCGCAGGAAGTGGAACGCCGGCTGGCCGATCAGGCCGATTTCTTCGACCAGGACCCGGTGCTGGTCGACCTGAGCCAGCTGCCCGCCGGCAGCCAGATCGATTTCGCGGGCCTGGTGCGCGCGCTGCGCAAGCTGCGCGTGCTGCCGGTCGGCGTGCGCGGCGCGCGCGCCGACCAGATCGACGCCGCACGCGCCGCCGGCCTCACCGAAGCGCCCGAGGTGCCCGCCGCGCGGCCGGCCCCTGCCGCAGCCGCGCCGGCCCCGGTTGCCGCCGTTCCCTCGGCCCTGCCCACCATGGTCATCGAGCGCCCGCTGCGTTCGGGCCAGCAGGTGTATGCGCGCAACGCCGACCTGATCGTGATGGCCGCCGTGAGCAACGGCGCGGAAGTCATCGCCGACGGCAACGTGCACGTGTACGCACCGCTGCGCGGCAAGGCCATCGCCGGTGCGCGCGGCAACACCGCCGCCCGCATCTTCGCGACCTGCATGCAGCCCGAGCTGGTGTCCATCGCCGGCATCTACCGCACCGCCGAGACGCCGCTGCCGCCCGAGATCGCCGGCCGCGCGGCCAAGATCAGCCTGGTCGGCGAAAAGCTCGTCATCGAGCCGCTGCAGTAGCAGCCGGCGCAAGACCTCCAGACAAATCCTCACCTTTTTCGAAATTTTCAAGGACAGCAACAACATGGCCAAGATCGTCGTGGTGACTTCCGGCAAGGGCGGCGTGGGCAAGACCACGACCAGCGCCAGCTTCGCCTCGGGCCTCGCGCTGCGCGGCTTCAAGACTGCGGTGATCGACTTCGACGTCGGCCTGCGCAACCTCGACCTGATCATGGGCTGCGAACGCCGCGTGGTGTACGACCTGATCAACGTGATCCAGGGCGAAGCCAACCTGAACCAGGCGCTCATCAAGGACAAGCAGTGCGAGAACCTCTTCGTGCTGGCCGCCTCGCAGACCCGCGACAAGGAATCCCTCACGCAGGACGGCGTCGAGAAGGTCCTGAAGGACCTGGGCGAGATGGGCTTCGACTACGTGGTGTGCGACTCCCCCGCCGGCATCGAGACCGGCGCCCTGATGGCCATGTACTTCGCCGACGAGGCGCTGGTGGTGACCAACCCCGAGGTGTCTTCGGTGCGCGACTCCGACCGCATCCTGGGCATCCTGGGCAGCAAGACCAAGCGCGCCATCGACAGCGCCGAGCCCATCAAGGAACATCTCATCATCACCCGCTACAACCCGCTGCGGGTCGAAGACGGCCAGATGCTGTCGCTGCAGGACATCCAGGACATCCTGCGCATCCCGCTGATGGGCGTGGTGCCGGAATCCGAGACGGTGCTGCAGGCGTCCAACCAGGGCACGCCGGCGATCCACGTCGAGGGCAGCGATGTCTCCGAAGCCTACAAGGACGTCGTCTCGCGGTTCCTGGGCGAAGAGCGGCCGATGCGTTTCGTCGACGCGCAGAAGCAGGGCTTCTTCAAACGCATCTTCGGAAGGTGAGCGTCATGTCCCTGCTTTCCTTCCTGCTCGGGGAGAAGAAGAAGACCGCCAGCGTCGCCAAGGAGCGGCTCCAGATCATCCTGGCGCACGAGCGCACCGGCCTGGCCGGCGCCCGTCCGGACTACCTGCCGGCGCTGCAGCGCGAGCTGGTGGCGGTCATCTCGAAATACGTCGCCATCGACGCGGGCGACATCAAGGTGAACCTGGAACGCCAGGACAACTTCGATGTGCTCGACATCAAGATCGAGCTGCCGGAAAGCACCGTCAAGTAAGCCGACGCGGCCCGGCACCGGGCCGCGTCCGGGGCTTCAGCCCAGCGCGGACCGGAGCTGGTCCCGGGTCGCCAGCGCGACCTTGCGCGCGGCCTCCGCGAAATCCGCACCCGACGACGCATACAGGATGGCGCGCGACGAGTTCACCGCGATGGGGCCGTCCGCGCGCCAGCCCGCGCGCACCGTGGCCGCGGCGTCGCCGCCTTGCGCGCCGACACCGGGAATCAGCAGCGGGACCGTAGGCGCCAGGGCGCGCACCCGCTCGATTTCCGCCGGATACGTCGCCCCCACCACCAGACCCAATTGCCCGTTGTGGTTCCACGGCCCCTGGGCCAGTTGCGCGATGTGTTCGTACAGCATCGGCTGGCCGGGCACGCCCGCCAGGCGCTGGGCCTGGAAGTCGTCGCCGCCGGGGTTGGAGGTGCGGCACAGCAGGAAGGCGCCCTTGCCGGGACGGCGCAGGTAGGGCTCGACCGAATCGAAGCCCATGAAGGGCGACAGGGTCACCGCGTCGGCGCCGAAGCGGTCGAAGGCCTCGCGCGCGTACTGCTCGGCGGTGGAACCGATATCGCCGCGCTTGGCGTCGAGGATGACGGGCACGCCCGGCGCTACGCGCTGCAGGGTATTGACCAGCCGCTCCAGCTGGTCCTCGGCGCGGTGTGCGGCGAAGTAGGCGATCTGCGGCTTGAAGGCGATGGCCAGGTCGGCGGTGGCTTCGGCGATGGCCGCGCAGAAGTCGTGGATCCTGCTGGGATCGTCTTTCCACGCACCGGGAAAACGGGAAGGTTCGGGATCGAGGCCGACGCACAGCATCGAGCCGTTTTTGCGCTCGGCGTCGCGCAGTTGGTCGAGAAAAGTCATGGCGCGGATTCTAAGGACCGGCCCGGCTCGCCCGCGGCCAGCGCGCGGCACAGGTCTTCCCAGGCGCGCGCCTTGTCGTCCTGCGCGCGCAGCAGGTAGGCCGGCTCGTAGCTGGCGACCAGCGGCACGTCTTCGACGGCATGCACCGTGCCGCGCAGCTTGCCCAGCGGCTCGCTGCGGCCCAGGGCGGCCTGAGCGGCCAGCCGGCCGAGTGTCAGCACCATGGCCGGACGGCGCGTGCGCACGGCCTGCGAAAGTGCTTCGGCCAGCGGAACGCCCGCCTCGCCGGCCCGGCCCACCGCGGCGGCCCAGACCTGTGCGCGCCGATGCAGGCCGGCGGCGCGCAGCATGGCGTCGAGCAGCCGGCCGGCGTCGCCCTCGCGCGGGTCGGCGCTGCCGCTGTCGACCAGCACCAGCCAGACGGGCGCCTGCGCGGCATCTCCCGGGACGGACGGGTCGGCCGGAAAAAACGCCTGCCATTCGCCGCGCAGCACCGCGGGCGATGCCTCGACCCGAGATGCCGGCGGCGGGGCGGCGGCGGGACGGGGCGCGGCCGCCGGTTCCGCCCGCACGGCGGCGCGGACGGGCGGGGGAAGAGCAGGAGTAGAAGCAGGTGGGCCGGGAGGAGCAAGCGGAGCAGGCGGAGCCGACGGCGGCGGCGGTGCGGCTTCGACCGGCGCCGTGGCCGTCGGGTCGGCGGGCGGCGCGACGCGGGGCTGCCACACCTGCACCCCCATTTCGCGCAGCATGGCGCGCTGGCGGTCGTCTAGCAGCAAGGAATCGGTTGAGGCGGTCACCGGGCGATTATCGACGGGCTGAAACACCCGGCGTGCGCCTCAGGTCCACAGGCGCAGGCTCATCACGATGGCGTCCTCGCGCTCGGGCGCAAAGGACGGGTAGTAGCGCTTGCGCACCCCGACGCGGCGATAGCCGTGCGCTTCGTAGACATGCTGGGCGCGCGTGTTGCCGGCGCGCACCTCCAGCCAGAGCCACATCGCCCCCTGCCCGCGCGACCACAGCGCCAGGGCGTCCAGCAGCACCTGCGCCCAGCCTTGCCGCTGGAAGGCCGCGGCCACCGTCAGGTTGAGCAGGTGCACCTCGTCGACGCCCTTCATGGCGACGAAATAGCCGATGACCTGCCCCTGCGCCACCAGTTGCTGCGCCTGGTAGCCGGCGCGCAGGGAGTCGGCGAAGTTTCCGGCGGTCCAGGGATGGGTGTAGACGTCCTGCTCGATCGGCATGATGCCGGCCAGGTTGTCGAGCGTGACCGGCTCGAAATGCGCTTCCATGAAATTGGCGACGGCACTCATGGGCGCATTTTCCTTCAGCCGCCGGCGCTCGCGGCGGCGAGGATGGCGGCGCGTTCGGCCGCGCGCTCGTCGGTGGTCTTGGCGACCTTGTCGCGCACGTACAGCGGCAGCGCGTCGGCCGCCGACACCAGCGCCCCGGCGGCCATCAGCGCGGGTGCCAGGCGCAGCAGCGACGCGGCGTCCGGCAACACCGCCACCGACGGCGCATGGGGCGCCAGGCGGTCGCCGTAGGCGGCCCGGCCGTTGCCGCCGAGCGTCCAGCCGGCCGGCACCAGGATGTCCTCCGGCCGCTGCAGCAGCGCCGGCACGCCCTCGGGCGGCATCCAGCGGCCGCTCGGCGCGTCCCACTGCAGGGCCTGCACGTAGACCTCGTCCATGCGGGCGTCCAGCGTCGCCACGACCTGCGTGGCGCCGGACTGCGCGCGGGTTTGTTCGGCCACCGCCGCCAGGGTGTCCATCGGCAGCACCGGCAGGCCGTGCGGCCGGGCTGCGGAACGCGCGCCGTAGGCGATGCCCTGGGCGGCGGCGCAGGCGGTGCGCAGGCCGGTGAAGGAGCCCGGTCCGCGCCCGAAGACCACCGTGTCGAGCTGATCGAAAGTCAGTCCGGCTTCGCGCACCAGCGCCTCGAGCATGGGAATCAGCGTGGTCGACGACTGCGGGCCGCCCGGGCCGGACTGTTGCAGCACCCGGCCGTCGGCCAGCAGCGCGGCCGACAGCTGTTCGGTGCTGGTGTCGAAAGCCAGCAGGCGGGCCGACGCCGACGGCAGGGCTGGGGAATGCGGATGAACGGACATGGCCGGATTATCGGGGCGGCCGCTCGCGTCGCTAGACTGCAACCCCGACCCCACGCGCCCGCCGCACCTCTCACCGTGACGCATCGCCGCCCGCCCCGAAACCTCCGAGACATCTGCCGCCAGGCCCTTGCACGCCCGCTGCGCGGCGGCCTCGCCGTCTGCCTGGCCGCCGGCCTGGCGAGCGCCGCCCCGGCCCAGGCGCAAGTGACGGGCAGCCGCTTGCCCGCCGAAGTCGAGGCCGCGCTGCAGCGCGCCCGCCTGCCGGCCGACAGCCTGGCCGTCATGATCGCGCCGGCCGAAGGCGGCGCCCCGCTGCTGCGCTGGCGCGCCGAGGTGCCGGTCAATCCGGCCTCGGTCATGAAGCTGGTCACCACCTATGCCGGCCTGGACCTGCTGGGTCCGACCTACCGCTGGAACACGCCCGTCACTTTCGGCGGCCCGATCGACACCGACGGCACGCTGCAGGGCGACCTGATCATCCGCGGCCAGGGCGATCCGTCCCTGGTGCTGGAGCGCCTGTGGCTGCTGCTGCGGCGGGTGCAGGCGCAGGGCGTGAAGAACATCGCCGGCGACATCCTCCTGGACCGCAGCGCCTTCGCCCTGCCGCCGCACGATCCCGCCGCCTTCGACGGCGAGCCGGGCAAGCCCTACAACGTCGGCCCGGACGCCCTGCTGGTCAACTACCGCGCCCTCACCCTGGGCTTCGTGCCCGAGCCGCTGACCGGCCGGGCCCACGTGCTGGTCGATCCCCCGCTGGCGGGCCTGCGCGTGCCCGACAGCGTGCCGCTGGCGCCGGCCCGAACGCCCTGCGGCGACTGGCGCGCCGGGCTGCAGGCCGATGTCGGCAGCGCCGAGCGGATCGCCTTTTCGGGCAGCTTTCCGGCCACCTGCGGGGAAAAGAGCTGGCCCATCGCATATGCCGATCCCGAGCAATACAGCGCCCGTGCCGTCGAAGGCCTGTGGCGCGGCATGGGCGGCCGGCTGGCCGGCCGGGTGCGCGAGGGCCGTGCGCCCGCGGGCTCGACGCCGGCTTTCAGCATGGCCTCGCCCACCCTTGCCGAGGTGGTGCGCGACATCAACAAGTACAGCAACAACGTGATGGCGCAGCAGCTGTTCCTGACCTTGTCGCTGCAGGCGCTGGGCACCGGCAGCTTCGACGGCTCGCGCGACGTGGTGCGGCGCTGGTGGCGCGAGCGCTTCCCGGACGCGGAACCGCCGGTACTCGACAACGGCGCCGGCCTCAGCCGCGAAGGCAGGGTCAGCGCCCTGGGCCTGGCGCGCCTGCTGCAGTCCGCCTGGCGCTCGCCGCTGATGCCGGACCTGGCCGCCTCGCTGCCCATCGCAGGTGTCGACGGCACGCTGCGCCGCAGCCAGGCTGGCGCCGGCAGCGCCCACCTCAAGACCGGCAGCCTGCGCGACGTGTCGGCGGTCGCCGGTTATGTGCACACCGCGAGCGGACGGCGCTGGGTGCTGGTGGCCGTCACCAACCATCCGGACGCCGGCGGATCGCGGCCGGTCTTCGACGCGCTGGTGGCCTGGGCCGCGAGGCAGTAGGAAGCCGATCGACCGCAGGCAAAAAAAAGCCCGCCGGACCTGAAGTCCGGCGGGCTTTTTTGTCGGCGTGCGCCGCGACTCAGAAGCGCAGGCGCAGGCGGTCGTAGGCGAAGTTGCCGAACAGGCGCTGGGCCTGCGGCGTGAAGTAGACGTTGTCGGCGAACTCGTACAGGGCGGGGTCGAGACCGGCGGCGATGGTGCCGCTGTTGCACAGGCCCGAGTTGATCTGGCCGGTGCCGGTGCCGATGCCGTTGCCCGCGTCCACCGAGGTGCACACCACGGTCGTGCCGTTGGTGAAGCTGTAGCTCGTCGGGAACGAGATCACCAGGTTGAAGTAGTTCTCGGCATCGACCAGCAGGACGTTGCTGCCCAGGTTCTGGATGGAGAGCTTGAGGGCGTCGTTGAAGCCGCGGGTGGCGGCTGTCAGGGCGGCGGCCTGGCCGCTGCTGGTGCCGAGCGGGGAACGGCTGATGTCGTACAGGTTGGTCACCAGCACGTACCGGGCGCCGGCGTTGACCAGGCGCTGCACCTGGTTGCCCAGCTCGGTTCCGGCCTGGGTGGCGGCAGCGGTGAACTGCGCGGCGCCCGCGGTGGTGGGGTTGGCGCGGTAGGCGGCGAAGCCCGCCAGGATGTCCGAGGTGCCGCCGCCGATCAGGAACAGGTCGGTGGACCGCGGGGCGCCGGAGGCCAGGAAGGTGCCGATCTGCTCCGTCATGGTCGGGGTGGTGGACACGCCGGCCGCATCGGGCTTGAGCGAGATGCGCGAGTTGATCTGCGCATAGCCGCTGCCGCCGGCCGAAGCGGCCGTCAGGTTGACGCCGTAGCGCGAGGCCAGTTGCTGGGTCCAGATGTTCACCGAGCCGTCGTTGACGGTGTAGCGCGTGCCAGTCTGGCCGACGTCGCTCATGCCGTCGCCGAAGGTCACGAAGCGCGTCGGGCTGATCGCGGACTCGACGCTACCGGAGCCGCAGCCGGCGATCAGCGCGGCGGATGCGCATGCGGCTACCAGCACGGCGGTGCGGCGCAACCAGGAAACAGTCATGGAAATCTCCGTCAAAAAATGTGGGGGGAAGTGTAGCGAGGGGCGATCCAGCCCTGGTATCTCGATGGTTTCAGGTCGCGGCGGCACGCTGCAGCCGGTCGCGCACACCGTCCCAGGCCGGGTCGGCGGGCGGGGTTTCGACCCAGATGGCCTGCACGCCCAGGTCGTCGAAGTCGCGCAGCGTGGCGAAGAGCTCCTGCGCAGCGGCGGCGGCGTCGGCCGGCATCGATCGCCGTTGCACGGCGGCGGCCGGCGAATCGCGCAGGGCCGAGCGGGCGTACAGCGCCAGCGGCGGCGCATCGGCGGCACGCCGGTCGAGTGCCGCCTGCAATGCGGCGGCGTCCATCAGGTGCACGGCGGCGCGCGGCGCGTAATGCGACTCGAGGGTGCCGGAGGCGCGCGGCGCGGCGGTGCGCAAGGACTCGGGCGGGACGACCGCCTGTCCGCAGGCCTCGGCCAGTTGCGCCACGGTGATGGCGCCCGGGCGCAGCAGCACCGGCACCTCCCGGCTGCAATCGACGATGGTCGACTCGATGCCGACCTGGCAGGGGCCGCCGTCGAGCACCGGCAGGTCGAAGTCGAACTCGCCGGCGACATGCGCCGCGGTGGTCGGGCTGACCCGCCCGAACTGATTGGCACTGGGTGCGGCCAGGCCGGACACGCCACGCGACAGGCAGGCGGCCAGCACGGCCCGGGCGACCGGATGCGACGGGCAGCGCAGGCCGACCGATGCCTGGCCACCGGCGGCGGCGGCGGCGTGTTCGGAGCGTCGCGGCAGGATCAGGGTCAGCGGCCCGGGCCAGAAGGTGTGGATCAGCCGTGCGGCGAAATCCGGCACCCGGGCGGCATAACGCGACAACGCCGGCGGCAGTTCGCCCGGCCGCGCGGCAGGCGCCAGGTGGACGATCAGCGGATGGTCGCTGGGCCGGCCCTTGGCCTCGAAGATGCGGCCGACCGCCTGCGCGTCGTCGGCATCGGCGGCCAGGCCGTACACCGTTTCGGTCGGCAGGCCCAGCAAGCCGCCGGCCGCCAGGATGTCGGCTGCGCGGGCGATCGCCGCGGGGTCGTTGCCGTCCAGGATCATGGCGTTTAGAAGGCCTCGATACCCAGCAGCGCGCAGGCCGCCAGCGCCGCCTCGCGCGCACCGGCGGCGTCTGCCGCGGTGAAGGTGAGGTGGCCCATCTTGCGGCCCGGCTTGGCGTCGCGCTTGCCGTACAGGTGCAGGTGGGCGCCGGGCAGCGCCAGCACGCCGGCCCAGTCGGGCGCGCGCTGGGTGGTGCCGGTGGCGTCGAACCACAGGTCGCCCAGCAGGTTGAGCATGACGCTGGCGCTGTGCTGGCGCGGCTGTACCAGCGGCAGGCCGCACAGCGTACGGACCTGCAGTGCGAACTGCGAACTGTCGCAGGCGTCGATGGTGTAGTGGCCGCTGTTGTGCGGGCGCGGAGCGATCTCGTTGACCACCAGCCGGCCGTCGGCCAGCACGAAGAACTCGACGCACAGCACGCCGACGTAGTCCAGGCCGTCGGCAATGGCGTGCGCCGCGCGCACCGCCTCGTCGGCCAGCGTGGCGTCGACGTTGCCGGGACAGACCTCGGTGACGGCCAGGATGCCGTCGCGGTGCAGGTTGCGCTGCACCGGAAAATGCACGAAAGCGCCGTCGCGGCCGCGCGCCAGCACCACCGAGCATTCGGCCGCCAGCGGCAGCATCTGCTCGAGCACGCAGGGCACACGGCCCAGCGACTGCCAGGCGGCGGCCAGCGCGGCGGCATCCGCCACCCGCGCCTGGCCCTTGCCGTCGTAGCCCATGCGGGCGGTCTTCAGGATGCCGGGCAGCAACGCGCCATCCACGGCTGCCAGTTGCTCGGGTGTCTCGATCACCGCGTAGGGCGCGACCGGCACGCCGCAGGCGACGAAATGCGCTTTCTCGGCGGCACGGTTCTGGGCGATGCCTACGGCGCGCGCGCCCGGCGACACCGGCAGGCGCCCGGCCAGCGCGGCCAGGGAGGGCGCCGGAACGTTTTCGAATTCGGTGGTGACGGCGGCGCACAGGCCGGCCAGTTCGGCCAGGCCGGCGGCGTCGTCATAAGCCGTGCGCACCTGGTGGTGGCTGACCCGCCCGGCCGGGCTCTGGGCGTCGGCGTCCAGCACGGCGGTGAAGTAGCCCATCGACTGCGCCGCGTGCACGAACATGCGGCCGAGTTGACCGCCGCCGAGCACGCCGAGCGTGGCGCCCGGAAGAATCGGCAGATCGCTCATGCCACGTTGCCGGTATCCGGCAGCGCCATGGCGCGGGCGGCTTCGGTCTGCGCGGCGCGGAAGGCGTCGAGCTTTTCGCGCAGGGCGGCGTCGGTGCTGGCCAGCATCGCGACGGCGAACAGCGCCGCGTTGGCCGCGCCCGCCGCACCGATGGCGAAAGTGGCGACCGGAATGCCCTTGGGCATCTGCACGATGCTGTGCAGCGAATCGACGCCCTGCAGGTGCCGGCTGGCGACCGGCACGCCGAGCACCGGCACGCTGGTCTTGGCGGCCAGCATGCCCGGCAGGTGGGCGGCGCCGCCGGCGCCCGCGATGATGGCGCGCAGGCCGCGTCCGGCCGCCGCTTCGGCGTAGGCGAACATGTCGTCGGGCATGCGATGCGCCGAGACGACTTTTGCCTCGTAGCCGATGCCGAACTGCTGAAGAATCTGGGTGGCCTGTGCCATGGTGTCCCAGTCGCTGCTGGAACCCATCACAACTCCGATCACCACGCCGCCTTGAACCGGTGCCATGACTGCTCCTGTGTAGAGAGCGCGGGATTTTACCGGGGCGCATCGGCTGACCGTCCGCAGCGGGAATCGTGCTTGAATCCCGGCTTTGCATTCGTACCTGAAAACGATGATCGACGTCACCGTAGAAAACTTCGAAACCGAAGTCATCGCCGCTTCGCAGAGCGTGCCCGTGCTGGTGGATTTCTGGGCGCCGTGGTGCGGCCCCTGCAAGACGCTGGGCCCCCTCCTGGAAAAGCTGGAGACCGACTACGCCGGCCGTTTCAAGCTGGTCAAGATCGACTCCGACGAGGAGCAGCAGCTGGCCGCGGCCTTTGGTATCCGCAGCATTCCCACCTGCGTGTTGCTGATCGACGGCCAGCCGGTCGACGGCTTCATGGGCGCGCAGCCCGAAGGCCAGATTCGCGCCTTTCTCGACAAGCACCTGCCGGAAGCCGAAGAAGAAGCGCCGGTCGAGGAGCCGGTGGAGGAAGCCCCTGTCGAGCAGAGCGCCGACGAAGTCCTGGAACAGGCTCGCGGGGCGGTGGTCGCCGATCCTTCCGACGACACCGCCCGCTTCGTGTTGGTGAAGCTGCTGATGCAGGCCGGCCGCAGCGACGATGCCAAGGTGGCGTTCGCGCCGGTCATCGCCAAGGCCGGGCTCGATCGGCGGCTGGATGCGCTGCAGCGCTGGATGCAGGCGGACGACTTCGCGCACACCGCGGATGTCGCTGCGCTGGATGCGGCCATTGCCGCCGATCGCCGCGATTTCGGTGCCCGTTTCGGGCGCGCCCAGGTTTTGCTGGCGCAGCAGCAGTGGACGGCTGCGATGGACGAGTTGCTGGAAATACTGATGCGCGACAAGTCCTGGAGTGAGGATCTGGCTCGCAAGACCTATATCGCGGTGCTGGAGATTATTCAGCCGCCGGCGGTGAAGGTGGCCGACGGGCAGGTTCCGCCGGAAGATCCTACGGTTGCGACCTATCGGCGGAGGTTGAGCAGCGTTGTGTTGAGTTGAGTTGAGTTGAGAGTTACCTTTTTAGCTGCCTTCGGCTTGGTTACTTCTTCTATTCCTACGGAAGGTGGAGGTGGGGCTTACGCCGCCCCACACCCGCGGTAACTTTCTTTTCGGGCAAAAAAGAAAGTCACCAAAGAAATTGCCTCGGGATCGGGTAGCCATACAAGAATCGGGCTGTCGCTTCGCTCAGCCTGGGGAATATGCCATCGAACACCCATATCCCGACGACTTGAGCATGCCTCAGGTCACAGCACCGCTCCCGACAGGCCAATAGTCCAGACTGCATAGATTTAATCGCTCCGGCCTTCAGGAATAATACAGGGCGGTGATTATTCCAATGCCGGCTGTGATCGGCGGGCGGTGCGCTTGATAATGACCCGGAATGATTGGCCGCGATCGGTGGGCGGTGCGGGTGAACAGGCGTGGTGCTTGTTGTGCGGCGGCAGTGCCGTGGTTCGTGCCTGGTCTGGACTATTGGCCTGTCGGGAGCGGTGAGGGTATATCAGGCATGCTCAAGTCGTCGGGATATGGGTGTTCGGTGGCATATTCCCCAGGCCGAGCGAAGCAAAGGCCCGATTCTTGTATGGCTACCCGATCCCGAGGCAATTTCTTTGGTGACTTTCTTTTTTGCCCGAAAAGAAAGTTACCGCGGGTGTGGGGCGGCGTAAGCCCCACCTCC
>Ga0308163_10002054_pt1 | contig 19543 bp, 22 predicted proteins | sample PhyTR1_FD_201037 | JGI IMG/M metagenome (GOLD analysis project Ga0308163, IMG submission 201037) | Phyllosphere microbial communities from UC Gill Tract Community Farm, Albany, California, United States - DLSLT.R1 | ecosystem: Host-associated > Plants > Phyllosphere > Unclassified | place: USA...
GGCGTGGGAGCTTGCTCCCGCTGGGCTGCGCAGCGGCCCCAAATTCTTGTGAGCGCTGCGCACTCAAGCGGGAGCAAGCTCCCTCGCCACAGGGATGGTGTTAGGCGCGGGCTTTTTCGATCAGTTCGATATAGTCCGGGGCGTTACGCTGATCGGCGATCAGGTCAACAAAGGTCTTGCCGTGCTCGTCCTTGCCATCCACGTCATAACCGGCCGCCACGAAGAACGTCAGGAAGCGCTCGAAGTCATCGATGCGCAGGCCACGGTAAGCCTTGACCAGTTTGTGCAGCGACGGCGAAGTGGCGTCGATCGGCTCGAAATCGAGGAACAGCTTGATCTGCTCATCGCCGATCTCGTCACCAATCACCTGTTTCTTATCTTTACGCATTGCCGACTCCAGCTCGCAGACATTACACGGGGCGGGCAGTTTACCCCTGCCCGGGCGCCGGGCTCAACGCGATCGAACGGCCCCGGTGTGCAAATCCGCCCAGATATGGCCGTTGGCGTAACTGAGGAACTGCACATACACGGTGTCGTTGCGCAGCAGATCGATCACCACCCGGTACTGCGCCAGCGGGTAATACAGCGTCAGGGTTTTGCTCTTGTCGTCATAGACCGGCTTTTTCAGGCTTTTGCTTTCGCCATCGAAGTTGAGCAATACCTGGGTGATGGTCGCGCCCTTGTTCAGCGACTTGCCCTTGAGGCGAATCATCAGCGGTGAAGTGACCGGAATCGGCTGCTGGCTGGACTGGCGTTGCGCGCCGATCACCACGGAATAGTCAGTGACCTGCAGCAATTGTTGCTGTTCGGGTTCGGCATCGCGCAGGGTCAGGTCGTCCGGCGGCAGAAATTGACTGTGCATCGGCGCCGGGGCGGCGGCCAGAGGCAGGCTGAGGGTCAGCAACAGGGCGGCAAAGCTGCGGATCAAGAGGCGCATGGCAGGCTCCGGGAGCGGGGCCGAGCACTCTAGCATGGGATTAAAAGCAAAAGATCGCAGCGTTCCGCAGCTCTTACAGGTTTACATCAATCCCCTGTAGGAGCTGCCGAAGGCTGCGATCTTTTGATCTTGCTTACATGCCTTTAACGGCAAAGATCCCGTTGGCATTGCGCCAGTAGCCTTTGTAGTCCATGCCGTAACCGAAGATGTAGCGGTCAATGCATGGCAGGCCGACGAAGTCTGCTTTCAGGTCAGGACGCGCCTTGCGGTCGTGATCCTTGTCGATCAGCACGGCGGTGTGCACTTTGCGCGCGCCGGCGTGTTTGCAGAAGTCGATGATCGCGCCCAGGGTGTGACCTTCATCGAGGATGTCGTCGATGATCAGCACGTCGCGGTCGATGAACGAGACTTCTGGTTTGGCCTTCCAGAACAGGTCGCCGCCGCTGGTTTCGTTGCGATAACGGGTGGCGTGCAGGTAGGACGCTTCCAGCGGGAACTGCAGATGAGTCAGCAGCTTGCCGGAGAAAATCAGCCCGCCGTTCATCACGCAGAACACCACCGGATTGGTCTCGGCCAGTTGTTCGTTGATTTGTGCACCGACGCGGGCGATGGCGGCCTCGACTTCAGCTTCGGTGTACAGGCAGTCAGCCTCTCGCATGATTTGACGGATATGCTCGAGATCAGCGGACATGGCGCTCTCCAGGGGGGGAATGTGGGGGGACATGGTTGCGAAAAGCGGGCAAAGGTACGCATCTCGCAGGACCGAATCAAGCTCTTATGGACTAACGTACTGTATGTCCTATAGGACATCACCCTCGGATAGATTAATCTAGGCCGGTTTTTTTGCCCGCCGCCGGAGTTTTTCCATGCCCATCCTCGAGATCCGCCATCCGCTGATCCGCCATAAACTCGGCCTGATGCGCCGCGCTGACATCAGCACCAAGAACTTCCGTGAGCTTGCTCAGGAAGTCGGCGCCCTGTTGACCTATGAAGCTACAAAAGACCTGCCCCTGGAAACCTACGATATTCCAGGTTGGTGCGGCACCGTGTCGGTGGAGAAAATCGCCGGCAAGAAGATCACCGTCGTGCCGATCCTGCGCGCCGGTATCGGCATGCTGGAAGGCGTGCTGAGCCTGATCCCGGGCGCCAAGGTTTCCGCTGTGGGTGTCGCCCGCAACGAAGAAACCCTGCAAGCGCACACCTATCTGGAAAAACTGGTTCCGGAAATCAACGAACGCCTGGCGATGATCATCGACCCGATGCTCGCCACCGGCAGTTCCATGGTTGCGACCATCGACCTGCTGAAAAAGGCCGGTTGCAAGGACATCCGCGCCATGGTGCTGGTCGCCGCACCGGAAGGCATTGCTGCCGTAGAAAAGGCTCACCCGGACGTGACCATCTATACCGCCTCCATTGATGAACGTCTGAACGAACACGGTTACATCATCCCAGGGCTTGGCGATGCCGGTGACAAGATCTTCGGTACCAAGCAGAAGGACGCGTGAGCATGCAGCAAGAGTTCAACGATCCGCTCTGGCGCACGGTGCTGTCCGGTGCCCAGATGCTGTTCGTGGCTTTCGGCGCCCTGGTGCTGATGCCGCTGATCACGGGCCTGGACCCGAACGTGGCACTGTTTACTGCAGGTCTGGGGACGATCCTGTTCCAGATCGTCACCGGGCGTCAGGTGCCGGTGTTCCTGGCGTCGAGCTTTGCGTTCATCACCCCGATCATTCTCGCCAAGGGCCAGTTCGGCCTCGCCGCGACCATGGGCGGCGTGATGGCGGCCGGTTTCGTCTACACCTTCCTGGGCCTTGCCGTGAAGATCAAAGGCACCGGTTTCATTGACCGTCTGCTGCCGCCAGTGGTGATTGGTCCGGTGATCATTTCGATCGGTCTGGCCATGGCGCCGATTGCCGCGAACATGGCGATGGGCAAGGCTGGCGACGGTTCCGAGCTGATCCACTACCAGACCGCAATGTTGATCTCGATGCCGGCGCTGCTGACCACGTTGATCGTGGCGGTGTTCGGCAAAGGCATCTTCCGTCTGGTGCCGATCATTTCCGGTGTGCTGGTCGGTTTTGCCATGTCGTTCTACTTCGGCGTGGTCGATACCGCGAAGATTGCCGCAGCGCCATGGTTTGCGCTGCCGCACTTCACCGCCCCCGAGTTCAACTGGCAGGCGATCCTGTTCATCGTCCCCGTGGCTCTGGCGCCGGCGATCGAGCACATCGGCGGCGTTATTGCCGTGGGTAGCGTGACCGGCCGTGACTACCTGAAGAAGCCTGGTCTGCATCGCACTCTGCTCGGTGACGGCATCGCCACCACGGCCGCCGGCCTGTTTGGCGGCCCGCCGAACACCACCTACGCCGAAGTGACCGGCGCGGTGATGCTGACCAAGAACTACAACCCGAAAATCATGACCTGGGCGGCGATCTTCGCCATCACCCTGGCGTTCATCGGCAAGTTCGGTGCGCTGCTGCAAAGTATTCCGGTGCCGGTGATGGGCGGGATTCTGTGCCTGTTGTTCGGTTCGATCGCCGCAGTGGGGATGAACACCCTGATCCGTCACAAGATCGATCTGGGCGAAGCGCGCAATCTGGTGATCGTGTCGGTGACCCTGGTATTCGGTATCGGCGGTGTGCTGGTCGGCACCGGCACCGGTCCGGACGACTTCGGCCTCAAAGGCATCGCGCTGTGCGCGGTGGTGGCGATTGCGCTGAACCTGATTCTGCCGGGCAATGATGGCTGGAAGAACAAGAAGGCGGATGAGCCGCTGATTTAAGGCCTGAAGATTTTTATTGCCTGACAGATAGCTATCGCGAGCAGGCTCACTCCTACAAGGTCAACGCAATACCTGTAGGAGTGAGCCTGCTCGCGATTTGCTTTTAGAGGGCCAGTGGCGCTCGCTCGCACAGGGTCGCCAACGCCTTCGCCCATTGCGGGTCGTCATTCAGGCACGGCACCAGTACCAACTCCTCGCCCCCCGCTTCGCGGAACTGCTCCTTGCCGCGATCACCGATCTCTTCCAGAGTCTCGATGCAATCGGCGACAAACGCCGGACACATCACCAGAATCTTTTTCAACCCGCTTTTCGCCAGCTCATCGAGCCGCGCCTCGGTGTAGGGTTCGATCCACTTGGCCCGCCCCAGCCGCGACTGAAACGACACCGACCATTTGCCATCGGCGATGCCCGCGCGCTTGGCGAACTCCGCCGCCGTGCGCAAGCACTGGGCGCGGTAACAGGTCGCGAGGACTGCCGGCGAAGCATTCTTGCAGCAATCCTCGTTTTTGAAGCAGTGATAACCGGTCGGATCGAGCTTGGTCAGGTGCCGCTCCGGCAAGCCGTGGAAGCTCAGCAGCAAGTGATCGTAGTCCTGCTGCAAATGCGGTTTGGCACTGGCGACCAAGGCGTCGAGGTATTCCGGCTGATCATAGAACGGTTGCAGCACCGAGAGCTGTACATCGAGTTTCTTCTCGCGGATCACCCGTTTGGCTTCTTCGATCACCGTGGTGGTGGTGCTGTCGGCGAACTGTGGATAAAGCGGTGCCAAGGTGATGCGCTTGTGCCCCGTAGCGACCAAGTGCAGCAACTTCGTCTCAATCGACGGCTCGCCATAACGCATGGCCAGTTCCACCGGGCCGTGGCTCCACTGCGAGACCATCTGCTGTTGCAGACGACGACTGAGCACCACCAGCGGCGAGCCCTCCTCCCACCAGATCGAGGCGTAGGCATGGGCCGATTGCTCGGGACGCTTGATCAGGATCAGCGACACCAACAGACGCCGCACCGGCCATGGCAGGTCGATCACGTACGGGTCCATCAGAAATTGATTGAGGTAGCTGCGAACATCGGCCACCGAGGTGGAGGCCGGGGAACCCAGGTTGACCAGAAGCAAGGCGTGATCGGTCATGCATCGTCCTATTTCAAAGGCGGCCGGAGAGATCATCCAGGGCCGCGCGCAAATCCGTGAACTGGAAAGTGAAACCCGCTTCCAGCAAGCGTGCCGGCATGGCCCGTTGGCCGCCCAGCAACAGCAATGACATTTCGCCAAGCCCGACTTTCAGCGCCAGCGCCGGCATCGGCATGAACGCCGGACGGTGCAATACGCTGCCCAGCGTCTTGGCAAACTCGCGATTGCGCACCGGTTTCGGCGCGCAGGCATTATAAGGACCGCTCGCCTGATTGCGGTGCAGAAGAAAATCAATCAGGGCGATTTGATCTTCGATATGAATCCATGGCATCCACTGCCGGCCATTGCCCAGAGGCCCGCCCAGGCCGAGTTTGAACGGCAGCAACAACCGCGACAAAAAGCCGCCTTCGGCCGACAGCACCAGCCCGGTACGCACCAGCACCACGCGGATGCCCAACGCTTCGGCACGCTGGGCGGTTTCCTCCCAGGCAATGCACAACTGGCTGGCGAAATCGTCGATCACCGGCGGTGAATCTTCCGTCAGCTCACGCTCACCACCATCGCCGTACCAGCCGATGGCCGAACCGGAAATCAGCAACGCCGGTTTCTGTTCGCGTGTTTCCAGCCAGGCCAGCAAGGTTTCGGTCAGGGTGATGCGGCTGCTCCACAACAACGCCTTGCGCCGATGGGTCCATGGCCGATCAGCAATCGGCGCTCCGGCCAGGTTGATGATCGCGTCCAGCGACTCATCACCGAGGTCCTCTAGACGCGCAATACCGCGCACCTGAGCACCACAGATTTGCGCGACTTTTTCCGGACGCCGACTCCACACCGTCAGTTGATGACCCTGCCCCGACCAGTGCCGGCAGAGCTGACGTCCTATCAAACCAGTACCGCCGGTCAGCAATATGTGCATGACATCTTCCTCGCGTGGCGTTTTACCCGGATCACTAGTCTATTTTTATAAGCAGGGATCTTTTCTATCGGGCAGGCTCTATTGTTTAACCATAGGCCAAGCTGTCAGAACGAGAACGCTAGAAGTTATACCAAAAAACAAAATTGTACAGGTTTCATTCACGGCGTAGTCTGTACAGAAAGGTAAACGAGGCCCCTATGACTGTACCTATCGCAATCATCGGCACCGGCATCGCCGGACTCTCCGCCGCCCAGGCGCTGACAGAGACCGGACATACCGTCCAGCTCTTCGACAAAAGCCGCGGCAGCGGCGGACGCATGTCGAGCAAACGCAGCGACGCCGGTTCGCTGGACATGGGCGCGCAATACTTCACCGCCCGCGACCGGCGCTTCGTCACCGAAGTGCAACGTTGGCAAAGTCTGGACTGGGTCGCCGAATGGCAACCGCAGCTCTACACCTTTCAGGGCGGCCAGTTGAATCTGTCGCCGGACGAGCAGACCCGCTGGGTCGGCACGCCGCGCATGAGCGCGATCACCCGGGGTTTGCTCAACGGTCTGGAAGTGCACTTCGCCTGCCGCATCACCGAAGTCTTTCGCGGTGAAGAACACTGGCACCTGCAGGACGCCGAAGGTTTCACCCACGGTCCCTTCAGCCATGTGGTGATCGCCACCCCGGCACCGCAGGCCACTGCCTTGCTGGCCGCCGCACCGAAACTCGCCGGTGCCGCTGCCGGGGTGAAGATGGACCCGACCTGGGCCGTCGCCCTCGCCTTCGACACGCCACTGGATACACCGATCGAAGGTTGCTTCGTGCAGGACAGCCCGCTCGACTGGCTGGCGCGCAACCGCAGCAAACCGGGGCGCGACACTACATGCGATACCTGGGTGCTGCACGCCAGCAGCGCCTGGAGCCGGCAACACATCGACCTGCCCAAGGAAGCGGTGATCGAACAACTGCACGGCGCGTTCGCCGAACTGCTGCACAGCGCCATGCCCGCCCCGACCTTCAGCCTCGCCCACCGCTGGCTCTACGCACGCCCGGCGAGCGGCCACGAATGGGGCACGCTGGCCGATGCCGATCTGGGCCTGTACGCCTGCGGCGACTGGTGCCTGTCCGGGCGCGTCGAAGGGGCCTGGCTCAGCGGCCAGGAAGCCGCGCGCCGCTTGCACGAACACCTGCAGTGAACCGCCTCAACCCGCAAAAACTGCTGCTGTCGAAGTGGACAGCAGCCCACCCGCAAAACCGCGAAAAACATTTTCTGGTAACCGAACTGTTCCGCGACGATGAAGGGACGGTGCTGGAGATCGAGTTGCAGGCGGTGTTGACCAAACGCGCCGAACGCATCGATTGGCAGACGCTGAAGAATAACGATCACTGGCTACTGGGCTGGCAATAGCAACCCTGCAGGCGTGAGCCTGCTGGCGATAACTGAGTGCCAGCCGGCGCAAAGGCTGAATGTCACACCGCTATCGCGAGCAGCCTCACTCCTACAGAAGGTTAGTGGACACTCGCAAAAACTTATACAAATCATTTGACTTGTACACGCATGAATCTATGCTGTTAAAAGTTGTACAGAAATAACATCCTGTACAGGAATAGATTCGAGGTGTGCATGTCCGACCTTTCTGTCTCCCGGCCCAAAATCGCCATCAGCGCCTGCCTGATGGGCGCCGAAGTGCGCTACAACGGTGGGCACAAGGAATCGCGGCTGTGCAGCCGCACCCTTGCCGAGTATTTCGAATTCGTCCCGGTATGCCCCGAAGTCGCCATTGGCCTGGGCATCCCTCGCGAGCCGATCCGGCTGGTCGGGGATCCGGACACTCCCGAAGCCGTCGGCACCGTCAACCCGCAAGTCAATGTCACTGAACCGTTGGCCACCTATGGGCAGAAAATGGCCGGCGAGCTCAATGACATCTGCGGCTACATCTTCATGCAGCAATCGCCGTCGTGCGGTCTGGAACGGGTCAAGGTCTATCACGCCAACGGCGCCCCGGTGAACGGCGGCGGTCGGGGCATCTATGCCCAGGCGTTCTGTGCCCGACACCCGGACCTGCCGGTGGAAGAAGCCGGACGCCTCAACGACCCGGTGCTGCGGGAAAATTTCATCACCCGCGTACTCGCCTACAGCGCCTGGCAACAGGTGCTCGCACAAGGCTTGAGCCGCCGCGCACTGACCGAATTCCACTCGCGTTACAAATACCTGCTGATGGCCCACAACCCGGAGCAGTACAAGGCGCTGGGCAAACTGCTGGGCAACATGGGCCAGACCGATCCGGTCGAACTCGGCCCGCGCTACTTCAGCGAGCTGATGGGGGCGTTGAAGAAATGCGCCACCCGTCGCACCCACAGCAATGTGCTGCAACATATAAGCGGTTATCTGAAGCAAGCAATCAGCAGCGAAGACAAACAGGAAGTGCTGCATGTCATCGGCCAGTACCGACACGGCATCGTGCCGCTGGTGGTGCCGTTGACGTTGCTCAAGCATCATTTTCGGCAACACCCGGATCCGTACATTGCGCAACAGGTGTACCTGCAGCCGCATCCGGAAAACCTCAGCCTGCGAAACGCCATTTGATGAACGAGACCCTCGACACCAGCGCCCGGGAAGACCTCGGCGCCGACTTCAAGAACGCCCTCGACGAGGGCTGGCTGCCGATCCGTGAAGTCGCGCGCCAGACAGGCGTCAACGCCATCACCCTGCGCGCCTGGGAGCGCCGTTACGGGCTGATCGTGCCGCAACGCACACCCAAGGGCCATCGCCTGTACTCCAGCGAACATGTGCAACGGATCCTGACCATCCTCACCTGGCTCAACCGGGGCGTGGCGGTCAGTCAGGTCAAACCGCTGCTCGACACCCCGCAAGCCTTTACCGAAACGGTGGAAAACGACTGGCAGCGCCTGCGTCAGGCCCTGCTCAACGCCGTCACCCAGCTCAACGAGCGCAACCTCGACGACAGCATCAACCAGGCCATGGCCCTGTATCCGCCACGCACCTTGTGCGAGCAATTGCTGCTGCCGCTGCTGGCCGAACTCGAGCAGCGCTGGCAGGGCCAGTTCGGTGCACAGATGGAGCGGGTATTCTTTTATTCGTGGTTACGCAGCAAATTCGGCGCACGCATCTACCATAACAATCGACAGTTACACGCGGCGCCCCTGCTGTTGATCAATCACTCGGACCTGCCACTGGAACCACACCTGTGGCTATGCGCGTGGCTGATCAGCAGTGCCGACTGCCCGGTACAAGTATTCGACTGGCCGCTACCGGCCGGAGAACTGGCACTGGCGGTCGACCATCTGCAAGCGCGTGGCGTACTGCTGTATTCCAGCAAGGCGATGAACCTGGCGCAGCTGCCAAAACTGCTGCATGGCGTCAGTGCTCCGACAATGCTGGTCGGACCAACGGTATGCATCCACCAGACCGAGTTGTCCGTAAGAACAAGTGAGATCGCTGATTTGATCCTGGCCGAAGATCCGCTCTCGGCACATCAGGTACTCGTTCAGCGTGGGCTGATTTAATGGAAACCGCGATGCAATTGATCTGGCTGCGCAGCGACCTGCGCCAACATGACAACACCGCCCTCGCGGCCGCCGCAGCGCGCGGGCCGACGGTTGCCGTGTATCTGTTGAGCCCACGGCAGTGGCTGGAGCATGACGATGCCGCGTGCAAGGTCGATTTCTGGCTGCGCAATCTGCGTGAACTGAGCAGCGCCCTCGGCGAGCTGAACATCCCGTTGCTGATCCGCACCGCTGACCATTGGGATCAGGCCCCGGTGGTGCTAGTCGAGCTTTGCCGGCAACTGAACGTCGAGGCGGTGCACGTCAACGAAGAATACGGCGTCCACGAAAGCCGTCGCGATGCGGCGGTTGCCCAGGCCCTGAAAACCACAGGCATCGCCTTTCACAGTTACCTTGACCAACTGCTGTTCAAGCCCGGCACGGTACTGACCAAGACAGAGACCTACTTTCAGGTGTTCAGCCAGTTCCGCAAGGTCTGCTACGAACGCCTGCACCGCTCGGTGCCTGGGCTGATCAAAGCACCCGGCAAACAGGCGAAGCTGAACATCGACAGCGATCCGGTGCCCGCATCCGTCGAAGGTTTTGCAGCGCCGAGCGAATCATTACGCACCCTGTGGCCTGCTGGCGAACAGCAAGCCCGGCGCCGACTCGACACCTTCGCCGACGCGCAGATCGACTACTACCAGAGCGAACGCGACTTCCCGGCCAAGCCCGGCACCAGTCAACTCTCGGCCTACCTGGCCGCCGGGGTGATCTCGCCGCGCCAATGCCTGCACGCCGCGCTGCAAAGCAATCAGGGCGAGTTCGACAGCGGCAAGGTCGGCGCGGTGACCTGGATCAACGAGCTGCTGTGGCGCGAGTTCTACAAGCACATTCTGGTCGGCTATCCACGGGTCTCGCGCCATCGCGCGTTTCGCCCGGAAACCGAGGCTGTGGCCTGGCGCAACGCGCCGGACGAACTGGCCGCGTGGCAAGAGGCACGCACCGGTTTGCCGATCATCGATGCGGCCATGCGCCAGCTGCTGGAGACCGGCTGGATGCACAACCGCCTGCGGATGGTGGTGGCGATGTTCCTGACCAAAAACCTGCTGATCGACTGGCGAGAAGGCGAGCGTTTTTTCATGCGTCACCTGATCGACGGCGATCTGGCGGCGAACAACGGCGGCTGGCAGTGGAGCGCTTCGACCGGCACCGATTCGGCACCGTATTTCCGCATTTTCAACCCGCTGAGCCAATCGGAAAAATTCGACAGCGAGGGCCTGTTCATCAAGCACTGGTTGCCTGAGCTGGCCGGCCTGAACAAAAAGGAAGTACACAACCCGGCCAGCGCCGGCGGACTGTTCGGCGTTGCGGATTATCCGGCGCCGATCGTCAATCTCGGGGCTTCGCGCGAACGCGCGCTGGCGGCCTTCAAGAATCTGCCGTCGCGCTCGTCCATGGGAGAGGTCCATGAGTGAATTCCTGCGCCGCTTCGCCCGCCAGTTTGCCGAGTTGGACAAAGACAACCTGCAGCGTCTGGGCGAGCTGTACAGCGATGACATTCACTTCACCGACCCACTGCATGAAGTGCAAGGACTGGCGCAACTGCGCCATTACTTCAGCGAGCTGTACGCCAACGTCAGCGAGCTGCGCTTCGACTTCCACGGCTTCGACCAGATCGGCGACTGTGAAGGTTACCTGCGCTGGGTCATGAGTTACCGTCACCCGCGCCTGGCGGGTGGCCGATTGATTCGCGTCGCCGGGTGTTCGCACCTGCTGTGGCGCGACAAGGTTTATCGCCACCGGGACTACTTCGATGCCGGGGCCATGCTGTATGAACATTTACCCGTATTGGGCCGCGTGATCGCTTGGCTGAAAAGGAGAATGGGATGAGTCGTACACCTCCACGGCGTTATTGGCTGACCGGTGCCAGCAGTGGCATCGGTGCAGCACTGGCCGAAGAGATTCTGAAAAGCGGCGCGCATCTGGCCGTCAGTTCGCGGCAAGTGGCACCGCTCAAAGTGCTGTCGCAACGCTATCCGGGGCAAGTGCTGGTGGTGGCGGGCGATTTGACCAACAGTCAGACCGTGCGCGAAATCGGCCAGCAGATCGAACAGGCCTGGGGCTCGCTCGACAGCGTGATCCTCAATGCCGGCACCTGCGAATACGTTGACGCCCGACAGTTCGACGCGTCGATCATCGAACACGTGGTGCGCACCAACCTGCTCGCCAGCAGTTACTGCATCGAAGCCGCCCTGCCGCTGCTGCGCAACGGTACCACGCCGCATCTGGTCGGGATGGCCAGCTCCGTGACCTACCTGCCGCTGCCTCGGGCCGAAGCCTACGGCGCGTCTAAGGCCGGGCTGCGCTACCTGTTTGAATCGCTGCGTATCGATCTGGCCATCGAGGGCATGGATGTCACGATCATCAGTCCAGGCTTCGTCGAAACCCCACTGACCGCCAGAAACGACTTCCCGATGCCGCTGAGCTGGCCTGCGGATAAAGCCGCACGGCACATCTTCGCCAAGCTCAAGGATCGCCCTCTGGAAATCGCTTTTCCGGCGCTGTTCATGGCGGCGTTGTGGCCACTGTCGATACTGCCCGACCGCCTGCAACTGGCGATTGGCAAGCGCATGGTGCGCAGCAGTCCGCCGCTGCGGGATCCAACGTGAAAATCGCCATTGTCGGCAGCGGAATCGCGGGCCTGACCTGCGCCTACCTGCTCAATCGCCGACACGACGTCACGGTGTTCGAGGCCAGCGACTGGGTCGGCGGCCACACGCACACCGTGCAGGTGACCGTCGATGGCCGCCCCTACAGCGTGGACACCGGCTTCATCGTGTTCAACGACTGGACTTATCCGAACTTCATCCGTTTGCTCGGCCAGCTCGGCGTGTCGTTCAAACCGACCGAAATGAGCTTTTCGGTGACCGACCCGGACACGGGCCTGGAATACAACGGCAACAACCTCAACAGCCTGTTTGCCCAGCGCCGCAACCTGCTGTCGCCGGGGTTCTGGGGCATGTTGCGCGACATCCTGCGTTTCAATAAAGAGGCCCAGCGCGACCTCGCCGAACAACGGATCGGCGCCGACACCACGCTCGACGATTACCTCAAGGCCGGCGGTTATGGCGAACGCTTCATTCTGCATTACATCGTGCCGATGGGGTCGGCGATCTGGTCGATGCCGATGGCCGAGATGCTCAATTTCCCGCTGCAGTTCTTCGTGCGGTTCTTCAAGAACCATGGCCTGTTGTCGGTCAGTGATCGCCCGCAATGGCAGGTGATCGAGGGCGGTTCCAGCGCTTATGTTGCGCCGTTGACTGCTGCGTTCAACGATAAAATCCGCCTCAGTTGCCCGGTGACCCGCATCGATCGCGACGAACACGGCGTGGTTATCCACAGCCCGGCCGGCATCGAGCGTTTCGACAAAGTGGTGCTCGCCTGCCACAGCGATCAAGCCCTGCAATTGCTGGCCATCCCCAGCCAGGCAGAACGGACGATTCTCGGTGCCCTGCCCTACGCCGACAACGAAGTGGTGCTGCACACCGACACCCGCCTGCTGCCCTCGCGCAAACTGGCCTGGGCCAGTTGGAACTATCGCTTGAGCGGCGCCGGCCATACGCATGCGGCCGTCACCTACGACATGAACATTCTGCAGGGGATTGCGAGCGACACCACGTTCTGTGTCAGCCTCAACCAGAGCGCCGGCATCAGCCCGTTCAAGGTGCTCGCCAAATACACCTACGCCCACCCGCAATTCAGCCTCGCGGCGCTAGCGGCACAGAACCGCTGGGCCGAACTGGACGGCCAGCAACACACCCACTTCTGCGGCGCCTACTGGGCCAACGGTTTTCATGAGGACGGCGTGGTCAGCGCGTTACGCGTAGCGGCCGCGTTCGGGGAAAGCTTATGAACAGCGCGCTGTACAGTGGCTGGATCGGCCATCGGCGCTTTGCGCCCAGACGCCATGAATTCCGTTACCGGATCGGTCTTCTGTACCTCGACCTGGCCGAGCAGGACGCCGTGTTCGAGCTGTCGGCGCTCGCCAGTCGCAGCCGCTTTGCGCCGTTTTCGTTTCGCGAAACCGACTACCTGAAAACCTTCACTGGCAGCGGCATGCGTCTGATCGATGCGGTGCGCCAACAGGTCGGCGCCACCCTCGGCCATCAGCCGCAAGGTTCAGTCTGCCTGCTGACCCAACCGCGCAGTTGGGGCCTGGCCTTCAATCCGGTGAGCTTCTTTTATTGCCACGAGGCCGACGGGCAACTGGCGGCGATCCTCTGTGAAGTGACCAACACGCCGTGGCGTGAGCGTTATCACTACGTGCTGCCGGCCCGCGCACCGGTCAATCTGCAGGACTTTCACCAGCACTTCGCGGTGGCCAAGGCTTTTCACGTCTCGCCGTTCCTGCCGCGCGATCTTGAGTACCGCATGAGTTTCAGTCCGGCCGCGCAGAACCTCGGTGTGCACATGGCCGACTGGCAGGGCGAGCAAAAACTGTTCGACGCCACGCTGAACCTGCAGCGCGAGCCCCTCGACCGCCGCAGCCTGCACCGCTACTTGTGGCGTTTTCCGTGGATGACCGCGAAAACCGCTCTGGCGATTTATTGGCAAGCCCTGCGCCTGTTGCTCAAGCGCGCACCGATTTTTGCTCATCAGGCTGCCGAGGGCAGCTTTCAAACTGCCACTGTGCCTCCCAAGGAGCAGCGCCATGAAATCCTCTAGCCTGTCAGTCAATCGCTTTAACACCAACGGTTTGACCGGCTCGCTGCTGCGGCGCGGCGTGCTGCGCCAGTTGGGCCAACTCAAGCACGGCCAATTGCTGCTGATCGAGGACGGCGAACAAATGCTGTTCGGTACTCCGGGCAGTGCGTTGCTGGGCGAAATCCACATACAGGACCCGGCCGCTTGGGGCATGGTCGCCAGCAACGGCTCGATCGGCGCGGGCGAGGCGTTCATTCATGGCTACTGGAGCTCACCGGACCTGACCGCCGTGGTGCGGGTGTTCGTCAGCAATCTTGAAGTACTGGATGCGATGGAGGGCGGTCTGGCCCGCCTCAGCCGGCCGCTGGTGCAAGGTTTGCATTGGCTCAACCGCAATACGCGCAAGGGTTCGCAGAAAAACATTGCCGCGCACTATGATCTGGGCAACGACCTGTTCGAACAGTTTCTCGACCCGACCATGATGTATTCGGCAGCGCAATTCCTCACCCCCGAGGACAGCCTGGAACAGGCACAACTGAACAAACTGGAACGGATCTGCCAGAAACTCGCGCTCAAACCCAGTGATCACCTGCTGGAAATCGGTACTGGCTGGGGCAGTATGGCGCTTTACGCCGCACAGCATTACGGTTGCCATGTCACCACCACAACCCTGTCGAAAGAGCAGTACGCGTTTACCGCACGGCGCATCGAGGCGCTGGGGTTGCAGGAGCGGGTGACGCTGCTGCTCAAGGACTACCGCGACCTCACCGGCGAGTACGACAAACTGGTATCGATCGAGATGATCGAAGCGGTCGGTCATCGCTTCCTGCCGACTTACTTCAAGCAGTGCGCGCACCTGCTCAAGAGCAACGGCCTGATGCTGTTGCAGGCGATCACCATCCGCGAGCAGCGTTATGAACAGGCACGGCGCGGCGTCGATTTCATCCAGCGTTACATCTTCCCCGGCGGCGCCCTGCCCTGCGTGCAGAAAATGCTGGAGATCGTCAGCCGTGACACCGACATGAACCTGCTGCACATGGAAGATTTCGGCCTGCATTACGCCCGTACCCTGCGCCTGTGGCACGAGAACTTCCGGCGCGCCCATGGCCGGTTGAGCGAGTTGGGTTACGACGATTACTTCCTGCGGCTGTGGGAGTTTTACCTGTGCTACTGCGAAGGCGGGTTCCTGGAACGCACCATCGGCACCGCACAATTGCTCCTGGCCAAACCGGCAGCGATGCCCGCGCCGCTGCTCGGGCGCTTCGATGCTTGAGCGACTGGCCAATGCCGTGCTGTTTCAGGTCGGCTGGCTGGCCTGTGTCATCGGCGGCAACAGTCTGTGGTTGTTGTTGGCGCTGGCGGTGCTGGTGATCCATCTGGGCTGGATCAGCAGTTGGGCGGTGGAAGGTCGTTTGATCCTCAGCGTAGTGACTGTCGGCACGGCGGTGGACAGCCTATTGCGTGCTGCCGGCGTGTTCGCATTTCAAGACCTGTCCCCCCTGATTCCGCTGTGGCTGATGCTGCTCTGGGCCTTGCTCGCCACCACCCTGCGCCACTGCCTGCAATGGAGCGCCCGGCCATGGTGGCTGGCCAGCGCACTCGGTGCGGTGGGCGGTGCGTTGTCTTACTACGGGGGCGGACGCCTGGCCGGGGTGCAATTTCCTTACGGCGAATGGCCGACGCTGATCGGCATTGGCCTGCTATGGGCGCTGCTGTTTCCGTTATTGCATGCCATGGCGCGGCGTCTGAGCCACTGAGCGTCTGTCAGGCCTTTCACACAGCCAACGGCCACTGCCTTACACTGCCGCCATGAAAACCATTCCCCACCATCAAATCGCCGAACCTGCGGTCACCTGCTCAACCTGCGCAGCGTGCTGCTGTCAGCTCGAAGTGATGCTGATCACCGACACCGGCGTGCCTGAGCGCTTTATCGATACCGATGAGTGGGGCGGAGAAGTCATGCTGCGTCTGGACGACGGCTGGTGCGCGGCGCTGGATCGCGACAGCATGATGTGCACGATCTACGAGAAACGTCCGCTGATCTGTCGCGAATTCGAAATGGGCGCGCCGGAATGCATTGAAGAACGCAAAGGCATTGCCACGGCCTACCGCTGATTTAAAGCAAAAGATCGCAGCCTTCGGCAGCTCCTGCATGGGAATGACTTCTCCTGTAGGAGCTGCCGAAGGCTGCGATCTTTTGATCTTTTTTACAGCGGCATCGTGTAATGCAGCGAGTAGCTTTCTACACCATCGTTACTGCTGGCCAGGCCGGCGTTGGAATAGTGCGTTGCACGAATCCCGACTTCATGCCCGCCATTGAAGCGCAGACCAAAACCGAAACGGTCTTCGAACTGGAAAGAGCCGCCGAGGTTGTTGTTCTCATAGTGGGTGTTGGAGAACGCTGCCACACCAATCCCCGCTTCAACATACGGTTTGACCGACTGACCGGCGAACTCGTAAACGAATACCGGCGAGAACGACAGGCTGTTGTTGCTGGAGGTCTTGTCGCCTTCCCAATAGGTGTAAGCACCGCTCCAGTATCCAGTCAGGCGACCGACGTCACTTTGCAGCCAGCTCTTGTCCCAATCGAAATTCATGCCCAGGCGATACGTCATCGTCGAATCGCTGGTCGCACCCACCGCAAACTCGACGCCTGCCGCTTGTGCGGTAAAACTTTGCCCCATCAGTGCAGCCGCAATCGCGGCCAAGCAGAATAGTCGCTTCACGTTGAAACTTCCTTTTCCGGAACGATCGTTTGGTTTTCTAAGTAACTCAGCCGTATAGAAATCAGCGCTTGATCAGAAGTTCAGCTGACTTTTTAGATATTTCACACTTTTTTTACAAGGTGAATTTTTCGACGTCGCCGGGGACTTGACCCAGCAGGGGCAGGGTCTTGCGAAAGGACTCGGGGTCGGCGCTGGTCCAGAATCTGACCGGGCGGTTCGGCCCCTCGGCGAGCAGGTCTCGTTCGGCCAGCAGCCGCTGCAATTGGCGGGCAACGGCGGCACCGGTGTCGATCAGACTGATGCTCTCGGGGATCATCGTCTTGAGCATCGGTTTGAGAAACGGATAGTGGGTGCAGCCCAGGATGATCGTGTCGCAACCGTTGGCCAGCAGCGGATCGACATAGTGTTTGAGCAATGCGCGCAACTCGGCGCTGTGCAGATCACCGCTTTCAATCAGCTCAACCAGACCGGGACACGGCTGGGTGATGACTCGCACATCGGTGGCGAACCGGTCGAGCAACGCGGCGAACTTGGCGCTCTGCAACGTGCCGGTGGTGGCGAGCACGCCAACCACGCCACTACGAGTGGCGGCGGCAGCGGGTTTGACCGCCGGCTCCATGCCTACGATCGGCCAGTCGGGAAAATCCCGGCGCAGATCGGCAACAGCCGCCACCGTGGCGGTGTTGCAGGCAATGACCAGGGCCTTGGCACCCTGCTCGCGGAAAAATCCGGCCATCACGTTACAACGCTGGCGGATGAACTCGGGGGATTTCTCGCCGTAGGGAATGTGCCCGCAATCGGCGAAATACAGCAGTGACTCATGGGGCAGCAAACGCTGGATCTCGGCCAATACCGACAAGCCGCCGACACCGGAATCGAACACCGCGATCGGTGCTTCACGCATGGTTCGAACCACAGACGCTGCAACCCGGGTCGCGCTTGACCCGCAATTCACGGAAGCGCGAGCCCAACGCATCGATCAGCAGCAAGCGACCCACCAGCGGCTCGCCGAAGCCGACCAGCACCTTCAACGCTTCCAGCGCCTGCAGACTGCCGACCAGCCCTACCAGTGGCCCGACCACACCGGCTTCGCTGCAGGTCAGCTCGGCCTCGCTGCCATGCCCGTACAGGCAGTGGTAGCACGGACTTTCCGGGCGGCGCGGGTCAAACACCGACAACTGCCCTTCCAGGCGAATCGCCGCACCGCTGACCAAGGGTTTGCGCGCCGCCACGCAGGCGGCGTTGACCGCTTCGCGGGTGGAGAAATTGTCGGAGCAGTCGAGCACCAGATCCACCGCTGTCACCGCGGCGGCCAGCGAGTCCGCGTCCAGCGCCTGGCGATGGGCAACCAGTTGAATCTCGGGATTGATCGCGCTCAGACGCTTGAGCGCCGAGTCGACCTTGCTCATGCCGACGCTGTCGGTGTCATGGATGATCTGGCGTTGCAGGTTGGTCAGATCGACCGTGTCGAAATCCGCCAGGTGCAGCTCACCGACACCGGCCGCTGCCAGATACAGCGCAACCGGCGCGCCGAGACCGCCAAGGCCGACGATCAGCACGCGGCTGTCCTTGAGCTTCAGTTGCCCGTCGATATCGATGTGTCGCAGCAGAATCTGCCGGCTATAGCGCAGCAATTCCTGATCATTCAGCACGGCAGACGCCCCAGGCTGATCCGTTGATGGCCGCCCAGATCGGTACGGCTGTGGACTTCTTCGAAACCGTGGGTCAGCAACAGATCGCGCACGGCCTCGGCTTGATCATAGCCGTGTTCAAGCATCAGCCAGCCACCGGCTTCAAGATGGCCGGGGGCCCGGGCGACGATCAGGCGCAGATCGTCGAGCCCGTCGACACCGGCGACCAGTGCGCTGGCCGGTTCGAAGCGCACATCGCCTTCGGCCAGATGCGGGTCGGCGGCAGCGATGTACGGCGGGTTGCTGATAATCAGATTGAAGCGCTGGCCTTCGAGAGCGCTGAACCAGTGGCTGTTCAGCACCGTGGCGTTGCTCAGGTTCAAGCGCTGGCGATTGCGTTCGGCGAGGGCCACGGCCTCCAGCACGCGATCCACCGCCGTGACCTTCCACGCCGGGCGTTCACTGGCCAGGGCCAGGGCAATCGCGCCGCTGCCGGTGCCCAGATCAAGAACTGTCGCCGGCGTTGCCGCCAGCAGTTCCAGCGCGGCTTCGACCAGCAATTCAGTGTCGGGACGTGGAATCAGGGTGTGCGGCGCGACTTCCAGGTCGAGTTTCCAGAAACCCTGCTGACCGAGGATGTAGGCCACCGGCTCACCGCTGCGACGTCGCTGCAGGTACTCGGTAAAAACCAGCACCGCTTCGCTGGGCACAATGCGCTCGGGCCAGGTGTGCAGGAAACTGCGCGGTTTGCCCAGTGCCGCCGCCAGCAGCAACTCGGCATCCAGACGCGCCGTGGGCGAGTCCGGCAGTTCGGCGGCGCGCAACAGGCTGGCAATGATGGTCATTTATTCACCTATCGCTGCAAGTTGGTCGGCCTGGTACTCGGCCAGCAAAGGCTCGATCACCGCTTCAACGCCACCGGCGAGAATTTCGTCAAGGGAGTACAGGGTCAGGTTGACGCGATGGTCTGTGACCCGGCCCTGGGCAAAGTTGTAAGTACGGATGCGCTCGGAACGATCACCGGAACCGACGAGCAATTTACGCTCGCTGGCAATCGCATTGGCCGCCGCCGCGGTCTGCTGATCGTTGAGTTTGGCCGCCAGCCACGCCATCGCCCGCGCACGGTTCTTGTGCTGGGAACGTTCTTCCTGACACTCGACGACGGTGCCGGTCGGTATGTGGGTGATGCGGATCGCCGAGTCGGTGGTGTTGACGTGCTG
>Ga0308163_10002057_pt1 | contig 19528 bp, 23 predicted proteins | sample PhyTR1_FD_201037 | JGI IMG/M metagenome (GOLD analysis project Ga0308163, IMG submission 201037) | Phyllosphere microbial communities from UC Gill Tract Community Farm, Albany, California, United States - DLSLT.R1 | ecosystem: Host-associated > Plants > Phyllosphere > Unclassified | place: USA...
TCAAGAATTATCTTTTAGAAGGATTCCAGCTAGAGTTTGTCAGGGAAATACGATTATCGGTTTTCCCGAACAGACAACGAAAACAAGAAAAGCGAGAGACTTTCAGGTTCAGTCTGAACCTGACAGAGTCCAGTTCACGGGGTTGGGACCGGTTCATGACGCAGACGGCGATGCAGCAGAATTATCATCTGAAAGATGAGATCAAGGCCTATTGGTCAGCGCGAGCCGAGACTTTCGACAGCCAGCCGGGGCATGAAATCTTCTCCGAAGCAGAGCGCGCCGCCTGGCACGCACTCATCAAGAAGCATCTGGGTATGGGTCAAGTAGGGCCGGAAGAGAGGCGCAAGGTGCTGGACCTCGCCTCTGGCACCGGCGTCGTGTCGCACCTGCTCGATGATCTCGGGTTTTCGGTGACCGGCATGGACTGGGCCGAACCGATGCTGGAGCGTGCCCGCGCCAAGGCCAAGACGCGCGGCCGCAGCATCCGTTTCCTGATCGGCGATGCCGAAAGCACGATGGAGCCGGATGCTACCTATGACGCGATCACCAACCGGCATCTGGTCTGGACGCTGGTCGACCCCCTCGGTGCCTTCCGCGAATGGCGCCGCGTGTTGAAACCCGGCGGCCGCGTGCTGATCGTCGATGGCGATTTCGTCAATCCAAGCCCGCTCGCCAAGATCACCAGCCTCATCGCTAAGCTCGTAGCCCGCCTCGGCCTTGCCAAGCCCACCGCCCATCACGGCCCAACCAGCGCCGATCTCGCAGGTCTATTTTTCGCAAGGGGCGCGGGCCGAAGCCGTGGTGGATCTCCTGAAACAGGCCGGCTTCTCCAACATCACCGTCGACACCGACCTCAGCGCCATTAACAGGGCGCAAAGGGCTAATTTCGGCCTGTTGAAAGGTTTGGAACGGGCAACCCAGCACAGGTATGCGATCTCGGCGGTGAAGTGAGCGGCAAGCGAAGGAGCCAGTCGAGCGGGTTCACTCAAGCCTCGGCGAAATCCGCTGCAAATGTGCCCAGCACCTCGTCGCAGAGCTTTCTGACATCTGCGAGCGATAGCCGGATCAGCCGAACGAATTCCGGGTCTCCATGCAGTTTGAGCAGAGCGAAATGTCCCGCCGCCTCGTCGCAGATGAAGATGTCGAACAGGTAGGCGTGATATCTCTGCTCGTTCTTGGCACTGAGATAGCTGACGAACCCGTATCGCTTGAACACCGTATACTGGCGTCCGAACAGCGCTGGATGTCCCTCCGGGCCGTCCAGTATCGCGCGATCGGGATTACCGACACGGTAGGCACCGGTCTCGATGTCGTCACGCAATGTTCTGAACTTGTCGATCAGAAGCTTCATGTGCCGCCGCTCGATGCGCTGCGAAAACGACCCTTTGGACATGCCTGACAACGTATAAAAGCGCTTGTCTTTCTTCGTTGTGATCTCATTGAGATAGATCGAGCAGTCCCATTGATCTTTATAGAGGCAGACCCGCTTGCGGAGCGTCTGTGCGCGCCTCGTGACAAAGGGTTTAGCCAGCTGAAAGACGGCAAGCGTTGCCACGAAAAGAAGCATTGCTCTTTGAAAATCGGTCATCGACGTCAGGTCCAGCAGGTTGCCCTGTCATGCCTCAGTCCAATTCGGGCTTTTCCGTGTCAGAGATAGGACTTGTTCTCCAGCCTTTGCGTTAAAAAGCCGATAAAGGCGCGGATGCGCGAGGCGAGGTGGTCGTGGCCGACATAGACGGCGTGGACTTCCTCGATATCGCCGACATGCCAGTCCTCCAGCAGAACGGTCAGCAAGCCCGCCTTGACCGCTTCCTCCACGTGAAAGCGGCCGATCCGGGCGATGCCGACGCCGTCGAGGCAGAGGCGGCGCATGATGGCGCCGTTGGAGACGCGGATATTGCCGCTGACCGCCTTGAGAAATCGGTTGCCGCTCAAGGGATCACGGAAGGGCCAGCCCTCCTCGAAACGGCGGAATGTGAAGCCCAGGCAATTCTGGGCGTCGAGATCGTCAGGATGGTGCGGCTCGCCATGGCGGGCGAGATAGGCGGGGGAGGCGACAATCACCCGGCTGCCCTGCATCAGCTTGCGCGCCATCAGCGTCGAATCCTTCATTGGCCCCACCCGGATGGCCACATCGGCACGCTCGCCGACAAGGTCGATCACGCCATCCGTCAGTGTCAGTTCCAGCTCCACTTTCGGGTAAAGTGCCAGGAATTCGCCGATCAGCGGTAGCACGCAGTTTTCGCCGAACCCGACGGACGCGTTGACCCGCAGCACCCCGCGTGGCTCATCGGTGCCAGACGCCACCAGCTGTTCCGCCGCCTCGATCTCTTCGAGAATGGCGCGGGCGCGGGCGAGATAAAGCTCGCCCTCCGGCGTCAGTTCAAGCGTGCGCGTGCTGCGCAAAAGCAGCCGCACACCCAACCGGTCCTCGATCCGGCTGACCAGCTTGCTCACCGCCGACGGCGTCAGCCCCAGCTTGCGCCCGGCCGCCGAAAAGCTCTTCAGTTCTGCCGAGAGCACGAAGACCTGCATTTCCCCGGAGCGGTTGTCCATGTCTTCACCTATGAATTCAATTCCAAGGTGATTGTCCATTATAGCAGCTTATCAAGCAAGCCCGATCGGCCGATATGGAGGCGGAGAGATTTCCTTGGCTTGATAAGGATGACACCCATGCCACTCGCCCTGTTTGCTCTGACCATCGCCGCTTACGCGATCGGCACCACCGAATTCGTCAGCGTCGGCCTGCTGCCGACCATTGCCGCGGATTTCCGCATTACCCTGCCAAGCGCCGGCATGATCGTCTCGATCTACGCGCTCGGCGTCACCTTCGGCGCGCCTGTCCTGACCGCCTTAACCGGCCGCTTTCCGCGCAAGGCGCTCTTGCTGTCGCTGATGCTGCTGTTCATCGCCGGCAATCTGCTGGCGGCCTTCAGTTCCAGCTTTGCTCTGCTGCTGATCGGGCGGGTGCTGACGGCCTTTGCCCATGGCGTGTTCTTCTCGGTTGGTGCCACCATTGCTGCCGGGCTGGTGCCGGAAAACCGTCGCGCCTCGGCCATTGCCCTGATGTTCATGGGCCTGACGGTCGCCATCGTCACCGGCGTCCCGCTCGGCACGCTGATCGGCCAGACGTTTGGCTGGCGCGCCACTTTCCTCGCTGTCAGCGGCCTTGGTCTCGTCGCCTTGCTCGGCATCGCCGCCCTCTTGCCCGCGACGCTGCCCCGGGGCGAGCCGAGCCGGCTGATCGACCAGCTGCGGGTGCTGGGCTCCGGCCGATTGCTGCTCGCCTTCGCCATGACGGCGCTCGGCTATGGCGGTACCTTCGTGGCCTTCACCTTCCTTGCCGCCATTTTGCAGGAGATCACCGGCTTTGCCGCCAGCAGCGTCAGCCTGGTGCTGGTTCTCTACGGCGTCGCGATTGCGGCGGGCAATCTTGCCGGTGGCCGGCTGGCCAATACCGATCCGGTCAAGGCGCTCGCCTGGCTGTTTGCCGCCCAGACGCTGGCGCTGATCCTGTTCTTCTTCACCGCCCGCGCCACCATTCCTGCCCTCCTGACCCTTGCCGCCATGGGCTTCCTGTCCTTCGCCAATGTGCCGGGCTTGCAGCTCTATGTGGTGGAACTCGCCAAGCGCTTTCGGCCTGAAGGCGTCGACACAGCCTCCGCCCTCAACATCGCCGCTTTCAACCTCGGCATTGCCGTCGGCGCCTCGGTTGGCGGCGAGATCGTGGCCTCGCCGCTTGGCCTTGGCACCACACCGCTGGTCGGCGCCATCCTGGTTGCTGGCGCTGCCGGCCTGACGCTGTGGAGCGGCGCGCTCGACCGGCGCCGGGAGGTGCGGTCCTGCGAGGCTTGAGGGCAGATCAATGCGCCCGCTTGACAATTGCCTCAGCCTGGCGCATTCATTCCACCATGATCGACACGCGCACCGCCATTTCCTGCACGTATTTTTGGGCCTACCGGTAACCGGCGGCCTGACAGATCACTATGTCAACAGGCCGCCGTCAGGCGGCCTTGTTGTTTGAACGAGCTTCCCTGACGGCGGAATTTTAAAGGGGAAGAGACAAATGACCGAAGACAGCACCATAACCTTGCCGCGACCGCCGCTGGTCAGCATTCGCCATGCGCGTCCAAGCGATCTGGCAGAACTGACCGAAATGATCGCAGCGCTCGCCGCCCATCATGGCGATGCATCTGCCATGACGCTGGAGACGCTGAAGCGCGATCTGTTCGGCCCCATGCCCTGGATCACCGCCCTGGTGGCCGATGCCGGCGAAGAGCTGATCGGTTACGCCATCCTGATCCCGCTCTACAGGGCAACGGAAGGCCAGCGCGGCATGGAACTGCATCATCTCTACGTGCGCGACGGCCAGCGTGGCAATGGCATCGGCCAGCATCTCGTTGCCCGCGCCCGTGATTGCGCCCGCGCCCAGGGCTGCGATTATCTCTCGGTCTCCGCCACCACGGGCAATTTCGCCGCCCATCGCTTCTACGAGCAGCTGGATTTCATTCCGCGCCCTGTCACGGGCATGCGCTTCCTGCAGCCGCTGGCCTGAGCGTTACGAGACGGATGGGAGAGAGGACCATGACACGCATCGCCATCGCCTTGGCCGAAGACTTCGCCGATTGGGAAATCGCGCTGCTAACCGCCGTCGGTCGCAGCTTTCTCGGGCTTGAGATCGTAACTGCCACGCCGGATGGCGCACCGGTCACCTCCATGGGCGGCCTGAGAGTAACCCCGGACTGTGCCTATGGCGATCTGGCCGGCGAAGACTTCGATGCGCTGGTCGTGCCCGGCGGCATGAGCTGGGAAAAGGGCAGGGCGGCGGACCTGACCGGCCTCGTTCACGGCTTTCGGGCGCAGGGTAAGATCGTCGCCGGCATCTGCGCTGCCGCAAGCGCACTGGCCGGCACCGGTATTCTCAACACGGTTGCCCATACCGGCAACAACCTCGCTTCGCACAAGGCCTATGGCGGCTATAGCGGCGAAGCGCTCTACAAGGATCAGCCCCAGGCGGTCTTCGATGGTGGCATTGTCACCGCGCCCGGCACATCGCCCTTTACCTTCACAGTGGAGGTGTTGAAGGCGATTGGCGCCTGGACATCAGAGGCCGAGATGGAAATGCGGGGTTTTGCGGCGGAATTTCGCTGAAATCCCTTTGTTTCCAGCTCTCCGACTGGAGGCATGGCTCCTGATCTCCACCACCCATCCATTCATGGGCATGCTTGAGGCAAGCCCCGACTTTTATATTAGACCTTCTTGAAGAAGGTGAAAGCGACGACATCAATGGCTTCGGCACGTAATCCGGCCCCCTCACTGGCCCCAATGCACTCAATCGCCACGGAAAACCGGCGCATGGAGAGCGCCATCCGCGCACTGCTCGACCGGCAGTCCGATCCCGCCCTGCATCGCTGGGTGCGCGAAACGGTCGGCTCATTCGAAACGCGGCTCTCTGGCATTGTCGATCCGCAGGAGCGGGACTCCGCCCGTCATGCAGCGCTGGTGCTGATCAAGGCCACGCTGCAGGAATGGTCGCGCAATCCGGTTATCCAGCACTAATATCGGGTTCTGCCAGCGCTTCGTCTGTTTCGAGATCCGCTTGCGCCTCCGGTGCGCCGCGCATGGCCCGGGCATAAAGCGCCGTAATCACGGGCACTAGCACCGAAGTGACGATAACGGATGCAGCCACCAGCGCAGTGGCCGCCGGGGCTGCGGCCTTGAACTGCGGTGCCATTTCGGCAATCAACGCCGGCGTTGCGACAGCGGCACCTGCGGTGGAGGAGGCGGCAATGCCCGCCGTTCCATCGCCGCCGCCGATCAGCCGGTCGGCCAGGATCAGCGGCAGGCCTGTCACCACGATGACGCCGACACCGAGCAGCAGGCCGGTGAAGCCGGTATCGGCAATCACCGCCAGATTGATTGTATTGCCGAGCGCAAAAGCGAAAAACGGAATGAGCGTGTGGATCGCTCTGGTGAAGAATACCCGCAGTTCCTTGTCGAGATTGCCGAGGACAAAGCCGATCAGCATCGGCAGCACGGCGCCGACAAACACCTGCGGCTGGAACGAGGCAAGGCCTGAGGTTCCCAGGATGATCATCGTCACCAGCGGCCCTGATTCCACCGACATCAGCACGAAAGCGCCGGCCTCTTCGCTAGTGCCATATTGCTGCATGATCGAGGCGTAGAGCCCGCCATTGGTCATATCCATGGCGGCAACGATGGCCAGCACCGACAGCCCCGATAGCAGGCCGGTGCCAACAGCATTGTCCGGGAAGAACTGCGCCGCAACAAAAGCCACCACCCAGGCGGTGGCGATCTTGGTCAGCACCAGCGTTCCTGATTTGCGCAGCACCAGAGCCGCCGCATCGAGCCGGATCGAGGCGCCCATGCAGAAGAACCAGACGGCCAGGATCGGCACGGTGCCGCTGATCAGGCCATTGGTGAAAGAGCCGAAATAGGCGCCGGCCTGCGGCGAAAACGTGTGGCAGAGCGCGCCTAAAAATAGCGGCACCAGCATCATGCCGCCCGGAATGGTCTCGATCACTCTTTTGATCTGCATTGGTCTCCCCCTCGATTTAGCCGGGCCCTCCAATGGACCGACAGCATTCCTCCAAACGACCAAACAAACGGAAAGCCGTTTGGTTCACGTCATCAGGCGGAAATTTTGGGGGCATATCCAGCGCGGTCTAGCGCGCCGGAATGGCCTTCAGATAGGCGGCAATCGCGGCGCGGTCTTCGGCCGGCAGTTCTGCCATGTTCTTCTGCACCTCGACCATCGAGCCGCCGACACTGTCGAAATCGGGGGTAAAGCCGGTTTCCAGATAAGTGGCGATCTCTTCTGCCGACCATTTGCCAATGCTGTCGGAGCCGGGGGTGATGTTGGGGATGCGGCCTTCACCTTCGGGATTGGGGCCGCCGGCCAGCCATTGGTCGGTTTTCAGCCCGCCCAGCGCATTGCGTGGTGTGTGGCATTCGCCGCAATGGCCGGGGCCTTCCACCAGATATTGACCGCGCTGCACCTGCGGATCGGCCGACGCCAGGGTCACCCGAGGCGTTTCGCTGAAGAACAGAAATTTCCAGCCCGTCAGCGCGATGCGCTGGTTGAAGGGAAAGCTCAGCTCGTGCGCAGGCGCGACATTGCCGCTGGCCGGCAGGGTTTTCAGGTAGCCATAGAGATCGGCCACGTCCTGCGGCTTCATCCGCGCGTAGGATGTATAGGGAAAGGCCGGATAGAGATTTTCGCCGTTGCGGCCGATGCCGCGGGTCAGCGCGTCGCCAAACTCGGCCAGCGTCCAGTTGCCGATGCCGGCCTTCGGATCAGGGGAAATATTGGGTGCGTGGAACGTGCCGAACTGGGTTTTGAGAGCGACGCCGCCAGTCAGAACCATCCGGGCATCGCCGCTGGCGCCGGGTGCGGCATGGCAGCTGGCGCAGCCGCCGGCAAAGAAGATGCGCTTGCCATTGGCAAGGTCCGGCGCCGTGGTCTGCGCCCACAGCGTTGCGGGCTGGCGGTGCGGAGCGACCGCAAAGACATAGGCGCCAACCAGCGCCGCCCCTGCAATCACCGCTGCCACAATACCGAATTTTGCCCGTCGAGCCATGCCATCAACCCCTTGTCGGTGAACCCGCCCGGCATCCCGGACGGGTATCGTCGTGGGATAAAATTATTTCTTCAGCCTGAACGACTGGTGGCAATCGCCGCAGAGGCCGCCAATGCTTTTCACTGCAGCGCCAACGCCGGCCTGGTCTGCGGGGAGGGTGGCGAGCTGGGTGGCGGCGGCGGTTTCAAGCGCCTTGGCCTTGGTCTTGAACGTGGCCATGTCTTCCCAGATCTTCGGGCTGGCTTCGGTGTTGAAGCCGGTCTCGGAGCCCTTCGGGAACTGTTCCGGGAAGGCCTTGGCCACCTCTTCCATCGTCGTTAGCGAGGTCTTGACCACAGCGGCGTCATAGGGCTTGTCGCCCTTGGCGATGGCGGCGAGCTGGCCCATGGCCCCGCCCATCTTCTTCATCATTCCGGCGCGCACCACCTGCGGCTCGTCGGCGGCACCGGCAGCGCTGCCGAGGCCGGCGCCAAGACAGAGGCCGATGGCCGCCATGGTCGCGAGCTTCCTCATCCCAATCATAGATCTCATGATCATTCTCCCTTTCGGCCGACCTTGCGGCGCTTCCAAAACTTGCGCCTGTCAGCGTCTGATGAACCAGACAGGGCTCTCGATTCCAGTATTGTCGTCTGTTCCTTCAGGAAAACCGTATTGCAGTTTTCCCTGACAAACTCGGGCATCATGCACCATAAGATGCTGTCGCCGCGATGAACGCATCGTGAAGCGAAGTCGAAGTTCAAATAAAGTCACAAGCGGGCAACAAGCGCAAGTCCCATTATCAGTTATCTATTTGATATAAATGTCATATCAGAAAGGCTTCTGTCCGCCTCCGACGCCAGCGGCAAAAGCCTGCTTTCCTCGCGACCAAAGCCCGTCAGCGCCAGCCGGTCGGCCTCAAGCGACAGGATCGAATAGGCGGTATCGGTCTCGCCATCGACCATGCCCTTCAGGGTAATAAAATGGGTGCCATCAAGCACGCCATAGCCGCCACGATGGTCATGGCCGTTGATATAGGCCACGGCGGCCGGGGCATCGGCAATCACCTTCGCCACGTCCTCGCCATTCCACAGCGCGTGATCGGTCATGGGATGCAGCGGATAATGGCCGAACACAAGGGCCCTTTGCCCCTCCGCCTGCGCCAGCTTCAGCCGGCTCGCCAGCCAGTCGATCTGGTCGCGGCTCATGCCAGCGTTCCAATGTTCAGCATTGGCGGCTCCGGCCGCCTTCAGTGCGCCGAGCTGGCGCACCGCAACTTCCCGCGCCGGATCGCCTGCGGCGTGGGCGAAGGTCGAGACCTCACAGCCATCTGATATCACAAGCCTGACGCCGTTGATCACCAGGTCATAATAAGGCGCGGGCATAGCCAGCGCATCGCGCACAACAGATTTTTGCGCATCCGCAACGGCAAAATCGTGATTGCCGGGCAGCGCGATCAGCGGATGACGCAGGTCTTCCAGCACGCGCAGGGCCGGGGCAAAATTCTTGAAGTCCCGATCGATCAGATCGCCCAGCAGCAGCACCGCATCGAGCGTCTCACCATTGAAGACCTCGATGGCCGCCCGCAATTTCTCGAGGCTTTTCGTGTAGTACCGATTGGCGGTCAGGTTGGGTGGCAGATCGGCATATTGCGGATCGGCGATCAGGCCGAGTCGAAGCTGGGGCATGGGTCGGATATCGCGGCTGTTGCGGTCACGCAGGGGATAGGGCGGTGCTGTAACAGCAGCATGACGGCGGGCGCTTGTCGAGTCTCGTCCCCAGGCATAAAAGCCGGACCGGTTCGAATGGAGGCCATTATGTCATCGATTACGCTTTTGCCCGTCCGCCGTGCCGACGGTCCCGACCTCGTGGCCGCCAATCTGGCAAGCCGCGACCACCATGCGCCCTGGGTCTCGCCCTTCATCGATCTCGACGGTTTCGACGCCTACTTTGCCCAGACGGTGACGGGCGCAACAGTCGGGCTGGTGGCCCGCGAGGCGGAGAGCGGCGGCGTGGTCGGCGTGTTCACCATCAGCCAGATCGCGCTCGGCAACTTCAAAAGCGCCTATCTCGGCTATTACGGCATGGCTGCCTTTGCCGGGCGCGGGCTGATGCGGGACGCGCTGGAGGCGGTCACGGTCTATACCTTCAACGAGATCGGCCTCAACCGTATCGAAGCCAATATCCAGCCGGGCAATCGGCGGTCTGTCGCGCTGGTCGAGCGCTGCGGCTTCGAAAAGGAAGGCTTTTCCCGCCGCTACCTCAAGATCGGCGGTGAATGGCGGGATCATGAGCGCTGGGCAAAGCTGGCACCGTAAAGCTTCATCATAACAAAAAAAGCGCAGCGGGGATGCCGCTGCGCTTCATGTCATTCAACCCGTCGTGAGTTGATCAGGCGGCCTTCAGGGCCGAAATCGAGTCCTTGGCGCCCTTGACGGCAGCGGCCTTGGCTTCGTCGCCCATGGCAACACCTTCGGCAATGACGAAGGTGATGTCGGTGACGCCGAGGAAGCTGAACAGGCCCGTCAGATAGGTTTCAGCATGTTCAAGAGCTGCGGCCGGGCCGGAGCTGTAAACGCCGCCGCGTGCAAGCGCGACGATGACGCGCTTGCCGCCGCACAGGCCTTCCGGACCGTTGGCGCCGTACTTGAAGGTCTTGCCGGCAACGCAGATGCGGTCGACCCAGGCCTTGAGCTGGCTCGGAATGCTGAAATTGTAGAGGCCGGCGCCGATGACGACGATGTCGGAAGCCAGGAACTGTTCGATCACTTCGCCGCCCAGCGCCAGATCGGCCTTGGTGGCTTCGTCGTTGCTGGCATCGTAATTGCCCATGGCAGCAGCCAGCGTCAGGCCGGACAGGTGCGGGATCGGGTTTGCGGCGAGGTCGCGGTAGCTAACCTCTACGCCCGAGGTGTCGCCGGTCAGCTTGGCAACGACCGAAGCCGACAGATCACGGCTGACAGAATAGGGACCGAGCACGCTGGAATCGAGATGCAGAAGTTTCATGGTCATCGACCTTTCCTTGTGGTATAAATTCGATACCGAGACACTTATGGTAACTGGAATCTCGGCGCAAGGAGGCACACTGTTGGAACTCGGGCACATCGATGTAACCGCATCAGAACCCACATCGGCCCCCGATGTGGCGATTTCGGGCGGCCATAAGCGTAGCAGCTGCGAAGCCGTCAACAGCGTGCTCGCCCGCGTCGGCGACAAGTGGAGTGTGCTGATCGTGATGACGCTTGCCCACGGCCCGCAGCGCTTCAACGAGCTGAAGCGCCAGGTCGGCACCATTTCCCAGCGCATGCTCACGCTCACCCTGCGTGGCCTGGAGCGCGACGGGCTGGTCAAGCGCACCGTCTTTCCGACCATTCCGCCAAGAGTGGATTATGAGTTGACCGATCTCGGCCACTCATTGCGCCAGCCCATCGAGGCGCTCGGCCACTGGGCCTTTGACAATTATGCCTCCATTGCTTCCGCACGCGACGTCTTTGACAAGACGGCCAGAAAATAGGCGATCACGAACCACCGATCTGCTTTGCCATGTTGAAGCCCGTAACGCGGAAGCCGCTGGTCTCGTAGACGTGACGGGCGCGGTCATTGTCTGCTGCGACCCGGAGCCTGATCTCTCGATATCCTGCTGTCGCAAGCTGGGCCTGCAGGGCCGTAAGCGCTTGTTTGCCTTGGCCTTTGCCGCGATGGTCAGGGAAGATATAGAAATCCAGAATGAAAACCTGTCGTGCCGCCTCATCCGGCCTATACCAGAGATAGCCTATCGTCTGGCTTAGCGTGGTGTCCACGATGCAGCGCAGCGTCTGGCCGGGCGTTTCCGGTCCATCCGGCAGCATTGCAGAGATCTCGTGCTTTGCTTTTTCAACAGCCTCCGGCTCGCTGCAACCGAAGTTCGACGCAATTTCCGCGGCGTAGTCCGGAACGAAATAATCCAGGTAGCGGCGATAGTCGTCCTCGGACATGGCTGCGAAATCAATCATCTGTCTAAGGCTCCGATCACATCATCCATTAAAACGAAAAAGCCCGGCGCGCGATGCGGCCGGGCTTCGATCTGACGATAAATCGTCGATTTACTTGGTTGCGGCTTCGTACATTTCAGCCACATAATCCCAGTTGATCAGGCTGTCGACGAAGGCTTCCAGGTATTTCGGGCGCGCATTGCGGTAGTCGATATAGTAGGAATGTTCCCATACATCGACGCCGAGGATCGGCGAAGCGCCATGAACCAGCGGGTTTTCGCCGTTCGGGGTCTTGGAGATCTCGAGCTTGCCGTCCTTGACGGAGAGCCAGGCCCAGCCGGAGCCGAACTGGGTGGTGCCAGCAGCGACGAAATCAGCCTTGAACTTGTCGTAACCGCCGAGGTCGGAAGCGATTGCGGCTTCGAGCTTGCCGGGCAGCTTCTTACCGCCACCGTCCTTCTTCATCCAGTTCCAGAAGTGGATGTGGTTGTAGTGCTGGCCGGCATTGTTGAACAGGCCGGCATTCTTGCCGTAGGACTGCTTGACGACTTCTTCCAGCGACAGCCCTTCCAGGCCCGAATCCTTCAGCAGATTGTTGCCGTTGGTGACGTAGGCCTGGTGATGCTTGTCGTGGTGGAATTCCAGCGTTTCGGCCGACATGAACGGGCCGAGCGCATCGTAGGCATAGGGAAGGGCGGGAAGTTCGAAAGCCATGATAAAATCTCCTCTTGGCATCGAGTATGGAAATCGTAGGATACCGGACCATAGGAGTGCGGCGGACAAGAGGCAACCTGCCGAATGGCAAATTCACGCGCTCTTGTGAAGTTTCCTTCTCCGGTTAATCCCTTGGACGGTATAATGTTCCAGCCATAGAGCAACCCTGTGTCAGCCGTAATACACGTCTGGATCCGGCAGATCCTCCACCGCAAATCCGAGCGCCTTGCGGGCCATGTGACATTCGGGATCGCCGGGCATGCAGTCGCGACAGACCTGCGGGCGCACGGCGTAAACCGCACAGCCGACATGTTTGCCAAGCGTTCCCGTCAGCGCCGCGCAGCGCCCTTTGCCGGAAGCATCGACGTCGAATTTCATGCCGCTCAAGTCGGCGGCTACGAATTGTTCGGGGATTGCCGCCAGCTGCTCGTCGCTTTCCAGTGAAAAGCGCGGCCAGTCCGCCTGATAGGCGCAACAGGCACCGCAGCTCTGGCAGTCGAAGATCTCGGGGGGCGAGGTTTCCAGCATCTGTTCTCCTGCGGCATCGGCCGTTTCGCGCCTTGCGCGGGACGCAGACCATGATCATTAGCCTATCCGGGCGGCAAGGGGAATTCCCAAGAGTTCCTCGAGAGCTTGAGCCCATAACTGCGGGCCGCAGCAGATCGGTGACTCGCAACAATATGCGTGAAAAAAACAACCAAAGGTTAGCAACTGTGATGTAAATTTAAGGCGTAAACGAGGGAAAGCGATGGACGAGAAGACCGCTTCGCAACGCATCGAGATTGGGCATAACGAGGCGATGGCGTTGGCGATGGAAAACATGGGCGTGGCGGTCGGGCTGCTGCGTCTGGATGGTACGCCGCTGTTTTTGAACCGACCGTTCCTTGCCTTGCACGGACCTGCCGCACAATGGTCCGCAGCCCTCGGCTTTGACGATCTCATCCGGCTCGATATCCTTTCCACCTGGAACACCGATCCCGTCGAACATTTCCGCACATTGGTCGAACGCTTGCGTCAGAACGGTGGCGTCTGCCGGTTCCAGCTCGACATCGACAACCACATCATCGCAGTCGAAGACCGATTAATCGAGGATCGAATGATCCTGTCCGTGCAGCAGGATATCACCGAGCAGATCGCTGCCGCGCGAAAGCTGGCCTATCTCGCCTCCCACGATAATCTGACCGGGCTTGCCAACCGTGCGAGCGCCGAAATCCAGCTTGACCAGCTGATTTCGGCTAAGGCTTCGGCAAAGACGCAAGAGGGTGCTGGGCAAGACGGTGGCGCCGCCGAGCGTAATGGACCTGCTTTGACACGGACAGGCGAAGGTCGTTTTGCCCTGCTGATCGGCGATCTCGACCTGTTCAAGGAGATCAACGATACGCATGGCCATGCTGCGGGCGATGCGGTGCTGCGAGAACTGGCTGGCCGCTTTCGTGCCGTCCTGGGCGACAATGGCTTCGCCGCACGGCTTGGCGGCGACGAATTTCTGTTCGTCTGCAACGACGACGAGGCGCCGGGCTTAAGCGCAGAGCGGCTTGCGCAGCGTCTGATCGCATGCACCGAAAGGCCTGTTCTCTTTGAGGGAAAACGGCTTTTTGTCGGGCTCAGCCTCGGCTATAGCCTGTTTCCGGACCATGGCACGCAGACCGCGCAGCTCACCCGCGCCGCCGATATCGCGCTTTACCGCGCCAAAAGCCTGGGCCGTGGCATGCTTGTTCCCTTCGCGAGAACCCAGGCCGCCTGACCGGGATCAGTTGATTGATTCGCTGAAATTTCATGGCTAAACAACTGGCTTGGCTTGAGAAGCGCCCTATCTCCGCTGAGATAGTCTGCGTCATTTCCAGGAGAGTTTTCAGCATGGGCAAGATCATGACATGGATTGGCTATGTCTTCACGTTGATAGGCCTTGCATTCCTCGTCACCGGCGGCTGGCTGTTTTACAGCGACCACCAGTTTGCCGCCCGCGCTATCCATGCACCAGGCGTGGTGACCGATCTCGCCCGCAAGCGTGGTCACGATGATGATGGCACCACCTTCACCGCCATCGTGCAATTTACCGATGCCAAGGGCCAGAGCCAGGAAATGGCGGATTCGATCAGCGCCAACCCGCCGCGCTTTTCCAAGGGCGACAAGGTTGACGTGCTCTATGATCCGCAAGCGCCGTCCTCGGCTGTCATCAACGATGGTTGGGGCCGCTATTTCCTGCCAGGCCTGTTTTCAGGTCTTGGCCTCGTGTTTGCGATCATCGGCGGCACGTTCCTGGTCATCATCATCACCAGGAACCGGAAGCGCATCTGGCTGCAACGCTTTGGCCGGCCAGTCGATGCGGATTTCCTGCATGTCTATCTTGACCGCAGCGTAGAGATCAACGGCGCCCACCCCTTCCGAGTGGTCGCCCAGGGCCCCGACCCGCAGACCGGCCAGCTGCAGCGCTACCAGAGCGAGCCAATCTGGGTAGACCCGACTGCCCAGCTCGAGGGCCGCAAGCTGAAGGTTCTGGTCGATCCGCAAAAGCCAACGCGGCATTTCGTCGATCTGTCGCCCGTGCTGGGCAAGCAGACGTGACAGCCGGATCGCGGCTGCGAGTATTGGATGATCTGTTACAGATCGCCGCTTGAGCGAGCCCAATCCATGTAAAGGTCGAGTGCCTTGCGGGCGACCGGACCTTCCTGATAGTCGCGGCCATCAAGCCTTGAGACGGGGGCGATCTTCGAATAATTGCCGCTGGTGAAGACCTCGTCGGCGGCAAGAAAATCTGCGACGCTCAGGGTCACTTCCTGCACTTCGAAGCCTGCCTGTCGCAGCAGGTTGATCACGCGGGAGCGGGTGATGCCGGCAAGGAATGTGCGGTTGGGAATCGGGGTGAAGACCACGCCGTCCTTGACCATGAACACATTCGACGAAGCGGTTTCGGCGACATTGCCGTTCATGTCGAGCGCCAGCGCATTGTCGAAGCCGCGGGCGCGGGCCTCAAGAATCATCCGGCCGGAATTGGGATAGAGGCTGCCGGCCTTGGCATCGGTCATCGCGCATTCCGGCGTCGGGCGCCGATAGGGCGAGACCGTCAGGCTGTGCGGCTTGGCCGTATTCATCGCCGCCTCGAACAGGCAGAGCGCAAACCGGGTCGAGTCCGCATCCGGGGCCACGACCGAGCCGGGCGCACCATGTTCGGCCCAATACATTGGCTTGATATAGATGGCGGTCTTGCCGTCGAATTTCGTGATGCCCTCGCGCGCCAGACTTTCGATCTCCTCGGCGCTCATGGTCGGCTTCAGATGCATGGCGGTTGCCGAGCGGTTGATGCGCTGGCAATGCAGGTCGAGATCGGGCGCAATGCCGTCAAACCAGCGGGCGCCATCGAACACCGTCGAGCCCAGCCACATCGCATGCGAGGTCGGCCCGATCAGCGGCGGATTACCTTCGTGCCAAGTGCCATCGACATAAGTCCAGGTGGGGGTGCGCGGTGTGGTGTCGACGGCCATGATCAGTCTCCGAAATGCGTGTTGCGCGCAAACAGACAAGCTCGCCTCCGCAACGTCAAGGAGAAAATTATGCAGCAGGACCGAAAGCCTATTCTGCTGGCCAGCTGCGGCAAATTTGTCCATTTCGTCCACTGAATCAGCAGCTTGGCGAATGGATCGATCAGCGGAATTGATGGGGAAGAGGCAGAGGAGGCAGGTTGCGCCGACAGTCTGTCAACCACGTCCATAACGAAATTTTCATTCAAACGGTGGTTGGTTGAATACGATGCGGGGCGGCAGGATCATGCCATAAAGTTAACGGGGGTACTTGATGAGTCTTCTGCCATGGCGTGCCAAATGGTTGGCACTGATGCTGGTGCTTGTGTCCGTCGCCGGGTCCGGCCAGGCCTTTGCCGATGACGAGGAGGATGAGGACGCCTATCGTGCTCGTCATGAGCACATCATTCATGCTGATCTGACCTATGATGAAGTCTACACGGTAGACCGCAAGCCACTGAACGCTGGACATACTCTTGGCGATACCAGCAGCTACGAGGAGTTCTCCCCCGATACCGAAAGCCTTGAGGTGACAGAGGCCTGGGTGACCGATGCTGACGGCACCCGCCATGAGGTACGGCCGCAGGACATTTTTACCCGCTCGGCACCGCAGGCAGCCAACGAACCGGGCTTCAATTCCAAACAGCGGATCACGGTCGTCTTCCCGCGGGTGGGGCCGGGAGCCGAGACACATCTGCAGTGGACGTTCCGTCACAAACAACCGGAAATGTTCGGCATCAACCTGTTCGAAGGCCCGGGGCGTGACAGAGTGGATGATCTCGTCGTCACTATCACCCTGCCGCCATCGCTGCCGCTCAAATGGCATGCCGATCCCGGCATCATCACCACCGACACCGTCAAGGACGGTTCGCGCGAGATCACCGCCCATTTCAAAGACATTCCGACGATGAATATCGGCTATAACACGGTTGCCAATAGCGAGTTTCGGCCGCGCTTTATGGCAACAACGTTGCAAAGCCTCGCTGATTACGGCAACCTGATCTTCGCTGCTTCAGAGACCACACCAACGCCGCAGGATGCGGCAAGGGTCAAGGCGCTAGCCGACAGCATTGCCGGCGATAAGAAAGGCCTTGATGCTGCGGCGGCGATCCATGACTGGATCCAGCAAAACGTCGCCTATGCCGCCGTTTACCTTAATCCCAATGACGGCTGGGTCGAGCATCCTGTCGGCAAGATCATCGACAACGGCTATGGTGATTGCAAGGACCAGGTGGCGCTGATGCGAGCGCTGCTAGCCGCCAGGGGCATCCGCGCCGAGCGCGTCGTGGTCAACTGGGGCGATCGATTTACGCCCGCAGTGTTGCCGATTGCCTGGCAATTCAACCACGTCATCATCTACCTGCCGGATTTCGCGGTGTTCGACAATCCGACCGACCAGACGGCGCCCTTCGCAGCGATCGACGAGGGTCTGAGCGGCAAGCAGGCCGTTCTGGTCGCCAAGAACAGTCGGACGGTACGGTTGCCGCCCGCGACGCCGGCAACTTTCTGGGAGCGCAACGAGTCCACCCTCACCCTGTCGCCGGATGGGTCGATCGCGGGCGAGGCGGAGGTTTCGGCCTCGCCGACAAATGCCGAAGACTACGAGAACTCCATCAAAAAGCAGGGCAAGGATAATTTCCTCCACCGGTTTCTGGCCAACAACAATCAGGAGGGTGACGGCAGCTTGAGCCTGCATGATCCGGAAACCTGGCGCGACCCGCTGACGCTCAAGGCGCGCTGGACGGCGCAGAACTATGTCGATCTCTCCGAGCAGGATATTTTCCTGCCGCTCGAAAGCGGCTTCGACCCGAACCGTCTGACCGCGCTGGCCCACCGCATCCGCAACGACGTCCATGTCGCCCCGATGCTGTTCAGTGCGTTCTCCAATCGATGGCATTTCACCTGGACTTTGCCGCAGGGGATCACCGTCAAGCACCTGCCGGCCCCGGTCCATATCGCCAATAAGGCTGGCCGCTTCGACAGCGAAGTGACCTCCACGACGACGGAGAAGGGCCAGCAGATAACGCTCACGCGCAGCTTCATCAGCAATCAGACGGTCTATTCGCCCGCCGAATATCCCGACCTGCGCGAACTTCTGACCGCCGCCGTCAAATCCGGCCATGCGCACGCGATTTTGACGCGGGGCGGGCAGGGGGAATAGCGGCGATTTCGTCGCCTACATAGTCTGGCTCTTTGGTTTAACTCATTTCCGGACGCAAAACGGCTTCCGCACGATGGCTGAAGCGCTCCCGTCGCCGTTTTGCGGCGGCAGGAGCAAGCCCAGTGTCGGCAGTTGATTTAGCATCGTATTTCCCGCCCACGTTCGTTGATTGCGACCGGCCTGGCGATCACTATTGGGTGGGCTGGTTTTCATGTTATTTCAGGTGGATACGATATGCACTATTCCATTGCGCCAGCCATTGGGCTGGGTTTGTTTCTAATGCCGCTCGCCAGTCACGCCGCCACGGCGCTGCCAAACGCTGGCGCGGTTCAGACGGCCCTGACATCGGGCGAAACCGTCAATGTCGTGCTCGACTTGACCAAATGCACCTCGGCCGACGATCAGAAAAAGCCGGGAACGATGAAAGGCGGCCTCCGTATCTCGGCCTTCCTTATTCGTCCCGACAATTCAATCAGCTTTTCGGACGAGCATTTCACCATCACGACGATGGATAAAAAGCCGATCTATCAGTTCCTGCGCTATTCGCTGAAGCCCGACGATACGGTCAGTTTCACCATGACCACGCTGTCGATGCCCGAGATGACGCAGAAGGGTGAGGTGATCGCCTATAACTGCAAACTCGGCGACGGCATGAGCTTCTTCAAGCCTTGAGGGCTGGCCTGTCAAAAGCCGGGGCGCGAACGCTCGGTAAAGAAAAGGCGGCAATTGCTGCCGCCTTTCACCGTGCATGCGATTTTGACCGATAGGCACGGGCGTAGGTTGCTACGCCAGCCCTTCCAGCCTATCGAGCCAGCTAGAAAAATGCGGGCATTTTTGCCGGATGGTGGGAAGGCCGATATCGCTGGCGATGACCGGGCCGTGAAAGGTCTTCTGATACCCAGGCACCACCGCAAGGATGCGCTTAGACGGCGCTGTCGACGGGCTATCATTAATCTCTTCAGGTGGGGTCGATGCGCTGAGATCTCGCAGAGGCTTGAGCACGGTGTCGTCATCCGTCCACGTTGCAAAGGGTGCGATATCGCTGAACAGAAGCGCCTCGAATTCATGGACGACGAGATTGGCCACAAAACGTGGACGGCCGATATCGGCGGAAAGCCTGTTCTCCAGATAGTCGGCTTTGTCCGCGCCATTGCAAAACTGTTTGTAGGCGGGGTCGGTCTTTCCTGGGAAATCGGCGGGCAGGGCGTAAAGGTCGAACATGGTAGTGACCCAGGCGGCGGCATCCTGCTTGCAAAGCTTGTCGATCTGCGGTTTCACCTTCGCATAGCGAGTGACACCGCCCTTTTGTCCCTTGCTAGTCGTGACGACGATGGGCGTTAAATAGCGCCCCGATTGTCGATAGTGCGGCGCCAAGATCTCGCTGACGAATGTCTCCTCCGTCTGCCCTTCGACAAGCACATAAATGCGGGTCATCGACCGGGTCTCCCGCCGAGCAGGTTCTTCTTCCAGAGTTCCCCGAGGCTGTAATCTTCGAGCCAAGTTTCGAGTTCGGCCGGATCAGGCCGTTTGAAGGTCGATGCTCCGTCGCGCTTGTCAACGACAATAAGATCTTCCGCGTCGAAACAA
>Ga0308163_10002059_pt1 | contig 19513 bp, 19 predicted proteins | sample PhyTR1_FD_201037 | JGI IMG/M metagenome (GOLD analysis project Ga0308163, IMG submission 201037) | Phyllosphere microbial communities from UC Gill Tract Community Farm, Albany, California, United States - DLSLT.R1 | ecosystem: Host-associated > Plants > Phyllosphere > Unclassified | place: USA...
TACCTCAAGTGGTACGGCGAGAGTCATCCGTCGGCGATGAAACTGTGCCCGCGCACCACAGAACTGGTGCAGAGCATCGGTTCGATCAAGGCCGCGATGTTTGCCGAGCTGCCACCGGGTTCGAAACTGGTTCGTCACCGTGACCCGTATGCGGGCTCCTATCGCTATCACTTGGGCCTGGATACGCCAAACGATGCGGGTTGCTACATCAATGTCGACGGTGAAAGCTACCACTGGCGCGACGGTGAAGCGGTGATGTTCGATGAGACTTACATCCACTACGCCGAAAACACCACCGACAAAAACCGCATCATCCTGTTCTGCGACATCGAGCGTCCGATGAAATATCGCTGGGCGGCAGCGTTCAACAGATGGTTCAGTCGCACCGTAATGTCCGCTGCTGGTGCGCCGAACGATGCCGGCGACCGCACTGGCGGGATCAACCGCCTGTTTACCAAAATCTACAAGGTTCGCCTGCGTGGTAAAGAGCTTAAAAAGCGCAATCGTGCGCGTTACTACATGGAAAAATGGGCGATCTTTGGCGGTTTGCTGGCGATCTTCATTCTGATCTGACTGCTGTGTCGCGGCTGTTTTTGTCATTGCCACAGACTGGTTTCCACAGGGGAATGCATCCCAAACCGTGGGAGCCGGCCTGCTGGCGATGACTGTCTCAAAAGCAACCTGTCAGTTACCTGACAGGCGTTGAATATTCATTCCCCAGAGGCTTTTTTGGTTTTCCTTGCCGGCGTGGACTTCGTGGGTTTCTCCGGTTTAGCCTTGGTCTTGGCCGGCGCTTTCCCACCCAGGCTGCGTTTAAGCAGCTCGGTCAAGTCGATCACATCTGCAGACTTGCGCTCCTCTTCTCCACCCACGGTCTCGACATCCTCGATCTTGCCTTCATGGGCTTTTTTCTCCACCAGGGCCATGATCTTGTCCTCAAACTCGTCCTTGTAGTCCTCCGGGCTCCAGTCGCCGCTCATGTCCTGCACCAGACGTTTAGCCATGTCCAACTCGCCCTTGGCCAGTTGCGGCTTGGTCACCTCGCTGCCCAGTTCCAGTTCGTCGAGGCCGCGCACCTCCTGCGGCCAGCGCAGTTTGACCAGCACCAATGCCGATTCCAGCGGCATCAGCGCCGCCAGATATTGGCGAGTGTGCAGAACGACGCGGGCAAGTGCGACCTTGTTGGTTTTGCTCAATGTTTCGCGCAGCAGGGCGTAGACCTTGCCGCCGCGTTTGTCTGGGGCCAGGTAATAAGGCGTGTCGATGTTCTGCAGTGGAATCTGCTCGGCATCGACGAAGGAGAAAATGTCGATGGTCTGCGTGGACACCGGGTGCGCCGAGCGGATTTCTTCCTCGCTGAGCACCACATAGCGGCCCTTCTCATAGGCCACACCTTTGACGATGTGCTCTTTGGTGACTTCCTTGCCGGTGACTTTGTTTACCCGTTTATAGCCCACCGGATCCATGCTGCGGCTGTCGAGCCAGTCAAAGTCGACGCCGTGCGAAGACGTTGCCGACACCAGCGCAACGGGGATATGCACCAGTCCGAAACTGATTGCGCCTTTCCAGATTGCCCGAGCCATGGTGAGTCCTCCGCGAATGATGTTCAGGTGACCTGCGGCCTGCGGCGAAAGTTTCCAGCGTTTGCCAGAGACAGCAGTGCTGTCGGTCAAGCCGTGTTACATCTTGTTTAAGGGCGATGGGTTAACAAATCCGAACCCGGGGCGTAGCGTGGACTCGAAGGCTCTATCACCTGTGCATCGAGAGGCCATCCCATGAACCGAATATTGCCCGGCATGATCGTTCTGCTCCTTGGGGCAGGTCTTGCGCATGCCGAGGTCACGGCACCGTCCGCGCCGCTGTTGCTGGCACAAAGTCCCACCGGCAACAGCAACAATCCCTACAACAGCCCGATCCGCCGGGCCAATCCCAACAGCATGCAGGGCACGCAGCCCAGCGCGCCGGCGATTCGCGGGCCGAATACAGTGCCGGTGCCCAGTACGCCCACAGTCGGCAATGGCGGCATCGGCAATGGCCAGCAGCAACGCTCGGTACCGAGTACGCCATCCAGATTCATCCCCAACCCACCGCCACGCGCTGGCGACAGCAACCGTTGAACATCAGGCCTGAGCGCCTGTCAGCCTTCGAAATGAACAAAAGGAATCGTGCATGTTGCGTAAAACCCTTCTAGCCACGCTGTGTGCCGGCGCGTTGATCAGCGCGCCTGCCTTTGCCGCTGCCCCTAAAGAGTTGCAAAGCGAGCAAGGCACCCTTGAAGTCACCACGATCACCCAAGGCCTCAAGCATCCTTGGGCGCTGGCGTTTCTACCGGATCGCCAGGGCATGCTGGTCACCGAACGTCCCGGTAACCTGCGGGTGATTGGCGCCGACGGCAAGCGTTCCGAACCCATCAGCGGCGTGCCCAAGGTCTGGGCCAAGGGCCAGGGCGGTTTGCTCGACGTGGTGCTGTCGCCGGACTTCAAACAGGATCGACTGGTCTATCTGTCCTACGCGGAGGGCGGTGGCGCCGGGGACAAGGCCGGTACCGCGGTCGGGCGCGGCCGACTGTCAGACGACTTGAAGACGATCAGCGATTTCAAGGTGATCTTCCGTCAGGAACCGAAGCTCTCGACCGGTAACCATTTCGGCTCACGACTGGTGTTCGACCGCGACGGTTACCTGTTCATCACCCTTGGCGAAAACAACGACCGTCCGACCGCGCAGGATCTCGACAAGCTGCAAGGCAAGGTCGTGCGGATCTTCCCCGACGGCAAGGTGCCGGATGACAACCCGTTTGTAGGCCAGTCCGGCGTGCGTCCGGAAATCTGGTCCTATGGCCAGCGCAATCCGCAGGGCGCGGCGCTAAATCCGTGGAATGGCACCCTCTGGGAGAACGAACACGGCCCCCGTGGCGGCGATGAGGTGAACATCATCGAGCGCGGCAAGAACTACGGTTGGCCGCTGGCTACCCACGGCATCAATTATTCGCTGCAACCGATCCCGGAAGCCAAGGGCAAAAGCGTCGAGGGCGCCGTTGATCCGCACCATGTCTGGGAGAAATCACCCGGTGTCAGCGGGATGGCGTTCTATGACGCTGACCGCTTCAAGCCTTGGCAGCAGAACCTGTTTATCGGTGCGCTGGTCAGTCAGGAGCTGATCCGCTTGCAGTTTGACGGGGACAAGGTGGTGCACGAGGAGCGGCTGTTGGGTGAACTGAAACAGCGGATTCGCGATGTACGGCAGGGGCCGGATGGCTATCTGTATGTGCTGACGGATGAACAGGACGGTGCGCTCTACAAGATCGGCCTGAAGTAACTTCACTTCAAATTTTCACAGATGTCCTGTGGCGAGGGAGCTTGCTCCCGCTGGGCTGCGCAGCCGCCCCAAGATCTTGTGAGCGCTACGCACTCATGCGGGAGCAAGCTCCCTCGCCACAAAAAAGTCTCTAGAGCCTGACGATAGTTGGCGTAGCGCGGGCATACACAACCACCGCCGCCCGCAATTTCCCACGCCCAAACCGACTCATCTTTTCAAACTCGCCATGGCTGACCGGCACATGCTGGCAGTCCATCGGTTGACGATGCTGGCTGTGGTCGACATCTGGATCGTGCAGATACACAAAGTCTTCATCGCAATCGGTGACCACCACCCAATGCGGGGACTTGGAACGGGTCAGGCGATAGCTGCTGATCAGCACCAGAGGCTGTCCGCCAGCCTGTAGCAGGCGCGGCAAATCCAGATGGTTGCCAATCTTGCGCTCGATGTCGGTGTCTTGCATTTGCGTGGTGAATTCATGGTGCACCAGGCGCATGACGTCTTTTTTATGCTCATCGCGCACGCCATCGAGAAACAATGGCCCGGCCATGCTGAGCTGCAAACGCACTTGGAAACCTCGACGCCAAGCGGCCAGTGCCAAGCCTTGAGGGCTGCAGCCACCATGGCCGGAAGTCATGAACACCGTGGTCGCTTCACGCCAGATCTGCAATTCCTCACGCCGCTCCAGTAAACGCTCAGGTTGCAGCGCGCCCATGGCCATCAGCAGACAGGCCGGGCCACATGTGAACTCAGTGGTTTGTGGGTAATAGGGCACCTTGATGTTGCGCGAATCACGGTGCTGAACAATGCGCTTTTCCAGGCGCAGCGCATCGGTATGGTCTTCGTAGTAATCGTGAATCAGCGCAAAGCGCCGATAGCCGTTGCGCTCGTAAAGCGCGATGGCGCCGCGGTTGTCGATGCGCACCTCAAGACGCAGGTACGCGCAGTCATGTTCGACGGCACAGACCTCGATACGTTGCAGCAATTGTTTACCCAGCCCTGTACCGCGAGCTTCGGTGGCAATGGCGATGGAATACAGGCGCGCCAGTGATGTGCCGCGATGAAACAGCACCAGGGCGTAGCCGAGCAATCGACCGCCAAGTTCGGCGACCAGCAGTTGCGCATGGGCGCGGGTGATCATCCATTGAAAGCTGCGGCTGGTGAGCCGGTCGCTGGTGAAACATTGTATTTCCAGGGCCAGCAGCGCTGGCAGATCTTCAACTACCGCCAATCGAAAAACAGCACTCATATGACCACCGTAAAAGTTGCGTAACGAAACGGGACTTTCGAAAAACTTCGTGCTTAATAGAAATGGTCTTGTTCTCCAACGGATCAATCTCTATGTCAGCGGTACAGGGTCATTGGCGCGAAGTATCCGAGCAAAGTTTGCCGGCGGCAACTTTTTTAAATCCAGCCATCAGAACTTCCAGTCAAGTGTTGATCATCGTCGAACGCAAGGAAGATTGGGCCTCGTACTTCCCCAGCGAGGACATCGTCACCGCTCAGGAATACCTCGAGCAAACCCGTGACAACGAGCCGGGCAAGCGGGTGCAGGTGATCAACCTGTGCCGTAGCTACAAGTACCTGGGGCACGGTTACTACTGCTCGCTGCTGGCTGAAGCCCGCGGCCACAAGGTGATTCCATCGGTGCGCACCATCAGCGAACTGACGAAAAAATCGCTTTACGGTCTGGCACTGGACGATCTCGATAAAACTCTGGAAAAAGCCCTCACTCATCATCTGTACAGCGATACCGAAGGTTTCACCCTGACGCTTTACTTCGGCAAGACGCATATCGAACCGCTGCAGGATCTGGCTCGACAATTGTTTGAAGTGTTTCCATGCCCGATTCTGTTAGTTGAGTTTCGGCGAACTAACGGTTGGCACATCGAAGGCATCAAGTCCGGTGCCCTGCACAAGTTGCGCGACGATCAGGAAGATCAGTTCGCCAATGCGCTGGACGGTTTCAGCCGTAAAGTCTGGCGGGCGCCACGCTCGCCACAAGTGGCGCGTTACGACCTGGCGATCCTGCACGATCCGCAGGAGGCCTTGCCGCCATCCAACGCCAAGGCACTGGAGAATTTCGTCCGGGTCGGCAAGCGTATGGGCATCGACGTCGAGCTGATCGAGCGCAAGGACTATGCGCGGATCGCTGAGTACGACGGCTTGTTGATTCGCGAGACCACCAGCGTCGACAACCATACCTACCGCTTTGCCAAGAAGGCTGAAAGCGAAGGCCTGGTGGTGATGGACGACCCGACGTCGATCCTGCGCTGCACCAACAAGGTCTACCTGACCGACCTGCTCAACAGCCATCAATTGGGCATGCCCGCCACGGAAATTCTCTACAAGGAACGACCGGAAGACTTCGAACGGGTCGGCGAACGCCTCGGTTTTCCGCTGGTGCTGAAGATCCCCGACGGCTGTTTTTCTCGCGGAGTGATCAAGGTCGAAAGCCAGCAGGCGTTGCTCGAAGCCACCGCCGAACTGTTCGAACACTCGGTGTTGCTGCTGGCTCAGGAGTTTTTCTACACCGAGTACGACTGGCGCATCGGCGTGCTCAACCGCAAGCCGATCTTCGCCTGCCAGTACTTCATGTCCAAGGGCCATTGGCAAATCTACAACCACAAAGCCAAGGGCCAGGACGTCAACGGCGAGTGTCGCACCCTGGCCGTGCACGAGGCGCCGCGAGCGGTGGTGGAACTGGCGGTCAAGACCGCCAACCTGATCGGCGATGGCCTTTACGGCGTAGACCTGAAACAGGCCGGCGACAAAGTGGTAGTGATCGAGGTCAACGACAACCCGAACCTCGACGCCGGCATCGAGGATGCCTATTTGCAGGACGATCTGTATTCACTGGTGCTGGAGGAGTTTGTGCGACGATTGGAGCTCAAACGTCGCGGCCAGGCCTGGTGAAGCGCCGATGATCAGCAGTTTCGCACTGACTCATGGCGCGTTGCAGCGAGTCGAGCGGCTGGACGCCGAGGTGATGCTGTTCAGCAATCCCGATGCGGCCGAGCGCGACTTGCTTCACAGCCACTACAAGGTCGACGAACACGCGTTGGCCTCGGCGCTGGACCCGGACGAAGTCTCGCGAATCGAGTTTCACCCCGACCACTTGTTCCTGATCTGGAAACGTCCGGAAAACTATTCCGGCGGTGGCAGCCTGGCGTTTGAGGTGTCGTCCTGCGGCCTGCTTTTTTCGCCCGGTCAATTGCTGGTGATCGCCACCGACGACACGCCGCTGCACGGCATCGGCACGCGCCAGCCGCTCAATGCGCCGCTGGATGTGTTGCTCGATCTGCTGTTCAACAACATCCACCATTACCTCGGCCATCTGAAGGTGATCAAACTGGTCGCCCGCGAGCTGCAACAGAAGTTCAACGCCTCGATGCAGAACCAGCATCTGGTGCAGATGTTCAACCTCAGCGAAAGCCTGATCTATTACATCAATGCCTTGCACAGCAACGGCGCGGTGTTGACGCGGCTGCGCAATCATGCGGAAAAACAGCATTTCGGCAGCGAGGCGATCGGATTGATCGACGACCTGATCATCGAAAACAACCAGTGTTACAAGCAGGCGGAGATCTACTCCACGGTGTTCTCCGGGTTGATCGATGCGCGCGGCAACCTGATGAATAACAGCATGAACAATCTGCTGCGCAAACTGACGTTGATCAACGTGGTGTTTCTGCCGTTGAACCTGATTGCGAGCATTGGCGGGATGTCGGAATTCAGCATGATGACGGCGGGTACGCCGTGGTGGATTTCCTACCCGGTGTTTCTGCTGGTGATGTTGTTGGGGGCCGGGGGGATGTTGTTTGGGTTGCGGCGGTTGGCCAAGTGATCTGTGGTGACTTGGCCGACGCCAGCCTATAGCGCCAGCGTTAAATAAGCCATTGACTCGCCGGCCGCCGCCGGGCTAACTTCAGGCCCATGACTTCCACCGTATTGCGCTGCCAGCCAAGCATTATTACCGCCATTCCTTATTTGGCGGGCTAGCTCACGACTGCAGCACCCAACCCGCCCTAGAGGCGGGTTTTCATTTTCTGTCTCCTGGGTTTTACCAACGAATGCTCCCTGTAGGAGCTGCCGAAGGCTGCGATCTTTTGATTTTGCTTTGGATTTGAGAAATACAAAGTCAAGAGATCGCAGCCTTCGGCAGCGCCTGCACAGAGCGCCCGGAGATGACGATGAAATACAGCCCCGACCAGCAAACCCTGCTTGAACAGTACGTGAAAAAGATCCTCGCCGCGCCGGTCTACGACATTGCCGTGCGCACTCCGTTGCAAACGGCGCCGGCGCTGTCCGAGGCGTTGGGCAATCGTGTCCTGCTCAAGCGCGAGGACTTGCAACCGACGTTCTCCTTCAAGATCCGTGGCGCCTACAACAAACTGGTGCAATTGAGCGATGCGCAGAAAGCACGCGGGGTGATCACCGCTTCGGCGGGCAATCATGCCCAAGGCGTGGCGCTGGCGGCGCGGGAGTTGGGAATCGCGGCGACCATCGTCATGCCCTCGACCACGCCCGAACTCAAGGTGCTCGGGGTGCGAAATCGTGGCGCCGAGGCGCTGCTGCACGGCGAGAGTTTTCCGTTTGCCCTGGCCCAAGCGCTGCAACTGGCCGAGCAAACCGGGCGCACCTTTGTCTCTCCATTCGACGACCCGGACGTGATCGCCGGCCAAGGCACGGTGGCCATGGAAATCCTCCGTCAGCATCAGGGGCCGCTGGATGCGATCTTCGTTCCGGTCGGCGGTGGCGGCCTGATCGCCGGCATTGCGGCGTACGTCAAATACCTGCGGCCGGAGGTGCGAATCATCGGTGTCGAATCGGAGCACTCGGCCTGCCTGCAGGCGGCGCTGCAAGCGGATGCGCGCGTTGTGTTGCCCAGTGTCGGAACGTTCGCCGATGGCGTGGCCGTGGCGCAGATCGGCGCTTATGGATTTGAAGTGTGCAGGTTTTGCGTGGACGAGGTGGTCACCGTCAGCAATGACGAACTCTGCGCGGCGATCAAGAACATCTACGACGATACCCGCTCGATCACCGAGCCTTCCGGGGCATTGGCGGTGGCCGGGATCAAGCAATACGTGGCGCGCAGCGGTGTTCGTGAGCAAACCTTCGTCGCGATCGACTCCGGCGCCAACATCAACTTCGACAGCCTGCGCCATGTCGCCGAGCGCGCCGCGGTGTGCGGCGTCCCGGCGTGATAACACTCAGGGCAGCAGTGGGCGCAGGAAACTGCGCTCGTAGCTGACGATGAATTTCTTCTGCACCAGTGATTCCACCAGCGCCGTGCTTTCCGGGTCGGTCAGCGCGATGTGCCGGTAACTTTCGTAATCGGCCAGCGAAGGAAAGCTGAACAGGCAATAAGCGATGTTGCTCGCGCCCTCGGAGGGCAGGAAATAGCCGTGATGCGTGCCGCCCAAGCGTTCGACGATGCCCAGCCAAGCCTTGGCATAGGCTTCGAACTCGGTCAGTTGGTACGGATCGATCACGTATCGCACATGGCAAGTAATCAAGTTTGGCGCTCCTGTTTCAGGTCATTCCGCGATGGCGGTACCGACCTTGTCCGAAGCCGACCAGATGCGATAGCGCACCTCGACATCTTTCGGGGCATAGATCACCAGCGGCAGCTTGCTGTTGTAGCGCAGCATGAAGCCGTCACCGACGACCGGGACAAAGGCGCGCTTTTTCTGGCTGCCGGGCGGACAAGCCATCAGCGTACTCATCGGCCCGATGACTTTTTCCAGCCGGTAGAACGGGTAGCCCCAACCTTCGAGATTTTTCTCGTCCAGAACACCACCCAGACGTTGGCGATTGCAGTCGACTTCCAGGGTTTTGCCGGCAAGGACTTCAACCTGGAAGTTCTCTTCCTGATCCTGTTTGGGCAGGTAGATGACCTGGCGGGTGAAGCCGTTTTCCGCCTTGGGATACGGCGCGACGTCTTCGAGTTTGGCCGCGTGGGCGAGGGTGGACAGGCCGGCAATGAGCAGACCGATTGTCGCGCGAGCGCGTAAAGAACCCATGAAAGCCTCCTGGCGGGTGTAGGGTGGATGTCGGGCATTCTCACTGTCATCAGCGATGAATGCAAACCGGCGTCGACTTGCAAATTGCAGTGCGCAGAAGGCCCGATCTTGCATTTTGCAACTGGCTAACTGCTGGCCACCGCGCCAAGTGCTTGATTTCATGAGGGTCGAAATGACCCGATGAAAGGCACGTTTTATGCGTCGCTTTGGTGCAGCGCACCGGCTTCGGGCGCCTACACTCCAATGGGCATTTCGCAGTACAACCGTTTGCCGCACCAGGGAATCAGCGGGGACACACCCGTGCAGGGGCAGCAAAAGCGGTCAACGTGAAGAGTTGATTGGCAGTTTCATCAATAAGGAGAGGTTCACCATGTTTCTGTCTGCCTTGGAACTACGCAATATCATTGAAAGCAGTTTTCTGCCGAAACGCTGCCAGTGCACGCTGTCGCCCGACCTGTCGATGACCGTCAAGGTCTTCGGCGACCACCAGACTGACCAGGTTGATCTGCACGTCACGGGTATCGATGCCAGCCATCTGAATGGCTGCCGCGAGATCAACGACCTGATCGCCGGCCTGCGTTCGGATCTGGCGCAACAAACCACGCAGTCGCATTACAGCCCACGATCCAGAGCCGTTTAACTCACCGTTTCACCCAGTTCGACCGTCACGCGCCGGGCCTGCACAAAGCCGAGGCCCAGCGCGAACTCGACCAGCACCGCGAGCAGAATCCCGGGGCCGGCATGGCCGTTCAGCCATTCGCCAAACCCCAGCACCGCCAGACCAAAACAACCGACGATAAACCCGTTGCTCAGGGCATTGCGACCCAGCGACGGCGGCGCGCTGCGCGCCAGATAAAACATCACCCCCAACGCCGCAAACAGCACCGCACTGCGCCGCGCGACAAACCCGACAGCGCCCGAATACTCAATGCTCCAGATCGCCAGCAATACCTCCGGGAAAAAGCCCCAGACCAGCGCGAGTACAAAACACAACGAAGCGGTGATGATCGACAATGTGCGAAACGACAACTGCATGGCGAGTCCTTGCGGCAGTAAGAAGGGACCCCGAGCATAACCCGCGAAGCCTTCATCGCCTACCGCAAAGCCGCAAATCAGAGCCTTCTGTCAGTTCTGGAAGTTGCAGGCGTCAGACATTTTCCGGTAGGTGATTTCCGCAGGCTTGCCGGCATTGTCGATGTACTTCATATCAGCGCTCACGACCTTGCATTGGCGCGTGGGCTGCTCGGTCATGGAAATCACTTTGTTCACATGCAACGGCATGCCGTACTGATAGGGAACGGCCTTTGACGTGGCTGAGGTGTCATTGGCCTGAGCCAGTCCGGCGAATGCGGTGCAGGCGAGGGCGGAGGTGAGCAATAGCGTGCGAATGTTCATGAATCGGACTCCCGTGCGACGGAATGAGCGTTCGGCGCCATACGGCCGAACCTGCCGCACTCGGCGCCAGCCAGCGGCTGAGGTGTGCGGTTCAGTACAGTCTTGGACTGCGGCGTTAAGCGATGGTTAACCTGGCTGAACGTCGGCTGTCTGGCAGAGGGAGGATTTCTCGGGGATGCGGTGCCGATTCCTACAAGGGGTGATGCCTTGTCTGCTTTCGGCGGCGGGAGCGGGGCGGGTATGGTTTGGCGTCGCTGCAAAATCAGCGATTCGGGTTTGGTCACCTGAGAATAATCGAATGCATATGTGCCATCATTTGCACCGCGGAGTTCTTTGACCGTGAAGTGTATTGCTGTGGCGGCCGTGTGCAGGACGCCTTCGGGCGAGCTGAGTTGATTGTTCTCGGTTGACCAAGCCTGTACACGGTCCGCCTCCCATCGTTTGGTCACGGTGCTGGCGGGTTACTTTCGAAACAATCGAGTAATCAATATGCTTACACCAAATCCGCTCCCAAGCCGTTATCACCCGCTCAACAGCGGCGTTACCGACAGCGCGCCAATGGTCATCGACACCCAAGCCAACCCCCAAGACATCCTCGAGTCCGCCGTCCAGCGCATCCGCGCCTGCAGCGACCTGCTCGAAACCCTGCACTGCATGTGCTTCCGCCATGGCGATGTTCAGGACATTCCACACATCACCCATGCGCTGTACCTGCTGGCGCAGGACGGCAATGATTTGCTGCAAGTTGCGCAGCAGCAGATGCTGGATTGGAAGGCGCCGGTTTGATGCCTTGAATGAGAACGGGAGTAGGATTGCGAGTGGGCGGCCCCCACGCCATCTACTCCTCCCGTTTGAACGTTAAGCTAGGTTTTCAACGACTTAGTTTGTTCGGGTAGAACGAAAGTGGTGCGTGAGTCGCCTTCCATTCTTTTGCAAATTTTTTACCTTCTGCAATTTGCTCAGCTGTCATCTTTGCTTCAATTTTCGGTAGCTTACTCTCTACTCTTTCTTGTAAGCCGCCACCGCCGTCTAGCTCCTTCAAGGTGTAAACGAGGGCATAACCTTTAACGACATCGAATGGGAATCCATACGTGTCTGGCTCATGAGCAAGATCAGAACCATAACCATAAACTGTTGTGGCGTAGCTCGCTAAAGCTGCTTGCTCATTCCAATGACGGAAGCCTTCAATGTCACCTTTTTCATAAAGAAGGGCTCCGTATTCCATCATGGAGGGCGGGTAACCACTCTCAGCTGACGCTTTGAATAATTTTTCAACCGCTTCCGAGCGTTTCCATGGAAGGAAAAAACCGTCTCCCTGATTGTAGCTCTTAGCTAATAAGTACTGTGAGATTCGGTGGTTTTTTGCGGCTGCTTTTTCTAGCCAAGTTGTATCGAGCGTTAATTCATACATTATGTACATGGCTTCTGCATTTCCATCTTCTGCCTTAGGCTGGGCGATGTTAGATGCTTGATTCAACCAGTCTGATGGTTTTTTTTCTGTGGCAGGGCAGTCGTCTGATAATTTACATAGATCATTGTTTACTCGCCCAAGCTGGATCATTGCATAAAGATCCCCTTGTTCAGCTGCCATTTCATACCACTTTTTAGCTTCAGGATTCATGTAGGTATTTTTTTGCCGTAATGACTCAGCTAGATAATATTGTGCCTCATGGTCTCCAGCCTCTGCCGCTATTCTCAGTAGAGGAGTTGCAGAGATAGTTTTAAACTGATTGTAAAGAATTATACCGCTGGACTTAATTGCAAGTTCGGAGTCAGTGAGTGCCAATGTAGCAGGGGCAAAAGTGATAAGCAAAAATCCTGCGATAGAAAGTTTCTTCATGCTCAGCGGCTAAGTTTGTCAGGAAAGAAAGAAAGGGGAGGGTGCGACGCAGCCCACTCTTTAGAAAACTTTTTGGCTGCTTCAATTTGTTCAGCGGTCATTTTTGCGGCGATTCGAGGTAGTGTGTATTCAACGTTTTCCTTCATGCCACCACCCCCGTCTAGCTCGGACAGCCAGTATATAAGTGCATAGCCTTTGATTAGGTCGAGGGGGTATCCGAATGTATCAGGCTCATGTGCTAAATCTGCACCATATCCGAAAACAGTAGTTGCGTACCCTGTAAGTGCTGTCTTTTCAACCCAACTACGATATCCTTCTACATCGCCTCGTTCATACAAAAGAGCAGCATAATTCATCATCGCCTTAGGGTAGCCACCTTCAGCCGAAAGCTTAAACCACTTTTCAACTGCTTCGCTTCGCTTCCAGGGCAGAAAAAAACCATCACCTTGCTTGATGGAGACCGCCATCCAGTATTGCGCAAATACATTTCCCGCAGATGCGGACTTTTCCAGCCACGTATCATCTAGCGTGATTTCATACATTATGCACATTGCCTCCGCGTCTCCAGCCTCGGCTTTTTCTTAAGCTATATTTTTTGCCTGATTTAACCATTCTATTGGTTGCTTTTGAGAAGGAGGGCAGTCGCCGGATATTTCACACATATCATGCTCAATACGGCCCAATTGGATCATGGCATAAAGATCGTTCTGACCTGCTGACGCTTCATACCATTTCTTCGCTTCCTTATTCATGTAATGATTTTTCTTACGAAGGGCCTCACCTAAATAATATTGAGCTTCGTGGTCACCCGCTTCTGCAGCGGTTGTTAAGAACGGGATTGCAGATGTGGCTTTGTATTGGTTGTATAAAGTGATGCCTTTTTGCTTTGAAAGGTTTTGTTCGAGCGTTGTGTCGGTATTCGTGTGGGAGCCAAGCGTGAGTGGTAATGATAAAGTCTCTTGATTGTAGAACTTTACCCCTTCGTTTATTGATTTTTGTTGTTGAGTAAATAGTTCGGAGCTTGCATGTTTGCTAAATAATATGCATGCAAGCGCCAGGCTTATATTAAAAATTTTGAGCAGCTCAAAATAATCTAGTCTCGCAATTATGATTTCTTTTAATTGTAGAGGCTGATGCAAGATTAAAAGCCTATTTTTTCAGGAAAGAAAGAAAGAGGGGGGTGTGTTGTCTTCCACTTGTCAGCAAAATTTTCCGCTTCTTGAATTTGCGTTGGAGTCATTTTTTCTGAAATTTGTGGAAGTATCTCTTCTACATCTGTTTGTGCTGTTCCACCGCCGTCTAGCTCTTTCAGCAAAGAAATTAATGCATATCCTTTGATTCTATCCTCTGTAAATCCGAGCGCTTTAGGGTCGACGGCTAAAAAATATCCATAGTTATAGACTCCGGCTTCATATCCAAACGACGCCGCTTTTTCTACCCAGTATCGGGCTTGTTCCAGTTCGCCTTTTTCTCTATATATACCAAAAAGTTGCATCATTGCTTTGGGGTTTCCTGCTTTCGCAGAAAGTAAAAACCAATGCTCAACTATTTCTTTGCGCTTCCATGGAAGAATAAAACCTTCTCCTTGACGATCACCAATAGCCATTCGATATTGGGCGATCGCATCTCCTGCTAGTGCTGATTTCTTTAACCACTCTCTCTCTGCGGTCAACTCATACATTATGTAAAGAGCTTCCGCATCACCACGATCGGATTTGTCTTTCGCAATGCTCGTCGCTTCAGCCAACCATTCTTTTGGTTCTTTTTTTTCTATTGGACAATTCTTCATTGTCAAGCATAGGTCATTATTGGTTCGGCCGATTCGAATCATCAAATAAAGGTCGCCTTGGCTGGCTGCCGCCTCATACCATTTATAAGCTTCATCGGTGATGTATTGTTTGTTTTGCCGTATTTCCTCTGCTAAAAAAACTGTGCTTCAGCGTCTCCTGCTTCTGCCGCTATTCGTAATTCGGGTTCGGCAGTCTTATACTGCTTGAATAGCATTATTCCGCGTTCTTTCGCTGACTGCTGCTGAGAGCTAAGCGTCGCAGAAACACATGTTGGTAGTGCGATGATAATCGCTACAGCCATTGCTTTAAATATTGTCATGGTTGTGTTTTGCTCATTTATTCTTCTGGGCCGTTATATGTTGCTCTTCCGCCAGGAAGGTACGTCCGGCCATAGTGCGTAAATCGTTGACAAAATCCGTCTAGTCTCGCGCCAAGCTCCTCAACATGTTTTTTTGTATCTAGCCCTAATCTGGTCGTGGAAGTGCTTTGAATTAGCGTCCAAGTTTGTCGGGGAAAAAGGAGAGCGGCGGGTGAGTAGCTTTCCACTGTTGTGCAAATATTTTTGCTTCTGCTATTTGATTTTGCGTCATTTTTGCAGCGATTTTAGGAAGCTTATCATTGACGTTCGCATCCATGCCGCCTCCGCCATCAAGCTCTTTCAATAAATAAATTAAGGCATAGCCTTTGATGATGTCATAAGGGAAGCCATAAGTATCGGGCTCATGGGCAAGGTCTGACCCATATCCATATACTGTAGTAGCGAAGCCAACTGAAGCGGCTTGTTCATTCCAATATCGAAAACTCTCCACGTCACCCTTCTCGAAAAGAATGGCAGCGTACTCCATCATTCCCTTGGGATTACCTCCCATAGCAGATGCCTTTGCCCAACTCTCCACAGCTTCCGATCGTTTCCAAGGCAACAAAAAGGATCCATTACCTTCCTTATATCGAATGGCAAGCAGCCATTGACCTTGAGCAAAACCAGACTCTGCGGATTTTTTTAACCAGTCCAACTGGCCAGTCGCCAAATACATGATATAAGCGGACTCAGCGTCACCCTTTTCAACTCTAGATGTTGCTAACTCTTTTACTTTATCCATCCACTCTGCCGAAGTTTTTTGCCCGGGAGGGCAGTTTTTCATTGTCGTACAGAGATCATCGTCCGAGCGGGCGAGCCTAAGCATGGCGTAAAGATCACCTTGTGCACTTGCCGCCTCTAACCATTTTTTTGCCTCAGTCGTAATGTATTGGCTTCTTTGTCGGAGTTCTTCAGCCAAGTAGAATTGTGATTGAGCGTCACCTGCTTCTGCAGCAACCCGAAGTTCCGTTTCAGCAGGTTTATATTGATTAAAAAGCGTAATTCCTTTTTCTTTAGCAGCAGCCTGAGCGCTTGTAAGTGCCATAGCGGAATGAGATACGAACACCAGGAACACAAAGAAGGCTTGGGATATTGATTTGTATTGCGTGTTTTTAATCATTTTACACTATCTTCGGCGTCAGTTAGTGCCAGTACGGCAGGGGAAAAATTGACTAGCAAAAATCCTGCGATAGAAAGTTTTATCGTACTCAGCGGCTAAGTTTTTCAGGAAAAAAAGAGAGGGGAGGGTGCGATGCAGCCCACTCTTTAGAAAATTTTTTGGCTGCTTCAATTTGTTCGGCAGTCATTTTTTGCGGCGATTCGCGGTAGCGTGTATTCAACGTTTTCCTTCATGCCACCACCCCCATCTAGCTCGGACAGCCAGTATATAAGCGCATAACCTTTGATAAGGTCGAGGGGATATCCGAACGTATCAGGCTCATGTGCTAAGTCAGAACCGTATCCGAAAGCAGCAGTTGCATACCTGCTAGCGCCGCCTGTTCATTCCAGTTGCGAAAACCCTCTATATCACCACGCTCATACAATATTCCATCATCGACTTAGGGTAGCCGCCTTCAGCCGAAAGTTTAAACCACTTTTCAACTGCTTCGCTTCGCTTCCAGGGCAGAAAAAAGCCGTCACCTTGCTTGATGGAGACCGCCATCCAGTACTGTGCAAGTGCATTTCCCGCAGATGCGGATTTTTCCAACCAAGCATCCTCTAGCGTAATCTCATACATTATGTACATCGCTTCCGCGTCGCCAGTATCTGCTTTTTCTTTCGCTATTTTTTTTGCCTGATTTAACCACTCTATTGCCGGCTTCTGCGAAGCAGAGCAGTCGTTAGAGATTTCGCACATGTCATGCTCAATGCGGCCCAATTGGATCATGGCATAGAGATCATCCTGGCCTGCTGACGCTTCATACCATTTCTTAGCGTCCTCGTTCATATAATGATTTTTCTTACGAAAAGCTTCTGCTAAATAATATTGAGCTTCGTGGTCGCCGGCTTCTGCAGCTGTTGTTAAAAAAGGGATTGCTGAGGTAGCTTTGTATTGATTGTATAGATTTATGCCTTGTTGTTTTGCGGAGTTTTGGTTCGGCGTTATCTGGGTGTTTGCGTGACAGCCAAGTGGCAGCAGTAATAATAAAGTGAAAATTATTCTGGTTGTCATGGGTATTCTGCGTGACATTTTATTTTGCTCCTTCAGATTCCCGGGTCGGAACTGTATGGGTTGCTAAAAGGAGGTAATAAAAAAGGATTGTAAGTTGGCAGAAAATGCGGGCAGCCTACAATCCATAAATATTTCGACAAGTCTATAAAAAATCTGAGTTAATTGCCAAGCTTGTCTGGAAAAAAAGAAAGTGGTGGATGAGTGGCTTTCCAGTCTTTTGCGACTTCTAGTGACTTTTCAGTTTGTTCTGATGTCATTTTTTCGCGTATTTCCTCACTTTTTCTCTCAACATATCTCCCGATTCCGCCACTGTCATCAAGCTCCTTAAGAAGCGTGAATAGCGCATAACCTTTGACCAAGTCTAGTGGGTAGCCTATTTTGTCTGGTGTATGCGCTATGTAAGCGCCGTAATTGCTTATGGCGGCTTGATCGCCCGTCGCTGCTGCAGTTTCAAGCCAGTGGCGCATGCCTACGACATCTCCTTCTTCGAATAAAATTTGTAGATAATCCATCATTGCTTTTGGGTGTCCGCCCTCAGAAGAAAGTAGTAGCCATTTTTTGATAGAGGCCTCGCGTTTTCCAGGAATCAAGAAAAAACCTTCACCTTGGCGTTCGCTTACAGCCATCCAATATTGTGCAGTTGGATATCCCGCATTTGCGGATTTCTCTAGCCATTCACGATTAAGAGTGATCTCATACATCAGATACAGGGATTCAGGGTCACCTTTTTGTGCTTTTGGCAAAACAAGCTCATTAGCTAGTTCAAACCACTCGGCCTGAGTTTTTTTACTTGGAGGGCAATTTCCAATTTTTGTGCAGAGATCGTTCTTTGCGCGAGCTAATTGAATTATCGCGTATACGTTGTTTTTTTCTGCGGCAGATTCATACCAGTGTTGAGCTTCTGGAGTCATGAAACGATTTTTTTTGCGAAGTGCTTCTCCTAAGTAATATTGTGATTCGCTATTACCGTCGGCTGCCTCGCGCTCTAGTTCCAGAATAGCGCGATCTATTTTTAATTGGTTGTATAGGACTATGCCCAATGGTTCTTTTTGTTCGGAATTTGAAGATGGGGCTGCGAATGTTAGGGTGCTCGTGGTTATTAAAAGCAAACTTAGAATCACGACGAGGGGGCGTTGGTTTGGTTTCATCTGTTAAATGCCATTCGTTAATAGTTTTTCAAAAATGGAGTCGCGCCACTTGGTGAATAGCTTGGTTGCGGGACATAATTTTTCTGGCAGAATCCAGCCATATTGGCGCCAAGTAATTTGACGTGGGATTTGTAGTAGTTTCGGGCGGCAACACCAGTGTCATCGAAGAGCGCGCGGACGCTTTCGGACATAAAGGTATCCAGTAACATCCGGTTTTTGCAATAAGCCATTTCGGAATCAGTATCTTTTATGCCAAATTCGTTCATGGACATGCATGCGAACTCAAACTGACTTTGTGCTTTGTCGATAGAGTTTGTTTTTTGGGCGTTACTAACAATCCAGTCCAGAATTTTTTCGATTGCTTTTTGCTGAAGGACATGTGCCTCGGCTTGGCTATATATGCGCTTTTCATCAGTTATTCGCCCATTTTCTGATGCGGCGGTGACTGTGAATGCTTCTGGAGGACTGATTAATGTTCTAAATAGTGGCCCTAAAGCATCCGGAATAGCGTTAATGCACCACTCCTCAAGAGCTTTTTTATCCGTGTAATTCATGATTGCGTCCGCAATTGGGCCGCCTTTGCCGCTTCGGGTAAGCGCTTGATAAAGACTCATCACAACATCCCAACGCATCATGTACGCCATCGCCACGTTCAACCCGGCAGCACCCAATGCATTAAGCGCTGACGCATATTCACTCGCTTCAGGATCCATCCACTCGACCTTACGACCTTTAGTCTTGTGAAGTTCCTTACGGTACAAGTTGATGATATCAACCACCGCCTCATAGCCAATCTCAAACTTAAAGCTGCCGTTAGCACCTGGGCCCAGCACTACCGCAGCCTTCAGATTGAGAATAAAGCGGCCCTTATCCACAGAAATCTGCGCCGTTCCCTGGAATCCTGCGCCCAGCGCAACGCCCACGGACCCACTCAGCTTGGCAAGGGTTAGCCATGGATTGGCTTTTTTCGCGTCTTTATCGCTGCCGATACCCATTGTTGGAGCGGTGCGCAGTGCGACCAGCTCTTTAGGTGGTGCCCAGTTCAGTGCGCCGGTGAGTTCGATGGCCGCTTGCAAGCCTCCGAAAACATTGAAAGTCGCTTTCGCTCCGTTTTCGATCTGGACATTGGCGGCACGCCCGGTCAGCACTTGGTCTGTGCTTTTGGTGCTGGCAACGGTGCCGGATTTGGACTTGTGTTCAAGATCGGGAGTAGGGCTGTTGTCACCGTTGTCGGCCTTGGCTTTCTTGGCCGCATCGTGATCTGCACGTTCTTCTTTGGCTGATGCGTCTTCACGCTGTGCGCGTTTGACCGGGCTGAGGGAGGCGCCGTATTTGACGTTGCCGAGGATGGGGCTCAACTCGACAGTACCCGCCAGTAGCAGCGATGCCCCGGCGTACCCCCAAGCTTTCACGCCAAAGTGGAAGGAGAACCGGCCGAAGCTCATTTTCTGCGGCACGCCGTCCAAAG
>Ga0308163_10002069_pt1 | contig 19384 bp, 19 predicted proteins | sample PhyTR1_FD_201037 | JGI IMG/M metagenome (GOLD analysis project Ga0308163, IMG submission 201037) | Phyllosphere microbial communities from UC Gill Tract Community Farm, Albany, California, United States - DLSLT.R1 | ecosystem: Host-associated > Plants > Phyllosphere > Unclassified | place: USA...
TCCATGCCGAACCTGGCGCGGCCGGTGATTTTTTCCGGGGTGTCGAGACGCTTGGTCGGCTTGCCGATGACTTTCCAGTCCTTGGCCTCCTTGAAGGTGATCGACTTCGGATCCGGTACCGGCAGTTGCCCGGCGGCGTCCGCCAGCTCACCGTAAGTCGCGCGTTTATCGCCGGCAATCACCACGCCCGACTCGGTGCGAATCGTCGACGCAGCGACGTTGAAGCGCTTGGCTGCCGCTTCCACCAGCATCTGCCGCGCCGTGGCCCCCGCGAGCCGATAACGGTCGAACTCCATCCAGGTCGAGGTCGAGCCACCAGTAATCTGCATCCCGCCAAACGCCGGCATGCCGTAATTGGCTGCCGAGGCCGGCGAGTGTTCGACGCGGATTGTCGACCAGTCGGCGTCCAGCTCTTCGGCAATCAGCATGGTCAGGCCAGTCCAGATGCCCTGGCCCATTTCCGAATGCCCGAGCAACACCGTCACGCTGTTGTCCGCGGCGATCCGTAAAAACGCATTCGGCGCAAAGACCTTGCCTTCATTCTCCGCCGCCCGCGCAAACCGATGGGCACCGGGCACCACAAACGCCACCACCAGACCGCCACCGAGCACGGCGCTGCCCTTGAGAAAACCGCGACGCGATACAGGACTGTTCATCGTCTATCTCCCAATCAGCCGATTTCGGACGCACGCTTCACAGCCGCACGGATTCGCGGATAAGTGCCGCAGCGACAGATATTGCCGGAGAGCGCCTGATCGATATCGCTGTCGGTGGGCTTGGGGATTTTCGCCAGCAGCGCAGCGGCGGACATGATCTGCCCCGACTGGCAGTAACCGCACTGCACCACATCGAGTTCGGCCCAGGCCTGCTGCACCGGGTGCGAACCGTCGGTGGACAGGCCTTCGATGGTGAGGATTTTCTGGCCGTTGGCCACGGCGGTGGCAGGCGTGATGCAGGCGCGCAGTGGCGCGCCGTCAACGTGCACCGTGCAGGCGCCGCACTGGGCCATGCCACAGCCGAATTTGGTACCAGTCAGGTGCACCACATCACGCAGGACCCAGAGCAACGGCATGTCTGCCGGCACGTCGAGTTCCTGATCCTTGCCATTGATATTCAAGGTCAGCATCGGGGATTTTCCTCAGACTCACGGTGTTCTGAAGGGGCGTCGCTACGGCCGGCAAAGCCTGTGCGCGCCTCGACTTATCCCTTTCAGCAAAGCCTAATTTGCGCCGCAAGCCAGACGTGGCGACCACCGGTCATGCCTCAACGCAAAAATGTCGACTTTAATCCTCTCGCTGATAACGGCCCTCCCCCGAGCCATCACAACCGGCCTGCGACGAGCGCGGTCACCCTCATATTGGTCAAGACCCTGTAGGAGTGAGCCTGCTCGCGAAAGCAATCAGGCAGTCAATTGGGCCAACTGAACCACCGCTTTCGCGAGCAAGCTCGCTCCCACATTTGTCTGCGGCGTACAGACGAATATCACTCCCACAGAGGCAGGCTGTGGGCTGCCATTACTCTTCTGTTCGGCCAGTGCTCTCACGGTCACGTTCGTAGTGGTGAGCCAATGGCAGCGCCGGCAGCCACGCCTCGCGGCGGATAGTCCAGAGTTCATAAGTGGGTTTGAACTGGTTCGGCTCATCCAGCGAACCCACGTTGATTTCGACCTCGTCTCCCGACCGCGTGAAGACCGGAGAACCGCAGCGCGGACAGAAAAACCGGCCGTTATAGTCGCCGGTTTTGCCGGTAACCTTCAGCGCATGCTCGGGGAATATCGCCGACGCATGAAACAGCGCGCCGTGGCGTTTGCGGCAATCGAGGCAGTGGCAGAGGCCGACGCGGTAAGGCTGACCTGAAGCCTCGAAACGCACGTCGCCGCACAGGCAGCCGCCGGTGAATGGATCCATGTCGTACCTCCTCTGTCTGCTCATGCCTTCAGTGTCTAAACGCAATACCGCACACCCGTTTAAATTACACGAATCGTTACGTCATAAAGGCTACAACGCCTTGCGTCGTTACCTACGCGTACACCAGAATCCGCCGGCTTACACGGCGATGGGGCGGGCTATATCGTTTGCCGGTCACTGAAAAACAGTGATCGGGTTTGGTAGCCCGTTTCATGACAGTCGTATGGTGCCACCTTATAAAGTCTCCTTTGGGGGACTCAGCTTTTATGGTGGCCATGCGTGGGGCTCCTTTGTGAGCGCCGGGTTTTCCTGTCTTGACCGGTCTACCAACCCACAAATGGCCGCCACCCCTCGTTTGGTAGCGAGAGTGATGGCTCTTCATTCTTTCAAGACAGAGTCTCATCTATGTTCAAAATCACACCCAACCCACCCGCCACCGCCCCAGTCCCCCACGACCCAAGCCTCGACCCACAGAAGGTCAAAGAAGCGACTGATCGCGCCCTCGACTTCTACCTCAACCCCGAAACATTGAAGGCTTGCACCTTCTCGCCCAACGCCCGCCCCATCTACTTCGTAGACCCGACGCTGGATGACGAAACCCTGCTCGTCGAAGCCTGTGAATCGCTGTCGTCGGCCCATGCCATGGCCGGCAATATCGCCAACTCGGTGGGCGGCCCGGAGCGCAAACCGCTGCTGGCGTTGCAACAGTTGATCATGTTGAACGAACTGCTGGTCAATCGCTTGCTGGACAAGCTGCGCGTGCCGCAGTAGCTGCCAGGCCGATCAGTGAGGGGGCTGCCCCTCACTGCTTTGCGGGGTCCATACTGCATGCACCAACCCATCGTTTCGGACGCCGACATGCCCTCCCCCGAATCCACCCTTCTGCAGAGCTGGCACACCAACGCTGATGCCTGGATCGAGGTGATCCGCAGCGGCGCCATCGAAAGCCGCCGGCAGGTCACCGATCAGGCGATCCTGCTGGCCATCATGGGCCATCAGCCGGAGCGCGTGCTCGACCTGGGTTGCGGCGAAGGCTGGTTGTTGCGGGCACTGGCCGATCGCGGTATCGAGGCGACGGGCGTGGATGGCGATGCGACGCTGGTCGAGGCGGCACGCGCGGCCGGTTCAGCCAACGTGCACGTCGCCAGTTACGAGGCGCTGGTTGACGCCCAGGTCGATATCGGCCGAGATTACGATCTGATCTGCGCGAATTTCTCGCTGTTGCATCAGGACATCATTCCGCTGCTTGCGGCGATGCATGCATTGCTGATCCCCGGCGGCGCTTTGATCATCCAGACCCTGCACCCGTGGGCGGTTGCGGCGGGCGATTATCAGGACGGCTGGCGTGAAGAATCCTTCGCCGGGTTCAAGGGCCACTGGCAGCCGATGCCGTGGTACTTGCGCACGCTGTCGAGTTGGCTGAATGCCCTGGACATGGCGGGGTTCAGGCTGGCCGGCCTGCAGGAACCGCAGCATCCGCAGAGCCCAACACCGCAGTCGCTGATAATGGTGGCTGAGCGGCGCTAACCCGGGCAGATCGCTCCCACGTTGTTTGGCGTCTATTGCTCCAATTGTCGATCTACGGCACCGCCACTCGACCAAGGACTGACTACGCTGTTACTCCTGCGTGTCTAACCTGCCGAGGATGACTGCCATGCAACGCTTTCAGAAAATCACGCCGTGCCTGTGGTTCGACGATCAGGCCGAAGCGGCGGCGAAGTTTTACTGCTCGATCTTCGATCATTCGAAAATCACCGGACTGACCCACTACAGCAAGGTCGGCCAGGAATTTCACGGCAAGCCGGAAGGCGCCGTGATGACCGTCAGTTTCGAGCTCGACGGCCAGTGCTTCACCGGCCTCAATGGCGGGCCGATATTCAACTTCAGTGAGGCGATCTCGTTTCAGGTCAACTGCCAGAACCAGGAAGAAGTCGACCACTTCTGGGGCAACCTGTCAGCCGGCGGCCCGATCGAGGCGCAGCAATGCGGCTGGCTCAAGGACAGGTTCGGGGTGTCGTGGCAGATCGTACCGGTGGCGTTCATGCACATGATGCAGGACGCCGACACCAGCAAGTCGCAACGGGCGATGCAGGCCATGTTCAAGATGAAAAAACTCGACATCGCCGAACTGGAGCGGGCCTTTGCCGGCCAGAGCTAATACACTCGGGGTCTGGCCTGCCGGGAACAATAACGATGAAACACGCTGCCGCCAAAAACCCTGATAAAGCCCCGCGCTTCTGGCGCGACGACGCCTTGCCGTTTATCGAGGCGCGGGCCATCGCCGATGGCCGTGAGGTCTGCTACGCCCGGCATTCCCATGCGCATTTTTCGATTGGCGCAATCACCGCCGGGCGCAGCATCTACGTGCATGAACACGCGCAGTTCGAAGTCGCGGCCGGCACCGTGGTGCTGATGAATCCCGGCGACGTGCATGCCTGCAATCCGATCGATGACCAGCCGTGGTCGTACCTGATGCTGTATGTGGAAACGCCGTGGCTGACGGATTTGCAGCATCAGTTGGGGTTCAGTGCCGAGCTCGAGTTTCGACGCTTTTCCACCACGCACTTGCAGGAGCCACGGCTGTTTCGCGACCTGCAAGGCCTGTACGACACACTGGTCGATGAACAACAGGACGCACTGCGTAAACAGAGCGCGGCGGTGGAGTTTTTCAGCGATCTGCAGGGGCGCCTGAACCCGGCGGCGCAGCCAGTGCGCGAGCCGAACTTCAAGCTCGAACGCGCCGCCGACTTCATCCGCGAGCACTGCACCGATCTGCTGAGCCTGGACGACATTTGCACCGCGGCACAGTTGTCGCCGTCGTACCTGATCCGCGCGTTCAAGCAGCATTACGGCATGACCCCGCATGCCTTCGTGGTCAACCAGCGCATCCAGTTCGCCCGTGAGCGTTTGCGCAGCGGGCAGTTGATCGCCGACGTGGCGCTGGAAGCCGGGTTTGCCGATCAGGCGCATTTTCAGCGGGCGTTCAAACAGCACCTGGCGGCGACTCCCGGTCAATATCGCGGCTGACAGGCCCGGTGGGCAAAAGCCACCCTAAGGCAACAACAAATACCCCGCACTCACCGCCAGCAACCCGGCCATCACCCGATTGAACAAACGCATCCCCGCCGGATTAGCCAGATAGCCGCGCAAAAACGTCCCGGCATACACCCAGCAGCCGACCGACAAATAACAGATCACCAGATACACCGCCGCGAACTGCCAGACCAGCCGCGCCTCGCCATCGGCGACAAACGCGCCCATCCCCGCCACGCAAGCCAGCCAGGCTTTCGGGTTGAGCCATTGCATGACCGCGCCGTACAGCATCGACGGCGCGCGCCCTGAATCCTTGGCGTCGAGTTGACCGTTGTCAGTGGCCAGTTTGAAAGCCATGAACAACAGAAACGCCACCCCCGCCCATTGCACCCCCCGCGTCAACGCCGGCCAACGCTGCAACACCTCATGCAAACCCAGCCCCATCAGTACCAACAGCAGAACAAACCCCAAGGTCGCCCCAGCCACATGCCGCTGGCTCGCACGGAAACCGAACTGCGCCCCCGCGCTCAACGCCACAATATTCACCGGCCCCGGCGTTATCGAGGCGACCAGCGCAAACGCGGCCATGGAAAGCATCAGACTCATCGCACACCTGCTTCAAATTGAAAGGAACATGGCCGACGTTAACGCCAGCCTGCTCACCGGGTATTGAAGAAAACTACCCTGTAAGAATTTCACTCCTCGGCAAGCGTGCCGGAAGTACGCCACTTATATCAATTAACAAAAAATGAACATCGACAATCCGCACGTAACCAGCACACCTGGCGAACTTGAACACAGTTTGAAACCATGCATCAACCTTGCACTATTTTTCACTTGATATAGTCCCCCGGCCATAACGAACACCATCAACTTAGTTCAATTCATAACTTTTCACGGATGAATGCCGCCCGCATGAATAATTCAATTAACCTGTTCAAGCCTTTGCCCGCGTCCGCATCGACCCAGGAACGCCTGGCCATTGCCGACACGTTGTCCTCGCTCTACGAATTGTCAGACTCGCCATCGTCGACCAATACCGACCGCGCAGACGATCACGTGGACATCAGTAAAATTCTGGTTAACCTGATTGAAGACAGCGAGTTCGATCACGCCCACCGCTCCTGCAGGACCGTATTTCGTCAACTGGTTCGGCAGCCCGGATTCATGGCACTTTCCGGGCCGTACGGGCCTGGTGAGGACGTGTTTTTCCTGATCAGCGAAGACGGGGAACTGCTTCAAGCAGAAGTCGCAGCCCCTTCGGCAGCGGACGTTGAGTTCATCAATGTCATCGATACTGTGACACGCGCAATCCCTGATTCAGCCGACACATTAAAACAACTCGCAACCGCGGCAAGATTCACGGGTGGCATTATTTCTTCCAGCCACTACATTCCATTAAAAAACTGGCTGGCATTCCATCAACTGGATACCCCCAACAACATTCAAGGCATTTCCAGTCTCGTCAACTTTCTTAAACTTCAACTTCCAGCTCCGCCCCCTTATGGTAACTACTGGGGCTTATCGCAAGACACCGCAGAACCGCAACTGGCGATCAGCACCGATCAACATGGCGCTATCCGTCAGTGCATTGCTCAAGTGATCAACAACAACGGCCCGAAGCCGCAAACCCTGCTCGATTATCTGGCTGACGCCATGCTGGGCAGCACGTTCTCCAAGGCTTTTGTGCAGGAAGACCTCGACCCGAGCTGGGCGTTGATTGTCGACACGCCACAAGCCAAGGCTTTCACTCAGGCGTGTATGAGCGCCTTGAACCCGCAAGCTCCGGCCACCCAAACACCCCTGACGCACCATCAGCGCAGCGCCTTGCTGGTTGCCGCGATCTTGCTCGACTTCGGACTGGCCGAGGACAGCGCACGCCGCTTCTACCATTCGTTTCACTTGTACGCGCCCCGCTACGTGCAGGCCACCCGCAACGAGATCATCGAAAAGCTCACCGATATCGTCGTCAACTCGTACGGTGTTCAGCCGACCTGCGCACCACTGGCGTTGCAACTGATTTTCGCCGGCCTGGCCCCTGAGTTCCTCGTCGTTACGCCGCCGAACCTGCAATTGGGTTCTTGCGGCTGGATCATGCTGCGCAAATCGGTCCTGCTCGCCGAAAGCGTTGCGCCGGGGCTGTCGCGCCGGATGACTTATGACAGCCTGAAGACACTGGGGGCCACCGCTCCGGTCAGCCCTGCTCAGCAAGCGCTGCATGACTTGATCATGACCCGCTGCATTCTGGTCTGGAGCGCTATCAACGGGCTCGAGCCGGACCCAAGCGAAGACCTGCCCACGCAATGGCTCGTTGAGCAGGCGCTGGGCCGCTACCACACCTTTCAGGGGCAAATGAGCGAAGCCTTGAAGAACATCGCTACGCCTCCGGTCAGTCGCAGAGCGTTGGCCAGGGCTACGATCGAGGGCGCCGGGTTAGACCCCGAGTCCGTCATTCGCAACACGAGCAACCAGGACGAGTCCCTGCTGGATTTGTATCTGGCGCGCAGATTCAGTGCCTACAACAGTGACTGGACCGAGAGGCTGCAACGACTGGAACCTGCCAATACGCTGTACGCCCGAGAAATTGACCGCCAATACCCCCTTCACCAGAAAGGCCTCGGCACGTTAACGCGCCTGGCGCTGATGCAAAGCCAGGTGGCAGATCGCGTCGCCATCGAGCAAGGGCATCTGGCGCTGTATCGCCTGATCCGGGTTCGTCCGATCAGTTCTGCGGGGCTGATTCGCAGCGAGACTGACGTTCACGCACCTTACGGGGTGATCCTGCTGAGCAAGGTCAACGAGGACATCTGTGCCTACGAACTGTTTCCGCTGCAGGGGGCGTGCCGGGAGAACCAGACCCTGACCCGTCAGTTCAATACGCGGCCCCTGTGGCTCGAGGCCGATGCACAATTCGCTTCGCAAATCGTCCTGTACGGGGCATCCATGGACCCGGCCTATTTCAACGGCAAGGCGCTGGACAGCCGTCCAGATCCGCAAACGCATGATTTCGTGCTGGAGCGTTTTGCTCAATTCGACAGAGCGGATTTCATCAGTTACCAGCGCAGTCCAATGCAGAGTTTTGAAAGCCAACGCTTCCAGGCGATCGCTGAACAATTGGTCGAACATAATCCACCGCTGCCCTACAACGCGTTCTATGCCATGGGTTATGACCAGACCACAATTGAAGCCAGCAACGAGCGATGGGAGCAGGCATTCGAGACGATTCTGAACATCATCATTCCGTTCAAGGAGTGCATCGAAGGCCTGGCATCCGGCAAAGAGGACCGCCGCAGTAGCGCGCTGTTCAGCTGCGTGATGGATGCGACCCTGGTGCTGTTTGCCTTTGTCGGCGCCGCGGGCACGTTCGCCAAGGCGCTGAGCAGCAGTGCCAGATTGCTGAACCTGAGCAGGGTTGGCGGGCGTTTTGTACTGTCACTGTTCAACCCGCTGGACGGTGTCCCGCAACTGCTTCAGAGCGGTGCAAAACTGCTCGGCAAAGGCGCTTTCAAGCTGGGGCATTATGGTCTGTCGATCACTCAACTGGGGGCCGGACAATTGCGTCGGCTGACGAACAGCACCAGTGGTTCCTATGACCTGGTCAAGGCGTTGAACAAGACCGGCGCGGCCGCGGAAATTCGCATGAGTCTGCCGACGGTGGCCCATGCCCGGGCACTGTTCAAGGATGACACGCTGGAAACGGTCGAGCAGGTTGTCGCGCGATTGAGTGAAAAAAATATTTCCTTACCCAAGGATGCGTCAGTGTTCGAACTTGAGCACCTGTTCAATAACAGCATCAGAGAGGCCGCCATTCCATTGCGTTCGGTTCAGGACCTTGAGTCATCGATTGGTTCCACAGCCGTGAACGATCTACTGACAGCGTTCATTGAAAGCAAACCTGGCCGTTTCAATGGCACGTACTTCACCATTGGGGCACACGACTATGCGCAAACATTGGGTATCGTGGCCGAGATCGAGGCGAAAAAAATCACCTACCTGAAAAACCATCAACAAAGTGTGCTGGCCAAAGATCTCGGAAAAGCCCCCTACAGCGATGTCATGCCCGAATCCTCGTTCAACCCTGAAGGTTTGATCGACAACTCCCAGCGCGCCGCTGCGTGGATGCTGCAAGGTTCTACATCCGCAGGTAATGACTTTGAAAACATCGTGGCGGTCTTGCGCGAATACACGAACAACAAAAAGTCACTACTCGACCCACTCCTCATCCAGGAAATTCACGCACGACTGGTACCCGACCTGGCCGGTTCCATCCGACAGGCCGGCGCTCCCACCAAATATGGCAGCAGCACCACCGGTTTCGCGTTGCTCGAGCAGCACTTGAAAACCCTGGACGCCACGCATCAGCACGTTGACAAACACCTGCTTGCCGCCATTGCGGGGTTCCAGGGCTTCGGTGATGGAAACGGTCGCACCGCCAGCGCCGTTTACGCGATCAGTCAGCTGCGAAACCAGCAATTCACGCCGATGCCAAAACAGGTATTTCTGTTATTGAGCGATCTGGGTTAACCATTCTCGCAATAAGGCCACGCAACCCGCGCCTTGAATCACAGGGCGCGGGTTTCTTTCACTCCCCCACCACCCTCAACGGCACCGTAAACCGAAACTCCGTGCCCTCACCCGGCTCACTGCTGGCCTCGATCCGCCCGCCATGGGCTTCGACGATGCCCTGAGTGATGTACAACCCCAGCCCGGTGCCTGTCGGGTTGCCCTCTTTCACCGTCCAATAGCGGTCAAACACATGCGGCAGGTGTTCCTTGGGAATGCCTTCGCCGGTGTCGCGCACGGTAAACACGATGTCTTTGCCGTCAGACTTCGCCACCACGCCCACCGAGCCCTTGCGCGGAGTGAACTTGATGGCGTTGCCGATCAGGTTCGACAGCACCTGGAACAGCCGCTCCGGGTCGGCATGGATTTTCAGGTCAGCGTGGGCCTCGAACGAGATGTTGATGTCCTTGTCCAGCGCCAGCGGGCCGAGCAGCGACTGGGTCTCTTCGAACATGTGCGCGACATTCAGCGCCTGCGGTGTGATGGTGTAGCGTCCGGCGTCGATCTTCGAGGTGTCGAGCAGATCTTCCAGCAGCGTGTTCATGCGCCCCGCCGCCTGTTGCATGGTGTCGATCGCCGTGGAGATGCGCCGTGAGGTGTGCGGACCGTCGGAGCTGAAGGTTTTCTGCATCATGCCGCACAACATCGAAATCACCGTCATCGGGTTGCGCAGGTCATGCGAGACCACCGCCACCAGCTCATCGCGGGCGCGCACCGCCTCCTGCTCGCGGCGTACCTGACGGGCCAGGTCGTTTTCCAGTGCCGAGCGGCGCAGATCATTGGCCGCAAACAGATCGCCGTGGCTCCATTTGGTGGAAATCCCCGCCATCTCGACTTTCCAGATTTCGAACGAAGTGCGCGGGCGCAAGCGCAGGCCGGCGTCGGAGTTTTCCAGGGCCAGCGGCTTCTTCGGATCGCCGCTCCAGTTGATGTTTTCCTTTACCTCGGGACGAAACCACAGCACACCGTTGTCCACCGGCTTGGGCAGGCTCATGGCGAGCACACCGCTGGCCACTGGTTGAAACTGCGCGGCCGGCGGGTAAACGCTCGCCAGGTGATGGCTGGCGAACACCGGCTCGCCGCCGTCCTGCAACCACTTGTGCAGGGCACGGATGTCGTCCGGCTCCGGGCAGTTGCCGTAACGGTGCAATTGCTTGTCTTCGATGATCGCGATGCCCCCGGCGCCGGTCAGGGCCATCAGCATTTGCGGCTGTTGCGCCAGGCCGTCGAAGACGTTTTGCGGCGAGTCAATCATCGCTTGGTTGAGCAGCGCCAGCGCCTCGATCTTTTCTTCGCGCTGGCGGCTGATTTCCAGCGCCTCCATCGCGCTGATCTGCAGCGACAGCACCTGGCCGATGGTCTGGCAGGCGCTGCGCAGTTCATGCGGCACGTGCAGCGGCTGACGATTGCCGCAACTGATCAAGCCCCACAGCTTGTCGCCCTTGAGCAGGGAAATGCTCATCGACGACAGCACCCCCATGTTCTTCATGTACTGGCAGTGAATCGGCGAGACGCTGCGCAGCGTGGCGAAACTCAGGTCCAGCGCGGTCTGGGTGTCCGGGCGCAGCTTGGGCACCAGTGGCACTGGCTGGTAATCGGCATTGGGGATGATCCGCAGCCAGTTGGTGCGGTAGAGCTCGCGCGCCTGCTCGGGAATGTCCGAGGCCGGGAAGAACAGACCGTTGAACACTTCCATCGACGGATCGGACGCCTCGGCAATCACCTGGCCGTGCCCCTCCTCCTCGAATCGGTAGATCAGCACCCGGTCGTAACCGGTCATCGCCTGGATTTCCTTGACGCTGATGTCGTACAGCGCCTGCAGCGTGGTGGCCGCTTGCAGACGCTGGAGCATGCGCCCCAGATGGGTCTGGTTGCCGGCCACATTCCGCGGCTGGAAGTGCTCGACGTGGATTTCCAGCTCCAGAATCAACACGCCTTGATGGCGATGCAACAGGCCCTCGAAGGCAATGCCGTTGAGGTGAAAATGCAGCGGTCCCGCGTCGGAGAATGCCGGTTGCTGCAAGGCTTCGCGCACCGCCTCGGCGTGAGCGTCGCCGATCAGGCTGTGCAACGGCTGGCCGATCAGCCCCTGCGCCGGACGGGCCAGCAGAGTCTCGACATTGGCACTGACCTGAATGATCTCCAGCGCAGGCTCGCTCAGGGTCAGCAACAGGCCGTGGGGCTGGATCGCCCCGGGAAAGCGGATCGGTTCGTCGGCACAGTTGGCCAGCAATTCTTCAAAGGCTTCTTGGTCTTGCGCAGTCATGCCAGTACCTCCCGGCTTTCGAGCCAGCGCTCGAAACAACTGAATGTGGTTTGGGCCGCCGCAACTACGGCGGCGCGCTCGGCGACGTCCATCGGACGAGCGCCCAGGTATTCAATGAAATCGCGCCAGCGGCGGCCGGTGGCGGCGCCGTAGACGTCGAGGAAGGCTGCACCGTTGTCGGCATCCAGGCTCAAGCGCGTGGCGATTTCACGGCGCAGGATCTGCCCGCCCAGCGTCGCGCCTTCGAGCACGTACAACACGCCCAGGCACGCGGCGCTGGACTCGATGACCGGTAATTGGCGACAGAGCGGCAAGTGTTCCAGCCCCTCGGGCGATTCGCCCAGCGCGTGCAGATCACGCTGCAGGGTTGGCGTCTTGAGGCGTGGGGCAATATCGAGATCGGCGGGAATGCAGGCGCTGGCGAGCAGTGCGGATTCCAGTGGCCGGTAAAACCCGTAATAGGCTTGCATCAGCCGCCGGAAGGCGTTGGCATCGAGTTGTTCGGAGAAAAAAGGAAGGCGTTTTTCCAGTGCGATGTGCAGTTCGGCAGTGCCGGCTCGCAGATCTTGCAGCACCGGTGGCACATAGACTTCACGGGCCTTTGCTTGCATGTAGATCGCTCTAGGTGGGGCCGCTTCGGGGCCGGCGGGGTGTTTGCAACGTCGCCGCATAGTACACGGCGAACGCCTTTTCTGACTGGGCGCACAGTTTTTTACTGAAGAAACCATCGCTTTCTGACTTTTCAGAGTTCCGGCAAATCGGAAAAGTTCGATGCGATTAAAGGAGGGCTATCGACGCTGTACCGCGACAGCACCGCGTGACTGTACGGGTCGCGCCGCCCGCGGGCTGTGATAAAAATGCGCCTCCACCGTTTCTGGAGCGCCGCCATGGACCTCGCCACGCTTACGCTGTTTCTCCCGGCCTGTTTCGCCCTGAACATGGCCCCCGGTCCGAACAACCTGCTGTCGGTGAGCAACGCCACCCGTTATGGCTATCGCCGTGCCTGTGCGGCCGGTATCGGGCGGATTCTGGCGTTCGCCGGGATGATCGCGCTCGCTGGCGCGGGGCTGTCGGTGGTGCTGCAAACCTCGGAATGGCTGTTCCACGCGATCAAGATCATCGGCGCGGCGTACCTGTTGTACCTGGCGTGGCAACTGTGGCGGGCCAATCCCGACGCCGGGCAGCAGGCAACGGCGGCTTCGGTTGGCTTTTTCCGCCTGGCGCGCCAGGAATTCCTGGTGGCGGCGGGCAATCCGAAAGCGATCCTGCTGTTCACCGCGTTCCTACCGCAATTCGTCGACCCGAGCCAACCGGTAGCGGCGCAATTCGCCGTGCTCGGCGCGCTGTTTCTGCTGCTGGAATGGATCGCCATCGGCGCCTACGCCTGGATGGGCCTGCACATGCGCCGCTGGTTCGCCGAGCCGCGCGGCAAACGCATCTTCAACCGTTGCTGCGCGGGGTTGCTGTCGGCGGCGGCTTCGGTGCTGTTGATGACCAAGCGCGCTTAAGCCTCGGACGGCCCTTTGAGTTCGACCTGATTGCCGTCCGGGTCGAAGCAGTACAGCGACTGACCGTAGCCCTCGGCACCGAAGCGGCGGGCGGCTTTTTCGACACTCAAGCCGCAGGATTGCAGGTGGCTGATCAGCGCCGCTTCATCAAAGGGCTCAATGCGCAGGCAGAAGTGATCGACGTTGCGCCGCTCGGCACCCGCCGCCCCACCGCCCTTCTTGCCCAGCTCGCCCTGCAAGTCGACAAGGTCGATCATCGAGCTGCCAGCGCGCAGGTGCACCAGCCCCAGTTTCTCGTTGTGCCTGACCACTTCGGCGCCGAAGACCCGGTCGTAGAAGTCGATGCTGCGTTGCAGGTCCGCGACGCGCAGGACGATGTGGTCGATGTGCTGAATGATGAACGGTGGCATGACCTCAATCCCTCAACTGTAGGAGCTGCCGCAGGCTGCGATCTTTTGCCTTTGATTTTAAGAAACAAGATCAAAAGATCGCAGCCTTCGGCAGCTCCTACACGGTAGTTCAGGGCATTTGGAAATTCACTGTCGATTTTTCGGTGGAGCCATCGAAATCCTGGATTTAAGCTCTGGCCATGAACATACAAACCGCACTCCTGCCGCCCCACGCCGAGATGGTTCGCGCCATGCTCGAACGCGACACCGCCTACGAGGGGGTGTTCTTCACGGCCGTGAAAACCACCGGGATCTTCTGCCGCCCCAGCTGCACGGCGCGCAAGCCGAAACCGGAAAACGTCGAATTCTTCGCCCATGCCGATGAGTGCCTGTCGGCGGGTTATCGCGCCTGCCTGCGCTGCAAACCGCTGGACGCCGCGGCCATTGCCCCCGATTGGGTGCAGCGCCTGCTCGCAGCTGTCGACGCTGACCCGGAAATGCGCTGGAGCGACGCCCAGTTGCTGGCCGAGGGCATCGAACCGCTGAAGCTGCGGCGTTGGTTCAAGCAGCATTTCGGCATGACTTTCCACGCCTGGCTGCGCACCCGCCGACTCGGCATGGCGCTGGGCGGAATCCGCCAAGGCACCTCGATCGATCATGCGGCGTTCGATTCCGGCTATGAATCGCTCAGCGGCTTTCGCGATGCGTTCCAGAAGTCGTTCCACATCACCCCGGGTCGCGCGGCCAACAGTGAACCGCTGCTGTTCACCCGCCTGACCACGCCGCTGGGACCGATGATCGCCATGGCCGAACGTCGCGGCCTGGTACTGCTGGAGTTTCTCGATCGCCCGGCGCTGACCCGCGAGGTCGAAGAGCTGCAAACCCGTCACGGCTATGTGGTCGCACCGGGGCACAACGCGCACCTGCAGCAGATCGACAGTGAACTGGCCGCGTACTTTGCCGGCAAGCTCACGGTATTCGGCGTCCCGCTGCACCTGCCCGGTAGCGCGTTCGACTGCCAGGTGTGGGCCGAACTGCGGCAGATCCCCTACGGCCACACCACCACTTATGGCGCCCTCGCGGCACGCCTGGGCAAACCCGGCGCCAGTCGTGCGGTGGGCCTGGCCAACGGGCACAATCGGCTGTCGATCGTGGTGCCGTGTCATCGGGTGATCGGTGCGGATGGCTCGCTGACCGGCTATGGTGGTGGACAGCCGCGCAAGGCGTTTCTGCTGAGGCTGGAAAACGCCGCCGTGCAGCTCACGCAACCATTGGCTTTCTGACCACGGCATCCACTACAAGAAGGGATTTCGATGAGCACGCTCGACACTCAGTTCCACCAGTTGCACCAGGATGGCCTGCTGATCCTGACCAACGTCGCCGACGCCACCGGGGCGCGACTGGTCGAGCACGCGGGCGGCAAAGCCGTCGCCACCAGCAGCGCGGCGGTAGCCTGGGCGCACGGTTATCCGGACGGCAACACCCTGCCCCTCGAACGCTTGATTGCCACGGTGGAATCCATCGCCCGGGTGATCAAGGTGCCGCTGAGCGTGGACATCGAAGCCGGTTATTCCGATGACCTGGGGCGAGTGGCCGAGGTCATCGACACGGTGCTGGCCGCCGGTGCCGTCGGGATCAATATCGAGGACGGCAGCGGCGCCCCGGAACTGTTGGCGCGCAAGATCGAAGTGGCGCGACAAGTCGCGCAAAAACGTGATGTGAAGCTGTTCATCAACGCCCGCACCGACGTTTACCTCAGGGGGCTGGTGCCGGCGGAAGACCGCGTCGCCGAAACCCTGCGGCGCTCGGCGCTGTACCAGGCGGCCGGGGCTGATGGTTTGTTTGCAGCCGGTGTCACGGCGGCCTATGAAATCGAGGCGATCTGCAAAGGCACGGCGTTGCCGGTCAACGTCCTGGGGTTCGCTTGCCTGCCCTCGCCCGCGGAACTGCAAGCCCTGGGCGTACGGCGCTTGAGCGCCGGGTCCGGCATCGCCGAGTTCCTCTATGGCGCAATGGGTGCGCTGGTGAAAAGCTTCCTCGCCAGCGGCAAGCTCGATACCCATGAGCTCAAGGCGTTGAGCTACGGCGAAGTCAACGGCCTGCTGAAATAAGCATGGCCAAGCCTTATCAAGCGGCCAGCGAACATCTGGCCGCACTCGACGAGGACTGGCAGCGGCACATCAGCGCCGTCGGCCCCTGCCTGCATCAGCCGCACCCGGCGCGCGATCCGTACGAGTCGCTGGTGCGGGCGATTGCCTATCAGCAACTGCACGCCAAGGCCGGGGACGCGATTGTCGGGCGCCTGGTCGCGTTGTTTCCGGGGCAGACGTTTCCGCGGCCTGAACAGATTCTGGCGAGTGACTTCGATCAGTTGCGCGGCTGCGGGTTTTCGGCAGGCAAGATTGCGACGATTCAGGGCATCGCCCAGGCGACTCTGGACGGTGTGGTGCCGGACTACCCCAGCGCGCTGGCGATGGACGATGAAGCGTTGATCGAACGCCTCGTCAGCCTGCGCGGAGTTGGCCGCTGGACCGTGGAGATGCTGTTGATTTATAGCCTGGAGCGCATGGATATTTTGCCGGCGGACGACTTTGGCGTGCGTGAGGGCTATCGGCGATTGAAGGGGCTGGAAGTACAGCCGACGCGCAAGCAGATGATCGAGATCGGCCAGGCGTGGTGCCCTTATCGGACGGTGGCGGCGTGGTATTTGTGGCGCGTGGCCAAGGTCTAGACCGCGTTATCGTTCTTCGCGAGCAAGCTCGCTCCCACGGGGAATGCATTCTCCTGTGGGGGCGAGCCTGCTCGCGAAGGCGTCAGCAAGATCGCCACAACTCTTCTAGGCTCAACCGGACCACTTCAGCCCACCGGAGGCCCCTCATGCACCTCGAAGGCTCCTGCCACTGCGGCGCCGTCACTTTCAGCCTGACCAGCGCCCACCCCTACCCTTATCAACGCTGCTACTGCTCGATCTGCCGCAAGACTCAGGGCGGTGGCGGCTATGCGATCAACCTCGGCGGCGACTCGGCCAGCCTCAAGGTGCAGGGGCGCAAACATATCTCGATCTACCACGCGAAGATGAAGGGCGATGGCGAAAAACGCGCACACCGCAGCACCGCCGAACGGCATTTCTGCTCCCAGTGCGGCAGCGGTTTGTGGCTGTTCAGTCCGCAATGGCCGGAGTTGATCCACCCGTTCGCCTCGGCCATCGACACCCCGCTGCCGGTGCCGCCGGAGCACACGCATTTGATGCTGGGTTCCAAGGCGCCGTGGGTCGAGGTGGACGCCAAGCCCGGGGACCAGCAGTTTGAGGTGTATCCCGAGGAGTCGATTGCGCAGTGGCATGAGCGGTTGGGGTTGGTCAGATGAGCAGGGTTTTGCGCAAGGTTTGAGGACCTCTTCGCGAGCAAGCTTGCTCTCACATTTGAAATGCATTCCTCTGTGGGAGAGCTTGCTCTCGCATTTGAAATGCGTTCCTCTGTGGGAGCGAGCTTGCTCGCGAAGAGGCCGGCCCGGACAAAACAGATCAATCCAGATGCGCCCAGGTCATCCGAAACGACGCCCCACCCCAAACCGACTCCCCGACCTCGACCTGCCCGCCATGCGACTGCGACACCCGCCGCACCAGCGCCAATCCGAGGCCAAATCCACCGGTGCGGCGATCCCGACTGGCATCCAGCCGCGAGAACGGCTCGAAGATTTTCTCCCGGCCCTCCACCGGCACACCCGGGCCGTCATCGTTGACCCGCACCTCGTAATAATCGCCGCTGCGCACCAGCGTCACTTCGACACGCTGTTCGGCATAACGAATGGCGTTGCGCAGCAGATTGATCACCGCCCGCGCCATGAAACGCGGCTCGATGCGCACGGTGTCGATCCGGCAGTCACCGATCAGCAACTGCACCCCTGCCGCTTCTGCCTCCAGGGCCACGCTGCCGACCACGCTGTCGAGCCAGTTGGCGGCCTGAATGTTTTCGCGCTTGATCACCGTCGCACCGCGTTCGAGGCTGGCGTAGGTCAGCAGTTCGGAGACCATTTCCTCCAGTTCGCCAAGGTCGGCGTACATGTCGGCGATCAGTTCGCGGTTCTGGCTGGGGTCCGGCTGTTGCTTGAGCTGATCGAGTTCGAACGACAACCGCGCAATCGGCGTGCGCAACTCGTGGGACACGGCGTTGGTCAGCTCGCGCTGATTGGCGATCAGGCTCTCGATGCGCGCCGCCATCAAGTTGAAGTGTTCCGCCAGGTCGCGGATGTTCGAGCGCTTGGATAATTGAATACGCACCGAGAGATCGTTATCGCCGAAACGCTCGGCAGCCAGGCGCAGTTTTTCCAGATCGCGCCAGTGCGGGCGCACCCAGAAGAACAGGACGATGCCGATCAGCACCGCAAGCATCGCGTAAGCCACCGCAATGTAGAACGGCATCAGGCTCGGTTCCGGCGGCAGCTTGATACTGAGCAGCTGCGAGCCACCGTCAATGTCGCTGATGAATTCAGTGTAGTTATCGCGAATCACCAACAGGTTCTGCGCCAGTTCGGCCTTTTCCTCAGGGCTGAGGGCCAGTTGATCCGCCTCCACCAGCTTCAGCGACAAGCCGTAGTGCGGACGCAACGCTTCCAGTTGCTGCTCGCGCGCCGCGCCTTGCTGATCGCGCATGTGCTCGACCAGTGACCACGCCTGCCCGCGCACCGCCTCACGGTTGTAGTCCTGCATCTGATTGTCGAGCAACGCGTTGAAGGTGTGCTCGACGGTTTGCAGGGCCAGTACCAGGCCCACCGTCATCACCAGAAACAGCCCGAGGAATAACCGCAGCATCTACAGCTCCCACGCGAACGGATTGAACAGATACCCCTTGCCCCACACGGTCTTGATGCACACCGGCTCGCGGGGGTTGTCCTTGAGTTTGTTGCGCAACTTGCTGATGTACACGTCGACGCTGCGATTGAGCCCGTCGAAGGCGATGCCGCGCATGCGGTTGAGGATGTCATCACGCGACAGGGTCTTGCCGGCGGCGCTGGCCAGCAACCACAGCAACTCGAACTCCATGGTGGTCATTTCGATGATTTCGCCCGCCAGGCGCACTTCGCGACAACTGCGATCGATGCTCAGCCGCCCGAACTCCAGCGAACTGACCACGCTGACATCCGGCATCTGCCGACGCTGCAACGCGCGCAGCCGCGCCAGCAGCACCGGCGGCTTGATCGGTTTGATCACGTAGTCATCGGCGCCGGATTCCAGGCCGAGAATGTGGTCGAGGTCGTCTTCCTTGGCGGTAAGGATCACTATCGGCGTGTCCGACACGCTGCGGATTTCCCGGCACACGTGCAGCCCGCTCTGCCCCGGCAGCATCAGGTCGAGCACCACCACTTTGGGCTGAAACTCGAGAAACGCGGCCATCGCCAGATCACCGCGATGCACCGCGCGCACCTCGTAGCCATGCTGCTCGAGAAAATGCGCAATCAGCGTGGCCAGACGCTCATCGTCTTCGACCAGCAGGACTTTGCCAAAACCCAGGTTATCCATAACGACCGTCTGCCAACCCATGTGTAAAGTGGTCGACAGTATGGCGGCAATCGCCGGTGAGGCGTTGTTCCGGGCAGCAAAAACCGGCCGCAGGGGCCGGTTTTTGTAGATGTTTCATACTCTTAAGAGTTTTTAACAGTTTTCTATGTAGGCGCTGCCGAAGGCTGCGATCTTTTGATCTTGCTTTAAAACATCAACAG
>Ga0308163_10002073_pt1 | contig 19343 bp, 17 predicted proteins | sample PhyTR1_FD_201037 | JGI IMG/M metagenome (GOLD analysis project Ga0308163, IMG submission 201037) | Phyllosphere microbial communities from UC Gill Tract Community Farm, Albany, California, United States - DLSLT.R1 | ecosystem: Host-associated > Plants > Phyllosphere > Unclassified | place: USA...
ACGCGACCGCGCGGCCATCGGGAAACACCACTTCGCCATCGAGCGGCAGGATGCCCGCATGCCACGACAGCAGATCGAGCCCGATCATCAGCTGGCGCCGCGTCTGCGGCTGCAGCAGCACGTCGATGTCGGACAGCGGCGTCAGATAATACTGGCCCGTGAGCGCGGCCAGCGCCACCGAGCCATACACGGAGAGGCTCACGCCCGCATCGGCCGCCTGGCGCTCGAGCGCTTCCAGGCCTTCGCGCCACTGCGCCGGCACGGCGTCGAGCGCGCCGACGAGCGGCAAGGCGCGCGTGCGCCGGCCGATATCGGACATCTCGACCGCGCAGCCAAATTTGAGTTTGCCGCCGTCTTCAGGGCGCGGCGGCAGCGGGAACCCGATCGCCACCTCGCCCGGCAGCATGCCCGCCTCGGTTCGCCGCACAACGGCTGGCCAGCCGCCGTCACGCCAGCGGTCCAACGCAGACAGCGCGGCCTGCGGCGCGCCCGCGCGCACGCGTTGCCAGCCGCGGCTCGTCAGCCAGACCAGGTCATGCCGGGCGAACATCGCTGCCCACCCTGACCGCCTGCGCCACCGGGTGCGCCATCAGGCGGCCGCCCCGCGCCAGGCCGAGCGCCATGCGCCCGTCTTCGGCCCTGGCATCGGCCAGCGCGCGGATCAATTCGCCGGCCAGATCGCCATCCCAGATGCCGTGCAGGCCACCCATGCGCAGGTAGTTTTCCGGCCCTGGTGCGAACACGGGATTGTCCTTGGCCAGTTCGGTCAGGCGTTCCTCGGGCACCTTCGTGATGCGCGCCATCGCCGGTAAGCCCATCACACGGATCGTGGCCTCGGGCAGCGCGTAACAGGCGCTGGCAATCAGGCCACTGGTGATGAAACCACCGGACAGCGCCTGGTCGTACACGAGGCCGATCACCGTGTGGCCTTCGCGCCGCGCCAGGTCGACGCATTTGCCCAGATGGGCCATGTAGCTGTTGATGCCCAACATCTCGTCGCGGTGACGCAGGCGCTGGCCTTGCGTGTCGACCAGGATCAGGATCGGCCGGCCCGGATGCTCGCGCACCGTCCGCAGGATCGCCTGCGCCTGGGCCAGCGCGATCTCGATGCCGATCGGCGTGTGGTCGGTGGTGCCAATGACGGCCACCGGCTTGCCATCGACCTGCGCGCTGCCACTTAAAAAATTGTCCGCTTCGGTGATGTCGTGCCCGCCGGGGAAAAGTTGTGCTGCTACGCTCTGCCAATCCATCATCGCTCTCCCAGCGTGGGCGTGGCGCGGTGCTGCGTCGCCAGTGTCAGGAATTCATCGGGTTCCAGCATGGGCACCCGCGCCGGGTCTGGCATGCCCAGGCCCTTCCAGACGTCCATTGGTTCGGAAAGACCCTGCGTGTCTTGCAGGCGCCGTTCCAGCATCGCCTGCTCGGCCAGCAGGCCGTCGAGCGTCAACGGCGCGCCGCCTGGCGGGATATCCGCGATGGCGTCGAGCGCCGCAGCGCGCAGCGCCTCGGTATCGTCTTCCACCAGCACCTGGCAGTCGCCCAGCAGGTAGCGGTGCTTGCCGCCCGTCGTACGCCAGACCAGCGCGCGGTCGCGCGAATCGAATTCTTCGACGCCGTTGGCGGTCTCGATGACTTCGGGGCCCGACATCGCCAGGCGCCCTTCTTCGGACATGATGACCGTGTTGGCGCAGCGCGCCGCGATACCCATGCCGCCAAAGCAGCCGTTGGCGCCGCCGACCACCGCGATCACGGGGATGCCGGCCGCGCGCACGTCGAGCATCGCGCGCATGACTTCCGACACGGCGATCAGGCCCGCGTTGGCTTCATGCAGCCGCACGCCGCCCGATTCGAGCAGCAGCACGACGGCGTGCGCCCGTTCGTCGATCGCGCGCTGCAGCATGCCCACCAGCTTGGCGCCGTGGACTTCGCCCACCGCGCCGCCCATGAAGCCGCCCTCCTGCGCCGCGCCGAACACGACCCGGCCACCGAACTTGCCGCGCCCGACGACGACGCCATCGTCGAACGACACCGCCGCATCGAGCTGCGCCAGGTGTGGACTGACGATACGCATGGATGGCGGCAGGAATTCTTCGAAGCTGCCGGCATCGAACATGGCCGGAATGCGCTGGCGCGCCGTGAGTTCCTGGTAGCTGCTCATGGCGCGCCTCCTGGCAGATCGGCAATGGATTCAACCGCCTGGTCCAGGCGCAGGCTCACGACGGCCGGCGTGGCGCCCATGTCGTTGACGCTCACGCGCGCATCGGCCAGGCTCCAGCGCGCATGAAAATCGGCCATGACGGCCTGCCAGGTGGCGCCGAAACCGACAGCCGCCGTGCGCACTTCGATCTCGCACGCGCCCTTCAGGTGCGCCGGCTCGATCAGGATTTCGAGGTTGCCCGAGCCGACCACGCCCACCAGTTGCGGCATGCCGCTCAAGGCGCGCTGGCCGCCTTCGAAACGATAGTTCAGCGTTTCCATGATATGTGTTCCTTACCAGTTCCTGAAGCGCTTCGGCGGGTCGTACAGCCCGCCGGATGCACGCACCAGGCCCTTCATGTTCTTGGCGGCCAGCAGGTCGCGGGTCGCCATGCGTTTGTCGATGCCGAGATCTTCGGGCCGGCGGATGATGCCCCGGTCGCGCAGGTTCTCGACCATGCGCTTGTCGCGCGCCATGCCCACCGGCGTGTAGCCGGCCACGCCGCGGATCGCCTGTTCGCGCTCTTCGTCCGTGCGGCACAGCAGCAGGTTGGCGATGCCTTCCTCAGTCAGAATGTGGCTGACGTCGTCGCCATAGATCATCACGGGTGGAATCGCCATGCCGGCCTGCTCGGCCAGCTGCCAGGCGTCGAGTGTTTCGACGAAGGCCGGCGCCATGTGTTCGCGGAAGGTCTCGACCATCTGCACCACCAGCTTCTGCCCGCGCGGGATCACGTTGCGGCCCGCGCGCGCCTCTTCGCCGGCTTTCAGCCAGGCCTTGCTCGGATGGCGCCGGCCGCGCGCATCGGCGCCCATGTTCGGCGCGCCGCCAAACCCTGCGATCCGGCCCAGCGTGGCGGTCGACGAATTGCCCTGCAAGTCGATCTGCAGCGTCGAGCCGATGAACAGGTCGCACGCGTAGTGCCCGGCCGCCTGGCAGAAGGCGCGGTTGCTGCGCATCGAACCGTCCGGCCCCACGAAGAATACGTCGGGCCGCGCGCGGATATAGTTTTCCATCCCCAGCTCGGAACCGAACGAGTGCACCGACTCGACGAAGCCCGCTTCGATCGCCGGGATCAAGGCCGGATGCGGGTTCAGCGCCCAGTGACGGGCGATCTTGCCCTTCAGGCCCAGGCTGGCGGCGTAAGTCGGCAGCAGCAGTTCGATGGCGGCCGTGTCGAAGCCGATGCCGTGGTTCAGGCGCTCGATCTCGTACTCGGCATAGATGCCCTTGATGGCCATCATCGCCATCAACACCTGGATCTCTGAAATCAAAGCCGGATCACGCGTAAACAGTGGCTCGATGTAGTACGGCGTAGGCGACTGCACCACGTAGCCGACCCAGTCGCCGGGAATGTCGATGCGGGGCAGCTTGTCGACGATCTGGTTCACCTGCGCGATCACGATCCCGCTCTTGAACGCCGTCGCTTCGGCGATGGCCGGCGTGTCTTCGGTGTTCGGGCCGGTGTACAGATTGCCTTCGCGGTCAGCCATCTCGGCGGCCACCAGCGCCACGCGCGGCGTCAGGTCGATGAAGTAGCGCGCGAACAGCTCGAGGTAGGTGTGGATCGCGCCGATATTGAGCTTGCCCGACTGCGCCAGTTTGGCCAGGCGCCCTGCCTGCGGACCCGAGAACGAAAAGTCGAGCTTGGAGGCGATGCCCTTTTCGAACACGTCCAGATGTTCCGGCAGCGAGAGCACCGACAGCAGCATGTGCAGGTCATGCACGCGCGCCGTATCGACGCGCGTCAGGGCCTTGCCAAGAAAGTCGGCCTGCTTCTGGTTGTTGCCCTCCAAGCAGACGCGGTCGCCCGGTTCGAGCACCGCGTGCAGCAGCTCGACGATGTGCGAGGCCTGGACGACCTTGCCGTCGAGCGCCCCGCCAAGGGCGGCGTCGGCGCGGGCCAGGCGCTCGCTGCGGTTACGTTGCTGGCCGGTCCAGCGGCCTTCTGCATGATTCATGATCATTCCTAAAATTTTTGCGTGGCCTTACAACACCACGAACAGCAGCCACACGACGATCGGTGCCACCAGCGTCACGATACCGCCATAGATCATCAGCTGGCGCAGGAATACGTCACGGTCGATGCCCTGGGCACTGGCCAGCACGAGCGCGCCGTTGGTCGAGAACGGGCTGACGTCGACGATCGTCGAGGCGACCGCCATGGCAGCGATGAAGCCGATGGCGTCGACACCGGTGCCCGATGCCAGGAACGGCACGGCCAGCGGAATGAGCGAACCCAGTACGGCGGTCGACGAGGCAAAGGCCGAGACGATAGCGCCGACGAACAGCAGCAGCAAGGCCACCGTCAGCGGCGAGGTCAGGCTGGCGACGCTTTCGCCGACCCAGGTGATGGTGCCCATCTTCTGCATCACACCGACATACGTACTCACGCCGACGATCAGCATGATCTCGGGCCACGACACCTGGCCGATGGCGCGCTTTTGCACCTGCGGCGACAGGATCGAAATCAACAGGCCGATGGTCAGGGCAACGAAGCCGATATCGAGTTTGTACAGCAGCGTAAGCACGGCCAGCGCGACCAGGCCGACGACGGTGAACATCTGGTGGAAGGTCGGCCCGGCATGCAGATCGATGTCGCCGGTGCCCAGGCCTGAGCCAGGACCACCGTTGCCGACGGCGCCGACGGCGGCCGTCGAACGCTGCGCGGTCAGGCGCTCTTCGCTGCCGGTTTCATTTTCGGCATCGCCGTAGATCTGCGGGCCTTGCGCGGCGACTGCCACGGGTGGCGTGAATGGCGTCATCGGACGGATGCCGGCGCCGGCTTTCGGCATTTGCTGGCGCATCAGTTTGGCGCCGCCGAACACGAAGAACAGGATGACCGACACGGCCAGGTTCACGCCCAGGCTGGTGAAGGCGGTGGTGAGCGGCGAAATCGGCAGGCCGGCTTCCATGACGACCTTGTTGGTGATGCCGCCATAGATGCTGATCGGCGAGAAGCCACCACCCTGCGCACCGTGGATGACCAGCAGGCCCATCATCAGGGGATTGATCTTGTACTTGGCGGCAAAGCCCAGCGCGATCGGGGCGATGATTGCCACGGCGGCCGGGCTGACGGCGCCGACCGAGGTCAGGAGCGCCGTGACCGCGAACATGACCCAGGGAATGGCGGCGATGCGCCCGCCGACGGCGCGCACGGCCAGTCTGACGAGCCAGTCGATGGTGCCGTTGTTCTGGGCCTGGGCGAACAGGAAGGTGATGCCGACCAAGGTCAGGAACAGCTCGGCCGGGTAGCCGGACATGATGGCCTTGGTCTCCATGCTGAAGACAATGGTGCCGACCAGGAATGCGCCGACAAACGCGATGACGCCCATATTGATGGGCATGGCGGTGGCGACGATGAACATGAGCGCCAGAACGCAGATTGCAATGACATGAGAGGACACAGGGTGGCTCCTACGAGGTGCGGCGGCCGGTTCCACCCGGCGCGTCGCTGGTGATACGTCTCCAATGCATGGCCTGTCGCCATCGCTTCCTCGGACCGTGGTCTCGGGACACTGCGGGGCCGGCCATGCTCTTTTGTTATGCAGGTTGTGCGGCCAAGGTAAACCCGATCGCTGCCGAGATCAATTACGCTGAGTCGGTAACGTTTACTGTCAGCGGAAGTGTTACATTCCTGTCTTGGCAGAATTGAGAACACTGAACCGGAGAACAAGTTGACAACGAGTGCGACACCGACATCCAACAAGGCACCGATCGTGTTCGACAAGGTCGCCCGCTGCGTGCTGGTCACCGGCGCCACGGGCTTCGTCGGCCAGCACCTGGTACGCGCGCTGCTGCAGGACGGCCATCAGGTGATCGCGCTGACCCGCGACGTGGCGCGCGCTGCCGGGCTGCTCGGCGCGCAGGTGCGCACCATCGCCTCGATGGACGATCTGCCGCTCGACCACCAGGTCGACATCGTCATCAACCTGGCGGGCGCCCGGATCCTCGGCCAGCGCTGGACCGACGCGCGCAAGGCGACGCTGCGCCAGAGCCGCGTCGCACTGACGGAAAAAGTGGTTGACTGGATCGGCCGGGCCAGCCACAAGCCACGGCTGTTGCTGTCGGCGTCGGCGATCGGCTACTACGGCATCCAGCGCATTGGCGACGACGCCAAGCTCGACGAAGCAGCGCCGCCCCAGCCGATGTTCATGTCGGACCTGTGCCGCGAGTGGGAAGCCGCCGCGGCCAGCGCCGTGCGCCACGGCGTGCAGGTCGAGTGCATGCGCTTCGGCCTGGTGCTGGGCGAGCAAGGCGCGCTGCCGATGATGCTGCTGCCGATCCGGCTGGGCATCGGCGGCCGGCTGGGCAGCGGCCGCCAGTGGTTGTCGTGGATTCACATCGACGATCTGGTCGGGGGCATCGCCCATCGCTGGAAGCAGGCGCTCAATGATCCGTCCACCCCAGCGGTCGGGGTGACCAACTTCACCGCGCCGATCGCGGTGTCGCAACTGGAATTCAGCCAGGCGGCCGCGCGCGTCTGGAAACGGCCATGCGTGATCCCGACGCCCGGTTGGCCGATGCGGCTGGCGCTGGGCGAGCAGGCTGATTTGCTGCTCGAAGGCCAGCGGGTGGTGCCGTTGCGGTTCGCCCGCGAAGGATTCGAGTTCACCTACCCGGCGCTGGAAGCGGCGCTGCGCAGCCTGAAGTAACTGCGGCGCAATCGCTTGCGGGGTTAATGTCGACGCACGGTGGCGGTACGCTCGAGTAGCTCGCCCAGTTCCGCCAACTTGCCATCATCATTGGCCGAGGTCAAAATGCCGCCAATACGACGCAGGCGGCGCGGATCGATGAAAATTTTTCCATCCTGCTCGATTGCAGGGGACCAGGACACCTCCCCTGCCTCTTCGCTGACAACGATGCGTTTTTCATGTACTGGAAAACTCGGGCCCCATTCTCCGATGCGCGACTTGAAGCGCCGCGTCTCGCCCTTGGCGTCCCCACGGTAGACCATCTCGATCTTCACATCCATCGTTTGACACCCACCACCGTTCGAGATGCAGATCCTTTTCGATCCGTCCGGATACAGCGTGTCAGGCGGGCATGGCGGCGGGCAGTCTGCCGTGCCGGACGGCTGCAGAATGACGCGCTGCACTTCGCCGAGCAGGAGCACGTCCTGTGCTGAAACAGTTGAGATGACGCTGAACACGACAGCTGCAAGCATTGCGAAACGGATCATCTGCATTCCTTTCGGGATGGGGATAGGCATAGTTTGATTTTGACAGAAATGCATCCATTCCTTTGGTGTTTTCCCGGCAGCACCGACGCCACAACTGCGACCGGTCGCATCGCCGGTGACCTGTCGGTCCGGTCCCGAATCCGGTATCATTCGGCATGCTCAGTTTTCCTTTTCAACCGTTTATTATTGGCGTCGCGGGCGGTAGCGGCAGTGGCAAGTCCACCGTGTCCAGGCAAGTGCTGTCCACATTCGGCACCGAGATGGTCTCGGTCGTGATGCAGGACGATTATTACTGCGACCAGACGCATCTCAGTCCCGAAGTACGCACCCAGCAGAATTACGACCATCCGCAGGCGTTCGAGTGGTCGCTGCTGGTGCAGCACGTCCAGGCGCTGCGCCGGGGCGAATCGATCGACATGCCCGAGTACGACTTCACACTCCACAACCGCTCCGACCGGACCATTCGCGTCAAGCCCGCGCCGGTCATCGTCATCGAAGGCCTGTTCGCTTTGTATGACCCGGCCTTGTGCGACATGATGTCGCTGAAGATCTTTGTCGACACCGCATCCGACATCCGCTTCATCCGCCGCATGCAGCGCGATATCACGGAACGGGGCCGCTCGGTGGAAAGCGTCATCAGCCAGTACCTGGATACCGTGCGGCCGATGCACAAGCAGTTCATCGAGCCGACCAAGCGCAACGCCGATATCATCATCCCGCACGGGGCCAATGGGCCAGCAGTCGATATGATCACTACCAAGGTGGCGAGCATCATCAGTCAATTGAAGCGGCCGGGGTAATTTTCTTAAGAAATTTGATGCGCAGATAACAGGCCTAACCTCTTTACCTTTGTCGATAAGCAAGTTGATGGGGGGCGGTCAATCTATACAAGGTCTGACTCGACATCTGTCTGACGAGCAAGGCCAGCTTCAAATAAGGGCATTGACGGAATAGCCCCAGCACCAGAGATTGAAGGTCAATGAAATCGTCAGGACTCAAACGCCAGCGCTTGATACTCCGAAAATTCGGCGTCATAGCAGCGTAGCACTTCGCCCGCAAGAATTTTTCGTTAAATAGAGAAACTCGATCGGCCAGCCCCTTCTTCAAAACCAAAGACTGTTGCACCTGAAATTGATATTACACCTCGATGTCGGGGCTAGCATCACACTTTTCCAGGAACTTTCCGAAGTTAATAAAGGACGTGCTAAAAAAACAACAAGCAACAATGCCATCAGCATGTAGTGATAATTTACGTTGTTAAAGATTTTGATAATTGCTAAATTATTATTTTATATCGCGTGAGGTGAAACATGAGAACTGTGAATCTTTTGCTGGTCGCATGGTTGGCGACCGGGTGTGTGATGGTTCCAAAAACGGTTCTCCCGTCGGAAGAGGCTTCCGGATATACATATATACCTATTGATCCATTTCCTGTCACAGCGGAGCCCGGCCTCAACTGCGTGGTAGCTGCGGGAACATCGAAGCCCGATTATGCAAAGCTCCCGACAGGTCTCCCTGACAATGCAATCCGGATGCTGATCGAGGAATTCGATGGCCAAGGACACGTTACCTACGGAACCTCAAAAGCGGATGCTGAAAATAAGCAGTATCGCGTTACAACCGATTTCATATCGGCAGACACTGTAAATTTCCCTGTAGTTATAACAAAATTCTCTCGTCGGAGAAATAACGGCCAACTGGATTCAGTGCCGTTCTTTCAGATTCCCGATCCAGCAATATACCAAAACCAAACCGAGTCTTATGAGGTCCACCGGTTGAGTACGGTTCCCTCCCCCTCTAGCCAGCATAGCCAGGTTTTCAATATTCCAGTTTACGTAGGGATCGGGTTACGTGCCACTGCAGACATCATCACTCTCAATAGCGGCGCCAATGTTTCAGGGATTGGGGTTATCGGAGCAGAAGCCGAAGCGAAGAATCTGAAAGGATCATTGATCGTCCAGACCTTAGGGGTCAACGGCAAGGCTGTCACAGCGGCCCTACCGATCCAGAGCGAACTTAATCGTACTACTGCGCAAAATGCGATTGTGGCTGTAGCGTCGATTAAAACATTGTTACATGCGAACGAGACTGAAACGGCACCACGTGTGGTCGGCATGTACCTCCCGTTTCCTGCAGCAAAACCATTAGTCAATGCGATTATTTCCGAACTATCCACCACTCCTCCATCATGGAAGAGGCCTTGCAAATCCCTATGACCTGAAAAATGTTAATTCATCCACTGGCAAATTATTTTCAATGACTCAATTGATTAGAAAATTTATCAAGACAAAGCGCCACGACAGTCAAGTCGAAAATGCATTCCACTCGACAATTAGGGCGCCGTTCAATGCACGAAATCCTGCCAGCGTCAGAAAGCGCTGATCCATTCACGACGGCGAATTAAGCCATGATGAATCAGTGTTTTCCTAGGCGCCCGACGTCTCTTGATCAGCAGCATGTTTGCTTATCACGAGGAAGAAATTGAGCTGGAAATTTAGCCCGCCGGCGTGCGGTGTTTCAGCATCCGGCACACCGCCGCCAGCGCCAGCAGATTCGGATCCCGCTCGCGCACCCGCAGGAAACTCAGGCCGATCGTCTGGCGCATCAGATAATCGTTCTTCAGCGGAATCAGCTGGACCTTGTCGCCAAACGCATGGCGCACGCGGCCCGGCAGCAGCGTGTAGCCGATCCCCGCCCCCACCAGGTTCATCAGCGAAAAAATATCGCCCACGCGCGTGACGATGGTCGGTGCATACCCGGCGATGCGAAACGCTTCCTGGAACCCGTTGAAGGTCACGAAACCATCCTTCAGGCAGACGAACTTTTCGTCCGCGCAGGCGCGTAGATCGACTTCGGCCATACCCGCATACGGCGAGCCGGCCGGCGCCGCAAAGAAAATCTCGTCCTCGAACAGCGCGATCGATTCGATGTCCGGATCGGGTTCGGGCACCGCCATCAGCGCCGCATCGATTGCATTCTGCTTGAGCTTGTGCAGCAGATCCGCGTTCGAACCCAGCACCAGTTCGGTTTCCAGTTCCTGCTTGCGCAGCTTGATGCCGATGATGACATCGGGGATCGTGCCGGTCGTCAGTGAATACAGCGAGCCGATTTTCAAGTGATCGGCTGAATAACCGGCCGCCGAGCGCGTCGCCGCAATTCCGTCCGCCATCAGCCGCACGACTTCACGGCTCACATCCGCCAGCACCTGCGCCGCGTCGTTGGGAATCAGGTTGCGCCCTTGCAGACTGAACAGCTGACAGCTCATCCCATCTTCCAGCGAATGCAGCGCGCGGTGCACGCTCACGGCGCTGATATCGAGCATGCGGGCGGCGGCATTCAGATTACCGCCTTCCATGTACGCCAGCAGGATCTCGAGCTTGCGGAAAGTGATGTCGTCGCTGATCTGGCTGCGCATGGGGGCCCTCGTGAAATGGATACTTCACGAGGATACCTCAACCACCCACACGGGTCTCAATTGCCAAGCACCGGCACAGCTTGGTGATGCAACACGCATGGGTTCGACCATCTGTTGCAACGCCGCCATTCGAGCTGCGTATTCATGGGAGCGCTTGTTGATACGCAAGGCGATGCAAGGTGCGCTCGGGCACATTCCCCCTTTGAGCGACACATCCACCGTGGTGACGAACAACAAGGAGACATCATGCGTCCGATCAGAAAGATGAAGCTGCTGCATCCGTCCACGTGCATCCTGCTGGCCGCGTGCAGCGGCGCCATCGGCGCCGTCCATGCCCAGGAAGCGACGGACGCTCCGGCAGCGGCGAACACCGAAGACAACATATCCCGAGTGGTCGTCACCGCGCGCCGGCGCGAAGAATCGCTGCAGGACGTGCCGGTGTCGGTCACCGCGTTCTCGGCGGACCAGCTCTCGAAGCAGGCGCTGCCCGACGTGACTGCCCTTGCGCTGTCGCTGCCCAACACGACACTCAAGGCGTCGCGCGCCACCAACAGCACGCTCACGGCGTTCATCCGCGGCGTCGGTCAGGCCGACCCGCTGGCCGGGTTCGAGTCGGGCGTGGGCATCTATGTCGACGACATCTATCTGGCCCGGCCGCAGGCCGCCGTGGCCGATATCTATGACGTCGAGCGCATCGAGGTGCTGCGCGGCCCGCAGGGCACGCTGTACGGCCGCAACACGATTGGCGGCGCGCTCAAGTATGTCACCCGCAAGCTTGGCCCCCAGCGCGACGTGCGCGTGCGCGCCACGCTCGGCGACTACGGCCAGCGAGACGGCGTGCTCACGGCCAGCACGCCGCTGACCGACACCGCGCGCATTGGCGGCACATTCGCGCGCTTCACGCGCGACGGCTTTGGCGACAACCTGACCACCGGCAAGGGCAACTACGACAAGGACGTCACCGCCGGCAGGGTCTCAATTGAACTCGTGCCGAACCAGGACCTGTTTGTCCGCCTTGCCGGCGACTTCACGCAAGACGATTCCAATCCCAAGAATGGCCATCGTCTGATCATCGGGCGCACCAGCCGCGCGCCCATCCTGGACGACGTGTTCGACACGCGCGGCAACCTCACCAAAGTGCTGGGCCGTGACCAGGAAGTGCGCTCGTATGGCGGCTCGGTCACGGTCGAGTACACCGTCGACAGCGCGTGGCGCGTGAAATCGATCACGGCTGCGCGGCGCGACAAGTCGTGGGCGCCGATCGACTTCGACGCCCTGCCCGTCGTCGACATGGAAGTGCCGGCGCTGTACACCAACCGCCAGTTCAGCCAGGAGCTGCAAGCGACCTACAGCGGCGCGCGCCTGCAGGGCGTGGCCGGCGTGTACTACATGGACGCCAACGCCTTCAACCAGTTCGACACCATCCTGGCCGGCGCGGTGCCCACGTCGACCTTCACGCTGGGCGACATCGATACGAAGGCCTGGGCCGCTTACTTTGACGGCAGCTACACGCTCGCCGAGGGCCTGAGCCTGTCGCTGGGCGGACGCTACACGGTCGACCAGCGCGAAGCCGACGTGCTGCGCCAGATTTATTTCGGCCTGGCCGGCTCGCCCCGGATGGGCAATCCGAACGCGATCCTGTTTCGCACCGACACCGATCTGCGCGGCGGCCTGCTCGAGCGCAAGGACAAGAAATTCACGCCGCGCGTGGCACTGAGCTGGAAGATGAACGACGCCCACAACCTGTACGCGTCGTACTCCGAAGGCTTCAAGGGTGGCGGGTTCGATCCGCGCCTGAACGTGGTCGGCACGCGGCTCCCGATCGCCACCGCGCGCGCCGGCTATGCGCCGGAAACGATCGAGACGACCGAACTGGGTCTCAAGTCGGCCTTCCATGGCGGGCGCATCACCACCAACCTTGCCGTGTTCCACAGCGATTACCAGGACGTGCAGATCCCGGGCTCGATCGCCATCGACACCAACGGCGACGGGCGCGACGACAGCTTCGCCGGCGTGACGACTAACGCCGGCAAGGCACGGATCAAGGGCGTCGAACTCGAGGCGGTCGCCAATATCACACCCAGCTTCATGGTCGCCGGGATGTACAGCTACATCGACGCCAGCTACCGGGAATACATCGTAACCAATGTCAATGTGGCCGGCCAGCGCACGTTCCAGAACACGCCGAAGAATTCGGCCAACCTGCGCGCCAATTACGACATCCCGCTGCCAGTCATGGGACACAACGGGCGTGTCTCGCTGATCGGCAGCTACGCATACAAGGGCGCCACCAGCCAGTTCGAAACCCCATCGATCCTCGACCAGGACTCGTACAGGATCTGGGACGCGAGCATCGTCTGGACCCGCGCGGATGGCAAGGTGCGCGCCGGCCTGCACGGCAAGAACCTGGGCGACGAACACTATAAAACGGCCGGCTACCTGTTCCCGACGCTGGGCAACGAAGGCACGCTGACGGCCTTCTACGGCAACCCGCGCACGGTATCGGCGACGTTCGAGCTGCGCTTCTGAACCGCGGCCACGCCTGACCAAAAAAATCACGAGGAGACCGCATGCGCCATTCGATCAGATCATTCGCCCTGCTGCTACTGGCTGCATTGGCCGCATGTGCACTGGGTGCCGCGCCCCACGCAGGTGCACAGGGCAAGGACTTTAAAGTTGCCCTTATCGCTGGCAAGACGGGCGCACTGGAAACCTACGCGCGCGAGACCGAGACCGGCTTCATGCTGGGCCTCGAGTACCTGACCAGGGGCAGGATGACCATCAATGGCCGCGCCATCAAGGTCATCGTCAAGGACGACCAGAGCAAACCCGATCTGGGCCGTACGCTGCTGGCCGAAGCGTACGGCGACGACCGCGTCGACATTGCGGTCGGCACCACCTCGTCCGCCTCGGCGCTGGCCATGCTGCCGGTGGCGAAGGAATACAAAAAAGTGCTCATCATCGAGCCGGCCGTGGCCGATGCGATCACGGGCGACAAGTGGAACAAGTACATCTTTCGCACGGCGCGCAGTTCGATGCAGGATGCGCTGGCCGCCGCCAGCACCCTGAAAAGCGGCAGCGTGGGCTTCCTGACCCAGGATTATGCGTTCGGGCGCGATGCGATCAAGGCCGGCAAGGAAGCCTTGATCGCCACCGGCAGCAAGGCCAGCGTCGTCCACGAAGAATACGCGCCGCTCGCAACGACCGACTTCACCGCATCGGCGCAGCGCCTGTTCGATGCCCTGAAAGACAAGCCGCAGCCGCGCGTGCTGGCCATCGTCTGGGCCGGCCCGAGTCCGATGAACAAGATCGCCGCCATGAAGCCTGAACGCTACGGCATCGCACTGGCCCCGGGCGGCAATATCCTGCCCGTGATGCAGACCTGGAAGGCCCATGCCGGCACCGAGGGCACAATCTATTACTACTACGGTTTTCCGAGAAATCCGATGAACGACTGGCTGGTGGCAGAGCACACGAAGCGCTACAAGACCCCGCCCGACATGTTCACGGCCGGTGGCATGGCTGCCGCCAGCGCAGTCGTGACGGCGCTGAGCAAGGTACCGGACGGTGATGGCGACAAGATGGCCGCCGCGATGGAAGGCATGCACTTCGGGACGCCAAAAGGCGCCATGGTCTTTCGCAAGAACGATCACCAGGCGATCCAGCCGATGTACCACTTCCGCATCAAGAAGGACCAGAAGAACGACTGGGATCTGCTCGAACTGGTACGCGACATCCCGGCCGACGAGATGCCGCTGCCGGTGCGAAACAGGCGCTGACATGGCTGCCGCCAGCGAACGCATTGCGCCGTCCCTGTCCACGCGCGGCCTGACGATCCGCTTCGGCGGCCACGTTGCCGTCAACGCGGTCACGGCCGATTTTTATCCCGGCACGCTGACCGTCATCGTCGGGCCCAATGGTGCGGGCAAGACCACATGGTTCAACCTGATCTCGGGCCAGTTGCGCGCCAGCACCGGCAGCGTGCACCTGCATGGCCGCGACATCACGCGCCTGGGCGCCGCGCGCCGCACGCGCCTTGGCATCGGCCGCGCCTTCCAGCTCACCAGCCTGTTCCCGCTGCTCTCAGTGATCGAGAACGTGCGCCTGGCAGTGCAGAGCCGCGCCGGCATCGGGCTGGACTTCCTGTCGGTCTGGTCAAGCCACCGGGACCTTGTCGAACGCGCCGACTATTACCTCGAGCGCGTGGCGCTGGCGGCACGGCGCGACATGCTGGTGGGCGCGCTGTCGCACGGCGACCAGCGCAAGCTCGAAGTCGCGATCCTGCTGGCGCTGCAGCCGTCCGTGATGATGTTCGACGAACCCACCGCCGGCATGAGTGCCGACGATGTGCCGGTCGTGCTCGACCTGATTCGCGAGGTGAAAGGCGACGCCGCCCGCACCGTGCTGCTGGTCGAGCACAAGATGGACGTCGTGAGCCAGCTGGCCGACCGCATCGTCGTGCTGCACAACGGCGCGCTGGTGGCCGATGGCGAACCGCGCGAGGTCATGGCATCCGCCATCGTTCAGGAGGCCTATCTTGGAACGTCCGACACCGAACATGCTCGCGCCTGATCCGGCGGCGCGCCAGCCGCTGCTGCGCCTGACCGGCGTGCACACGCACATCGGCCAGTACCACATCCTGCACGGCGTCGACCTGCAGGTGGCGCGCGGCGAGCTGGCCGTTTTGCTGGGGCGCAACGGCGCCGGCAAGACGACGACACTGCGCACGATCATGGGCCTGTGGCGCGCCAGCAGTGGCAGCATCCAGTTCGATGGCCGCGACATCACCAACTTGGCCACATCGGACATCGCGCGCGCCGGCATTGCGTATGTGCCCGAGAACATGGCCGTGTTTTCCGACCTGACGGTGCGCGAGAACCTGGTGCTGGCCGCGCGCGACCGCCCGCTCGACACCGCGCGCGTCGACTGGATCTGCGGCTTCTTCCCGGCGCTGCGCATGTTCTGGCACCGCCCGGCCGGGAACCTGTCCGGTGGCCAGAAGCAGATGGTGGCCATTGCGCGCGCCATCGTCGAACCGCGCAAGCTGCTGCTGGTCGACGAGCCAACCAAGGGCCTGGCGCCCGCCATCGTGCACAGCCTGATGGCGGCGTTTCGCGAACTGAAGGCGCAAGGCGCGACGATCCTGCTGGTCGAACAGAACGTGCACGTCGTGCGCGCGCTGGGCGACTCGGCCAGCGTGATGGACGGCGGCCGCGTGGTCCATGCCGGCCCGATGGCCGTGCTGGCGGGCGACGCCGCGCTGCAACAGCGCCTGCTCGGCCTGTCCCTCGACACCCAACCCTAGGAACGCCCATGCCCATCGCCCCCGCCATCCCGTCGGCCGACGCCCAGCTGCCGGCCACCCGCCGCGACATTGCGCCACTGCTACTGGTGCCGGCGCTGATGCTGGCCATGCTGCCGCTGGTGGGCAGCTGGTCGACCTGGGTCACCCTCACCGTCGCGGGCCTCGCGATGGGCATGATGATCTTCATCATGGCCAGCGGGCTGACCCTCGTATTCGGGCTGATGAACGTGATCAATTTCGGCCATGGCGCGTTCATCGCGATCGGCGCGTTTTCCGCCACGCTCGTGCTGCTGCCGCTGCGCCGCTGGCTCGAGATGGATTCCCTGCCCGCCAACCTGGCTGTGCTGGCGCTGGCGATCGTGGTGGCGATGCTTGTTACGGCGCTGCTCGGCTGGGCCTTCGAGCGGCTGCTCATCCAGCCCGTCTACGGCCAGCACCTCAAGCAGATCCTGGTCACGATGGGCGGCATGATCGTGGCCGAACAGCTGATCCACGTTGCCTGGGGCGCCGGGACGATCGCCGTGCCGCTGCCCACGGCCCTGCGCGGTGCATTCCTGCTGGGCGACGCGGCCATCGACAAGTACCGCCTGGTGGCGGTGGCAGTGGGACTGGTGGTGTTCGTCGCGATGTACCTGATCCTGAACCGCACGAAGATCGGCCTGCTGGTACGCGCCGGTGTCGAACATGGCGAGATGGTCGAAGCGCTCGGCTACCGCATCCGGCGCCTGTTCGTGCTGGTGTTCGCGGCCGGCGCGGGCCTGGCCGGTCTGGGCGGCGTGATGTGGGGTCTGTACAAGGAAACGCTGACGGCGGCGATGGGCGGCGAGATCATGGTGATGCTTTTTATCGTCATCATCATCGGCGGCCTGGGATCGGTCGGCGGCTGCTTCATCGGCGCGCTGCTCATCGCCCTGGTGGCCAACTACACGAGCTTTCTGGCGCCCGGGATCGCGCTGGTGTCGGGCATCGTCCTGATGATCTCGGTCCTGCTGTGGCGGCCCGCCGGGCTGTATGCGACGGGACGGGGCTGACCATGCTGCAGCAACTGTTATCGGGCGACCTGCCGCGCAGCCGTAGCCTGACGGCGCTGCTGGTCGTGATCGTGCTCGGGCTCGCGCTGGCGCCGTTCCTGACCTCGGGTGCGCGGCCGCTCAACACGGCGGCCACGATCTGCGTCTACATCGTGCTGGTGGCGTCCTACGACCTGCTGCTGGGGTATACGGGCATCGTCTCGTTTGCCCACACGATGTTTTATGGAATCGGCGCGTATGGCATCGGGCTGGCGCTGGCGCGCGTCGACGAGCCTACCTGGGGCGTCGCCATGACGGGCCTTGGCCTGGCGCTGCTGCTTGCGCTCGCCCTGGCGCTGGTGGTCGGCCTGTTCGCGCTCCGCGTGCAAGCCATCTTCTACGCGATGATCACGCTGGCCGTGGCCTCGTCGTTTGCGGTGCTGGCCTCGCAACTGTCCGATTTCACCGGTGGCGAGGATGGCGTCACCTTCAGCGTGCCGCACGTGCTTTCTCCTGCCTATCGGCTGGTCGAGGACGAGGTATTCGGCCGTCATCTCGATGGCCGGCTGCTGACCTATTACGTCGTGTTCTGCGGCTGCCTGCTGCTGTTCCTGTTTCTGCTGCGGCTGGTCAATTCGCCGTTCGGGCGGGTACTGCAGGCGATCCGCGAAAACGCGTTTCGCGCCGAAGCCCTTGGCTACCGCACGATGGTGTACCGGATCTGGGCCAATATCCTGGCGGCGCTGACGGCAAGCCTGGCCGGCGCGCTGATGGCGCTGTGGCTGCGCTACGTCGGCCCGAAGACGTCGCTCGGCTTCGAGGTCATGACCGACATCCTGCTGATCGTCGTGATCGGCGGCATGGGCACGATGTATGGTGCGGTCGTAGGCGCGACGCTGTTCATCCTGGCCCAGAACTATCTGAAAGACTGGATGGCGCACGGCAGCGCCGCGCTGGACGGCGTGCCGGTGCTGGCCGCCGCCCTGCACCCGGATCGCTGGATGCTGTGGCTGGGGCTGCTGTTCATCCTGTCCATTTACTGGTTCCCGGTCGGGATTGTCGGCAAGTTGCGGCTGCGGGCGTGGCTGGCGGCGCGCTCCTGACCCTACGCACCTTGCGACATCGGCGACGTTTTTTGGTTCCCCCTCCTCCTTTGCGTCGCGCCGGGCACGTGAATCCACTTCGCCAACGCACCGCAATGTCGCAGCGTGGATCGTTTTTATGATGATGCCTCGATCCACGACCCGACGGCTCATCATGCAACGACTCAACTACATGCTCGCCACCACAGCGGTCCCGGACGCCTGCGCCCCTCGCACCACCCAGGCAGCCGGAACCGAGGTACTCAGCGAAGATTTCGGCTGCCTGGCCGACGCCTCCGGCTGGGCCCGCATCAACCGCAGCATCCCGCCCGGCGCGCCGTGGTGCCAGGGCGATCCCGACGTCTTCCCGGCCCACGCCGGCGTGCCGGACGCATACGCCGCCGCAAGCTGCCTCAGCGCCGCCCACGGCACCGGCCGCGTCGACAACTGGCTGATCACGCCGACATTGACACTCAGCGGCCCCACCACGCTGTCGTTCTTCACCAGCCGCGAACGCGTCGATGGCTTCGACGATCTGCTGGAAGTGCGCTATGGCCACGGCAGCGGGACCGCCGCAGCGTCGTTCGACACGCTGCTGGCCAGCATCGGCGGCGCCGCCGACTTCCCCGCCGAATGGCAGCCATGGCACCTCGACCTGACAGTGGATGGCACAGGCCGCTTCGCGTTCCGGTATCTCGGCGACGCGGCCAGGCTGAGCCATGTCGGACTCGACACGGTGCGCGTGGTCACGCGCCTTCCAGAGCCGACCAGCCGGCTCCTGTTAGCCAATGGCCTGGGCGTGCTCGGCCTGCTGCGCCGCCACGAGCGCCATTGACGTAAAAAAACCGGCACCCCTCACGAGATGCCGGTTTTCGAAGACTACCTGCGCGCTGGCTTATGCCTGGGCGCCTTTGTTGAACGCTGCCACGCCGGCAACGATCTCGGCCTTGGCTTCATCGATACCAGCCCAACCTTCGATCTTGACCCATTTGCCCGCTTCCAGGTCCTTGTAGTGCTCGAAGAAGTGCTGGATCTGCTTCAGGCGCAGCTCTTCCACGTCGTCCAGCGACTGGATTTTCTTGTACATCGGCAGCACTTTTTCGATCGGCACTGCGATGACCTTGGCATCGCCGCCGCCGTCATCGGTCATCT
>Ga0308163_10002074_pt1 | contig 19338 bp, 21 predicted proteins | sample PhyTR1_FD_201037 | JGI IMG/M metagenome (GOLD analysis project Ga0308163, IMG submission 201037) | Phyllosphere microbial communities from UC Gill Tract Community Farm, Albany, California, United States - DLSLT.R1 | ecosystem: Host-associated > Plants > Phyllosphere > Unclassified | place: USA...
GTCATGGATTTCTGGTACAAGAACAACATGCGCGTGTCGACCGTCGCCGGGCCCAGTGTGACCGCCTGCTCGGCCAACGTCGTCAGCCCCACCAGCGCCACCATCGCCGGCGCCGCCACCACCCCGGGCAGCGTGACGAACTACACGGTGGCATTGAACGGGCCAACTCCGGTCAATGACGCGGCCGCTGGCAGCGGCCCCGACTTTAGCAAGACGTACAACCTGAGCAATGGCTACTACAGCGGCACCGTCACCGCCACCGACAACCTCGGCCAGACCTCGGCCGCCTGCGCGGTGCCGCAGTTCCTGGTTGGTAGCGCCCCTAGCCTGCCGGCGCCGGCCGGCCTGAGCGTCGGCAGCGCCAGCGCCACCGCAGTACCGCTGAGCTGGAACGCCGTCAGCGGCGCCACCGGCTACAACGTCTACCGCAACGGCACCAAGGTCACAGCCACCCCGGCGACCACGCCAACCTATAACGCGACCGGCCTCACCGCCGGCACCACGTACAGCTTTGCCGTATCGGCTGTCGGTCCCGATGGCGAGAGCGCGATCTCGGCGCCGGTCAGCGCCACGACCACCTCCGGCTTCGCCTGCACGACGGTCACCGCCAACAACTATGCGCATGTCCAAACCGGCCGCGCCCACCATGTTGCTGGGTACGCGCTGGCGAACGGCTCCGACCAGGTGCTGGGCCTGTACAGCCTCTTCTTTACGCGGACCTTGGCACAGACGGCAGCCGGCTACTACATCGTTGGTAGCTGCCCGTAATCCATCCATAAGGAGTCGTTGCCGTTCCGCAGCAGCATGCGGGACGGCATTTTTAACTCGTCGATTCCGACCGTGACGCGGGAAATCGTCCTACGCACGAGCTCATCATGTCGTGAAAAAATGGGTCTCCATTCATCGAATAACGAGGAGTCACCCATGAACACCAAATTGACCGCAATGATCGCCGCAATGTGCATGAGCGCAAGTGTGTTCGCACAGACCCAACCAACCGGCCAATCGAACACGGCAGCGGGCACCAGCAATACCGGCACGCCAACCACCGGCCAAAGCACCAGCAACAGCGGCGAGCAAAATGCCACCACCATGCAAAACAACAGCAACACCCAAAACACGGCAACGCCACGCAATGCCCAGCGCAAGACCGACAAGTCGATGCAGCAGTCGAAGGTGAACGCGGACTGCGCACAGGGTCATACCGACGGCCACGCGACCGCGCCGACCCATAGCGGCACCTCCACCGCCGAAGGCTGCGATAACAAAAACATGAAGCGCTAAGCTTGACAGCAATGCTTGGGAATACGCGGCGTTAGTCTGGCCTGCCCGACTGAATCCTTTCTGAACCCGTAGGGCGGATTAGGCGGAACGCCGTAATCCGCCATTGCATGCGTCGCGGAGATGCAGGCATTGGCGGATTACGCTGCGCTAATCCGCCCTACGTGCCTCCCGGGTATGTTCCGGTCCCGAGCCGATGTCTAGCCCTTGCGCGCCGACACCACGATACCGCCGACGATCAGCCCAAACGCCAGCGCGTGGTAGACATGCGGCGCCTCGCCCAGAAAGGCCGACGACAGCAGCGCGGTAAACAGCGGCGTGAGATTGACGAAGAAGGCGCCGATGGCCGGACCTGCGCGCTGCACGCCTTCGCCCCAGCTGCGGAAGGCGATCACCGCCGGGAACACGGCGACATACACCAGCGCGGCCGCCAACCACCAGCTCCATTGCACCGGAATCGCCCCCAGCCATTGCTCGCCCAGCGCGAACCCACCCGACCACAGCGCGCCGAAGGCTACCTGCGCCGCCAGGAAACTGGCCCAGTTGGCACGGATCGCGGCCGGCTCCCTGGTGCGCATCAGCAGCCAACTGTAGAACGACCAGGCGATCGTGGCCAGTATCATGAACAGATCGCCCGCGACCAGCCGCAGCTCCAGCACGTGCCGCCATTCGCCGCGCGCGAGCACCACCAGCACGCCGGCGATCGACAGCGCCGCGCCGGCCATCTGGCGCCCGGTGACGGGCACGCCGAAGAACAGACGTCCCGTCAACATCATCCACACCGGCAGCCCCGAAGCGACCAGCGTAACGTTGATCGGCGTCGAGCTTTGCAGGGCCATGTACTGAAACGTGTTGTACAGGCCGATGCCCGTCAGTCCCAGCAGCGCATATTGCTTCCAATGCCCCCACAGTGCGCTGTCACGGCGCAACACCGGGCCCGCCAACGGCAGCAGGATCAATAATGCGATCACCCAGCGCAGGAAATTGAGCAGCACCGGCGGTAACATGTCGTGCACCAGGCGGCCGACAATGGCGTTGCCGGCCCACAGCAGCGGCGGAAGGGTCAGGAGAAAGATGGTTTTCGGGGTCAGGCGTGCGTTCATTATTGTATATATTGGCAACTTTAGCCCTCGGAGCTTAACCGATTCCGCCACTTTGCGCGGCCCGGCGGCGATAGAATTAGCGCGTCAACGCTGCGGCGCGGTAAAATACCCATTGCTGAGCCACTCACTTGGACTATATGAAACTCTCTAAACAACATTCGATGTACGAATCCGACCACACCTTGTTCATCAAGTCGCTCAAGGAGAAAAATCCGGCGATCGAAGAAGGTCAACGCCTGGGACGCGCGCTGCTGTGGGACAAGGCGCCGTTGTCGCTCGACGAGCAGGACCGCCAGCTGGAGTCGGCCGTCAAGCAACAAGCTTACGTCTACCAGAACAAAGTCTAAGGACTTGGGGCGGCAAGCATGTTGCCAGACGATACGGCTGAACAGCCGGCCGGCGAGGTTCCCGACCCGCAGCCGGCGGTAACCGTCGACGGCAACGCCGCTGCGGAAGCGCCCGTGTCGCCGGAGGTCGCCGACGCGGCCGCCGCCGTGACGTCGGAAGTGGCCGCCCTCGCCCGCCTGTACGGCGAGCCGCTGCTTAAGCTGCCCAACGATCTGTACATTCCGCCGGACGCGCTGGAAATCTTCCTCGACGCCTTCGAAGGGCCGCTCGACCTGCTGCTCTACCTGATCCGCAAGCAAAACTTCAACATCCTCGACATTCCGATGGCGCAGCTGACGCTGCAATACCTGAAGTATGTCGACCAGATCCGGCTATCGAACCTGGAGCTGGCCGCCGAATACCTGCTGATGGCGGCAATGCTGATCGAGATCAAGTCGCGCATGTTGTTGCCGCAGCGGCAGTCGGACCTGGAGATCGAGCACGACGATCCGCGCGCCGAGCTGGTGCGCCGTCTGCTGGAGTACGAGCAGATCAAGCTGGCCGCCTATGACCTGAACACGATTCCGCAGGTGGACCGCGATTTCGTGCGCACCCAGATCTTCATCGAGCAAAGCCTAGTGCCGACCTGGCCGGAAGTGGCGCCGATCGACCTGCAGCAGGCCTGGCTGGACGTGATCAAGCGCGCCAAGCTGACCCAGCACCACAAGATCAGCCGCGAGGAGCTGTCCGTGCGCGAGCACATGACCGGCATCCTGCGGCGTCTGCAATCGAGCCGCTTCGTCGAATTCGCCGATCTGTTCGACATCGCCGGCGGTGTGCCGGTGGTGGTGGTCAATTTTGTCGCGCTGCTCGAGCTGGCCAAGGAAACGCTGATCGAAATCACCCAGGCCGAGCCGTTCGCCCCCATCTACGTGCGCCTGGCCTACTCGCCGGCCTGAGCGGCGTCGCCGCGCACACCATCGAATTCCTTTTTACGCAGATAGCGAATATGTCATGAAAATCATCACCACCATTGAAGAACTGCGCGACCAACTGAGCGGGCAACTGCGCACCGCCTTCGTCCCGACCATGGGCAATCTGCACGAAGGCCACCTGTCGCTGATGCGCCTGGCGCGCAAGCATGGCGATCCGGTGGTCGCGTCGATCTTCGTCAACCGCCTGCAGTTCGGCCCCAACGAGGACTTCGACAAGTATCCCCGCACCTTCCAGGCCGACGTCGAAAAGCTGGAGAAGGAAGGCGTCTACGTGTTGTTCGCGCCGACCGAGAAGGACCTGTATCCGGAGCCGCAGGAATTCCGCGTCAATCCGCCGGCCGACCTGGGCAACACGCTGGAAGGCGAGTTCCGTCCCGGCTTCTTCACCGGCGTGACCACCATCGTGCTCAAGCTGTTCTCGTGCGTGCAGCCCAAGGTGGCCGTGTTCGGCAAGAAGGATTATCAGCAGCTGATGATGGTGCGTAACATGGCGCGCCAGTTCGCGCTGCCGACCGAAATCATCGGCGCCGAAACCTACCGCGCCGACGATGGCCTGGCGCTGTCGTCGCGCAATATGTATTTGTCGGAAGCGGAGCGCGCCGAGGCGCCGGCGCTGTTCCAGAGCCTGAACTACGTGGCCAACGAAATGCGCGCCGGCCATCTGGACATCTTCAAGGTCGAGCACGCGGCGATGGAAGACCTCGCCAAGCGCGGCTGGAAACCGGATTACGTGTCGATCCGCAAGCGCAGCGATTTGCAGCCGCCGAGCGCGGGCGACCTGGCGCAGGGCGCGCCGCTGGTGGTGCTGGCCGCCGCCAAGCTGGGCTCGACCCGCCTGATCGACAACCTGGAAATTTAAGGCTGCGGGCGCGCCACCGGATCGGGAGCCGTGATGGTCACGCCCTGCGGTGAGAGCTGGATGATCACCGGCGCCATCGGCTGAAGCGGCGGCACGGTTGGCGCGGCTTTGGGTACGGCGTTGTTCAGCACGAAGGTCATCACCGTGATGAAGATCGTCATGGACGCAAGGAAGATACCGACCATCCACTGCACCATGCGCGCACCGGATTCGGCAATTTCTTTGCGCAGATCGGCGCCCAGTCGGTCGATCTTAGCGTTAAGCTCGGCGAATCGACCATTCACATTCGCCTCGAATGAGTCGAGCCTGCCATCCATGCCAGCCTGGACCGACTCGGTCTTGGCGTCGATATAATCCTTGTCGGAGTTCGCGTTCATCCATTTATCTTCCACCTGCGGCGAGGACATGTCAACGCACGCACCGGAGATAGCATGGCGACGTTTGCGCCACCTTAAGAAGCGCTACGCGGCCACGCTTTGCGCCCAGGCCAGCGCCGACAGGTGCGCCGTGTTGACGTCCTCCGGGCTCAGCTTGAGCGTCGCCGCCAGCGAGGCGACCAGGTCGGAATTGAGCTCGCAGGCCTCGGCCAGCGCCAGGTACGGCCCGTACTTGCCGCCACGTGTCAGCAACGCCGTCACCACGTCGTCCGACAACTGGATGTTGGCCAGCACCTCTTTCATGCTGATGCCCAGCAGCCGGTCCAGTAGCGAGAACATGCCGGCGACAAAGACATTCTCGGCCTCGCTCTTGCCCAGCGCGGCCTGCCCCAGCAGCTCGGCCAGGCGCCCGCGCACCACCGCCGTCTCCAGCAGCACCGGCGAATAACCGGACGTGCTGGCGGTCGCCAACAGCAAGGTCAGCCAGCGGTACAGCGGCGTGTAGCCAAGCAAGGCCAGGGCCTGCCGGATCGACTGCACTTCGCGCCCGGCGCCGAAGCCGGCCGAGTTGATAAAGCGCAGCAGCTTGTACGACAGGGTGGCGTCATGCTTGAGCACGGCTTCGATCTGGCTGACATCGGCGTTTTGCCGCACCAGTTGCATCAGCTGCATGATGACGGTCTGCGCCGGATTCATACCACCTGAAAGCACGCTGGTGCGTGGCGTCAGGTGCAGCTTGCCGACGAAGGCGTTCAGCCCCAGCGCCGCGCAGGCGTCGAAGTCGGCCCAGTTGCTGACCGGACGGGCGATCATGCCCACCGTCGATTGCTTGAAGGCGGCGTAGGTGCGCGCCTGCGTGGCGACATCGGCGCCGGAAAAGCGCACCTCCACGTACGAGGCCAGGGTTGGCAGGCGGGCGCCGCTGCGGGCCAGGTCGGCCTCGCGCAGCAGGATGCCGACGCCACCGGCGCGCAGCGCCTGCACCGCCGCCAGCGTGTCGGGATTGGCCAGCGCGGCGGCCTTGAGCGACAGCACCGTGCGCTCCGGCGGCAGACGATGCAATGCGTCGGTCGACAGCATCGCCGGCACGGCTTCTAAAAAGAGGATTTTGTCGCGCAGCAGCCAGTTGCCGCCGTCGTCGTCGTCGACCATCTGCTCGGCGACGAAGTCCACCAGCAACTCCAGATCGGCCGGCGTCGAAGCCGGCGTGGCGCGCTGCTGCTGCCAGGACAGTTCATAGCCCACCACCCGCTGCTTGGCATCCAACAACGGCTCACGAACGAGGAAATTGGTCTGGTGCATGGCTATGAGGGGGAAAGCCCATGACCCGGGCGCAGGCGCGGGCGACGGGCGGCACGGCGCCACGACGGCGCCGCATTGTTACTCAAACCATCATCAAGCGCCGAGTTTTTCGAAGATCTTGTTCAGCTTTTCGTCCAGCGTCGCGGCGGTGAATGGTTTGACCACGTAGCCGTTGGCGCCGGCCTGGGCCGCGGCAATGATGTTTTCCTTCTTCGCTTCGGCCGTCACCATCAGCACCGGCAACTTGGCCAGCGCCGGGTCGGCACGAATGTTTTGCAACATGGTCAGACCGTCCATGTTCGGCATGTTCCAGTCGGACACGACGAAGTCGAACGATTCGGCGCGCAGCTTCGCCAGCGCCATCACGCCGTCTTCCGCCTCGTCGACATTGGCATAACCCAATTCTTTCAACAGATTCCGGACGATGCGGCGCATCGTCGAAAAATCGTCAACAACTAAAAATTTCATCTTTGGATCAGCCATGAATTACTCCGTTGATTCTCTACGCGGTTGTGAATAATGCCTACAATTTCCATCAAGTTGTAGGATAGCATTTTCGTTGCTCTAAGGCGAACAAAGTAGCAGTAATACGTCACCCGGGACACATTTAGCCCGGGTTCTTTGGAAAATAAATGCAATAGAAATACGTAATCGCACAGCCTACACCCGCAACGCGCGCGAACCGTGCGCGGCCAGGTGGCCCAACACCATGCCCGGCAGCGCCTGCAGCGCGCCGACCTCGTGGGCGGCGCCCACCGCGATCGCTTCGCGCGGCATGCCGAACACCACGCAACTGGCTTCGTCCTGTGCGAAATTATACGCCCCGGCGGTGCGCATCTCCAGCATGCCAACCGCGCCGTCCTTGCCCATGCCGGTCAGGATCACGCCGACCGCGTTCTTGCCGGCCGCCTGCGCCGCCGAACGGAACAGCACGTCGACCGACGGCCGGTGGCGGTTGACCGGATCGGCCTGGTCGATGCGGGTCATGTAGTTGGCGCCGCTGCGCGTCAGGTACAGGTGCGAGTGGCCCGGCGCGATGTAGGCGTGGCCCGGCAGCACCCGCTCGTTGCCGGCGGCTTCCTGCACCGAGATCTTGCACAGGCTGTCGAGCCGCTTGGCGAACGAGCGGGTGAAGCCTTCGGGCATGTGTTGGGCGATCAGGATGCCGGGACAGTCGGAAGGCATCTGCATCAGGAATTCGCGGATCGCCTCGGTGCCGCCGGTGGAGGCGCCGATGATGATCAATTTTTCCGACGACGTCAGCGGATTGCGCAACTGCGGCAGCGGCACCTGTCCTTCGGCGCCGGGCTGGGGCAGCACGCGCGCGCGCACCCGGGCCTTGGCGGCGGCGCGGATCTTGTCGGTGATGAGGTCGGTGTACTCGCGCATGCCCGCCTGGATCGAGATTTTCGGTTTGGTGACGAAATCGACGGCGCCCAGTTCCAGCGCGCGCATCGTGATTTCCGAGCCCCGCTCGGTCAGCGAGGATACCATCACCACCGGCATCGGGCGCAAACGCATCAATTTCTCCAGGAAATCGAGGCCGTCCATCTTGGGCATCTCGACGTCCAGGGTCAGCACGTCGGGATTGGTCTGCTTGATCAATTCGCGCGCCACCAGCGGATCGGGCGCGACACCGACCACTTCCATATCGGTCTGGCTGTTGATGATCTCGCTCATGACGCTGCGTATCAGCGCGGAGTCATCGACGATGAGGACTTTGATCTTCATAAAACACTACTTTCCGGGCCTGGCCCTGTATCTACTCTGGCTACGCAATTTACCTGTTGACGCTGTCTGTTCTTGTCGGCGAGCGGTCAGAACAGATCGATCTCGCCGCCGACCGGCGCCTTCTTGAGGCGGCTGGCGTATTCGATCTCGCGCTTGGCCAGGGTGTCGTTATGGGTTTGCATCAGCTTCTTGACCAGCACCTTGCCGGTGCGCGGGAAAAAGTACACCTTGCGCGGGTGGATGTCATTGAGGTCCTCGGCCACCACGCGGATCTTCTCGGTCTTGAGAAAGCTCAGCACGAAGGCGGCGTTGCGCTCGCCGACGTTGATCGCCGTGAAGCCCTTGAGCACGGCGCCGCCGCCGAACACTTTGGCCTCCAGGTTCTCGCGCTTGGCGCCGGCCTTGAGCAGGTCGTTGATCAAAATCTCCATCGCGTAGGTGCCGTAGCGGGCCGAAGCCGACACCGGGCTGCCGTCGCCGCCGCCGTCGGGCAGCATGAAGTGGTTCATGCCGCCCAGGCCGGTGACGCGGTCGCGGATGCAGGCCGACACGCACGAGCCGAGCACGGTCACGATCAGCATGTCTTTGTTGGTGAAGTAATACTCGCCGGGCAATATCTTGGCGGCTTCGCAGTCGAACGTGCGATCGAAATACACGTTCGTGGCAAATTGTTCGAGGTCCATGTGTTATCTCGTGTTGGTCGCGCCGCTTTTTGAAGCGGCGCCGCGGTGTTGATCGTCCAACTCGTACACCGTCTTGCCGCGTAGTTTGAGCGACTCCGACACGTAGAGGAAATTCTCCGAATGGCCCGCGAACAGCAAGGCGTCCGGCTTCATCAATGGGACAAACCGCGACAGGATCTTGCGCTGGGTCGGCTTGTCAAAATAAATCATCACGTTGCGGCAAAAGATGACGTCGAACTGGCCGTTGATGGGCCAGCCGTCGGCCAGCAGGTTGAGCGGCTTGAACGTGATCATGTTGCGCAGTTCGGGGCGCACCCGCGCCATGCCCTCGCGGTCGCCCTTGCCCTTGAGGAAAAAGCGGCGCGAGCGTTCCGGCGACATCTTCTCGAGCCGGTCCATCGTATAGACGCCGTTGGCCGCGTGGGCCAGCACGTTGGTGTCGATGTCGGTGGCGATGATCTGGCAGTTCGGCGTGAGCGTGTTGAACGCCTCGCACACGGTCATGGCGATCGAATACGGCTCCTCGCCGGTGGAGGCGGCCGAGCACCAGATGGTGAGCGGCTCGCGCTTGTTCTTGACATGCTCGGCCAGCAACGGGAAGTGGTGCGCCTCGCGGAAGAACGACGTCAGGTTGGTGGTCAGCGCGTTGGTGAAGGACTCCCACTCCTCGCCCAGCCGTCCCGCCTCGAGGTCGTCGAGATACTTCGCGAACGAGGCGATGCCGGTGGCGCGCAGCCGCCGCGCCAGGCGGCTGTAGACCATTTCCTGCTTGCTGTCGGCCAGCGAGATGCCGGCGCGTTTGTAGATGAGGCCGCGAACACGTTCGAAATCCTTGGCGTTGAAATCGAACTCTTTGACGGTGTCTTTAGTATGCGGCATTGGGTATTCCTTGGTTCACTACACGGTGGTGCTGTTTAACGCCGGTGCTTAAATGGTTAAAACTCTTCCCACTCGTCGCCGCCGGTCTGCGGCGCGGTGGTCAGCTTCTTCGGCGCGGCCGGCGCCTTCGGCTTCGGCGCCGCTACCGCCGGCGCGGCCGGGGCGGCCACCGCCTTGGGCGCGGCGCGCCTGGCCGGCGCCGCGGCGATGGCGGCGGCCGGACGGCGCATGCCATCGTCGGCCAGCTTGAACACGCTGACCGCTTGCGCCAGCAACTCGGCCTGCTCCTGCATGCTCTCGGCGGCGGCGGCGGATTGCTCGACCAGCGCGGCGTTCTGCTGCGTCATCTCGTCCATCTGCGTGATGGCCTGGTTCACTTCCTCGATGCCGGTGCTCTGTTCCTGCGTGGCGGCGGTGATCTCGCCCATGATGTCGGCCACCTGGCGGATCGACGTCACGATCAGGTCCATGGTCTGCCCGGCCTCGTCGACCAGGCGGCTGCCGGCGTCGACCTTGTCGACCGAGTCGCCGATCAGTGCCTTGATCTCCTTGGCCGCGCCGGCCGAGCGTTGCGCCAGGTTGCGCACTTCCGACGCCACCACCGCGAAGCCGCGGCCCTGTTCGCCGGCGCGCGCCGCTTCCACGGCCGCGTTCAGCGCCAGGATGTTGGTCTGGAAGGCGATGCCGTCGATCACGCCGATGATGTCGACGATCTTGCTCGAACTGGCCTTGATCGACCCCATCGTCTCGACCACCTGCGACACCACGCTGCCGCCCTTCTCGGCCACCGACGACGCGGTCACCGCGAGCTGGTTGGCCTGGCGGGCGTTGTCGGCGTTCTGCTTGACGGTCGACGTCAGTTCTTCCATCGACGACGCGGTCTCCTCCAGCGAACTGGCCTGCGACTCGGTGCGCGACGACAGGTCGGCGTTGCCGGCGGCGATTTCATGCGAGGCGGTGGTGATCAGCTCGGTGCCGCTGCGCACCTCGCCCACCGTCTTGGCCAGGCTCTCGTTCATGTCGCGCAGCGCCTGCAGCAGTTCGCTCGTCTCATCCTTGCCCTCGACCCGCACGTCCGAGGTCAGCTCGCCGGCGGCCACGCGCTGGGCCACCGCGACCGCGCCCGACAGCGGCACCACGATCGAACGGGTGATGACCACCGCGCACACCACGCCCAGCGCCACGGCCACCGCGCCCAGGCCGAACAGCACGAACATCAGCGAGCGGTCGGCGCTGACGGAACCGTCCATCACGCGCGCGGCCTCGGCCTGCTGCATGGCGACCAGCTTGTTGATCTGGGCCAGGCTCTGCTGGTTGAGCGGATCGATGCGGCCGGAGATAACCTTGGCCGCGCCCTCGCTGTTAAACGCCAGCACCTGGCCGATCGCCTCCTTGAAGGCGCTGTCGATGTCGGCGTCGAGCTTGGAGATATCGGCCAGCACTTTCTTCTCGTCGTCGTTCAGGCCCAGCGCCTTGATGTCGGCGATCGCCTTGTCGTAGCGGGCCCGGTGGTCCTTGACCTTCTGCTCTTCCTTCTGCATCAGGCTCACCTCCGATTGCAGGCCGATGTTGCGCATGGCGATACCGGTTTCCAGCATCGCGCTTTTCATCGTTGCCGCCTGCAGGTTCTTGGCGGTGCTCTGCTCGAGGCCCGCAGTCAGCTGGCGCTTGTTGCCAAAGTTGAGGTAGTTGGTCATCAGGACCATCGCCACCAGGATCAGCAGTATTCCGCCGAAACCGATGCGCAGCCGTGTGCCAATGGTGAAATTGCGTAAATTCATGGTGTTTGCTCCCCTTGCTGTCTGTGCGTTTGGTCGCCGGTCCGGCGTGCCCGGTCCCGCGATCGTTACAGTCGTTGGGCACGCCCTCTGTGGGGCGCTTCCGCGGCCGACCGCCAGCCGCTTCGGGGCAAGGTTTAGGCCGCCAGTTGTTCCATCAAGCCCATTTCGGAGCTCGACATCAGCTTGTCGATATTTACCAGGATCAGCATGCGCTCGTCGATGGTGCCCAGGCCGATCATGTAATCGGAGCTGAAGGCGGTGCCCATTTCCGGCGCCGGCTTGACCTGCTCGGGCGTCAGCGTGGTCACGTCGGACACCGAATCGACCACCATGCCGACGATGCGGCCATTGATGTTGAGGATGATGACGACGGTGAACTGGTCGTACACCGGCTCGCCGAGGTTGAACTTGATGCGCATGTCCACCACCGGGATGATGATGCCGCGCAGGTTGATGACGCCCTTGATGAATTCGGGCGCGTTGGCGATGCGGGTGACCGTTTCGTAGCCACGGATCTCCTGCACCTTGAGGATGTCGATGCCGTATTCCTCGGAGCCCAGCGTGAACGCCAGGTATTCGTGGCCGGCGATCTCGTTGGCGCCTGTGGTTAGTATGTCTGCCATGATGGTTTCCTATCTATGTTGCGGTGGTTCGGTCAGGAGAAAATTTGTTCGTCGGACAGCTGGCGCGACGAGCGTATCAGCGCGCCGACATCGAGGATCAGCGACACGCCGCCGTCGCCCAGAATCGTGGCCCCGGAAATGCCGGCCACCTTGCGGTAATTCGACTCGAGGTTCTTGACCACCACCTGCTGCTGGCCGACCAGGTCGTCGATGAACAGGCCCGCCTTGCGGCCGTCCGTCTCGATGATGACCACGATGCCCTGGGTCGGATCGGTGAAGCGCGGCGTGATGTCGAACATCTGGTACAACGGCACCAGCGGCAGGTATTCGCCGCGCACCTTGATGACGCGGCCCTTGCCGCTGATTTCCTTGACGTCGTCGGCCACCGGTTGCAGCGACTCGATCACAAAGCCCAGCGGCAGGATGTAGACCTCCTCGCCGACCCGGATCGACATGCCGTCCAGGATCGCCAGGGTCAACGGCAGCGAGATCGAGATCGTGGTGCCGAAGCCCTTGGCCGAGCGGATGTCGACCACGCCGCCCATGGCGGTGATGTTGCGCTTGACGACATCCATGCCGACGCCGCGCCCGGAGACGTCGGTCACCACTTCGGCGGTCGAGAAGCCGGGCGCGAAAATCAGTTGCCAGACCTCGGCGTCGCTCATGTTTTCCGGGTCGTTCAGCGGCAGGCCGTTCTGCACGGCCTTGGCCAGGATGCGCTCGCGGTTCAAGCCGCCGCCGTCGTCCGACACCTCGATGATGATGTTGCCGCCCTGGTGCGAGGCCGACAGGAACAGCCGGCCCGCATCGCTCTTGCCGGCGGCGCGCCGCACGTCCGGCATCTCAATGCCGTGGTCGATCGAGTTGCGCACCAGGTGCGTCAACGGATCGACGATGCGCTCGATCAGGCCCTTGTCCAGCTCGGTGGCGGCGCCGTTGGTGATGAAGTCGACCTTCTTGCCCAGCTTGGCGGCCAGGTCGCGCACCATGCGCGGGAAGCGCGAGAACACGAAGTCCATCGGCATCATGCGGATCGACATCACCGCTTCCTGCAGGTCGCGGGTGTTGCGGGTCAGCTGGCTGACGCTGTTGAGCAGACGCTCGTGCGCCATCGGATCGAGCGTATCGACGCGCTGCTCGATCATCGCCTGCGTGATCACCAGTTCGCCCACCAGGTTGATCAACTGGTCGACCTTTTCGATCGACACGCGGATCGACGACGATTCGGCGCCACCGCCCGGCGTGCCCTTCTCGTCCTTCTTGGCGGCTTTCTTTTCGTGTTCCTCGACCACCGCCGGCGTCGGCGGCGTCTCGATCACGATGCCGGCGGCGGCGCGGATCTGCTCGACCGGCTGGAAGAAGCCGTAGCCGTTGGCGTCGTCGTTGCCCTCCTTGGCGTTGGCGCGGATCTCGTCGAGCGGCTGGAAGAAGCCGTAACCCTGGCCGCCGCCGGCCACCGGCGGATGCAATGCGGTGTCGTCGAAGAAGCCGTAACCGAGGTCGCTCTCGACCTTCGAACGCTCGGCGTTTTCCATGCGCGCCTGCTGGTCGCTCAGCGCCGGCAATTCGGTCACCACCATATCGTCCGGATTGAGCACGAACGAGCAGATGGCGATGATGTCGTCGAGGCTTTCGTGGGTGGTCACGAGCATCGCATTGCGGTCCTTGTCGAGCGGCGTGATGGACACGTGGCCCATCAATCCCAGCTCGGCGCCCAGCGCGGTCACCTCGCGGTGCACCATCACGGGCAGCTCGAGCCGGTAGCGGCGCCCGCCGCTGTGGTCGACCACTTTCGCCTCGGTGGCGTTGAATGCGGGGGCGACCGGCGACAGCGCCACCACCGGCACGTCCTGGGTCAGCGACTGCAGCATCATGCGCACGTCGCCGACGGCGTCCTGGTCGACATTGCTGCCGAGGCGATGGCCGTCCAGCTGCATCTTGAGGATGTCCTTGGCCGCCAGGAAGGCGTCGACGTGCTCGGACGTCAGCGCCATCTCGCCCTTGCGGATGCGGTCGAGCAGGGTCTCGAGGATGTGCGTGACCTCCGTCATGTCGGTGACGCCAAACGTGGAGGCGCCGCCCTTGACGGAATGGGCGGTGCGGAAGATCGCGTTCAGATCCTCGGCATCGGGGGCGGCAATGTCCACGGCCAGCAGCAGCCGCTCCATTTCAGCCAGCAGTTCCTCGGCCTCATCGAAGAAGACCTGGAAAAACTGGCTTATGTCGATGGTCATGGTGATACTCCGTAAAGTTCGCTCATTGCTCGCGCCTTATCAGCCGATGACCTTCTTCACTACCTCGATGAGGCGCTGCGGATCGAACGGTTTGACCAGCCAGCCGTTGGCGCCGGCCGCGCGGCCCTTGGCCTTCATCTCGTCGGACGATTCGGTGGTCAGCATCAGGATCGGGGTCTTGGCGTAGGTCGGCAGCTCGCGCAGCAGCGCGATCAGCTGCAGGCCGTCCATGCGCGGCATGTTCTGGTCGGTCAGCACCAGGTCGACGCTTTGCAGCTTGGCTTTTTCCAGGCCGTCCTGGCCGTCAACCGCTTCCACCACCAGGTAGCCGGCGGCCTTGAGGCTGAACGCCACCATCTGGCGCAGGGAACTGGAATCATCAACTGCAAGTATTGTCTTGGCCATCTTGGTCCTCACTCTTATCAATGCTGGACACTCAGGTCCATTTTTTAAAACAATCGGTATCTAGCGGGGGTCTGTCGGACCCTTAAAACAACTCGATATCACCGCTCTCCAGGTGTTGCTGACTTACCGCCTTGCGCAACACGCTGCGCAGTTCCAAACTCTGTATCGCCAGCGCCATGCTGACCTTGCCCAACAAGGCGACGATCTCCTCGTTGTCGCTCTCGGGCAGCATCTCGGCGCCGTGCGCGCCCAAGGTGCCAAGGAAGTCGCGCAGGCCGGTGACGCGCTTGAGGGTGCGGTCGATCAGCTGGCTTGTCATGTCCTGGAACTGCATGCTGGTGATGGCGGCATTGACATAGCCGCCGACCTGGCCCTGCAGCGCCTGCAGCTGTGTGCGCTGCTCGGGCGTAACGATGCCGCCGTCGAGCAGCAGCTGGATCGTGGCCCGCTCGGCCTCCACCGCCTGGTGGATGGCCATGAAGTTGAAGGACAGCTTCTCGATGGCCTCCTCCAGCAGCAGCCGGGTCTGGATCAGATCGGTCTCGACCTCGGTCAAATGCTTGCGCCCGTGGTCAGACACGCCCGACAGCAGGCGTTTTACATGCGACCCAAGGATTTTTTTTCTCGTCATAACATTCTCGTTGTTCTACTCGTCGCTGCGCGCTTTACGTCTTGCTGTATGTCTTACTACGTATCGATGTTGCCATGGCTATTTACGCACCGGCGGCCCCGCCGGTGCGGCGTCCGCAATCGGCGCGGCAGGCGCGGCAGCGGCCGCTTCGTCCTCGGCGCCGACTTCGATCTGCCTGCCGCCGTCGCGGATCACACTCTCTTCGGTCCGCTTGTTCATCACCAGGATGCTGATGCGGCGGTTGATCGGATTGAACGGATCGGCCTTGTCCAGATTGGCGGCCGAGGCCAGCCCCACCACCCGCAGCACCTTGGCGTCGGCCATGCCGCCGACGATCAGCTCGCGCCGCGAGGCGTTGGCGCGGTCGGCCGACAATTCCCAGTTGCTGTAGCCGGTCTCGCTCATGTACGGCGTCGAATCGGTGTGGCCCGACAGGCCGATGCGGTTCGGCACATCGTTGAGCACAAACCCGATCTCGTGCAAAATCTCTTTCGTGTACGACTGCAAATCGGCCTTGGCCAGCGCGAACATCGGACGGTTCTGCTCGTCGACGATCTGGATCCGCAAGCCCTCGGTCGTGATATCGAGCAGCAGCTGGTTCTTGTACTTGACCAGCACCGGATTCGTCTCGATGCGGGCCTCGATCTTTTCCTTGAGCGACTTCAGGCGCTGGGCGTCCTCGGCCTCGATGGCGGCGCGCGCGGCGGTCAGGTTGAATGTCTTCTTGACCGACGGCGCGTCGCTGGCCTGCACCTGGCCATCCTTGCGGGTCAGGTCCTTGCCGCCGCCGGGGATCACCGACGAACTGTCGCCGCTGCCCGAGCCGCCCTGCATGGCCACCTTCAGCGGCGTCTTGAAGTAGTCCGAAATGCCTTTCAGGTCGCCCTTGGAGGTCGAGCCGAGCAGCCACATCAGCAGAAAGAACGCCATCATCGCCGTCACGAAGTCGGCGTACGCGATCTTCCACGCGCCGCCGTGGTGGCCGCCGCCGCCCTTCTTGATACGCTTGACGATAATTGGCCGTAAGCCTTCTTCAGCCATGACGCTTCCTCAATGAGTCCAACATGAATCCAGTAGCGCGCTTCATTCCGGGCTTACTTCGACTTCGATTTCTTGATATGGTCTTCCAGCTCGCCGAAGGTCGGACGCTCGGTCGAGTACAGCACCTTGCGGCCGAACTCGACGGCCAGCGCCGGCGCGTAGCCGTTCAGGCTGGCGAGCAAGGTGACCTTGACGCACTGGTACATCTTGGTCGACTCTTCCAGTTTCTGTTCGAGCAAGCTCGACAGAGGAGCGACGAAACCGTACGCCAGCAAAATGCCGAGGAAGGTGCCGACCAGCGCGTGGGCGATCAGAATCCCGAGCTCGGCCGGCGGCAAGCCGACGTTTTCCATCGTGTGCACCACGCCCATCACCGCCGCCACGATACCGAAGGCCGGCAAGCCGTCGCCCAGTTTGGCGATGGCGTGCGATGGCGCCGCGCCTTCGTGGTGGTGGGTCTCGATCTCGTTGTCCATCAGGTTCTCGATCTGGAACGCATCCATATTCCCCGACACCATCAGGCGCAGGTAATCGGTCATGAATTCGACGATGTGATGGTCCTCCAGCACGCTCGGATACTTGCTGAACAGCGGGCTTTGCTCCGGGCTGTCGATGTCGCCTTCGATCGACATCAAGCCTTCCTTGCGGACCTTGGAGAGGACGTCGAACAGCAGCGACATCAGCTCCATATACAGATCCTTGGTGTAGCGCGATCCCTTGAACAGTGTCGGCAATGCGGCCAACGTGGCCTTGATGGTCTTGCCATTGTTGCCGACGATGAAAGCGCCAACCGCGCCGCCACCGATCATCACCAGCTCCAACGGCTGGAACAGCGCGGCCAGGTGTCCGCCCGCCATCGCGTAACCGCCGAAGACGCCGACCAGCACCACCACATATCCGATTATGACTAACAAGTGACCTGACTCCCCAGAATGAAACAAGGCCAAAATGTCAACTAACGCCGGCCGGATTTCAATAAATTGACGTGTAGAACTACAATAGCGTGTCAGGGGGTAGCCGGGCAAGTGAATAACGCCAAATGATGCTTAAAAGTACCATTTATAGAGTGGCGTGTTGTCGTCTGTGGCAAGAATGGTCTGATCCGGCGCTCGCGCGTGGATTGCAAATTCATAGCTTATAAGTATGGCATCAGGACACATTTCGGCCTCCGCCTTGTGCCATAAACCACCCATCGCGGCCGGCGACAGGTAGGCGAACACCATGTCGAACCGGGCGAAATCGAGGCGCTCGTAATCGCCCAACAGGAAACACGCGCGGCTGCCGGTCAAGGCGGCACGCACCCTGCTATATAACCAGGGCAACGGCGCCAGCTCAATGCCGACGCATTCGATATCCGGCCGCACCCGCGCCAGGTACATCACCAATCCGCCTAGTCCGCTGCCGATGTCGATCACGCGCAGCGGCCTGCCACCGCCCTCCTCCGACGTGCGCGGCGGCGGCAACTGCTGGCGCACCGCGTCCCACACGGCCGGGTGCGACGGGAAATAGGGAACCTGCGTGCGGAACGTCGACCAGTACAGGCCCAGCAACACCAGGAACACCGCCAGGAACAGCCACGGCGGCAGCCGCAGCGACAACGCCGCCAGCACCGCCAGCGGGAAAAAGAACTCGATCGCGCGCCACCACACGGCCAGCCCGGCCAGCCATGTGATGGCGGCCGCGACCAGGCCGTGCACGACTGCGACGGTCAGGTAATCGACGGGAAAATGAACGGTGGCCAGCAGGTACACCAGGCCGAGGCTGAGCGGCGCGGCGCCGCATTGGATCAGCAAGGCCCGCACGGCGGGCGCGCGGGCGATGCGTTGAAGGTAGGAAGCTTGGGGAACGGGGCGGGTCACGCGGCCAGGGCGTCGGCGTCGCGGGATTTCTTGGTTTTGCCGGCGCGCGAAGGCATGTGGCACAGGCCGCACACATAGCTGCCGTTCAGGTCCATGCAGTTGACCACGTATTTACCCTGGCATTTGCCGCAAGGGGCCAGTTCCAGCATCTTGCTGCTGAAAAAGCGCACCAGGGTCCAGGCGCGGGTCAGCGACAGCAGCGGCTCTTCGCCCGCTTCCGGCGGCATTTGTTCGAGGTACAGCTTGTAGGCCTTCATGACCGCTTCGATGCCGGTGGCGCCGGCGTGGTCGACCAGGAATTTATGGATGTTAATGAACAGCGACGAATGGATATTCGGCTGCCAGGTCAGGAACCAGTCGGTCGAGAACGGCAGCATGCCTTTCGGCGGCGACACACCGCGCAACTCTTTATACAGCTTGAGCAGGCGCTCGCGCGAGAGCGACACTTCGGTTTCCAGCAGTTGCAGGCGGGCGCCCAGTTGGATCAGTTCAATCGCAAGCTGAATCTCTTGTGCTTCAGACACTACGCTTTTCTTGGTCATGATCTCTGCTCCCGGCCGTTATATATAAGAACCTGCTGCTACGATGGTAATGCGGTTTGCGTTACGGTGCGACTCTGTACGACGCGCTAACGCGATTACGCGATTTCCTCGACAGCCTGGCCGGCCATCAGGATGGCGGCGTGCGACTGGGCCAGCGAACGGTCTTTATTGTAGTTGGTCAGCATCGACAGGATGGCGCCGTCGTCGAAGCGGAAGCGGGCCAGCATCATGTTGCCGCCTGCCAGTTTGAGGATTTGAGCGTTGCTCATGCCTTCGATCAGGTCGGCGATCTCGGCGGCGATGCCGAGACGGAAGATCGCGGTGACTTTATCGGCGCGGATCATCTGCTGAGCGAGCATCAAGTAGCTCAGGTTAGCGTCGCGAATTTCAGCCATCATATCGTTTGCGGTCATTTCCATCTCCCTGTATTTGTTTCACTGCGGAACACAATTGCGTTTCCAGTGAGATACATTCTGCGGGAGCAACAAAAATACGAGAAGAGGATACCTTCCGTATTTTCGGTCAGGAAATAGCGAACGCGACCCGTCGGTGTTTGTCTGACAAACACACTTGGATCGAGGCTCTACGCCCTTGCGGCGCGGCAATTTTATGGCGGACCATCATCAAAAAAAGCCCTGTCGTGACACGAAAAAATAGTTCGTTTGGCGACTCTTTTTTGCTACAT
>Ga0308163_10002077_pt1 | contig 19316 bp, 16 predicted proteins | sample PhyTR1_FD_201037 | JGI IMG/M metagenome (GOLD analysis project Ga0308163, IMG submission 201037) | Phyllosphere microbial communities from UC Gill Tract Community Farm, Albany, California, United States - DLSLT.R1 | ecosystem: Host-associated > Plants > Phyllosphere > Unclassified | place: USA...
ATCTCATCGGCAACGGCGGTTTCCCGAGCAACCACAGCGCCACCGTGGTGAGCATGGCCACCCTGATCGCCTTGCGCGAGGGCATGGGCCACCCGGCCTTCGGCGTGGCGGTCACGCTGTGCTTCATCGTCATGATCGACGCCAACAGCCTGCGCCAGCACGTTGGCCGCCATGCCGCGGCGATCAACCGGCTGGCGGCGGGCAAGGACGGTTTCAAGCTGCTGCGCGAGCGGATGGGACATACGCTGGTGGAAATTTCCGGCGGAATCGTGACGGGTGTGGCGATGGGGAATCTGGTGTATCGTTTGCTGGTGGAGTAAACAGGCGCTGCAACTCGGGTCTCTGCCTGCGCAGGGACGACGTTCTTTACTTGGGTCCCTGCCTGCGCAGGGACGACGGACCGACTACGTCGCCCCTGCGCAGGCAGGTGTCCAAGCCACTCGCCGTCCAGCGGACGTCCGCCCCGTCCGCCGCGGGCGCATTTCAGGCTCTGCCGTCTGCATTTCATCCCGCCTATACGCAGTTCATCCCACCAAAACCACGCTCCGCCGATCCCTGATTGACTGGGCTGACAGGCTCTTGGATACTTCGCGCTGGCTTTTACTATTCTAATTATTAGCACTACGAGTCCAATCCGGGAGAACCAAGAGATGCTGCGCAAAACCCTATTCGTCCTTGCCATCGCCGCCGCGCTGAGCGCCTGCGGAAAAGGCGGCAAGGACCCCGCCAAGCCCGAGACGGCGAGCGCCCAGGCCGACGGCAAGAAGGATGCCAAGGCGGTCCAGTTGCTGGTAGCGCCGGAAGACGTGCTGACGGTGCAGAGCAATGCGCTGGCCTCGGGACCCGTGATTACCGGCTCGATCCAGCCGGAACGCAAGGCGGACCTGCGCGCCGAGGTGTCGGCCGTGGTGCTGCAGGTACTCAAGGAAAACGGCGAGCCGGTCAAGCGCGGCGACGTGCTGGTCAAGCTCGACGAGACCTCGATCCGCGACAGCCTGATGTCGGCCGAGGAATCGCTGCGTGCCGCCACCCAGGCCTTCGACCAGTCGCAGCGCGCGATGGAACGCATGAAGACCCTGCGCGCCTCGGGCATGACCTCGATCCAGGCGCTGGACGATGCCGAAGTGCGCCGCAACAATGCCCAGAGCGAAGTCTCGGCCGCGCGCTCGCGCCTGGCCGCGGCGCGCCAGCAGGTCGGCCGCACGGTCGTGCGCGCGCCTTTCGACGGTATCGTCTCGGAACGCAAGGTATCCGCCGGCGACACCGCCGCGATCGGCAAGGAATTGCTGAAGGTGATCGATCCGGCCAGCATGCGCTTCGAAGGCCGCGTCACCGCCGACAAGATCGCCGCGGTCAAGCTCGGCCAGCAGGTGATGTTCCGCGTGAATGGCTATGGCGAACAGCAGTTTGCCGGCACCGTCAAGCGCATCGACCCTTCCGCCAACGACATCACGCGCCAGGTCGAGGTGCTGGTCGGCTTCTCGGGCAATAACCAGCCGCGCGTGGCCGGCCTGTATGCCGAAGGCCGCATCGACGCCGCCGTCGCGGACGTCCTGATGCTGCCGGAATCGGCCCTGGTCAAGGCCGGCGACAAGACCTTCGCCTGGAAGGTGAAGGGCGGGGCGCTGGCCAAGGTCGACCTCGGCATGGGCCTGCGCGACGCGCGCAGCGGCAACTACGAGGTCCGCAACGGCCTGGCCGCCGGCGACGTCGTGCTGCGCCACCCGGGTTCGAGCCTGAAGGACGGCCAGAAGGTCGAGATGGCGGCGGCCAAGATGGCCAGCGCCGGCAATGGCGCGGCCCAGGGCAAGTAAGAGGAAAACCACATGTTCCTGTCCAATTTCAGCGTCAAGAAACCGATCGCGACGATCGTGCTGATCATCGCGATGATGTGCATGGGCTTGCTTGCCCTCAGTCATTTGCGTGTGAACCAGAACCCGGACGTCGATATCCCGATCATCGTGGTGTCGGTGCCGTATCCGGGCGCCTCGCCGGAAACCTCGGAGCGCGAGCTGCTCGAGCGCCTCGAGAAGCAGATGCAGGCGATCACCGGCGTGACGGAGGTGAATGCCTACGCCAACGAGGGCAGCGCCACCATCGTGCTGCGCTTCGACTTCAAGCGCAACCTGATCGAAGCCTCGGACGACGTGCGCAACGCCATCGCCGCGGTGCGCTACAAGCTGCCGATCGAGATGCGCGAACCGGTGCTGCGCCGCGTCGACCCCTCGTCCCAGCCGATCATGAACCTGGCGCTCTCGTCCAGCAAGCAGAGCCACGCCGAGATCTCGCGCCTGGCCGAGGACGTGCTGGCCGACCGCCTGCGCGCCATCGACGGCGTCGCCAACGTCAACGTCAACGGCTCGCTGCGGCGCGAACTGTCGGTGCTGCTGCACGCCGAACGCCTGCGCGAATACAACGTCTCGGTCAGCGACGTCACCAATGCGCTGTCGCGCCAGAACACCAATGCGCCGGTGGGCAAGGTAAGAAGCGAGCACGACGAGAAGGGCATCCGCCTGGTCGGCCGCATCGAGCGTCCGGAAGATTTCTCGCAGGTCGTGGTCAAGCGTAACGGCGACACCATCGTGCGCCTGAACCAGGTGGCCGACATCCGCGACGGCTTCGCCGAAGTGGAAAGCCTGTCCAGCCGCAGCGGCAACCCCAACGTCAGTATCCAGATCATCCGTTCGCGCGACGCCTCCACCGTCTCGATCGCCAAGAAAGTGCGCGAGGAAGTCAAGGAGATCCAGAAGGAACTGCCGGCCGGTACCACGCTCGACGTCTCCTACGACGGCGGCAAGGATGCCCAGAGCAGCCTGAACAACGTGGTCGAGTCGCTGATCTTCGGCGCCGTGCTGACCATCTTCGTGGTCTACGCCTTCCTGAATTCCTGGCGCTCGACCCTGATCACCGCGCTGTCGCTGCCGACTTCGGTGCTGGCGGCCTTCATCGCGGTCTGGCTGTGCGGCTTCACGCTGAACTTCATGACCCTGCTCGGCCTGTCGCTGGCGATCGGCGTGCTGATCGACGACGCCATCGTGGTGCGCGAAAACATCGTGCGCCACATGGAAAACGGTTCCGACCGCCGCACCGCCGCCCTCGAGGGCACCGCCGAGATCGGCATGGCGGTGGCCGCCACGACCTTCTCGATCATGGCCGTGTTCATCCCGGTCGCCTTCATGCCCGGCATTTCCGGCGAATGGTTCCGTCCCTTCGCCCTGACCGTGACCTGCTCGGTGATCGTCTCGCTGCTGATCTCCTTCACGCTCGACCCGATGCTGTCGGCCTACTGGGGCGACCCGCCGGGCCACCACCACGCCGAACGCAAGGGCATCGAGAAACACCTGGCGCGCTTCAATACCTGGTTCGACCGCCAGGCCGACCGCTACGGCCACGTGATCGCCTGGGCGCTGCACCACCGCCGCTGGATGGCTTTCATCGCCGTCGGCAGCCTGGTCGCGGCCCTGACTTTGAATGCCTTCTTCGGCGGCACGTCCTTCCTGCCCAAGATGGACAACGGCCAGCTGCAGATCGAAGTGCGCACCCCGGCCTCGTCCTCGGTGTACTACGCCCAGAAGAAGATGGAAGAGGCGGCCGCGCTGGCGCGCACCCTGCCGGAAACCAAGGAAACCAACAGCTCGATCAAGTCGAGCGGCGGCACCATCTATGTCGACATCGGCAAGCGCGGCGAACGCAAGCGCAGCGCCACCGAAGTCGGGGTCGAGCTGCGCGCCAAGATCGCGCGCCTGGTCGGCGCCGAATACACCGTCATGGATGACGTGACGGGCAACGGCAAGCCGGTCCAGATCGAGTTCACCGGTCCTGACACGCGCAAGCTGATGGAGCTGACCAACGCCTACATGGACAAGCTGCGCCAGGTGCCGGGCGCGGTCGACGTCACCCTGTCCCAGCAGGATCCGAAGGACGAGCTGCAGATCGAGCTCGACCGTGGTCTGTCGAACATGATGGGCATCTCGGTCGGCGACGCCGCCACCGCGCTGCGCGTGGCCTTCGCCGGCATCGAGGTCGGCGACTGGGTCGACCCGACCGGCGAAACCCGCGACGTGGCCGTGCGCCTGGCGCCGGAAGACCGCGTGGGCACCGAGAACATCGAGCGCCTGCCGATCGCCGTCACCGGCAGCAACATGATGGTGCCGCTGGAACAGATCGCCCGGATCACCATGGGCAAGGGCCCGTCGTCGATCGAGCACAAGGACGGCAAGCGCGTGGTCCGCGTGTCGGCCAATGCCCAGGGCCGCTCGAACGGCGAAGTCATGGACGACGCCCTCAAGCTGGCCAAGTCGATGGACTTCCCGCCGGGCTATGGCCTGTCGCTGGGCGGCCAGAGCAAGGACCAGCAGGAACTGTTCACCCAGATGGCGATCGCCCTGGTGTCCGGCATCGGCCTGATGTACCTGGTGCTGGTGATGCAGTTCGGCTCCTTCACCGCGCCGCTGGGCGTCATGATGTCGCTGCCGCTGTCCCTGATCGGCGTGGTCGGGGCGCTGCTGCTGACCGGCGGCACGCTCAACCTGATGAGCTTCATCGGCATCATCATGCTGATGGGCCTGGTGGCCAAGAACGCGATCCTGCTGCTCGATGCGGCGCGGGCCCGCGAAGCCGAAGGCATGGACCGCGAAGAGGCGCTGATGGCCGCCGGCCGCGCGCGCCTGCGTCCGATCCTGATGACGACCTTCGCGCTGATCGCCGGCATGCTGCCGGTGGCGCTGGCCCTGGGCGACTCGGGCGAGTTCTACCAGCCGCTGGCGATCGCCATCATCGGCGGCACCATCACCTCGACCTTCCTGACCCTGCTGGTGGTGCCGACCTTCTACGATAGCATCGAGATCGCACGCGACCGCATGGCGGCCAAGTTCCAGCGCCGCGGCGCGCGCTTCGGCGTGCTGCCGGCCTTCGCCATGACCGTGGTGGAAGCGGTCCTGACGCTGGTGCTGGTGCGCTTTGTTTTCCGCATGATCGTCAGGGCGGGACGTTTCGCCTTCGGCATCGTGCGTCCGGCGACGGCGTAAACCGATCGTGCCGGTGTGAGCCGGCAGGCAGGTGATTGATGAAGGGCTCGCGCTTGCGGGCCCTTTTTCTTTGGGAGAAGGGAAGCGGGCCTGGAGCCCGGTCGAATCCGGGCCCGGGCCGGACCAAGGCGCGGGTCGCTCGATAAGCTGCAACTAACCGACATGCGGAAGAATAAGCGCGTGCGCTACCAAGGGGCCGAAGCCCCTGGTGCGCCGCTGAGGCGGTATGCATTGGAGCCGCTCTCGCAGCGCCCAAGGCATGCCGGAACAAGGTCGGCGCCGGCCGCCGACATCGAAAAGCACCGCACTTGCAGCTTGGAACAAGTGGCAAGGCGAGGCAAAGAGCCGCTGCCGGCCCTTTGCTTGTCCACCATGTCGATTAACGGCCGGTGTTCGAGGTATTGCCGGTCGAGCCGGTGTTCGAGGTGTCGTTGCCTGCGCCGCTGCCCGAGGTGCCGGACATGCCCGAGGTACCCGACGAACCCGAGGTGCCGGTGCCGGTCGTGCCGGTGCCCGAGGTGCCGCCGGTGGTGCCGGTCGCGCCGGTTGCGCCGCCCGCTGCATCGGTGGTGCCGGTGGTGCCGGTTGCGCCGGTGCCGGTTGCATCGGTCGGCGTGGCGCCGGTGCCGGTAGCGCCCGTGCCGGTTGCGCCGGTGCCGGTGTCGCCGGCGGTGCCGGTTGCACCGGTGGTGCCGCTTGCGCCCGTGCTGGTGCTCGGGGTGGTCGCGGTGGTGTCACCGGTGCCGGTGGTGCTGGTGGTGTCGTTCTTCTTGCAGGCAGCCAGGCTTGCCATCAGGGCGGCTGCAAACAGGATTTTCGATGCGTTGTTGAGTGCGTTCATTTGTTTTACTCCTCGTTCACGTCTATTACGTGCCGCCGTCTTCAGGTGAGGCGCTGAAGGGTCGGCGGCGCCAGTTGGGCTCCTTGCCGGTTCGGCATGGAACCATAGGGAACCCGCTCTATGCGGCCCCGCGAGCGCACGAATTCGACTGTCCACCTTAGACCGGCATACTGCGGGCCGGTTCGCCGAATTGCGCACTTCTGCTTGAAAGACCGGTTCCGAGGGGAAGGAGGGCGCTTGCCGAGCCCTCCCGCCGGAACCGGTCCCGATCCGCGATCGTGCATGCGGATTAGATAAGAGCTAAACGTCATCGTTCAACCCTCGATCCACCGGCGAAGCTGCCGGATGGCCGTGCCGCCGCGTCGGCAGGGATGCCGGCGGCGTGTTCCAGTAGCGCGGGAATTTCGTCAGGCAATTCCCGCGCGAGATATCCGAGTTTGCCGAAGCGTTCGGCCAGGCGTTCTCCGGCGCGCGCATGCAGGGCCACGCCCCAGCTGACGGCCTGGTCCAGTTCGGCGCCGCGCGCCGCCAGCCCGGCAATGATGCCGGCCAGTACGTCGCCCGAGCCGGAGGTTGCCAGCCCGACATTGCCCCCTTCGTGTTGCCAGCGTTCGCCGCCGGGCGCCGCGATGATCGTGCGCGCTCCCTTGAGCGCGATTACCGCGTTCAAGCGGTCGGCCATGTCCAGCGCGTGGTGTTCGGGAGCGGCGCAGATGTCTTCCTTGTCGATGCCGGTCAGGTGCGCCATCTCGCCCGCGTGCGGGGTCAGCACCACCGGCGTGCCGAAGCGGAAGGGCGCCGCGCCGCCTTCGGGTGGATGCAGGACGGCGCCCATGGCGTTGGCGTCGAGCAGCACCCTGACCTTGCCGCCTTCGAGACGCGGCAGCAGGGCATGCACCAGGCGCGCCGTGCCGGCTTCGTCCTGCATGCCGGGGCCGACCAGGATCGCGCTGATCTTGTCGGCCAGCGGATCGAGCGCGGCCACCGCTTCCAGCGCAAAGCCGCCGGCCGCGGTTTCTTCCAGGCCGAGCACGCGCGATTCGGGGATGGCCAGCGCCACCAGCTGGGCCACGCTGCGGCCGGTGGCGATGGTCAGCTTGCCGGCGCCGGCGCGCAGGGCCGCGGTGGCGGCAAGGATGACGGCGCCAGGCATCTCGCGCGAACCGCCGAGTATCAGCACGTGGCCGCGGTCTTCCTTGTCGGCATCGTTGGACGGCAGCGGCAGCGGCCAGTTGCGCAGCAGGCTGGCGTCGACGTCGCGCGGGCGGGCGTTGGTTTGCAGCGTCATGGTGGGATCTCAGGCCTTGGCCGCGGTCGGCACATCCTTGCCGACAGTGACCGGTGTGCCGGTGGCTTCGAGTGGGGCGACGAAATTGACCAGATGCGGGACAAGCTTGCCGCGCTTGCCCAGGGTCGGGTCGAAGGAGTAGGAGGTGACGGAGCAGTTGGGGACGTCGCCGGCGCGGTCGTGCGCCAGGATCGTGGCTTCGTCGAGCCGTTCGAGCAGGTAGCGGAAGCAGTTGACGATGACCTGGTGGCCGACGATCAGCACGCGCTCGCGCGGATATTCGCGCGTGATGGTCTCGAGCACGCCGCGCAGGCGCAGGATGACGTCGCACCAGCTTTCGCCGCCGGGCGGGCGGAAATAGAACTTGCCGACGTGGTGGCGCTGTTCGTAAAGCTCGGGATATTTCTGGGCGATACCGTGCGTGGTGAGGCGGTCGAGGATGCCGAATTCCTTTTCGCGCAGGCGCTCGTCGGCGTGAACCGCGAGCAATTCTTCGCGGTCCAGGCGCTGCATCAGGAGGTTGGCGGTCTCGGCTGCGCGCAGATAGGGCGAGTGCAGCACCACATTCGGCTGCCGGTCGGGGGGCATCGATGCGAACCAGTCGCCCAGCGCCTGCGACTGGCGCATGCCGAGTTCCGACAGGGGCACATCGACATCGCGTTCGGCGATGTCGATGGAGAGCCCGGCTGCGGCTTCCGCGGCGTCACGCGCGACGTTGCCGGCACTTTGTCCGTGCCTGACGAGCCAGATTTCTTGCGGCCACTTTTGTTCCATCGCCTGAGCGCATCCGATAATGATATGACATCATCATAGACGGATTCGGCGGGACGTCTGCGCACGATTCCTTTGGAAAACGTGCGCAGGAAAATCATGTGATAGGCAGCGCTCAGGCGACCTGCTCGTCACCGTCCAGGTTCAGTTCGGCATCGCTGTTGAAGACCTTCATGTCGGTCTGCCCGAGCACCCGGCTGGCGACGGTGCCGGCGGTAATCGAGCCGCTGACGTTGAGGGCGGTGCGGCCCATGTCGATCAGCGGCTCGATCGAGATCAGCAGGCCGGCCAGCGCCACCGGCAGGTTCATCGCCGACAGCACGATCAGGGCGGCAAAGGTGGCGCCGCCGCCGACCCCGGCCACGCCGACCGAGCCGATGGTGATGACGCCGATCAGGGTCAGCAGGAAGTGGCTGGTGAAGGGATCGATGCCGACCGTCGGCGCGATCATCACCGCCAGCATGGCCGGGTAGATGCCGGCGCAGCCGTTCTGGCCGATGGTCGCGCCGAAGCTGGCGGCGAAATTGGCGATGCCTTCCGGCGTGCCCAGGCGCGCGGTCTGGGTCTGCACGCTCATCGGAATCGAGCCGGCCGAGGTGCGCGAGGTGAAGGCGAAAGTGAGGACCGGGACGATCTTCTTGAGATAGCGCGTCGGGTTCAGGCCAACCAGCATGATCAAGATCAAATGTACGCCGAACATCAGGATCAGCGCGCTGTACGAGGCCAGCACGAAATCGATCAGGTGCAGGATGTCCTGCAGGCTCGACTTGGCCAGCACCTGGGTGATCAGGGCGAACACGCCGAACGGGGTCAGGCGCAGCACCAGGGTCACCATGCGCATCACGATCACATGGGCGACGTGGACGAAGTGGCTGAAGGATTCGAACACTTCCGGCTTCTTGCCGGCGATGCCGGTGGCCGAGATGCCGATGAAGATCGAGAACAGCACGACCGCGATGGTCGAGGTGTTGCGTGCGCCGGTCATGTCCAGGAACGGGTTTTCCGGGATAAAGGACAGGATCATCTTCGGCAGCGACAGGTCTTGCGCGCTCGACAGCTTGCCTTCCAGGTAGACGCCGCGCGCGGCTTCGGCGGCGCTCGAGGTCAGGCCGACGGCCGACAGGCCGTAGAGCTTGGCCATCAGGATGCCGATGATGGCCGCCACGGCGGTGGTCGCCATCAGGGTGCCGATCGTCAGCACGCTGATCTTGCCGAGCGAGGAGGCATTGCGCAACTTGAGGATGGCCTGGATGATCGACACCATGATCAGCGGCATGACGATCATCTGCAGCAGCTTGACGTAGCCGCTGCCGACGATGTCGAGGTAGGCGTTGGTCTCCTTGATGATCGGAGCGCCGGTGCCATACACGCCCTGGAAGGCGGCGCCCAGCAAGATGCCGAGGCCGAGGGCGGCAAATACCCGTTTGGTGAAGGACACATGGCGTTGCTGCAAGACGTAGAGCAGGGCGCAGACGCCGAGGGCGATGGCCAGGTTGAGTATCAGTGGTAGGTTCATGGGCTCTTGGATGGTCTGGACCTTGTTGTTGTATATGCGTCTGGGGAATAGATTGTTCGCATTTTATAAGCAATCATGCAGGAATGCTTGAGCCAGCCTCCATTTCGTGGGTATGCCCCTGTCATGCACCATGGTTGAAAGAGGGATTCGGCATAGTTGATAATGATTCTCATTTACAAATAGGCCGCGCTCGATTACAGTGAACATCAACCTTGTTCAAGCGAGCTCAGCCATGACTATTTCCGACTCCGCATGCAGCTGCATCGTGCTGGCCTCCGGCGCCGCCGGCCAGGTCACTACCTGTCCCGAATGCGGCACGATCCACATCGCCATGCCGCAGATGTCGCTGCGCCTGACGCGCGACACCTTCCTCGGCCTGGCCGGCCTGGTGCACAGCGCCCGGCGCGAGCTCGACGGCGCCGCAGCGCAGCCCGCGCCGCAACGCGGCCTCGGCCGCTCCCTGCACTGAGGGAGCGCTCATGTGCGACCACGACCGCGCCAAGCCGGCGCCCCACAACGACGCCGCCGGCTCGCGCCGCCACAAGCTGTGGGAGTTGGCGAACAATTGCCATTGCCCGATCATCGGCGTCTGCCTGCCCCTGGGCCTGCTGCGCAAGCTGGTCGGCAAGGTCGCCACCCTGTCCGCGCAGAGCGACGACTACGACCTGCACGTCTGGGCCGTCCACGAATGCACCAACCGCAGCCGCATGGCCGAACTGCTGCAGCGCACGCTGGACGAGCGCTTCGCCGGCCCGATCCGCCAGTTCAAGGATGCGCGCGACGGCGAGGCCCTGATGGCGCTGTGGCGCAAGGCGGTCGACAGCGGCGACACGGCGGGCGCCTTCTGGGCCGCGCTGAGCCACCCGCGCTGCGACGCCTGGCTGACCGAGGCCATCGTGCGCGACATGCACATGATCCAGCACCAGGCCGGCGCCAGCGTGCGCGTGGACCTCGGCCGCTTCGCCGAACTGCAGAAGCAGAACGCGCTGCTGGCGGCCGAACTCGAGCAGACCCGCGACAAGGCCGCGCGCGCCGCCGAGGCCCGGGCGAAGGAAGCCGCGCGCCTGGTCGAACAGGTCGCGCAATTGCGCACCGAGCTGGCCCAGCGCGACACCGCCATCGACACCCTGCGCCGCCAGCTGGACGCCCTGGAAGCGGCGCTGCCGGACATGCGCGACCGCGAACGCCTGCTGCGCCGGGTCGAGGAGCTGGAAGCGCGCGAACAGGCGCTGGCTGAAAAGATGAGCCAGCTGCGCCAGCGCCTTGCGCGCGAACGCCAGGAAGCATCCGCAACGGTGCCGGCGCCCTTGCCGGTGGCGCCGCCGCCCAGGGTCGTACCGATCGCCCTGGCCGACAAGACGGTGCTGTGTGTTGGCGGACGCAGCAGCAATGTTCCGAACTACCGCGAGCTGCTGGAGCGGGAGGGGGCGCGCTTCATGCACCACGACGGCGGCATCGAGCAGGCCAGCGAGCTGCTCGACACCAGCCTGGCCGCCGCCGACCTGGTGATCTGCCAGACCGGCTGCATCAGCCACCAGGCCTACTGGCGCGTAAAGGATTTCTGCAAGCGGACCGGCAAGCGCTGCCTGTATGTCGACAACCCGAGCACCTCGAGCCTGTCGTTCTGCTTGCGCAGGGCGGGGGAGGCGGCAGTATCGGCGGTGGAGTAAGAAAGGATAAGCACATTGTCGATGTTCCGCCCTACGTGGATGGAAAACCTGACCATGTGCACGATTCCCGTGCGTCGTTCAAATCGAGCAAATATGACAAGGAAAAGGACATGCACGATTACTTGAAGCGTCTGGCTGCCGAGAGACGCGCCGGATATCCTGTCCTCGTTGGCAAGACGGATATGAAATCGCCGCTTTCCATGATGAGGCCAGCGCAGCGACTGCCGGTCGACGACTATGCGCGGACAGGAAAAATCCCGCGCATGTATTCGGCGACAGGGAGCCATGGACTACCCCGCTCGGCCTCTTAGGCCGGGCAGGGTACATGCGATTCCGGTGGATCCATGGAGGATAGTATTCGGATTTTCTTGCCTGATTCCTGGCAAAGAAATGAAACCGTCAAAAACAAAAAAGGCGTCACGATCGCTCGTAACGCCTTTGTGCTTACTACTAATTCTGGTAGGCCGTGCGTGGCTCGAACACGCGACCAACGGATTAAAAGTCCGCTGCTCTACCAACTGAGCTAACGACCCGAAGAAGCAAGATTATAGGTCTGTTCCCGGGCGCTGTCAAATGCTCATCAGTGCCCCGGCTGTCCCAGGCTTATTTCAGCGACGCCAGCCGATCCTTGGCCGTCTGCGCCGCCGTCGTGTCCGGGAATTTCTTCACCAGCGCCTGCAGCGTCTTCTTGGCGTTCTTGGTGTCCTTCAGTTCGACGTAGTTGCTGGCGATGTTGAGCATCGCATCCGGCGCCTTGGCGCTGCTGCCGTAATTGCTGACGACGGCTTCCTGGGCACTGATCGCGTTCTTGTAGTCGCGCTGGGCATAATAGGCGTTGCCGAGCCAGTATTGGGCGTTGGCGGCATACGCCGATTGCGGATACTGGCGCACGAAGCCTTGCAGCGCGGAGGCGGCCGCCTTGTAGTCGCCCGACTTGAAGGTTTCCATGGCCTGGTCGTAGGCCTGTTTTTCGCTCGGCAGCACTTCCGCGGTCTGGCCGTCGATGTTTTCCTGGCGCGGCTCGACCTTGCGCAGGCGCGCGTCGAGGTCGGCATACAGGTCTTTCTGGCTCTTTTGCGCGACGGCGATCTGGTTCGCCAGGACTTCGACCTGGCCGCGCAGGCGGGCGATTTCCTGCATGGTCTGCTCGTGCTGGCTCAGGATATCGAGGGTCGAGCTCTTGTCGGACTTGGCATCGAGGCGGGCATTGACGTCGCGTGCCAGGGTGTCGACCTTGCTGCGCAGGTCGAGGATCGCGCGGCGGGCTTCGTCATCGTCGAGCAGGCCGGCGTTCGCGTGCAGGGGGAACCAGGCGGCAAGGGCGAAGGCGACGGCCGCAAGGCGGATCGGTGGCAGTTTGATCATCATTGACTCTTTCTAATACCAATATAAAACTGGGGAATCCAAATGGAAACGGGGCGGGAAGCAGTCTGCACTGCATCCCGCCCCGCTGTCAATCAGCCATCCTGAACGGTGGCAGCGACAGCGTCCAATTATTGATAGACGATGTCGGCGCGGCGGTTTTCAGCCCAGGCGGCTTCGTCGTGGCCGGTGGCTTTCGGCTTTTCCTTGCCCAGCGAAACGGCTTCCAGCTGGCCGTCCGAGACGCCCAGGGTGTTCATGGCGCGGCGCACGGCTTCGGCACGCTTCTGGCCCAGGGCCAGGTTGTATTCAGTGCCGCCACGTTCGTCGGTGTTGCCTTGGATCAGAACCTTACGGCCGTTGTTCTTGGTCAGGTAGGCCGAGTGGTTCTCGACGACCGGCTTGCCATCGGCGCGGACGGCGAAGCTGTCGAAGTCGAAGTACACGCTACGGTTCGCCAGGACGCCTTTCGGGTCGTTCAGCGGATCGACGTTGCCGGTTTCGACCGGACGGATGTCACGGCTGGTGTCAGCCGGAGGAGCGGCTTCGGCCACCGGGGCTTTTTCCACGACCGGGGTTTCTTGCAGTTTCGGCGACGAGCACGCCGACAGGACAGCTGCTACGGAAGCGATGAGGGCTACACTTTTCAGATTGCGCATGGTTTTTCTCCTGGTCAAAAAATTATTACTTCATAAACGGGCCCCAGCTGGGCTCCCGAATGTTCCCCGCCTGGGTGCTCAAGCGCTGCTTGATGCGCCCGTCGACCGACACCACGGCCAGCGCAGTACGGCCGCCACCCTTGGTTGCATACATGATGTATTTGCCGTTCGGCGAAAAACTCGGTTCGGTGGCCCCTTCGGCCAAGCGTTGTTCCTGGCCGCTGGCCAGGTCCATCGCATACAGAGAAAAACCCCCATCGCGTTGCGAAATCCACGCCAGCGTCTTGCCGTCCGGGGATACACGAGGGCTGATGTTGTAGTTCCCATTGAACGTCACGCGGTTGGCCTGGCCACCGCCGACGCTCATCTTGTAGATCTGCGGACCGCCGCTGCGGTCACTGGTGAAATAGACGCTCTGGCCGTCGGCCGAGAAGCGCGGTTCGGTGTCGATGCCGTTGCTGGTGGTCAGGCGGCGCATGCCGCTGCCGTCGGCGTTGACGATGAAGACTTGCGTATTGCCGGTGCGCGAGAGCGCCAGCGCCAGCTTGCTGCCGTCCGGCGACCAGGCCGGCGCCGAGTTGTTACCTTTTTCGTTAGCCACGATGGTGCGCTGGCCGGTCACCAGGTTCTGCACATAGATCACCGGCTTGCGCAGTTCGAAGGACACGTACGCCACCTTGGTGCCGTCCGGCGACCACGAGGGCGAGATGATCGGTTCCTTGCCGTGCGCGGCGATCTGTTCGCCTTCGCCGTCGGCATCCGCGACCACCAGCTTGTAGTCGCGCGGTCCGTCCTGTTTCACGTAGGTGATGCGGGTCGAGAAGATGCCGCGCACGCCGGTCAGCTTTTCGTACACGTCGTCGGCGATGCGGTGCGCTTCCAGGCGCGTGTTGCGCGCGCTGACGGCGTCGGCCAGTTGCGAGATCTGGGTCTGCTTGACGGTGTCGTGCAGTTTATAGCGCACCTGGAAACGGCCGTCGGCCATTTTCGAGACCGAGCCCACCACCAGGGCGTCGGCGCCACTGGACTTGAACGCGGCCAGGTCGACGTTGGCGCTGTCGGAAATGGCCTGGCGCGCGTCGATCACCTTGAACACGCCGCTGCGCTCCAGGTCGGCTCGGATGATGGCCGACACCTGTGCAGGCGCGACCGATTCGTCGGCGAACGCGGCGACCGCGACCGGGATCTGGTTGCTGCCCACGCCGGCAATCTCGATGCGCAGCTGGGCATGGGCCGCCGACCCCATCAGCAGGGTGGCCGAAAACAGCAAGGAATGTAGTTGTTTCTTCATAGCTTTCAATTCAGCAATGGTTGAGTCTGGGACGCGATCACTGCAGGTCCTTCATATGGAAGTCGATCACGAGGGAGCGCTCTACCGTACCATCTTTCTTCTTTGGCAGTGGTGACGATTTGGAAATGCCCTTTTCCACCGCATCGTCGAAGGAAGCGACGCCGCTGCCCTTGATCTTGCGGACCGATATGATCTCGCCGGTCGGCAATTGTTCGACGCGGAAGGAGGCCACCGGATTACCCGGTTCGTCCAGGTCGCCCGCATACGATGTGTTGCCCTTGACCTTGGCCGTGATCGCCGCGACGTAGCCCTTGTCGCGTCCCGGCGCGGTCGATTGCGCGGCGGTGCCGGTGCTCGACGGGCTGCCGGTGCCGGCGGCGCCGGTGATGCGGCGCATTTCCTCGGCGCGCGCGTCGTCGCGTTTCTTCTGGTCGGCGGCTTCCTGCTTCTTCTTCTCGGCGTCGGCTTTCTTTTTCTTCTCGGCCTCGTCCTTCTTCTTCTGTTCGGCCTCTTTCTTTTCGGCTTCCTTCTTGTCCGCTTCCTTCTTCTCGGCCTCGTCGCGTTTCTTCTGCTCGGCGGCGTCCTGCTTCTTCTTCTCGGCCTCGCGTTCCTTCTTCTCGGCCAGGTCCTTGGCCTCCTTGGCCTTCTTGTCGTCCTCGCGCTTCTGCTCGATGCGTTTCTGCTCGGCGAGTTCGCGTTCGCGCTCCTGGCGTGCCTCTTCCTTGCGCTTCAGGTCTTCCTGGCGCTTCTTCTCGCGCTCGAGCGCGATGTCCGGCTGCTTCGGCGGCGCGGGCTGTTCGACCGGGGGCGGCGGCGGCGTGACGGCGCGCGGCGTCGGCGCGGGCGGTGGCGGCGTTTCGGGTTCCGGTTCCGGCTCGGGTTCCGGCGGCGGCGGCGGCGGGGCTGCGGTCTGGGTGGTGAGATCCCAGATCTCGGCCTCGACCGCGACCGGCGTCGTGCTCTGCCAGCTCACGCCGATCGCCAGGAAGGCCAGCAGCAGGGCGTGCACGCCCACCGCCAGGCCAATCGCCGGCCAGCGGTTCGGTTCGGGCGGCACCCGGTAGTGGGGCGCCGCGCCGTCGTCGGGAGTGTGCTTCGTTGCTGCCATCAGTTCTTCATCACTTCGTGGCCAGACCGACGCGGGTGATGCCCATCTTCTTGGCTTCCGAGATCAGCTGGATCACGTCGTCGTATTTGCTTTCGCGGTCGCCCGCGATCAGGACCGGATACTCCGGATGCTCGGCGTGGATCGCGGCCAGGCGCTGGATCAGCGCGGCGCGGTTCGACACGTCTTCCAGTCCCTGTGGTTTCTTGCCGTTGATGCCGATCGCGAGCTGGCCCTTGTCCTTGATCGCGATCTGGATATAGTCGTCGGGCGGCTGGGTCGAGCGCTCGGCGCTCGGCAGCTTGATCTCGCTCGGATTCTGGGCCTGCGGCGTCACCATGAAGATGATGAGCAGCACCAGCATCACGTCGATATACGGAACGACGTTGATTTCCGCCTTGAGCTTGCGGCGCGTGCTGCGCATGCTGCTGTTGAAGGCCATGTCGGTATCCTCCTGCGTCGATCAGCGCGACTGGCGCTGCAGGATGTTCGAGAATTCCTCGACGAAGCTCTCGAAGCGGATCGCGAGGCGGTCGATGTCGTGGGTGAAGCGGTTGTACGCCACCACGGCCGGAATCGCCGCGAACAGGCCGATCGCAGTGGCGATCAGCGCCTCGGCGATACCCGGGGCGACGGCGGCCAGCGTGGCCTGCTGCACATTGGCCAGGCCGCGGAAGGCGTTCATGATGCCCCAGACCGTGCCGAGCAGGCCGATGTAGGGAGACACCGAGCCGACCGAGGCAAGGAAATTCAGGTGGGTGTCGAGATGGTCGAGTTCGCGGTGGAAGGCGGCGCGCATTGCACGGCGGGCGCCGTCGAGCACCGGGTTGACGTCGGCGGTGTCGCGCGCGGCCTGCTTGCCCTTGATGAATTCGCCCATGCCGGCTTCGAAGATGCGGGCCAGCGGACCGCTCTGGTCGCGCTGGCTGCTGGCGCTCTGGTGCAGGGTGTGCAGATTGCCGCCGGCCCAGAAGCTGCGCTCGAACTGCTCGGTGAGGCGGCGTGCGGCGCGGATCGCGAACAACTTGCGGAAGATATACGTCCAGCTGGTCAGCGAAAGCGCAAACAGCAGGGCCATGATCAACTGCACGAGGACGTGCGCGTTGCGGATCAGTTCAATGAAGGAAAGGTCTTGGGCTGCGCTCATCGGTGTATTCGGTGGAATGGATTGATTCAGGCGGCACGCATTTTAGCAGCGGCAAGGTCAGGAAGGGCGCGTGGACGCATCGTTGTCACGTCGACGCAGCCGACTTTCACGTCCGCGCTCGACAGCAGCGTGTCTCCGCGCCAGGCTTGTTGGGCAAACACGACCGAGGCGCGGCTGAGTTTTTCCACGTTCAGGGTCAGGCGAATGTCGTCGTCCAGGCGCGCCGCGGCAAGATACTCGACGCTGGCGCTGCGCACCACGAACGCCACGGCTTCTCCGGCGAGCAGATCCTGCTGTTGAATGCCAAGCGAACGCAGCCATTCGGTGCGCGCTCGTTCGAAGAACTTCAGGTAATTGGCGTAATAAACGATGCCGCCGGCGTCCGTATCTTCGTAATAGACCCGGACGGTCCAGGTGAAAACTGAAGGCATTTCAGCTGCCGTGTATAAGAATTAGAAACATTTTACGCCATTTTTGCTATCAATATGTACGCCAAAGTACATATGCATGAGTATGACTAATGAATTCCTTGTCAGAACATCATGCAGACGGCAAATTTGACTAATCGGCACTTGTGCTAGGTCAACAACTCTATCACTTTTTCACAACTGTCAACGCCCCTGTTACAAATGGAAAACATTTGTTCGGCCAACGATCATTTAACCCGCCGCGAATGAAAATTCGGGGTCAGAGCACTTTTTAGAAATTCGGGGTCAGAGCACTTTTTTTGGCAATAAGTCGTATGACATTGTTCATGGCGAGCGCAGGCTGTCATGCCCGTAAGGTCTTCACCTCCGGTGCCTTGCCTGCCGCGCGTATGGCTTGTAAATGTCAGCGAGGAAATTTCTCAAAAAAGGGCTCTGACCCCGAATTCTGACTCCGAATTCTGGAAACGGGGCGGCGTCCGCGGGGCAGGAAGGACGTGCTTAACTGCGCTTGACGGTGAAGGGTGAGAAGCCCTGGCAGGTCGGCATCATTTCGATGCGGTTGATGTTGACGTGCGGGGGCAGGGTGGCGACCCAGTAGGCGGTCTCGGCGATGTCTTCGGCGGTCAGTGGCTGGGTGCCTTCGTAGACTGCGGCGGCGGCGGCGTCGTCGCCCTTCAGGCGCACGTTCGAGAATTCGGTGCCGCCGCACAGGCCCGGCGCGATGTCGGTGGCGCGCACGCCGGTGCCCACCAGGTCGGCGCGCAGGTTCAGCGTGAATTGCTTGACGAAGGCCTTGCTGGCGCCATAGACATTGCCGCCCGGGTAAGGATAGGCGCCGGCCACCGAGCCGAGGTTGATGATCAGGCCGCTGCCGCGCTCCACCATCGAGGGCAGCACGGCATGGGTCATGGTGACCAGGCCGGTGATGTTGGTGTTGATCATGGTTTCCCAGTCTTCCAGCGGCACTTCGTGGGCCGGTTTGGTGTTCAGCGCCAGGCCGGCGTTATTGATCAGCACATCGATCTGGCGCCATGACTGCGGCAGCATCGACAGCGCTTCCTCGATCGACTTCTTGTCGGTCACATCCATCGCGATCGGCAGGGCCGATTCGCCCAGTTCCTTGGCCAGGGCGTCGAGGCGCTCCTTGCGGCGTGCCGCCAGCACGACCTGATGGCCATTCTTGACGAAGGTACGCGCCATTTCGGCGCCGAATCCGGCCGATGCGCCGGTAATGAAAACGATCATGATGGAATCCAGGGCAAGGGGTTGAACTCCGGGATTGTAGCCGAAATGGCCACGATGGTGCCGCCCCTGGTGGCTTGCCTGGCGGCCATCGGTTTCCTTGCTTCCCGGCCGCCACATCCCTTACAATCGGGAGTTCCATTACTGGCGCCTCGAAAACCTGCCGCTTGCGACGGTTTCCGGAGCACCGTTTAACATCTCACGTAACTGGCGAAAACTGCGTCATGGCGCCCGGTCGGCAACGACTGGCCGGCCGATCCGCAGCGAAGGTGGGCTTCCACCGGGGAACGTGGGATTTCATTTGCCGTTCGCCTGGGCAGCCACCGATTGGTACGCGCTGATGTCGTGTATGTTGTCCGGCTGCCTGTTGCCGCCGGCCCCGCCTCGTTCAGCGCCGCCCGTCACCTGGTTCCTCTTATCGATTGGAGTTTTTCATGTTTGCAAAAGATCACACGCTCGCCAAGGTTGACCCGGAACTGTGGGATGCCATCCAGAATGAAAACAAGCGCCAGCAGGACCACATCGAGCTGATCGCGTCCGAGAACTACACCTCGCCGGCCGTGATGGAAGCCCAGGGCTCGCAACTGACCAACAAGTACGCCGAAGGCTATCCCGGCAAGCGCTACTATGGCGGCTGCGAATACGTGGACGTCGCCGAGCAGCTGGCGATCGACCGCCTCAAGGAACTGTTCGGCGCCGAAGCCGCCAACGTCCAGCCGAACTCGGGCTCGCAAGCCAACCAGGGCGTGTTCTTCGCCATGCTCAAGCCGGGCGACACCATCATGGGCATGTCGCTGGCCGAAGGCGGCCACCTGACCCACGGCATGGCGCTGAACATGTCGGGCAAATGGTTCAACGTGATCTCCTACGGCCTGACCGAACAGGAAGACATCGACTACGAGCAGATGGAGCGCCTGGCGCGCGAGCACAAGCCGAAGATGATCATCGCCGGCGCCTCCGCTTTCTCGC
>Ga0308163_10002080_pt1 | contig 19294 bp, 14 predicted proteins | sample PhyTR1_FD_201037 | JGI IMG/M metagenome (GOLD analysis project Ga0308163, IMG submission 201037) | Phyllosphere microbial communities from UC Gill Tract Community Farm, Albany, California, United States - DLSLT.R1 | ecosystem: Host-associated > Plants > Phyllosphere > Unclassified | place: USA...
GCCCTCGACGGCTTCAGCGACGACTGGCTGCGTGGAAACAGCGAAGCGGCCGAGGCCGAGTTCGCGCGGGCGCGCCGCGAGACCGCCGCCACCGGCCGCTTCGATCTGGTGGCCCAGGCCGAGCTGGTGCGCTGCGGCGTGCGCGTGGCCGCGCTCGACTACGACTGTCCCGGCTTCGCCGCGCTGGCGCCGGACGCCACCGCCGCCCAGCGCGCCTATGCCGCGTATCTTGACGGCCGCTGGCAGGGCCTGGACGCCGCCCTGCTGCCGGCCCAGCACCGCGCCGTGCTGACCAACGCCACGCTGGCCGGCGTGGCCGATCCGCTGGCGCGCCTGGTCGCCGCCGGCGCGCTGCTGAAAGCCGGGCGGATCGCGCCGGCCGATATCCTGGCTGCGGTCGACACGGCGTCCAGCCAGGGCTGGCGCCGTCCGCTGCTGGCCTGGCTCGGCGTGCAGGAGCAGCGCGCCCGGGCTGCCGGGGACAGCACCGCGGCCGAGCGCATCCGGCGCCGCATCGCGCTGGCGTCGCAGGCTTGAAGCGCCAAGGCCGCCTCATGGCGGATGGCGCGGCGTCGTCAAATTCGGCGGCATGTGGAACCTGGAGGCATCTTCTGCCGTCAAATTTCTCGAATGTCGACCGGACAGCGCGCTGCGCTCAGGCGTTTTTCGTGCACGAGTGTACAAATCCAGTAAAAAACGGCACTATCGATTAGACTGCCGCCCCTTGATTCGTCGATAACATATTATTTTATGCACGAGATGCCCGACGCCGCCGCCCTCGAGAACAGTCCCATCAAGCCCAGCCTGCCTTTCCCTGTCGTCGGTATCGGCGCCTCGGCCGGCGGCTTGCCGGCGCTGCTGAGCCTGTTCGAAAACATGCCCGACAAGAGCGGCATGGCCTTCGTGATCATCCTGCACCTGTCGCCCAAGCACCAGAGCAATGCCGACCAGGTGCTGCAGCGCGTTACGCGCATGCCGGTCATCCAGGTCACCGAAAAGGTCAAGCTCGAAGCCAACCACGTCTACGTCATTGCCCCGAGCATGCAGCTGGCCATGATGGACGGCTCGCTCGACGTCGTCGAGATGGAGCGCCCGCGCGGCCAGCATGTCGCCATCGACGCCTTCTTCCGCACGCTGGCCGAGTCGCAGCAGGAGCGCGCGATCGTGCTGGTGCTGTCCGGCACCGGGGGCGACGGCGCGGTGGGCATCGCGCGGGTCAAGGAAAAGGGCGGGGTGATCCTGGTCCAGAATCCGGGCGACGCCGAACACGACGGCATGCCGCTGGCGGCGCTCAGCACCGGCCTGGTCGACTTCGTGCTGCCGGTGGTCGAGATGCCGCAGAAGCTGATCGACCTCTGGAGGAACGCCAGCATCATCGAACTGCCGGTGGTCGGACCCGAGGACGCCGATGCCGTGCCCTTGACCGAGCCCGACGAATTCGCCAACGCCGAGCAGGCGCTGCAGCGTATCCTCGGCCTGCTGCGCCTGCAGACCGGCCACGATTTCCGCCACTACAAGCGCGCCACCGTGCTGCGCCGCATCGAGCGGCGCATGCAGGTGCGGTCGATGCAGTCGCTGCCAGAATACCTGCGCCTGCTGGAAGCCGACATCGCCGAGCACAAGCTGCTGCTGAACGACCTGCTCATCGGCGTCACCAATTTCTTCCGCGACCGCGAAGCCTTCGAGACCCTGGAGCGCGAGATCATCCCGGCGATCTTCCGCGACCGCCAGCCGAACGAGGAGGTGCGCGCCTGGACCGCCGGCTGCGCCACCGGCGAGGAAGCCTATTCGATGGCGATGCTGCTGGCCGACCAGGCCGCGCTGATGCCCCAGCCGCCCGCCTTCCAGGTGTTCGCCTCCGACATTGACGAGCAGGCCATCGCCATCGCGCGCGCCGGCCTGTACCCGACCTCCATCGTCACCGACGTGCCGCCGGGCCGGCTGCGCCAGCATTTCTCGCGCGACGAGGGCCGCTACCACATCCGCAAGGCGATCCGCGACCGCATCCTGTTCGCCGTGCACAACCTGCTGCGCGATCCGCCGTTCTCGCGCATCGACGTGGTGTCCTGCCGTAACCTGCTGATCTACCTGAACCGCGACATCCAGCAGCGCGTCCTCGAGACCTTCCATTTCGCGCTCAAGCCGGGCGGCTATCTGTTCCTCGGCAGTTCCGAATCGGCCGAGTCGGTCGACGAACTGTTCGTCCCGGTGGACAAGAAGAACCGCATCTACCGCGCCCGCGCCTCGGTGCGCAGCATCCCCCATCGCGGCCACCACAGCGCACCGGCCAGCCTGCACCTGCCCGAACCGCGCAACCTGGCCGCGGCCGGGCGGCGCCAGTCCTCGCTGGCCGAGGTGCACCAGCGCGCGCTGGCCCAGTTCGCGCCGCCGAGCGTGGTGGTCGACAGCGACCACAACATCGTGCACATGTCGGAAACCGCGGCCCGCTACATGCGCCTGGTCGGCGGCGAACCCTCGCGCGACATCCTGGCGCTGGTGCTGCCGGAACTGCGCATCGACCTGCGCAGCGCCCTGTACCAGGTGCAGAACTCGGGCACCAGCGTGGAAGGGCGCCAGGTGACGCTGGCGCGCACCGACCATCCGGTCGCGATCGGCCTGACGGTGCGCCCGTTCCGCGACGAGGAAGCGGGCCAGGATTTCCTGCTGGTGCTGTTCTCCGAGGTCGAACTCAGCCGCGACCAGCCTTCCGCCGACGGCCGCGGGCAGGGCGACGACATGGTACTGTCCCAGCTCGAGGCCGAGCTGCAGCGCAAGAAGCAGCTGCTGCAGGAGACCATCGAGCATGCCGAGGTCTCGAACGAGGAGCTGCGCGCGGCCAACGAGGAACTGCAGGCGATCAACGAGGAACTGCGCTCGGCCACGGAAGAACTGGAAACCAGCAAGGAAGAGCTGCAGTCGGTGAACGAGGAACTCATCACCGTCAACTACGAGCTCAAGCTGAAGGTCGAGGAAACCGGCAAGGCCAACGACGACCTGAACAACCTGATCGCCTCGACCGACATCGCCACCATCTTCGTCGACAGCGCGATGCGCATCAAGCGCTTCACGCCGCGCGCCGCCGACATCTTCTCGATCATTCCCTCCGACACCGGCCGTTCGCTGCTCGACCTGACCCACCGCCTCGACTACCGCGACCTGGCCGACGACGTCACGATGACCTTCAACAGCCTGCGCATGGTCGAACGCGAAGTGCGCAGCCAGGACGGGCGCTACTACATCGTGCGCCTGCTGCCCTATCGCACCACGGAGGATCGCATCGAGGGCGCGGTGATGACCTTCTTCGACATCACCGGGCGCCGCGAGGCCGAGGAGAAGCTGCGCGCCGGCGAGGCGCGCATGCGCCTGGTGGCTGAGAGCACCAAAGACTACGCCATCGTCACGATGGACCACGACGGCCGCGTGACCAGCTGGAACCATGGCGCCGAGCGCATGTTCGGCTACCGCGACACCGAGGTGACGGGCCGCACGCTCGACTTCCTGTTCCTGTCCGAGGAGCGCGAACGCGGCGCGGCGGCCGAGGAAATCGAGCGCGCGCGTCGCGACGGCCGCGCCATCAACGAGCGCTGGCACGTGCGCAAGGACGGCAGCCAGCTGTTCTGCAGCGGCGAGATCACCCAGATCGAGAGCGGCGACTTCCGCGGCTACGCCATGATCGTGCGCGACGACAGCGAGCGCGTGCGCCATGAGCGCGAACGCGAGCAGACCCTGACGACCGAACAGCGCAGCCGCAGCGACGCCGAGAACGCCGCGGCGCTGAAGGACGAGTTCCTGGCCGTGATGGCGCACGAGCTGCGCCATCCGCTGAATCTCATCCACATCAACGTCGAGCTTCTGTCGCGCCTGGCGGAAACGCGCCAGGTGCCGACCGTGGCGCGTTCCACCGGCGTGATCCGCAACGCCGTGATGAGCCAGGCCAAGCTGATCGACGACCTGCTCGACATGTCGCGCGTCCATACCGGCAAGCTGACGATGTCGATGGCGCCGGTGGAACTGGGCGCGCTGGTCCAGGGCGCGGTGGACGCGGTGCGCGCTGATCCGGGTGCCGAGCGGCTGGGCATCGATGTGCGGGGCCAGGGGTCCAACCTGCGCGTGATGGCCGACAGCGTGCGCCTGGAGCAGGTGGTCATGAACCTGCTGAGCAATGCGGTCAAGTTCACCCCGCCGGGCGGCACCATCAGCGTGGCGCTGGAATGCGAGAACGGCGCCGCGCGCATCGACGTCAGCGACACCGGCCAGGGCATCGCGCCCGGCTTCCTGCCGCAGGTATTCGAGATGTTCGCCCAGCCGGGCTCCGTCACCACGCGCGCCAAGGGCGGGCTGGGCATCGGGCTGGCGCTGGTGCGCGAGATCGTCAACCTGCATGGCGGCCGGGTCGAGGCTTTCTCGGAGGGCGTGGGCAAGGGCGCGCGTTTCTCGGTCTGGCTGCCGCTGGCGGAGCATTGCGCCGATACGCTGGCGCCGTCCGAGGACTACATGCGCATGGATATCGGCGGCGTGCGCATCCTGCTGGTCGACGACGTCGAGGACGTGGTCATGACCTGCCAGGCGCTGCTGGAAATGCACGGCGCCCTGGTCACCGGCGCGACCAGCGGCCAGCAAGCCCTGGCGCTGCTGCGCGAGACCGAGTTCGATCTGCTGGTGTCGGATATCTCGATGCCGGGCATGGACGGCTACGCGCTGCTGCGCGCGGCGCGCCAGTTGCCGCGCCATTCCCGCCTGCCGGCGATCGCCGTGACCGGCCTGGCGCGCGAGAAGGACATCGCGCAGGCGCGCGCGGCCGGCTTCGACGCCCATGTCGGCAAGCCGATGTCGGTCGAGCGCCTGACCGACATCATCCGCGATCTGCTGCCGGGGCGTTCCGTGCGGCCCTGAGAACCTGCCGGGGCAGGTTCCAGATACCTCCCCTTTGGTAGAGGAGCATTGCCGGGAGGCGGTGCTAGCATGCCTTGCTCGCGCTGCATCGTGTGGCGCGCACCGATTCGCAAGGATACCGATATGAAGACCAAGAAACGCGCATTGCTTGCCGCCGCCGTACTCCCGCTGCTGTTCGCGGCCCTGCCGTCCGGCGCCCAGACGACCGACGCCGCCAAAGCCAGGCCGACCGTCGTGCTGGTGCATGGCGCCTTCGCCGATTCTTCCAGCTGGGACGGCGTGACGGCGCGTCTGCAGGCCGACGGCTACCGCGTCATCGGGGTCGCCAATCCGCTGCGCAGCGTGAAGGGCGATGCCGCCGCGGTCGCGTCGGTGCTCAAGAGCGTGGCCGGGCCGGTGGTGCTGGTCGGCCATTCCTATGGCGGCTCGGTGATCAGCGCCGCCGCCAACGGCAACGCCAACGTCAGGAGCCTGGTGTACGTGGCGGCCTTCGCGCCGGACGCCGGCGAGAGCGCCTTCAGCCTGAGCGGCAAGTTCCCGGGCAGTACCCTGGGCCCGACGCTGGACAAGCCGGTGGCGCTGGCCGACGGCGGCGCCGACCTCTACATCCAGCAGGCCAAGTTCCCCGAGCAGTTCGCGGCGGACGTGCCGCGTCCGAAAGCGGTGCTGATGGCGGCCGCCCAGCGCCCGGTGACCGACGCCGCGCTCAAGGAAGCCTCGGGCGCGCCGGCCTGGAAGAGCGTCCCGTCGTGGTTCATCTACGGCAAGATGGATAAGAACATTCCGGCGGCGGTACATGCCTTCATGGCCGAGCGCGCGCAATCGCGCCATACGGTGGCGGTCGACGGCGCCTCGCACGTGGTGATGATTTCGCACCCGGACAAGGTCGCCCGGATCATCGAAGAGGCGGCCACGTCGAAATAAGCAGGTGTCGGTTGCCGCGCCGCGCGATCAGCCGGCGTCGGCATCCCTGAATTCGTCGAGGCTGCGGCCGGCGGCCAGCGCCTCGGCGATCCACTTCGGCTGGCGCCCGCGGCCGCTCCAGGTCTGGGCGCCGTCGGCCGGATTGCGGTAGCGCGCGGCCGCGCCGGCTGCATCCGCGCCATCCAGCAGGCCATCGAGCGGCAGGCCGGCGCCCTCGGCGATGCCGGCGATACGCTGGCGCGCCTCCTGCACCTGGCGCTTGCGGCGTACCTTGAGTTCCTTCTCGACCTCGAACAGCAGGCCCTTGAGTTCGCCGAAATCGTAATCCGACAGGTTGATCTCCGCCATCTGCGCCCTCGTCCTTTCGCGTGGATCGGTGCGCAGCCGGGGCGGCTGCGCACCGCTAGTGTAAGCCCTTCGGCGCTGCCCTGCAGGCGCGTTCGCGCGTGTCACGTCGTGGTGCCGAGCGCCGGCGCCGCGGTGGGCGCCTGGCGCAGCGCGGGCGGCAGCCGGTTGTGGATGTGGGTGGCGGCGCGGGCGGCCTGGCCGGTCGCCACCGCGATCTGGTTCAGGCCGACGGTCACGTCGCCGATCGCATACAGGCCCGCCACCGCCGTCGCGCCATGGGCGTCGACCACCAGCTCCTCGCACTGCGCCGTTTCGGCGCCGAGCCGGGCCGCGAGGTTCGAGCGGGCGTTCTCGCCCAGCATCGGGTAGAACACGTCGGCCTCGTAGACCTGCCCATCCTCGGTATGCAGCAGCGGCTTCATGGACGCATCCAGCGTCACCGACAGCAGCGGCGAATCGATCACGCGCACGCTGGCGGCGGCGAGGCGGCGCCGGTCGTCCTCGTCGAGCATGCCTGGTTCGCCGCGCAGGAACAGGGTAACGTCGGCACTGAAGGTGCGCATGAACAGGGCGTGGCCGACCGGGTTGGTGGCGGAGGTGGCCACCGCGATGCGCTTGTCGATCACGTCGAAACCGTCGCACACCGGGCACAGGCGCACCGAGCCGAAGGCGATGGCTTCGCGCCACAGCTCGACCGGCAGGCCGACGTCGGCCACGCCGGTCGCCAGCAGCACGGTGTGGGCGCGGATACGGGTCATGGCATCGTCGGGGCCGCCCTCGGGCAGGCAGTCGGCGACGAACAGGCCATCCTCGATACGCAGGTCGAGGACCTCGCCGGCGATCACCTGGCCGCCATAGCGTTCCAGTTGCGCGCCCAGGCTGGCCAGCAGGGTGGTGCCGGGAACGCCCTCGGGAAAGCCGGGGTAGTTGTGCGAGACCGGGATCAGGCGCAGGCGGCTGTTGCCCTTGTCGACCACGACGACGTCGCGCGTGAAGCGTCGCAGGTAGATCGCCGCGGTCAGGCCGCCGGGGCCGCCGCCGACGATCAGGGTGTCGTGTACAGGAGAGTCGGACAAGGTAGGCATGGCCCGATTATCCGCAGCGCCGGTATGGCTGGGCATCGGCGCGCTTCCCGCGGCCGGGTGGGAGCCGGCTTACACTGGACTCAGTGGTTATGCGTTTCGGGTTGCAGGGTCACGTGGTCGATCCCGTGGCGCTCGCGCAGCATGTCCTTGGCGCCTTCCAGCACGGCCGGCCAGGCGCCCAGGTCGGCGATCTGGAGGTGGCCGATCAGGGCCGGCTCGCCCGGCGACATGTCCCACACGTGCAGGTCGTGTACCGAGGAGACGCCCGGCACCCGGGACAGGTCGGCGCCGACCGCGAGATAGTCGATCTGGGTGGGTACGCCTTCCATCAGGAAGTGGTAGGACTCGCGCAGGATGCCCAGCGTCGAGCGCAGGATCAGGAGCGAGACGAAGATCGACAGGATCGGGTCGATGCGTACCCAGCCGGTAAAGTGGATGATGGCGCCGGCGGCGATCGCCGCGGCCGAGCCGAGCAGGTCGCCCAGCACGTTCACCAGCGCCGCGCGGGTATTGATCGACTGCTCGCCGCGCGAGAGTACCCAGGCCACCAGGATATTGATGCAGGCGCCGATGGTCGCGACCACGAACACGGTGCCGCCGCGCACGTGTTCCGGATGCAGCAGGCGCTGCGCCGCCTCATAGGCGATCCAGGCTACCAGCAGCAGCATCGCCAGGCTGTTGACGAAGGCCGCAAGCGCCTCGGCGCGCACGAAGCCGAAGGAATGGCGCGCCGACGGCGGCCGGCGTGCGATCAGCTGGGCCAGCAGTGCCAGGCCGAGCGCCGCGGCATCGGTCACCATGTGGCCGGCGTCGGAGATCAGCGCCAGCGAATTCGACACCACGCCGGTAACCGCCTCGATCAGCGCGAACAGCAGGGTCAGTACCAGGGCCAGCACCAGCGCCCCCTGGCGCCGGCCCTCGATGGTATGGCCGTTGCGGGCGTCGCCGTCGAGATGGGCGTGGAAGTGGGCGGAGGAGGTGCTGTGGTCGGACATGGAATGTGGAAGTAGCGTATGCAGCGTGAAGTATAAAGGCTAGGGGTCGGAGCCCGGTTTTGTTTTTAAGGGCTCTGCCCCCGGTGTTCCCCCGCGTCCCGGGACCGCAGCAAACGAGCGCCCTTGCATAATCCCAGGCAACTCCTTATAATAGCGGCATACGGGCGGTTAGTTCAGCTGGTTAGAATACTTGGTCGACATCCAAGGGGTCGCAGATTCGAATTCTGCACCGCCCACCAGAACAAAAGACAGTGCGGGGAACTTCGGTTTCCCGCTTTGTCGTCAGTAAGAATGGGAAAGGCACAAACGGTTATGACACCGCGAACTACAACCTGGTTGTGGGGGAATCGCTAGACGCGGTACGGTGTGCTTTTGTCCAAGGAAACACGACAACACTGAAATCAACGCGCCTGGTGCGCGTTTTTTTTCGTCTCGCGCTTTTTCGTTTCAAAATTATTAATTCTAACGGGCGCAGCAGTGCCCACATGGAGCTCACAATGTTGAATGTTCGACTTCCAGATGGTTCCAGCCGTCAATTCGAAGGTCCGGTGACCGTCGCCCAGGTGGCTTCCAGCATCGCCCCGAGCCTGGCCAAGGCCGCGCTGGCCGGCAAGGTCGACGGCAAGGTCGTGGATACCTCCTACCTGATCGAGTCCGATGCCGACCTGGCCATCGTGACCGACAAGGATCCGGAAGGCCTGGATGTGATCCGCCACTCGGCCGCCCACCTGCTGGCCTATGCGGTCAAGGAACTGTTCCCGGAAGCGCAGGTCACCATCGGCCCGGTCATCGACAACGGTTTCTACTACGACTTCGCCTACAAGCGCCCGTTCACCCCGGAAGACCTGGCCGCCATCGAGAAGAAGATGGTCGAACTGGCCAAGAAGGACGAGCCGGTCACCCGCAAGGTGCTGCCGCGCGACGAGGCCGTGGCCTATTTCAAGTCGATCGGCGAAGACTACAAGGCCGAGATCATCGCCTCGATTCCGGCGAACGAGGACGTCTCGCTGTATTCGGAAGGCAAGTTCACCGACCTGTGCCGTGGCCCGCACGTGCCCTCGACCGGCAAGATCAAGGTCTTCAAGCTGATGAAGCTGGCCGGCGCCTACTGGCGCGGCGACTCCAAGAACGAGATGCTGCAGCGCGTGTACGGCACCGCCTGGACCAGGAAGGAAGACCAGGAGCAGTACCTGCACAACCTGGAAGAAGCGGAAAAGCGCGACCACCGCAAGCTCGGCAAGCAGCTCGACTTCTTCCACTTCCAGGACGAGGCGCCGGGCCTGATCTTCTGGCATCCGAAGGGCTGGGCGATCTGGCAGCAGATCGAGCAGTACATGCGCAAGACCTACCAGGTCACCGGCTACGACGAAGTCAAGGCGCCGCAGATCATCGATGTGTCGCTGTGGAAGAAGACCGGCCACTGGGACAACTATCGCGACAATATGTTCACGACCGAGTCCGAGAACCGCACCTACGCCCTCAAGCCGATGAACTGCCCTGGCCACGTGCAGATCTATAACGCCGGCCTGCGTTCCTACCGCGACCTGCCGCTGCGCTACGGCGAATTCGGCCAGTGCCACCGCAACGAATCCTCGGGCGCGCTGCACGGCCTGATGCGCGTGCGCGGCTTCACCCAGGACGACGGCCACGTGTTCTGCACCGAAGAGCAGATCGCGCCGGAAGTCGTGGCCTTCCACGCCCAGGCGATGAAGGTGTACGAAGATTTCGGTTTCGCCAACATCGACGTCAAGATTGCCCTGCGTCCGGAAAACCGCATCGGCTCCGACGAAGTCTGGGACCAGGCCGAGGAAGCGCTGCGTTCCGCCCTGCGCGGCTGCGGCGTGGAATGGACCGAGCTGCCGGGCGAGGGCGCCTTCTATGGTCCGAAGATCGAGTACCACCTGAAGGACAGCCTGGGCCGCCCGTGGCAGGTCGGCACCATGCAGGTCGACTTCTCGATGCCGGGCCGTTTGGGCGCCGAATATGTCGCGGAAGACAACACCCGCAAGGTACCGGTGATGCTGCACCGCGCGATCGTCGGTTCGATGGAGCGCTTCATCGGCATCCTGATCGAAAACTATGCGGGCGCGCTGCCGCTGTGGCTGGCGCCGATCCAGGTTGCCATCTTGAACATTTCTGACGCGCAAGCTGATTACGTGAAACAAGTCGAGGCGAAATTGAAGGCGGCGGGCCTGCGCGTTCACGCTGATTTGCGGAACGAGAAGATTACCTATAAAATTCGTGAACATTCCGTCCAAAAACTGCCGTACATCTTAGTTGTCGGCGATAAAGAGCGGGATGCGAATACCGTGGCCGTTCGCGCACGCGGCAATGTCGATCTCGGCGTCATGTCGATCGACGCGCTGCTGGAACGCCTCCAGAGCGAGGTAGCAACCAAGGCAAAGTAATGCCTTGAGACGGCCCGACCTAACATACTTTCAAAGGAAACAACATAGCTACTGACAAGTCGCAGAATCGCATCAATGGCGAAATCACCCACCCCGAAATGCGTCTGAACGGTGTGGACAACGAGCCGCTGGGCATTGTGAGCCTGGCTGAAGCATTTCGTCTGGCCGAAGAAAAAAATGTAGACCTGGTCGAGATCGCGCCGAACGCGGTCCCGCCGGTCTGCCGCCTGATGGATTACGGCAAGTTCAAGTATTCGGAACAGAAGAAAGCGCACGAAGCGAAGCTGAAGCAGAAGATCATCCAGGTCAAGGAGATCAAGTTCCGTCCGGGTACGGACGAGGGTGACTACAGCATCAAGCTGCGCAACCTGATCAAATTCCTGGAAGAGGGTGACAAGACCAAGATCACCCTGCGCTTCCGCGGTCGCGAAATGGCCCACCAGGACATCGGCGCACGCATGCTGGAACGCCTGCGCGGCGACCTCGAGCCGTATGGCCAGATCGAACAGTTCCCGAAGCTGGAAGGCCGCCAGATGATCATGGTGGTTGCGCCTAAAAAGAAGAAGTAATTCTTCATGGGGTGGGCGGCCTTGCCGTCCACGCGTTCTCGCGGCAGATGCCTGCCGCGCGGCAGTCTGGTATAGCGGCATGCTCATGCCGCGCCGCCAGGCGGATGCCGCTTGGACGCGTGGACGGCGAGCCGCCCACCCTGCGCGTTTACGGCTGTCCGCATCCCTGGGGCGGGCAAGCCGTGACGACCATTTACAACGTCAGCTATAGGCGCATGCGCCTGTTCTGTGTTAGTATCTGCGGTTCCCGTGTTTGTTGATGCGGGAAAGCAATACTGTAGTGGACTCGCTTCTGCTGCAGAAACAAGTGAAAGCAGGCATTCAAGAGCAGCGTTGCTGCCACCTGCAATCCTGTTACATATGAGGCTGCCCTTAAAAGGCAGAAGACTATGCCGAAAATGAAAACCAAAAGCTCCGCGAAGAAGCGTTTTCGCGTGCGTCCGGGTGGTACCGTCAAATCGGGTATGGCGTTCAAGCGTCACATCCTGACCAAGAAGACCACCAAGAACAAGCGTCAACTGCGTGGCACCCGTAACATCAATGCGTCCGACGTCACGAGCGTCTACCGCATGATGCCGTCCGCTGTTTAATCTCACATCTTAAGGAGCTACCATGCCTCGAGTAAAACGTGGGGTTACTGCACGTGCCCGTCATAAAAAAGTCCTCGCGCTGGCCAAAGGCTATCGTGGTCGCCGCAGCAAAGTATTCCGTATTGCCAAGCAAGCAGTCATGCGCGCTGGCCAGTACGCATACCGCGATCGCCGCAACAAGAAGCGCGTCTTCCGCGCCCTGTGGATCACCCGTATCAACGCAGCTTCGCGTTCGCACGGCATGACCTACAGCGCCTTCATGAACGGCCTGAAGAAAGCCGCGATTGAACTGGACCGTAAAGTCCTGGCCGACATGGCTGTCAACGACAAGCCGGCTTTCGCCGCTATCGTGAACACCGTCAAGACCACCCTGGCTGCCTGATCGATCGGGCCAGTAAAGCAATACAGCGCCGCCGCTCACGCGGACGGCGCGAAGAGGACGGGGCAAAGGTTTCAGGACCGATGCCCCGTTTTTGATTCTGGCGTCTCCCGCCATCAAAAACAGGAAAAGAACACGCATGGATCCGCACGCAGAACTCGCGCTGAAAGAACTCGTCGTCTCGGCCCAGTCTGATTTTGGCGCCGCACAGGATGCGGCCGCGCTGGAAAACGCAAAAGCGAAATACCTGGGCAAGACCGGCCAGGTGACCGAACTGATGAAAGGCCTCGGCAAGCTCGACCCCGACCAGCGCAAGGCCCAGGGCGCCCTCATCAACGCCGCCAAAGAAAAAATCGAACAGGCATTGACGGCCCGCCGCGACGATCTCGCCAACGCCCAGCTGATGGCGCGTCTGAATGCCGAATCCATCGACGTCACCCTGCCGGGCCGCGGACGCTCGCTCGGCGGCATCCACCCGGTCATGCGCACCTGGGAACGGGTCGAACAGATCTTCCGCTCGATCGGTTTCGACGTGGCCGACGGCCCCGAAATCGAAAACGACTGGACCAACTTCACCGCCCTGAACAGCCCGGAAAACCATCCGGCCCGTTCGATGCAGGACACCTTCTACATCGAAGGCAAGGACAGCACCGGCAAGCCGCTGCTGCTGCGCACCCACACCAGCCCGATGCAGGTGCGTTATGCGCGCACCCACACGCCGCCGATCAAGGTGATCGCGCCAGGGCGCACCTACCGCGTCGACAGCGACGCCACCCACTCGCCGATGTTCCACCAGGTCGAAGGCCTGTGGATCGGCGAGGACATCAGCTTTGCGGACCTGAAGGGCGTGTACCTGAATTTCGTGAAGGCCTTCTTCGAGACCGACGACCTGCAGGTGCGCTTCCGCCCCTCGTATTTCCCGTTCACCGAACCGTCGGCGGAAATCGACATCGCCTTCGGTTCCGGTCCGCTCAAGGGCCGCTGGCTGGAAGTCTCGGGCGCCGGCCAGGTGCATCCGACCGTAGTGCGCAATTTCGGCCTCGATCCGGAAAAATTCATCGGTTTCGCGTTCGGTTCGGGCCTGGAGCGCCTGGCCATGCTGCGTTATGGAATCAACGACCTGCGATTGTTCTATGAGGGCGATCTCCGCTTCCTCAAGCAATTCAATTAAGCAGACACCGTCCGATAATACGAAGGCAAAAAGATATGCAATTCTCTGAAAACTGGCTCCGTTCCATGGTCGATCCGAAGATGAATTCGGATGAACTGGCCCACCTGCTGACGATGTCCGGCCTCGAAGTCGAAGAACTCGAGGCGGTCGCGCCGCCGTTCTCGAACGTGGTGGTGGCCGAAGTCAAGGAAGTCGCCAAGCACCCGAACGCCGACCGCCTGAACGTGTGCCAGGTCGATGCCGGCACCGGCACGCTGTTCAACATCGTGTGCGGCGCCCCGAACGTGCGCGCCGGCATGAAGGCGATCCTGGCCATGGCCGGCGCCGTGCTGCCCCCCGGTGCGGACGGCAAGCCTTTCGAGATCAAGGTCGGCAAGCTGCGCGGCGTCGAGTCGCAGGGCATGCTGTGCTCGGCCAAGGAACTCAAGATCTCGGAAGAGAGCAGTGGCCTGATGGAACTGCCGGAAGATGCCCCGGTTGGCCAGAACATCCGCGACTACCTGCAGCTGAACGACCTCAAGATCACCATCAAGCTGACGCCGAACAAGGCCGACTGCCTGTCGCTGCTGGGCGTGGCGCGTGAAGTGTCGGCCCTGACCGGCGCCGCGCTGTCCCTGCCGCAATTCCGTCCGGTGCCGGTGTCGAGCGACGAAATCCTGCCCGTCAAGGTGTCGGCGCCCGATCTGTGCGGACGTTTCACGGGGCGCGTGATCCGCGGCCTGAACGCCCGCGCCGAAACCCCGGAATGGATGAAGCGCCGCCTCGAGCGCAGCGGCCAGCGCTCGGTGTCGGCCCTGGTCGACATCTCGAACTACGTGATGCTCGAGGTCGGCCAGCCCTCGCACGTGTTTGACCTGGCCAAGATCCACGGCGGCATCGAAGTGCGCTGGGGCAAGAAGGGCGAATCGCTCAAGCTGCTGAACGGCAACACCGTCGAGGTCGACGAGTGGGTCGGCGTGATCGCCGACGACAAGGAAATCGAATCGCTGGCCGGCATCATGGGCGGCGACGCGACCGCCGTCACGCTGGACACCACCGACATCTACCTCGAAGCCGCATTCTGGTGGCCGAACGCCATCCAGGGCCGCGCGCGCCGCTACAATTTCTCGACGGATGCCGCGCACCGCTTCGAGCGCGGCGTCGATTTCGCCGGCACGGTCGAGAACATCGAACGCCTGACCTCGCTGCTCGTCGAGATTTGCGGCACCAGTGACACCAAGGTCGGTCCGGTCGACGACCAGGCGCCAAACCTGCCGCAACGCAAGGCGGTCACGCTGCGCACCGCGCGCGCCGCCAAGGTCATCGGCGTGCCGGTCACCGACGCGATGGTGGCCGACATCTTCACCCGCCTGCGACTGCCGTTCGAGCAGGAAGAGGGGCTGTTCCACGTCAGCGCACCGTCCTACCGCTTCGACATCGAGATCGAGGAAGACCTGATCGAGGAAGTCGCGCGCGTGTATGGCTTCGAAAACATCCCGACCCTGCCGCCGGTGGCGGCCAGCAGCATGCTGATCGAGCCGGAAAACACCCGCTCGCTGTTCGCCGTGCGCCACCGCCTGGCCGATCTCGGTTACCAGGAAGTGGTCAACATGAGCTTCGTCGAGCAGCAGTGGGAAGCCGATTTCGCCGCGAATGCCGATCCGATCCGCCTGCAGAATCCGATCGCCAGCCAGCTGAGCGTGATGCGCTCCTCGCTGATCGGCAGCCTGGTGGCCAACGTGCGCTACAACCTCAACCGCAAGGCCGGCCGCGTGCGCGCCTTCGAGGTCGGCGCCGTGTTCCTGCGTAACGCCGAGGTGCAGGACGGTCCGCTGTCCGTGGCCGGCTTCGAGCAGCCGAAACACGTGGCCGCCATCGCCTACGGTCCGGCGCTGGACGAGCAGTGGGGCGCGCCGACCCGCGCGGTCGACTTCTTCGACGTCAAGGCCGACCTGGAAGCGCTGTTCGCGCCGCGCGCCGTGCGCTTCGCCAAGGCGGAACACCCGGCCCTGCATCCGGGCCGCTGCGCCACGGTCGAAGTCGACGGCAAGGCGGTCGGCATCATCGGCGAACTGCATCCGCGCTGGCTGCAGAAGTACGACCTACCGCAGGCGCCGGTGCTGTTCGAAGTCGATGCCGAAGCGCTGCGCGCGCGCGCCGTGCCGGTGTATGCCGAGATTTCCAAGTTCCCGGGCGCCACGCGCGACCTGGCGCTTGTGGTCAAGCATGACATTCCGGCCCAGGCCTTGATCGACGCATTCCAGGCGGAGCTGGCCTCGAACCAACTCGGTCGACTCGTGCAAGCCGTTGTTTTGTTTGATGAATATCGCGGCAAGGGTCTCGAGCAGGATGAAAAAAGTCTTGCTTTCCGCTTTGGCTTGCAAGATACTCAATCGACGCTGCAAGACGATGCGGTCGAAGCCATCATGACCGCGCTTGCTTCTGCAGCGCAACAACACGGCGCAAAACTGCGCGCCTAAAAAGAGGGCCTCGGGCCTCGAAGGGGCTTCGGGCAGCATGCCCGGACCCCATCCGGAACTTACTGAAGGTAGGGCTTCAAAATTAACAACAACGACGTTGACACCGCCGTATTCCAGGAGGCGCTGGCCGCGGACCTGCATCGTGCGATGCAGGTGGCCAGGGTGCGCAAGGAAGCGGAACAGGAGTTGCCGACCTTGACCAAGGCGGAACTGGCCGAACTGCTGTTCGAGCAGGTCGGCCTGAACAAGCGCGAAGCCAAGGACATGGTCGAAACCTTCTTCGACGAAATCCGCAATGCGCTCGAGCGCGGCGAAGCGGTCAAGCTGTCCGGCTTCGGCAACTTCCAGTTGCGCGACAAGCCGCAGCGGCCGGGCCGCAACCCAAAAACCGGGGAAGAAATCCCCATCACGGCGCGCCGCGTCGTGACGTTCCACGCCAGCCAGAAGTTAAAGGGCATGGTCGAGGAAGCCAATCCGGCAGGTTCCGGGAGCTCCTCGCTGGCGCGGGCAGCCTGAACTGAGCCATGAATGACCGACCGAGCAAGATGGAACTGACCGTGCTTCCGCCGATTCCGGCAAAGCGCTATTTCACCATTGGCGAAGTCAGCGAATTGTGCGGGGTCAAACCCCACGTGCTGCGTTACTGGGAACAGGAATTTACGCAGCTAAAGCCGGTCAAACGCCGAGGGAACCGCCGTTATTACCAGCACCATGAAGTGCTGCTGATCCGGCGCATCCGCGAGCTGCTGTACGAGCAGGGCTTTACCATCAGCGGCGCGCGCAACCGTCTCGACAACCGCGGCCACCAGGTCGATGCCGACGAGCCGGTCCCTGAGGCGGCGGCGCCCGCACCGACGCTCGATCCAGCGGAGTTGCGTGCGGAATTGCAGGCGATCCTCGCGCTGCTCCGGCACGGTTCGACGGCCGCCTGAGCCGCTGTCCGGCGCCGGCATTCCAGCAAGCGTGGCGGTACGGGCCTGCGTCCTGCTCAGGCGTGTGCGCCTGTTGTTCTGCACCCCGGAGGTGCTAGAATGTCACTTGCGAATGTTGCTGACTCAAACGCATGACCTAACGGGGCGTGAGGTGTCAGCCTCGGCTCTTTCCTGCCTCAGGAAAATTTAAGGGAAGACAATGATACGCGTTGCCATTTGTGACGATCACCAGATAGTTCGAGCAGGTTTCAAACAGATTTTTTCGTCCTCCGGCGAGTTCGAAGTCGTCGCCGAGGGTGCGACCGGGCGCGAAGCCCTCGATATCGCACGCCGCGAGATTTGCGACGTCCTGCTGCTCGATATCGCGATGCCCGACCAGAGCGGCATCGATATCCTGCGTACCATCCGCCAGGGTCAACCGAACCTGCCGGTACTCATTTTGTCCGGCTATCCGGCCCAGCAGTATGCGCTGAACCTGTTCAAGATGGGCGCCAACGGCTACCTGAACAAGGAATGCGACGCCGACGAGCTCAAGACCGCCGTGCGCACCGTGTTCCAGGGCCGCCGCTACGTCAGCTCCCAGGTCGGCGAACTGCTGGCCCAGAGCTTCGACCGCGACCCCAACACAGCCTTGCACACCGAGCTGTCGGACCGCGAATTCCAGGTGTTCCTGCGCCTGGCCAAGGGCGCGACCGTGTCCGATATCGGGAATGCGCTGTCGCTCTCCATCAAGACGGTATCCACCTACCGTACCCGCATCATGGAAAAGATGGGGCTGCAATCCAATAGCGACTTGACTTATTACGCAATGAAGAACAACCTGCTCGACTGAGCGGTGCAGGGCATGGCCGTCCAGACAGGGCGGAACGGACGGCCGCCCGACAGTGCGGCCGTTGTCATTTTTACTGCTAGTTAGTTATCAAGAAGTACCTTTCCTTACAGAACTGTTACTTTCTCGTCGTCATCACGCCACACATTTAATTTGTCGTGTGGAATAGAGCTACCGAGCAACTTTCCCGGTCTATAATGACTTCGACAGGCAATGCTGCGCGAAAGGGAGCTTTAGGATGTACTTCACCACCGACCCCAAGTTCAGGCCGGTTCGCAGCCTTCCGTTGTACCAGACCCTGCTGTGCGTCATTTGTGTGTTGATACTGGTACTCAACGCCGTCAGCCTCGCGCGAAATCTCGACGGGCTGAAATCGGCGAACGGCAGGCAGGCCCAGGCTGACCGCGTGTCCGCCAAGCTGCAATACGTGAATCTGCTGGTAACCGATGCCGACAGCGGCTTGCGCGGCTATTTTCTTTCCGGCTCCGACACCTATCTCGGACCGCTGCGCACCGCCCAGCGCGAACTGCGCGGCCAGCTCGACGTCCTCAAAACACTGCTTGCGGATAATCCCTCGCAACTCAAGAACCTGGCCCAGCTCCAGACCCTGGTCACGCGCCGCGTCGACCTGATGAACCAGGCGCTCGCGGTATATCGGCACGGCGGCCTGGACGATATCGTCGCGATTTCGCGCACCCAGGAAGACCGTGCCCAGATGGATGAGATCCGCCTGCAGGTCGTCATCATGACCGGCGAGCAGAACGAATTGCTGGCGGCGCGCAGCGGCGCCTTCTACGACCAGTACCGCCGCGCCACGCTGCTCGGGCTCGGCATCAGTTTCGCGGCGCTGGCCGTGCTGGTGCTGTTCTATAACCTGATCCGGCGCGGCTTCCGTGCGCGCCTGCATGCCGAGCGTGCCCTGCAGCAGACCAACGATCACCTGGAAACCCTGGTCGCCTCGCGCACCGAGCAGTTGTCGGTGTTGTCGCGCCACCTGATCAGTGTGTCGGAAGAAGAAAAGACCCGCCTGGCGCGCGAGCTGCACGACGAGATGGGCGCCAACCTGACCGCCATCGGCATGCACCTGGCGAACGTCAAGGCGCAGCTCAAGGACAGCCATCCCGAGCAGGTTGCGATCCTCGAGCGCGCCCGTGCAACCCTGATGCAGACGGTCGAGCTGAAACGCCGCATCATCGAGGGTCTCCGCCCGAGCCTGCTGGACAATATGGGTCTGGCCGCGGCGTTGGAGAGTTATTGCGAGGATTTTGCACGCACCAGTGGCGTGGAATGCGACGCGCTGGTCGAGGCCGGTATCGACGATGCCGGGCCGATGCAGGCGATCGCGCTGTTCCGCATCACCCAGGAATCGCTGAACAATGTCGCCAAGTACGCCAAGGCGCGCCACGTGGTGGTGCACCTGGCGCGCGAGGGCGAAGCCTATGTGCTGGAAATCAGCGACGACGGCATCGGCATTCCGCCCGATGCGATGCGCCGTCCGCGTTCGCACGGCCTGCTGGGCATGCGCGAACGTGCGGCCCTGCTGGGCGGCAGCCTGCGGGTGGAGCGCGGTGTGAACGGGATCGGTACCAGCGTGCATGCCTGCGTGCCGACGGTGGCGCCAGGCATCGAACAGGACAGCGCCACCTCGGGCGCCATGCTGGCGGCTTCTGCGCTGGTAGTGATGGAAAATGCTGCGGCGCCGGCGGTGCCGG
>Ga0308163_10002081_pt1 | contig 19288 bp, 9 predicted proteins | sample PhyTR1_FD_201037 | JGI IMG/M metagenome (GOLD analysis project Ga0308163, IMG submission 201037) | Phyllosphere microbial communities from UC Gill Tract Community Farm, Albany, California, United States - DLSLT.R1 | ecosystem: Host-associated > Plants > Phyllosphere > Unclassified | place: USA...
GAGGTGTAGCCCGTCAAGGATAAACGCAATGTCATTAGAGGTCAGCGGATTTTTGAAAGTCGCAGGAACCACAGTGGCGCGAGACAGGTGGAGGTACCCTGACGAAATTTTGCCGGAAGCCACTTCATCCCTATACAAGATATCAAAGGCTTTTTTTATGATTCGACCGTCTCGTGCCATGAATACAATTTTTTGAATGCCAGTATCCTTGGCCTGCGATCTTACGAACATTGCCATCATCGCTGCTAGCGGCCCTGTCACTTCAAAGCCAAGCTGAGTGTAAAAGTCAGTAGAAAGGGCTGGGGCTTCTTTGTGCCAAAGATCACTTTGTTGTTCGCAGTAGCTGTTCCATATCCTTCCCTTTTGAGACAGCTTCTTTTTGCTCTCTAAGGAAAGCCTAAATAATTTCCTAGAGTTCTCCCCAATGGGTGAAAATCTTTTCGTCTTTAGGCCAGCCAGCTTTGCCTGACGTACATCACCCTCCCAGTTGTCACCGATATGGAAAATATCAGCCGGCAAATGTGCGGACTTGCCAGCGAACATTTTTAATGATTTATAAAGCTTGCCGGTTTCCTTTTTCTCACCAAGTGATGATGAAAGGAAAAGCTTATCCCAGTGCGAATAGCCACAATTAACCAGTATCGCCTCGATTGTGTCTTGGTCAAGATACATATCACTTGCTATGAATATGATCTTATTTTTTTGTTTGGCGTATTCATAAAGCTTTTTTCCCAAGGGGTGAGGAACGCAAACAATACGTTCCACAGCTTTCTCGCAAGCCGAATCGTTAAAAAAAGGCATATGTTCATAAATCGAATCAATTGAGATATCGTCCTTCGCCCCGAAGTGGCTTCCCAGTACCAGTCCAGCTGTGTCCATACGCTCTTTCAATAACGGGAGAGCTGCCGGTTCGCTGCCGGTTAACTGGAACTCAACCAGATCAAAGATCACTTCTGGATCACGAAATTGCCTGGTGAGTAAGGTGTCGAAGATATCGAAAGAAATGATTTTAGCTTCGTCTATTTTCTTAAAATAAGTATCCAGTACCGATTCTGCCTGATAGATATCGTTCGGAAATAGCGCTAAAATTTTTGGTGCGACGCGGTCAACATAATGGCGCTCAGCTACTTTGTTTCGGGCCCGCTCGCCCATTAAGCCTCTCTTCATCTTGTTTTTCATTAAGTCATGGACGCTTGCGGCCATCTGATCGACGTCCAGGTAAGTGACTACTATCCCGGCGTCCTCTTCAACAAAGGTGTGCATGCCGCCTGCGTGATCGTCAAAACACACAATAGGCATTCCAGCTTCCGCTGCTTCCATACATACGAGTGGATAAGGATCTTCACGGGATGGTAGAAGAAATATATCTCCAGAGGCAAAATACTCACGCGGATTTTCTTTGGGGCCGATCCATTCCACAAAACCTGCCAGGTGACGATGCTCGATTTCGAATTCAGGATTTAGATCTTTCCCTTCTGCAGAGCCTATCCAAACCATCTTGAAGTTTGAATCGCCACGGCGAAGTAGCTTCAGTGCGGTTTCGCAGAACAAATCGAAACCCTTTCTTTTTTCAACAGCGCCGCAGCCAAATATCAGCGTCTTTCTCACTTCTGAATGCTGCTTTATACGGTAGGCATCATATGGCTCTATAAAGGGTTTAAAGAACGATATCTTGCTTTCGTGTATGTTTCTTTTCTTTAATGAAGCGACTGAGCCAGGTGACACAGCGATATACTTATCGCAGATTTTAGACAATGCCCTAAATTGGGTTTCAAAAATTTCAAACACGTTTTCCATTTCGTGGACATGGGTAATGAACTCGGCGCCCAAGTACTTAAGGTGTTCTGCGTAAGACCCAGACGCGATCGTGTTTACATAGACGGCCTGTACATTACTTCCGCAAAAATCGCGCAATTCTGAAGTAAGTCCGTTTCTATGCGAGCCGTCTAGGTAAAAGCACGGAGCAATTTCTTCAAATCGCTTGTTCCACACTCCCTGAGCGCCGATTATTACTGAAAACTTTACATTAGTGTGCTTCTTTACCCACCGCATGAGCGAAAGAAGAACGGCGGGCGCGCCGGTCTGCGAAGCCTCATGGCTTAGAAAAATAATTGAAGGCTGATGTGCGCTTGGGTCATGTAGCGGGTCAACCTCTATTTTCTTTATTTTTCTTAGTTCAAATTGCCCATACTGAACCCAGTGAGCGAATGGATTCACGCCGGCCAGCGCTACGTCTTGGCTAGTGCCCAGATAATAATGGGTGTCGAAATCTTTATTGGGATTTCTCTGTTCCCTCCAGCCGTATTGACAGTAATGCTCAATCGGATCAGCGCCGGATCCTGCAACATCTTCGTAGGTTTCATAGTAATAACTACGACTAAACAAACCGCTGCGCGCGATTAACTCATGATCATCCGAGGTGTAGTGGGGGCCAAATAAATTCTCATCCGGCTTGCTGGAGCTGGGTTGGTCAGGCCCGATGTGGGGCTTGGAGATCATAGAAGTTTCTAAAGCGTTATTGCGTAGTAAATGCTTTTGCGCGATCTTGATGTTGACGTCAATTACGTTTGCTAGCTCGGGATTCTCCATTACCGCTTTTTCGTAATATGCGACTGCACGCGCGTACTCACCATTTTTGAACGCCGCATTTCCGTTTACTAAGGCAGAGGCCAAGTATTCAGTTGTCATTTGATCAGCACCAGCATTGAAAGACTATTATTAAACAAGTTTGCCTTAGCGCGATAATTGGGCGCGCTAGCCGCTAATTATTTTCCTTGCTGCTATTTGTCTGATTGACTGCGCCAGGATATGCCACTCAGCCCAGTCTGTTTTTACCAGTTCGGCGGAGCGTGCAAGTTCATTGAGCTGTTTGTCGAGACTGCTGATAAGGCCAGCGATTAATAATTTGTCGTTCTCCGCCAACGCACTCCAAACTTGCAGGTCCATCGCGTCTGGCTTAGCAAACCGTAGTTCGAGTCTCTGACCTCTTCCGTCGTCTGACTCTGGAAACCAGTTCTGCATAGCGGATTTTGACTCTTGCGGGAACTCTAATCGCGGATTAGTACCGAAGGTCACTCCTACGTCATCTAAAGTGGCCAGACGATAGAAAAGCTTGCCCCATTTGGAATCGCCAATAGTCAAATTTGATAATGTAATCCCTAAGCTGCGGTAACCGCCGTCTTGTAACGTATCCTTCAAGGTGATGTGATCGTACCTAGGAATCATTGGCCAACCTTGCAAAGAGAGCTTAATCTTGTTCAAGGTATTTTGTAGCTGAATTGTTTTGGCGGGGGCCGTGTTTTTTTTAACTTCGGAGTTGACGTACGTCGACAACTTATTAACTAGTTCTTGGATAGAGGCCCAGTCGGTAGGTCCTAAATGACTGATTACTGTGTTTGTTCCCTGATATATTCCGCCCGGCGTGGGAGCGATTGTCAGCCACTCTCTATCAGAATTTTCCATGCATCGCAGCCAAGGTGATGTCGTCTGTTTAATGCTGATGCTTGGTAAGTCTTCCTCAAGGGAAATGTTTAGAGATATCTCCTCAACATTGGTGTAGCCAATTTCGGCATTGACTAGCCTCAGTTCCAAAGCGTTGCTGGCGGCAGAGGCTTTTGTCGTTACAGCGTCAACGCTCCAATAATCCGGAAATTTGCTGTGTATCTTCTCAAGTGCGGTTCGCTGTCTATTTATAATTGTCAAGTATTCTTGGTTTAATGTTATCTTTTGCTCAAATTTTTCTTGAATGGCGTGAATCTTGTGAGTTAACTCTCGATTTTCATCTTGTAGCTCCAGTAACTCATTTCCTATTCCGGAATAGTCAGTCGCGCTCAGTTTGACAGACTTTGCTAGTCCTTGGCCTGATGCAGGGTCTGCGGAAGCTGCCAAAGCCATTGTTACTGGAGTCGGCGATGGCGGAGGCACGTCTAGGAGCATACTCTGGTACGCTTGGCGGTGAACTTCAGATACCCAGTCTTCATTTCTCACGATTCTTTCAAACTGCGCTTTACTATTGTCGCTTAGCGTAGCGATATCGCTCAAACCTTGCTTGAAACTAAGGTGGAATTTCTTATTCAAGTTGATCAGACTGATCTCAGTGGCTGTTGTTGTGTCTGCGCTTACTATCAGGCATCGGTCAGGGTTATGCTGATAAATACTAAGCAGCAGTTCGGTTTCTTTGCGCCATCTGTTTAGTTGCTCATTAATGTCGACGAACAGTTGGTCGGCATTTTTTTTATTAGCATTCAAGACCTCTAACGGGGAGCTATAGACAAAAATGAAGCCTAGTTTGGACTTGATTAACTCCTGAATTTCCAAAGCCTTGTTGGGCTCCTCCGGGCGCCAGAACCACGTCTGAAAGTTGTCATTGCAATTAGTTAGCAATAGGCTGAGGCGGCCCGGTTCCCTAGTCGACACTCCACCCTCAATTTCAATCCCAGCCAGCCACTCATCCAAGGTCGAGCCACAGTTAACAAAGCCGCCTGATGGAAGGAAATCTTTTTGAATTGTCTCGATCAGTTTTGAAGTTGCATCTTCGCAATTTCCCGTGATTACAAAGCCTTTGACCGTCGATGGCTTAACTTTCTTGTTGGTTGCGCTTTTGATTTTCATAACCATCTTAATGCTCAGGAAAAGTAGTTTGTCTATACAAGACGCTGCGTACATCGGCGCTTCGGGAAGTTAGCAAACTGGCCTAGGGGCACCTATATCTTTTGCAGACATCGCCAACCCCCCATAAGCCCCACTCAAATAATCATGACTCAACGCAGGATGGTAGTGAGGGTCGATTCGACCCCGCAGCGTCCACTTCTCGATGAATCCCTGCTGCTCGCGATGAGCCCGCGCCCGTTTCTCAGGACTCACATCCTTCCCCCTGCTCGCAGATTCTGCATGGATCAACTTCGCAAAGGCCGTCCAGACCAGGTTAAGCCCTGACGTCTGAATCCGCAGGCAGAAATCGACGTCATTGAAGGCTACGGGAAACGCCTTCTCGTCCAGCCCACCCAGTTCTTCATACACTGACTTGCGTACCAACAGGCAAGCCGCGGTTACAGCGCTCTGGCGGCGGGTTAGCTGATTGGTCGCCAGGTAGCCTGCGTCGTTTTCTTCAAGATTATTGCCAGCATGCGCAGCCAGCCCATTGATCCCCACGACAACGCCGCCGTGCTGCACCATGCGATTGGGCCACAACAGCTTGGCACCGACGGCTCCGACATTTTCCCGTAGCAGCTGGCTGAGCATTTCCTTCAGCCAGCCAGCTTCGATGATTTCAATGTCGTTGTTCACCAGCCCGATGATTTCCCCAGTTGCGTGTTCAACTGCGCGGTTGTTGATCGCCGAGTAGTTGAACGCAAATGGGTGCGAGAGCACTTTCACGCCTTGGGTTGGCAGGTAGCGCAGGTATTCAAGCGCTTCGGGATCGCTGGACTGGTTGTCGACGACGATGATTTCCAGATGCGGGTAATCGGTATTGTTCAGCAAGCCTTCAATGCACGTTCGCAACAGCCTCACCTGGTCGCGCGTTGGCACGATGAGACTCACCCGCGGAAGTGTCAGCGGCAGCGGCCAGCGGGCGCGCAGCAATGCCGGGTAGTTTGGCAGCGCGCTGACCGTTGTGCCCGGTGCCATGCTCTGGCACAGCCAGGCGATTGCCTGATGGCGGTCCATCGAGGGCCAGGCCAGTTCGGGGCTTGCCGCGCACTGGTGGTGCCGGTGGTAGACGACTTGCGGCAGGTGCGCCACGTTGGCTTGAAGGCGCTCGGTGGCGAGCACGATGCCCGCGATGAGGAAATCCCAGTTCAGCGTATGCAGCTCGTTGGCCGGTGCCAGTACCGAGAGTGCAGCCTGCACAATGTCGGCGCCGAACACGGCGCCGGGCGTAAAAATGTCAGCGCCTATGAACAGATCTACGTCCCAGACCGGTTTGAGCCAGGGGAGGGTGCGTTCACCCTGCGGTCCGTCGCGATCACAGTCGGCGTATCCCCACGCGACACCTTCGCCGATCAGGCCGATTAAATGGTCCAGCGCGCGAGCCGCGAAGTGATCGCCCGCCCTGATGGGGACAATGCAATCGCAGCCTGCTTCCAGCAGTTCTTTGATCTCCGGCAACAGGTTGTCAACCGACGCCCTCGCCACTTTTAGTGGCGTAGCACGGTGGCCGCGCAGACTTGCCAGGCTCAAGCCTTCAAGCGTCATGTCACCTTCGCTGATCAAGAGGACGCCGATCCTGCTCTTCAGGGGTAGCGTATTTCGCGGAGGGGTGTGTTGAAACACCTCAAACCACTGCGCGTAGTGGTGAAAGCCGGCGCTCTTAGGCAAATGAAGCGCTTGCTCCCTTGCGATCTGGGTGAGCAGGGCCATGGTCTGCTCGTCCGGGCCCTGGTTGTCGTGCTGACGGAGCAACCCTTCAATGCCTTCGGGCCAGCAGCACATTTTAATGGGGCTGCCTGAAAGCGGATCGCCCAAGTCATTTTCGATGTGCAGGGTGTGGACTTCACCGTCCGCGAGTTCCCATGGAAGGTCGATACTAAAACCGTGGTCGCTGGTCGGCCGCTCAGCGAGGGCATGATGATGAATGTCGCAAGGCGCCCGGGCCAAAACGCGGTCACCCTCGCGCACGACCACTTCTACATGGCGTAACGGTGCGTCAGGGTCCCAGGACCATCCGCTCAGACGCAGCCCGCCGCTGTGCCAGACTCGCGAGGCCACGGGGGCGGGGTCTTTGCTCGGGCGTGCTGGCAGTTGGAGATCGCCGGCGAGGCCAAAGTCCTGATTCGCAACGCGAGCGCTGATGTGTTTCGCCCCGTCCAGCCAACCCTGGCGCAGCTGCACCGCAAACCCATGAAACTGGTCACCAACCTCGGCATTTGGTTGAAACTGATCTGCGCGGGTCAGTGCGACGCAGGCACCATCGATCATTATTTCGACGACCAGACGCTGCTCCTGCTGTGCATTGTCCAGCGCCCAGCCTTGCAGAACATCCCCATAGAGGCCGGTAATGGCACCGCACAGTGAAGGCGACTGACTGGCTTGGCGGGTGGCAATCGGTTTTGTTAGCACTTCTTCTGACATCACGCCCGGCTCAGTGAAAAGGGAAGGTGGTTCATCGGCAACGCGCCGGCTTCTTTGGCGACGGCGCTGGTGATGGCGTACAGCGGCAGCCCCAGCGTAGATGCGAGATGCGGCGCTTGCCAGCCTGCGCCTGGCTCGGGATCGAGGCTTAACGCTGCATCGCAACCCGCCAGGGACAGACAGTCGGTGGTCTCCAGCCCTTGCACCTCTGGCAGTGCATGAACCGCGCCAGTGGCGGTCAGGCTTTTCAGCCAGGGACTGTCGCCATTGACGAGCAGCACTACGGGAATATTCTTCCGGGTCATGTGTCGGGCAAGGTCGATCCATCGATCGGCCACCTCGCCGTCGCGGAGGTCATCAGCGATCAGCAGCGTTTGTGGTGGTCGCCTTCTCGCGGGTGTTGCCCGGGTTTTTTTGCCGATCACAAGCCGGGCAGACGGCAAGGCCGCCGCATATCGTTTCAATAGCGCCTGCCAGGGTAGGCTGATGCTCTTGGCGTGGCGGGCGAACTCTGCCCATTCCGGCTCGCCGCTCCGTACCAATAGCTCGTCATCGCTGCAGAGAATGCGATAAGGCGTGTTCAGTCGCGACGCGAGCTTGAGAATTTCTGAAGGGCAGCCGGTCAACTGGCCGTACACGACTTCTTCCAACCCTAGCGCGCTGAGGTCCGTAGCCAGCTGGTCTGCCTCTTTTGGGAGCTGGTATTCGAGGGTCAGTCCCAGTGGGGCCCACTTTGCGTGCAGGGTTGCCAGTGTGCAGGCGCCGTGATGACGCCACATCAGGCGCAGGGGAGCATCGACGTCCGGACCTTGAATATGCAGGCTCTTCGGGCCCGGTACTTTTTTAACAGTGGTTGTCGCCAAGTGCGCCGACAGCTGGCTTAGGCGTGCACGCTGCAAGGCCTGGCGTGCCGGTTTGATCGGGTCTCGCAGGCAAAATGCCTGGTAGCGGTCGGATGCGTTCGGGTAGCGACGTTTGAGGATGGCGTTGTTGTGCGCGACCCGAAGCGTTTTTTCCTCACCAAAAGAAATGCCTCCCTGGTGCGCCACGAACACATTGGGTGCGCCCATATGGCGCCATCCCAGTGAGCGCGCGCGCAGGCACCAGTCGGTTTCTTCCCCGTAGCCGCGTAGCAGGTGCACTTCGTCGAGGTAACCCACCTCGTTGATCGCGTCACGCTTTAGATAAAGACAAAACCCGCACCCTGTCTCGATCTCCATGGCGGCAGCATCGACATTCAGTGCCAATTGGTCGAGCTCGGCCTGTTCTTGAGCCGTGGGCATGGTATGGCTGACGCGGCTGACCGGAAAGCTCATCAGCTCACCGTTGTTGGTGAAGGGCGTGACCGAGGCGATGTCCTTGTCGCGGTAAGCCACCGCGCGCAGGCGATCAAGCCAGTTACCGTGCACGCGGGTGTCGGCGTTGAGCCACACCACATCGCGCTCGGTGTGCAGTGCCATTCCACGATTGACGTTGCGAATGAACCCCAGATTCGTTGCGTGCTGGATGTGCTCGATCTGGCCGTCGGCGGCCAGTGTCCGCAAGGCTTTGCGCAGCTCCGCATTCGGGGTCGCATCGTCGAGCACGATGACGCGATGCGCAGTCCGATTCTGGCTTCGGTTACGCAACACGCTGTTAATGCACTCCAGGGTTTCTTCGTAGCCGTCGTACACCGGGACAAGGATGTCGACCGGCTCCTGACGGGCTGAGGTTTGGCCTTTTGGCGAAGGTGGGTTGAACGCTGGAAGGTTTGAAAACGGGCTTCCGATGAGGGCAGTGCTGTCGTTGAACCTTACGTGCAGCGTTTGCGCGGGCTTGGCGATCAAAACACGCAGCCCTCCGTGCGTTTCGCAGATCCCCGCTTTCGAAAGCAGCGGATGGGGCAGGTCAGCCGCGCTCGCGAAGCGTTGCGTGTCCGACTCGATCTCGATGGTAACGACCGACGCAGGGGCCTTCACATTCACCGCCCACCCGGTTATTTCCCGGGTTTGCGGATCGAAGCGAGCAACGCCAATTTCGGCCGGCGCGTCTGTCTGAGCGGCTAACAGCTTGAGGACCAGCGCCAGTTCGGCAGCGTCATCTATCTCGGGCAAGTGAGTGAAGATCAATTTCCGCAGTTTTGCAGGCGGCAGGCTTTGGCTACGAGCGTGCCACAGCATGATTCGCAACGACGGTTCTGTCGGCATCTGCTGCCAGGCGCAGGCCAAAAGACGAGTGGCGAGTTCTGGTTGTTGAAGCGCGAGAACGCTGCGTCCGATAAGGGCCCGGACATCGGCACGTCCAGGGGTGGCCTGAGCCGCAGAGCCAAAAAACAGAAAGGCGTGATGAAGGCGCTGCTGTTGCAGCGCCTCGATGCCTCGCCAGATAAGGGCCTCGGGACGGTATTCGGGGGTTTGTAGCGCTTGATCGATAAAAAACATGGCGCGTTCATGCTCGCCCAAATGGCGTGCATGATGAAATTGCTCCATGAGCGTTCCACGCTCAAGGTCGGTGTGTGCTGATTGGGCCATGGGGGTTCGCATAGAAATAAAGAGGGGCGCCCAAAGGTGCCCCTTTTTTCGAGTACCCCCAGCCTTGCGGCTGAGGGTCTTCAAGGTTGCAACGGTGCGAGTGTTTAGACTGCGCCGTGTACCACTACTACGTTGGTGTTGTGCTCAACGCCTTCTGGCGAACCGACGACGCCGATAGCGACGTCAGCTTGAGCGGTGCCTTGATCCAGCGCAGCTACCCACAAGGCTTTGCCAGTGTCAACGTCGCCTGGTGCACGACCCAGTGCGTTCTCGTACAGCGAGTCTACGAACTCAGCGTTGGCGTGGTGCGCCGCTTCTGTCGACCCGAAGATCGAAGATACGACGTCCGCACGGCTGTTGCCGCCGATCAGAGCGCCGACCCAGTAGCTGCTGTCGGTAGAATCAGCGGTGCGACCCAGCGCGGTTTCGTACAGTGCACTGATGAAGTCAGCGTTTGTCTGACCCTTTGCCTGTGCTTCTGCCGAAGTACTGATCAGCGCAGCAACGTCTGCTTCAGACTTGCCGGCAGCCAGTTGGTCCTGCCAGTAGGTGACAGCGGTATCTTCCGCAGCACGACCCAACAGGTTGTTGAAGGCCTCGGAGATAAAGTCGCTGGCAACAGCGCCTTTATATTCGGCAGACGACAGGAACGCATCAGCGATGCTGGACAGCGAAGCACCGCTTTGAGCGGCGTTGCCGTAGAACTCGGCACCGCTGTTGTCAGCGTCACGGCCCAACAGGCCATCGAACAGGCGCAGAGCAGCTGCTTCAGCGTCGGTTTCAACGATTGCCAGCGTGTGGTTATCGGTGAAGGTGACGAATTCGCCGCCCTGAATGGTGACGTTGTTAGTACCGGTCAGGTTCAGGAAGCTGCCAGTGACGTCAACGGTGTAATCGGTGCTTGCGCCAGCGACGTTGATCACGTCACGGCCAGCGCCAGCCAGGATGACGTCGTTGCCTTCGCCAGTGTTGATGATGTCGTTGCCAGCACCGGTTTCGATGTGGTCGTTGCCCGCGCCGCCAGTGACGACGTCGCTGCCGCTGCCAGTGATCAGAACGTCATCACCAGTGCCGCCATCCAGAGTGACGTTAGCGGTGCCAACGTAGGTCAGTTTGTCGCTACCGTTACCGCCGTCGATGACCAGCTCGGTCGCGACAGTTGGGTCAACAGCGAACAGCGCTGCTTGAGCAGCAGGAGCTTGCTCGGTCACGGTCAGGCTGACGTTGCTTTCGCTGTCGATGATGATGACTTTTGCATCGGCAGCACCTTCTGGCAGAACCAGGTTGGTGGTAGTGCCGGCAGCGCCAGTGGTTTTGATTGCCAGTACGTCAACAGCCTGACCCGCTGGAGCAGTGACAGCGCCAACGCCATCCCAGCCAGCCAGAACTACGGAAGAACCGGCAGCGTCCAGGCCCAGCAGCGAGCTGATAGCAGCAGCGGTAGAGGCCGAGATGTCTGGGTTGCCAACGATAGCGGTTTTGAAATCAGCGCCGGTAGTAGGAGCATCATATTGCAGTGCCATGAGTCATATCCCTGATGTTTCAGGCCAGTTGGCCTATGTTGCTATCTGTCTGCGTAATCGCAGGTTTTTCCCTAAGAGACTTATGGCGGAGAGCGTTGATCTCGTTTTTGGGAGTAATTGAAAGCTGTATCGCAACCAGCGGCTCACTGCCGCTGGGTCCAAAAAGCATTTGCTCGGCAACGATCGGTTGCGGCGCTGAGCCAGCGAACACCACGTAGCCTGTCAACTCATAAAGAGATCGATCCGGGCCGGTCAGGCCGAATCCCACAGCAACCAGCGCGGCGCCTTTATTGCGGGCACCCGTGAAGCCAGGCGTGAGCACTTTTTGACTCGGGCCTGCGCCAGCGATAGTGCTGGTGTAAGCAAGGTCCACACCGCTCGGCTTGTTTTCCCAGTGGATGGAAAAACCCTCAAGGCGAGCCACGCCGTGTTCATCACCCAGACAGTCATTTGCAACAGAGACGTCGCCGAGGGCTTCGACATGGCCGGTGAGATTCAAATTGGCGCGAACGGGCGTCGTTGCGGAGAAAGCCACTGCTTCAGGCGGGCGAGAGGCAGGCATGAAATTGCGCATGATTGCCGCTGACGTGTCGATGCGATCAATACGCAGATCGACCGGGTCGATTTCGACGTCAGCCAGATAATATTCGGTGATCAGAACGGTAGACACGCCACCTTTCACGCGACCGATAATGCAGTCGCCGAGTTTGGTGAGCATGTTTTTGGAGACGCCTTCAGCCGGAAAGAAGTCGATGACGCCCTTGCCCAGAGGCGCCTGCTGCAAGGCAATGCAGACGCTGCGCTCTGCGATGGGCTGTGAGGCGTAACGAAAGATATACATCCCGGGCTCAAGCAGAGTGACGCGGGAGGTAATTTTCAAGCCATCTAATGTTTGCGACTGCACTCAATAAGTTTCCTTCTTATCCCGAGCTGACAGCAGTTGAGAGTCGTAATCCAATCAACTCAGTCCAGAAGCCTTAGAACTTAGTGGCGTACTGGTGGCGTTTGCCGAAGGCTGAGACTAATTGATCCAACGAAAATGTCAATTCATTGGTAGGAAATTTCCTCAGAAGAGGTAAGAACACTCTGAGAGGCATAGTGATATGGATTCACCAATTTGTGGGGACCGTTGGTCAGACCAAAAGAAGACGATTCGACAAGGTGTCTCACGGCGTTAACACATCTCTATGACTTGACATGTGGTGAGCGCAATACCGTCTGTCGAATGGCGCTAAAGAAAACTCCCGCCCTGCCGATTCTGAATCGGAACAGCCGCCTTTAGCCCGTGCTAGAGCGGTTCGCTTTGTGTTGGAGTGTGGGAAATGCAGTTGGCATGCGTCTGCGGGGTGGCGGTTTTTGCCATTGCGCAAAGCAGCCAGGGCGCGTTAATCCTGGCGCCGGATGTCCGAACCCGCCAAGGGCCAAGGCGGGGTTTTTAAAGGTCTTGCATGCCTTCAAATGGATAGGGCGGGGCTCCATTCCGAGGCTGCATTATCGGCGTTAACGAAGCGGTAAATATTCACGTTAGAGCTGTTGGATGCGAAGTTTCTGACATCGAAAGTTGCATATCGACATATCTTGAAATTATAAGCAGCTGGATGGTGAGTTAGCGAAAGTTGCAGGCATGTGAACCCGCACTCTGAGTGCCCATCAAACAGCACAGGTGGGTTTTTAAAAAAAGTTTCATGAAATCTGCCGAGCGGCCGTCTTTTTGATGGCCCTTTAATGCTGTCCGTGCTCGATGCCGATGGTACACTCTGGCGCTTTCGCAGCCCCATCTCATCAGTAATGGATTCCATGAGTCGCTCACACGAAAACAATCTCCAGGCTGCCTTGAGGGCTTGTAAAGGCAGCTTCCTCTCAGTCGGTTTTTTCAGCTTCTTCGTCAACACGTTGATGCTGGTCCCTACCTTTTACATGATCCAGGTCTCCGGTCGCGTGGTGCCAAGCAGCAGCACCTCCACGTTGGTCATGTTGACCCTTATCCTGACCATACTCATGGCCACGCTTGGTTCGCTTGAGTGGGTCCGATCGAGGATCATGGTGCGGATCAGTAATCGCCTGGATGTATTGCTCAGCCGTGACGTCTACAGAGCCAGTTTCAAAAAGGCGCTTTCCAGTGGCGGGATGGACGCTTCGGCCCAGTCACTCAACGATCTGACGTCGCTAAGGCAGTTCCTGACAGGCAATGGGTTGTTCGCTCTGTTCGATGCACCTTGGCTGCCTGTGTACACCGCTGTCATGTTTCTCTTCCACCCCTGGTTTGGCTGGATGACCGTCGGTGCGGCGGTGGTATTGATTTTCCTCGCCTACCTGACTCACCGCTATACCAGCAACGCGCTGGCCGAAGCGAATAAGCAGAGCCTCACTGCAAACCTTCACACCACCAAAAGCTTGCGCAACGCTGAAGTGATCGAGTCCATGGGCATGCTCGATACGCTGATGGGGCGTTGGGCGGTCCGGCAGCGTCGTGTCCTCGTTTTGCAGTCCAGTGCCAGCGACAAGAGCGGCATCATCAGCTCAATTTCCAAGACGTTCCGCAACTGGTCTCAATCGATGATGTTGGCGGCCGGTGCTTATCTGACTATCACCCATGAGATCAACCCAGGGCTGATGATGGCGGGTTCCTTGCTACTGGGTCGCGCGTTGTCTCCTATCGATCAGATGATCGGCAGCTGGAAGGGCTTCGTCGCTGCGCGCATGCAATATCAGCGTCTGAACGAAACGCTTGAGAAGCTTCATTCCGAGCCGAAACGCATGTCGTTGCCGGATCCGGAAGGGCATGTGCAAGTTGAAAATCTCGTCGTGGCCCCACCCGGCGCGAAGGCGGCAGTCATCCGCAACATCAGCTTCGTGGCACCAGCGGGCAGCATCGTCGGAATCGTTGGTCCGAGCGCCGCGGGCAAGTCGACCCTGGCCCGGGCGCTGCTCGGCATTTGGCCTCCGCAGCATGGCACCGTGCGCCTTGACGGCGCGGACATCAGCTCCTGGGACAAGCAGGAACTTGGGCCGCATCTGGGCTATTTGCCTCAGGACATCGAGCTGTTCGAGGGCAGTATCAGCGACAACATCGCCCGGTTTGGCAAGGTTGATCCGGAGAAGGTCGTTTTGGCGGCGCGCGTCGCGGGCGTCCATGAAATGATCCTGCAGTTGGTTGACGGCTACGACACGGTGATCGGTAGCGACGGGGTCAACCTCTCAGGTGGCCAGCGTCAGCGGATTGGTTTGGCGCGTGCGGTGTATGGCAGCCCTCGTTTGATTGTCCTCGACGAGCCGAACTCCAACCTTGATGAAGTCGGCGAACGTGCATTGGGCGTGGCGCTGCAAAAAATCAAGGAAACCGGCGCAACGGTGTTCATTATTTCCCACCGTCCGAACATCCTGTCCCGTCTGGACCGCGTCATGGTGTTGAACGCAGGTACGCTCTCGATGTATGGCTCGCGTGACCAGGTTATCGCTGAACTGGCTCAGCAACAGGCCAAGACTCAAGCCCAGGCGCAAGGTCAGACTCAGCCTCGCGTCGCAGCAGCGGCGCCGGGAGCGGCTACTCCGGCTGCACCTGCACCTGCACCTGCACCGGCGCCCTCCGGTGAAGAACAGCCAAGCGCTTGAAAGGAATTCGTGAATGACCAGTAACGCTATGTCTGTGCTTGAAGAAAATACTGCCGATATGCCGACGTCCGACCGGGGAATCCGGCGGGTCGGGATGACGATTGTTCTGGTGACCTTTGGCCTGTTTGGCACATGGGCAGCATTCGCTCCATTGGGCAACGCCGTTTACGGGAACGGCATCGTCACCGTGCAGAGCTACCGCAAGACCGTTCAGCATCTGGAAGGCGGCATCGTCAAAGAGCTGCTGGCCCGTGACGGCGATACGGTGCACAAGGGCGATCCATTGATCGTGCTCGATGACGGCCAACTCAGTTCCGAATATGAGTCCACCCGCAACCAGCTCATCACCGCACGCGCCAAAGAAGCTCGCCTGCGTGCCGAGCGCGACGATTTGCCTGCCATCCCCGCGCTGAAAATAGACGGTGTGGAAAGCGAGCGCGCCCGGGAGGCCATCAATGGCGAAGCTCAAGTCTTCAGGTCACGACACGACGCGCGGCTGGGCGAGATCTCGGTGCAGAAAGAGCGTATCGGTCAGTTGAAGCAGCAGATCATTGGCCTCAACGACATGATCGGTACCAAGGTCAATCTGGAAAAGTCCTACACCCGCGAGATTACCGAACTGAAGGATCTGCTGCGCCAGGGTTTCGTCGACAACCAGCGCCTGCTCGAACAGGAGCGCAAGCTGGACATGCTCAAGTCAGAAGTCGCTGACCACCAGTCGACCATCACAAAGACCCGTCTGCAGATCAATGAAACCGAGATGCAGATCGTTCAGACCAACCAGAAATTCAGCTCCGACGTCGCCAAGGACTTGAGCGACGTACAAGCCCAGGTGTTCGATTTGCAGGAGAAAGCCAGCGCGCTCAAGGACAGGCTGTCACGCATCGTCATCCGCGCGCCCGAAGACGGCATGGTGCTGGACATGAAAGTCCACACCATCGGCGGGGTGGTCAGCGCGGGTACGCCTTTGCTGGACATCGTGCCGGAGTCTTCTGACTTGGTGGTCGAGGCGCACGTCTCCACCAATGACATCGACCGAATCACTTTGGGTAAATTGACGGACATCCGCTTCAGCGCCTTCAACAGCGCGACAACTCCTGTCATTCAAGGGGAGGTCACGCGTATATCCGCTGACCGCCTGACGGACGAAAAGACGGGTGACGGCTATTACCTGGTAAGAGTCAAAGTGACGGACGAAGGCTTGAAACGTTTGGGTGATCGCAAGTTGCAACCGGGGATGCCCGCCGAAGTGCTGATCAATGCCGGCGAACGCACGATGCTGGAATACCTGCTCAAGCCTGCGCGCAACATGTTCGCCAAGTCGATGATCGAGGAATGACAGTGGTGCGTTTTCTTCCCGTTCTGCTTCTTGGTGTGTTCGCCCTCAATGCTCAAGCGGTACAGCCCGCTGCCCCGCAACAGGTCAGTGCTTCAACCTATTCGCTCGACCTGATGACGCTTTACAAAGAGTCACGGCTCGAAGACCCGCGCATTCTCTCGGCTTACGCGCACGCCCGGTCTGCCAGGCAGCAGGAGCGTGAAGCGTTCGGCGGGTTGCTGCCGCAGGTATCTGCGAACAGCAACTTCAACAGGATCTTGCGCAAAGACGAACAGACGCGTGAAATCTACGACAACAAAAGCTATGGGCTGAACCTGAGCCAGTTCATCTACAACAAGGAAGCGTGGGAGCGCTACCAGAAGGCCAAGAGCGTGACGTTGCAGAAAGCCTCGCAGTCCGAGGACGCCCAAGCCGAAGCGACGGTGGACTTGGCCAAGCGTTACTTCGCCGCGCTGGCCGCTGACGACGCACTGGAGCTGGTGGTCGCCGAGCGGCGTGCCACCCAGGGCAGTCTTGACCGCATCAATGCGCTCTACGCCAAGCAGATGGCCAAGATCACCGACATGCTGGACCTCAAGGCGCGGGTCGACCTGTTGATTGCGCAGGAGATCGAGGCGCGCAATCAAGTTCGGCTGTCGCGGGAAGGTCTGTCCGAGATTGTCGGCCGCCCGATCAATGATCGCTTGAGCCGCATCCGCAACGACATTGCCCTTGAAGCACCGACGCTGGCGCTCGATGCCTGGATCGCTCAGGCCCTCGATAGCAACCCTCGGCTCAAGGCCTACGAAAGCAACCTGGCGGCGGCCGATGCCGCCATACGCGAAGGCAAGGGCGGGCATTATCCATCGCTGAGTTTCAACCTCGGCGCTTCGCAGAGTGACGTCGGTTACGACAACACCCTGACGCCGCGCAGTGACAGCTACGTTGCGACCATCGGCCTGAAAGTGCCGATCTACAGCGGCGGCTCGACGTCGGCGCGGGTCAGCGGGCTGTATGACGAGCAATACGCCGCCGAGCAGGACCTGGAAGGTGTGCGCAGGCAAGTGGTGAAAGAAACCACCAACGCCTATCTCACCGCTCAATCGGCCGTGGACAAGATCCGCGCCGGGCAGAACGCGCTATCCTCCGCCAAGCAATCGAGCATCGCCGCGCAAAAGGCCTTTGCCTACGGTGTGGTCAACGCGGTTGATGTGCTGACGGCGGTGCAGAACGAATTCAAGGCGCGAGGCGAGCTGTTGAAATCGCAGTACGACTTCATCACCAACTTGTTCATCCTCAATCGTTGGGCGGGCAAGCTCTCGCAGGAAAGCGTTGCCAGCGTCAACGTGTGGCTCGGTGGCGACGACTCCGAAGCGCTAAAAGACCTGAACAACGCAGCGCCGAAGTAGCCGGAAGCCGATCACCCTTGCGAGTGTGCCGCCAGCACCTTGCGGTACACCGCCAGCGTTTGCCGGGCGCATTCCTCCCATGTGAAGCGAAGCGCGCGCTCGAGGCCCAACTCGATGCGTTCTGCTCGGAGCGCGTCGTTGCTCAAGACATCAAGCATGGCCCGCGAGATGCTCGCAGGGTCCAGCGGGTCGACCGCCCAGGCGGCATTGCCGGTGACTTCAGGCAGCGAGGTTGTGTTGGACGCGATGACCGGGCACCTGGCAGCGAATGCTTCGATAACCGGCAGGCCAAAGCCTTCATATAAAGAAGCGAAGACCAGCGCGCCGGCGCTTTGCAGCAGGGCGAAGACGTCGGACTGCGGCAGGTAACTCAGCCAACGCCCTTCGCCGCGTTCTTCCATTGCCTTGAGCTGCGGAATAAGCTCTTCGTTGGCCCAGCCGTCGCGGCCTACCACGATCAGCGGGTGTTGCTTGCGTACCGCCTCGGGCAACAGGTTGAACGCCTCAAGCACCTTGGGCAGATTCTTGCGAGGTTGCAGGGTGCCAATGAACAGGAAGAAGCCGGGTTTCAGACGATGCTTTTCCAGTATTGCGTCGCGGGTCTGCTGAGGAATTCGCTCGAAGTAAATCGGGTCTACGCCCAGCGGCGTCACGCTGATTTTTTCGGGGGCAATCCCCATGTGCGTGACCAGGTCCTGTTTGCTGTGTTCGGAGATGGTGATCAGGTGATCAGCGCTATGAACGCTTCTCGCGAAGAGCCAGCCTTTGAGGGTCTTGAGGTTTTGCCTGATCCACTCCGGGTGAATCAACGGAATGGCGTCCATGACCGTGGCAACCACCGGCACGCCCTTGATCCTCGGGATCTGATGATCGGTGGCGTGGACAATGTTGACGTCGCGGGCAATGGCGGCGGAGTTGGGCAGCGGTAGTTTGAGAGCGCCGCTGGACAGCACCTGAATGCGGAAGTCAGTGGAGAGCGTCTTGGGTACACCGCAGGCGAGTTTGGGCAAATGGCGACCGAACGCGTATGGCTTGATAGTGATGTCGGGTTCTTCGCTCGGCTTGAGCGCTTCCATCGCCTGCCACAGGGACCGCGTGTAGACGCCAATGCCATCCAGATGCCCGGCACGTTCACATCCAGCCCACACGGTGCAGCTAAAACCAATATCCATACGCGTTTCCAAACCCACCCGTCAGTCATGAAATGAAAGGCCGCGAGCCTATCATGAGTGGGCTTTTCGGGCATTTCCTTCCGTGCGTGATCTCATCGCGCCATTGCGTTTCCCGACCCAACCCCTCACCATCGCTTTCCGTTATCCATTGCCTGATGGACTAGACAAATTGGCGATACGCCTGGCTCAAAAGCGCCCTGGAATATGGCTGCTGCTGGCGCTTGCACTGACGTGCACGGCGTGTGTGAGCTATTTGCACGCGGACTGGGATTTTTCCCTGATCAGCCGGCGTGCCGAAGCGTTATATGGGCCGTTGGGGGCAGGGCGGCAGCGGATCGATGCCTGGCAGAACCTGCTGGCGACCGAGAAGCAGGTCAGCGAACTGGACAAGCTGAAGGTCGTGAACCTGTTCTTCAACAAGCAGATGCGTTACGCCGAGGACATCGACCTGTGGCATGAGGTCGATTATTGGGCCACGCCGGTCGAATCGCTGATCAAGGGCGCGGGGGATTGTGAGGATTACGCGATCGCCAAGTATTTCAGCCTGCGCCGTCTGGGCGTGCCGAGCGAGAAGCTGCTGATCACCTACGTCAAGGCGCTGCGCCTGAATCGCGCGCACATGGTGCTGACCTATTACTCGACCCCCAACGCGATGCCGTTGGTGCTCGACAGC
>Ga0308163_10002085_pt1 | contig 19222 bp, 20 predicted proteins | sample PhyTR1_FD_201037 | JGI IMG/M metagenome (GOLD analysis project Ga0308163, IMG submission 201037) | Phyllosphere microbial communities from UC Gill Tract Community Farm, Albany, California, United States - DLSLT.R1 | ecosystem: Host-associated > Plants > Phyllosphere > Unclassified | place: USA...
AGCTGCTGCCACTCGGCGCAAAACTGCGCGAGGCTTTCGTTGTCGCGAATCCAGTGAATATCGATAGCCACACGGCTCTCCCTTGAAGAATGGCGCGCAGTATATATCGCCACCGACGATTTACGCGCCTTTGAAGGGCAAGAGCTGTAAGGAAATGTCTTGCCTGTCAGCAAGAATAGTCTGACAGCAGAAACAGAAAGGCCCGTCGCATTGGCGCGACGGGCAGGAAACGCTTCACTGCTTGGCCAGCACGCCGTCGATCACCGCGCCGCGACAACCGGCAAACATGTCCAGCGCCGGCTGATACACGCTGCTGCGCACTTCCAGCAGGCCGAGCATCGAGTGGAACAGATTGTCCTGGCTCAGCGGTTTGTCACGGCTCAGTTGCAGGCAATGGGTGTCGACCGAGTAGGCCTTCTGATAGCTGTCGGAGAACCACGCCAGCATCGCTACATGCTTCTGTTGCTCGGGCGCCAGCATGTACGGCGTGCCGTGCAGAAACAGGTTGTACTCGCCCAACGACTCGCCGTGGTCCGACAGATAGAGCATGGCGGTGTCGACTTTGTCCTGATTGCTGCGCAGCACATCAATCAGGCTCGCCAGCACATGGTCGGTGTAGACCAAGGTGTTGTCGTAACCGTTGACGATACTTTCGCGGCTGCAATTGTTCAGCGCGTTACTTTCACAGACTGGAGTGAAGTGTTCGTACTCCTTGGGATACCGCTTGAAGTAGTCCGGGCCATGACTGCCCATCTGGTGCAGAACCAGCACGGTGTCCTTGTCCAGATGATCGATGAAACTTTGCAGACCTTGCAGGAGGATTTCATCGCGACACTCGCTGTTGGCGCACAGCGCCGGGTCCTGCAACTTGCTGACATCCTGCACCGTGACGCGGTCGCAAGTGCCTTTGCAGCCGGACTGGTTATCGCGCCAGATCACATCGATGCCGGCACGCTTGAGCACATCGAGCAAGCCTTCTTCATTCTTGGCCTTGCTGGCGTTGTAATCCTTGCGGCCCATGTTGGAGAACATGCACGGTACCGAGACTGCGGTTTCCGTGCCGCAGGAATGCACATCGGTAAAGGCGATCAGCCCGGCCTCCTTGTCCAGTTGCGGGGTGGTGTCGCGGTCATAACCGAGAATGCCGAAGTTCTGCGCCCGCGCACTCTCCCCCACCACCAGCACCGTGAGAGATTTGCGTGGCTGTAGCTGCAGGTCGGGATTGCGCTGGGCATCTTCGCCGATCTTGATGAACGGCTGCTGCGCCGAGACCACTTGCTCTTGCAGGTAGCCCAGGGACGCACCGATGTAATTGCTCGGCACCAGCATCAGGCGAATTTCGTGGTGATTGCGAAACAGTGACGACAAGCCTTGGTAGTTGGCCAGTGCCACAACGCCGATCACCGCCGCCGAGGCAACACTGACAATAACTTTGCTGAACAACTCACGATGCCAGCGGCGATAATTGACCGGTACTTTCCACAACAACAAACACGGCAGGACACCCAGCAAGAGAATATAAGCAAACAACTTCAACGACAGCAAATCGCGAACTTCCGTGACGTTGGTCTCGGCAAAGTTGCGCAACATGCCCGCATCGATCATCACGCCATATTGGCTCATGAAATAAGCCACGCCGGCGCTGACTAAAAACAACAAGGTCAATAGTGGTTTAAGCAGTGGCCGGAACGCGAATAACGTCAGCACGATATTGAACGCGGCAAAGATCATCACGCCGAACGCCACGCGCATGGCGATGCCCTTGCCATCGGCGGCGGTGATCTCGAACAGATGTTGCCAAAGCACCAGATTGAAACCGAGCAATAAAAAGGCGCTGGCAAACAACGTCACCCATTCCGGGCGCACGGCTTTTAACTTCAACATGATGAGTGACTGTTCCTGAAAGAAGAGCCTCGTCGATTGTGAAAATTTCATTCACCGAGGCATGCCAAACTTTAGGCGGCAGCGAATCAATTTTTCGTGAAAAAGATGCTAATGATTAGTTGCCTCGGAGTACGAACGTGAAAGTTTGCGAGTATTTGAGAATGGTTCAGGTTTTATTCAGTTTCAGGCACTTCGCAATGTCTTCTGTGGGAGCGAGCCTGCTTGCGAAAGCGCAGTGTCAGCAAATGAATGTCTGTCTGGAGGAACGCATTCGCGAGCAGGCTCGCTCCCACATCGGGACAGGGGTGTTATCGAGTTTTTAGGTCTGGCCCGGCATTTTCTGATTTGCCGATGCGCGCGTCGCGACGCCTAATCATCAGCCCCTGGACTCGAAGGCCCGCCGATGAATCACACCCGCCCCGCCGCTTGGCTGATGCTCGCGATCATTCTTGTCGCACTTAATCTGCGCCCCTCAATGGCAGCCATCGGGCCGCTGCTGTCGGCGATCCGTGGCGATATACCGTTGAGCTTCACGCTTGCCTCTCTGCTGACGATGCTGCCGGTAATGGCCATGGGGCTGGCGATGTTTTTCGGCCTGAGCATCAGCCAGCGCCTGGGCGACCGACGCACGGTGCTGCTGTCGCTGTTGATCATCGGGCTGGCGAGCGTGTTACGGCTGTTTATCGATTCGGCGATCGAGCTGATCGTCAGCGCGATGCTGGCCGGCATTGGCATAGCCCTGATTCAGGCATTGATGCCGGCGCTAATCAAATCGCGCTTTGCGAATAACGTGGCGTTGTGCATGGGCATCTACGTGACTTCGATCATGGGCGGCGCTGCGATTGCCGCATCGTTCGCGCCGCTGGTGATGGTACAGGCCGGCAGTTGGCGCGTGGGGCTGGCCATCTGGGCGGCGTTGGCACTGGTCGCGATGCTGGTCTGGTGCTTGCAGCCCGCGCAAGCCATATCGACAGTGACCCGGCGGGAGTCTTTCATCACCCGCCCTCGCGCCTGGTTGCTGGCGATGTTCTTTGGCCTCGGTACGGCGTCCTACACTTGTGTCCTCGCCTGGCTCGCCCCGTACTACGTGGAAAAAGGCTGGAGTGAACAGAACGCCGGGCTGCTGTTGGGTTTTCTTACAGCGATGGAGGTCATTTCCGGCCTGGCAGTGCCTGCGATCGCCAATCGCAGCCGTGACCGGCGTGGGATATTGGCGGTTCTGCTGTTGCTGATCATCGGCGGTTTCTGCGGGCTGATTCTCGCCCCGATAACTCTGGCCTTGTTATGGCCGTGTCTGTTGGGGCTGGGGATTGGCGGTCTGTTTCCGATGAGCCTGATCGTTGCATTGGATCACTGCGACGAGCCGCAGCGCGCCGGTGGCCTGACCGCGTTTGTGCAGGGGATCGGTTATCTGATCGCGGGACTGTCGCCGCTGTTGGCAGGGATGATTCGCGATCGGCTGGGCAATTTCGAAGGCGCGTGGTGGGCGCTGACGGCGGTGATGGTGATCATGCTGCCGATGGTGATGCGCTTCGACCCTCGCCACTACGCGCGCTACTTGCCTCGCCCGGGCTAGAGGCCTCTGGCCATCTTTTGCGCACGAGATTGGCAACGTCGTGTTGCTAGAAGTTTCTGTCCCACATGTGTCCGTGAAATGTCCTACAAGGGTTTCTCCTGGCACCATCGTTCCGTTAGGATCGTACGCACACGTTTGCGCGAATTCTGCGCAAGGGGGCACAGCGAGACGGAACTCATGCTGAACAGTAATTTGCTTCGCAAGCTCGACATGCAGGACTTGATGGTATTTGTGGCCGTGTACGAGCAGAGCAGTGTCACCGATGTCTCGGAAACCCTGTTCGTCAGCCAGTCCACCGTCAGTTATTGCCTGAAGAAACTGCGCACCAGTTTCGAAGACGAACTGTTCATCAACACCCGCACCGGCATGCGCCCGACCTACAAGGCCTGCAGCATGTACGGCCATGTGCAGAAAATCCTCGAAAGCATCAACCTCTGCCACGCCGGTGCCCCGGCCTTCGACCCGAGCCGGCAGGCGGTGACTTTCAACATCTGCGCCCCGGAATACTTCGAGCAATTGATTCTGCCGCGTCTGTTGAAGCGCTTCGACTTTGATGACTTGCCGGTGATGGTCAACATGCACAAGTTTGAAACCGATGTGCCGGCCGAAGAGCTGCGCGACGGCAGCCTCGATCTGGTGATCAGTTTCGGCCCGCACTTTCACCGCCAGCATGCAGATCTGAAATCACGGATGCTGCTGGAAGATGACCTGGTCTGCGTCTTCGACAAACGCGCCACCCCACTGGAACCGCGTTTGAGCCTGCAAGCATTCACCGAACGTCGGCATGTGTTCCCGACGCCGTGGACGTCGAGCACCAACATGGTCGATGGCTGGCTGGCGCGGCAGGCGCAGAAACGTCAGATTGTCGCGCGCTCGAACAGCTACAGCGCCGCGTTGAAGATGATCACCGGCACCGATTTCATCCTCACCCTGCCCCGGCGTATCCAGCGTTTGCTAACCAACGACGCAGTGTTCAACCACTGCGAGGCGCCCAATGGCTTGCCGGGTTTCACCCTCGACATGCAGTGGAGCCAGAACGCCGATCAGGACAGCGCCAACGTCTGGCTGCGCGAGCAAGTGATTCAGGTGTGCAGCGAGCTGGAAAACGCCTGAGCGTCAGACGCCGATCGCGGCTTTGCTGTAGGACTCGCGATCGATGTCGAGCAGTTCGACACACAATTGCACTTCGAGCCCGGCCGGCCATTCGCAGAGTTCCTGCAACACCGCCAGCAGGCTTTGCGAGAGCTGCTTCTTGATCTCCGCCGAGCGCCCGCTGAGCAGGGCCAGTTTCACATGGACGAAGGCGCGCTCGCCCTGCGCCGTGCCGACCTTGAAGTTGTCGATCTTGATCGCGCGGCTCTTGATATCGAACTCCGCACCGAACTGACCGGAACCGACCAGCGTGTTGTTGAGCCGGATCAGGGCGATGTCAGCGTTCAACTGCGTCAGGTTGGCGGTGTATTCCATGTGCAGGTGTGGCATTGCGGATCTCCAGTCGGCGGATGCGGGGGGCGTACATATACCACAATCACACAGCGTCATTTGTGGGAGCGAGCCAGCTCGCGAAAGCGTCCTTTAAGTTTACACACCCGCGCCTCCCGAACCGCTTCGCGAGCAAGCTCGCTCCCACAGGGCGGTGTGGTGCTTGTCAGGACGGAATCAGCGGCCGTTCACTCATGAATGCTTCGAGCCGCGAGCGCAGCCAGCGTTCGGCCGGGTCGCTGTCGACGTGGCTGAGCCAGACCATCGACAGGTCCAGTGTCGGCGTCTTGAACGGAAACGGTTCCTGGAACAGCGCCCCCGACGCCGCCATTGCCGCTGCGGTGTAATCCGGCAGGCTGGCGATCAGATCGGTGCCGGCCAGCAACGCCGGCAATGCGCTGTATTGCGGTACCGACAACACCACCTGCCGCGTGCGGCCCAGCTCCGCCAGCCACTCATCGGCGTAGCCACTGACATTGGCCGTGTGCGACACCAGCACATGCGGGCGAGCGCAATATTCGTCGAGGGTCAGCGGTGTATCAGAGGCATCGGCGCGCAGGATGCTCGGCTGGATGTGCCGCAGCAGTTTGCGTTTGGCGTTGGCCGGCAGGCCACGGGTCTGGCTGATGCCGACGGTGATATCGCCGGCAGCGAGCAGATCGGGAATGCGCCAGTAATCGACATGCTGTACGACGAACACTACGTTCGGTGCCTCTTGGCGCAATGCGCGCAACAGCGGCGGCAGCAGGCCGAATTCGACGTCGTCGGACAGGCCGATGCGAAAGGTCATGGTGCTGGTGGCGGGGTCGAAATCACGGGTCAGGCTCAGCGCCGCCGACAGTGAATCCAGTGCCGGTTTGAGATGGCGGTAAATGTCTTCGGCGCGGGCCGTCGGTTCCATGCGATGGCCGACGCGGATGAACAGCGGATCATTGAGCATCGTGCGCAAACGGTTGAGCGCCGAGCTGATGGTCGGCTGGCCGAGGAACAGCTTCTCCGCCGCGCGGGTCACGTTGCGTTCGAGCATCAGGGTCTCGAACACCACCATCAGGTTGATGTCGGCCTTGCGTAGTTCATTGCGGTTCATCCATTGCCCCTGCTCCCGGAATAGCGGCAGTGTAGAAAGGCCCATGAACCGCGTCTATGGGCCGCTGCGCCAAACTGCGACTGCCGGGTCAATGCAGCGTCAACGCCAGAATGCCAATGGCCAGCTTGCGCGGATCGAGTCCCATGCCCAGCGCTCTCGGGCTGACGGCATCGGCGTGCTGGAAACGAATCACCAGCACGCCTTCACGTTCGATGCGCTGCTGCACTTCGGCTGGCAGATCAACGCTGACAACGTTCGCTTCGGGCTTGCGCAAACGGGCGGAGAGCACCGCCACATCGTTGACGATGACCTCCAGCCCCTGTTCGGTATGGGACGGCGCAATCAACGCGTTGGCTTCCAGCACAAATGACCTTACCGGGGCCTCGGGCCGCAGAATGATTTGCGACTCACTGCCCTCGGACCACGTGCCCCACGGTTCGCTTTTCGACCATCCGCTGCCGAGGAAGAACGTCGCCAGGCTGGTAACGTTGAAGGTCACGCGCTCGTTCGTCTTGAGTGGCGAGATCAGCGTAAGGGGATCAGCGGCCACGATGGGCGGGCAATCGGCGCAACGCTTCCAGCCGGGTGCCAGCACGTTCAAACCGTCGATTCTGATGAGTACGTCAGTCTCGCGATTGAGGGTCAGCGCGGCCGGCAGCACAGTGCGGCTATCGAGTACATACAACGTATCGGCGGCGTATTGGCCAGAGCTGACCATCTGGTCGGCCACAGCCTGCGCCGCTTCGGTGGCCTTGGTACTGACGCGTCCAAGGTAAACCGCATTGGTCGGCAGATGATGGCGTCCCGCATACTCGGCCAGCGTTCGCCACTGCTCTGGATAATTCTCCGGGCGCAACCAGCGCACCGCCTGATAATGGCGGGCGGCCTGATCCCAGAACGGATCAACCAGCGGCGTCGGCCATTGTGGCGCCGGCGTGGTCATGAACAGGTTGCGCGACTCTCCCCAGCCGGACCGCGTATCCGCCACTTGCAGCACCAGGGCAATGCTCAGTAGAACCCGTGCCGTGCGCGAGGTATGCCCGCGAATCACCACGTACAGGATGGCGAAAATCGCCATGTACATGACCGGCCAGATCATCCGCCCCGAACCGCGAAAAATCGTCGCCACCGCCACCACCGAATCCGGCAGCGGGATGTGCAACTCGAATGGGCCGACACCGATGTTGTTGGAAAACGCAAACAGCGCCAGGCCGGCGAGCGCGAGCAACAGCAACGGGTAGCGACGTGGCTTGAGGTGAACATCCGTGCCGCGTTGCAACCATGCCGCGAAGGCGCAGATGAACAGGAGCACCACACCCAACCCAAGAAAAGCAAAACCGTCACCGTCGCCCAACACACCGGGCATGTCGCGCAGGGCAAACGACCAGGTTCCCGGGTCGAAAAAGCTCAGCACATTGGCGCGGAACAGACCGTAGCCCATCAGTGCCAGGCCGTCATCGCCGACGCTGAAGTAGCCGGCCTGCCAGCAGCACAGACTCACCAGCAAAAACAAACCGATCAGTTCGGCCACAGCTTTACGCGGCGCCAAATGTCGCCGCAGGGTGTGCGCTGCGAGATCGGCGAGCCAGATCAGCGCAATCATCGCCAGCAAATAGGCGTGAATCAGCGCGGCCGCCGCCAGCAACGTTCCCCAGGCCAGAGAGCGCTTGGGCGTGAAGGGCCGCAGCGCCAAGTACAGCGCGGCCAGCAACATGAAATGCCCGCCCAGGGACAGGTGCACGCTCATGCGGATCAGCATGGCCGGAACGAATAAAAACAGCCCGGTGCCGAGCAACCGCACAACCGCGTCGCGGCTCACCAGGCCGAGCAGTTTCCAGGCAAACCAGCTCTGCAGAATGAAGCAGGTCAGCAACCACAGTCCGAAATACTGAAACGGCTCCGGCAACAGCGCCGAGAACGGCTTGAACAAAAAGGCGAACAGCGGATTGGAATCGGAAAAGATCAAGCCGTTGGACAACTCCAGTCCGTAAGACGGATTGAGCCCCATCGGAAAGCTCCATGGCGAGTGCCGGAAAAACATCCAACCCTGGTAATGGGTGGCCGGGTCGCCGTCGCCCAGCCAGGCAATGTTCATCGGGTTCAACGCCCGAGGGCCGACCACGATAAAAAACGCGAGAATGCCTAGCAGCACAGGCAACAGCGCAGCGGCCCGAGAGGTTGAGCAAAGCTTCATCGATACGTCCAGAAATTATGCAAAACGAAAGTAAATGCCGGCACCGTCAGGGCCACGGCACCGATCCCGAGCAGATAATGCAACCCAGCCATTTGCGCCGCCCAGGCGACCGCCATCGCCAATAGAAAACCGCCCGCCGAGACCGATACAAAGCGCAGTAACGTGCGCCCGTGCAGGCGAGCTGAAAAGCTCCAGGTGGTATTGATCATATAAGACACAACGGTCGCCACGGCAAAGGCGAAACCATTGGCCAGCGGCGGTTCGGGCGCGATGAAGCGGATGAACAGCACAGCCACCAGCGCATGCAGCGCAGTGACGAACAGCCCGGTCAGGGCAAAGCGCAGACCACGGCGGACCAACGCTGAACGATCACTGCCGATCACGGTTTCTGCGCCAGCACGAAGACGCTCAAACCGGCCAGCCGGTTTCTGCCCATCAACGGCAACTCCAGTCGGCACAGCGTCTTGAGCACGCTGTTGACCCACGGGTGATGACGCTTGAGTTGCGACTGTGGCTGTGCGGTCGGCGAACCTTGAGGCATCAGGCGCAACGCAGCGGCTATAGGAAACACCGCACCGAAATAGTAGGCGCCGCGCTGCACGGTCAAACCGGCATCGCCCGCCAGGGTTTCGAATTGCGCGAGGGTGTAGCGGCGCTTGTGCTCGAGAAAATCATCATGACCGCTCCAGAGAAACTGGAACGCTGGCACCGTCATCAGAAAACGACTGCCCGAAGGCACTTTATCGACATAGCTTTTGAGCAGGCCGAGGTCGTCGTCGACATGCTCGAGCACGTCCATCAGTAACACCAGATCGGCATCGATGCTGTCGATGCCGCGTCGGTAATGCACCGGTTTGCCCGCGCTGGTGGCGCTTGAATCGGCCGGGTAACTGATGTCGACGCACCACGCCTCATGCGCGTCGGTGTGGGTCAGCAGATGATGCGAGAAAAAACCCGAGCCGGCACCGACATCGAGTATTCGTCGAATCGGCGCGTCACCCAGCAAACGCCGGGTCGCCGCCGCTTTGCAGCAGTAATACCAATGCTCATCGATACTGTCGCCGAGGATGTCGGTTTCCTTGAGATCCATCTGTCAGTCCTTGGGGTCGTAGACGCGACGCACCAGAAAAACCGGTCGGCGTTTGGATTCGATATAGGTGCGGCCGAGGTATTCGCCGAGTACGCCAATGCCGATCAATTGCAAACCGCCAAGGAACGTGACTGCGACCATCAGCGAGGCATAACCGGGCAAGTCGACGCCGTGGATCAGTGTGCGCAGGACAATGAACATGGCGAACGCAAACGACACCAGCGAAACCGTCGCTCCCAGGTAGGTCCAGACCCGCAGCGGTTCGGTGCTGAAACTGGTGATGCCTTCGAGCGCGAAGTTCCACAGCCGCCAGCCATTGAACTTGCTTTGCCCGGCCACGCGCTCGGGGCGCTCGTAGTCGACATGAGTGGTGCGGAAACCGACCCAGGCGAACAGACCTTTCATGAAGCGCCGCGACTCAGGCAGGGTCAGCAAGGCATCGACCACGCAGCGGTCCATCAGGCGGAAGTCGCCAACGTTCTCCGGCAACGGCTGTTCGGCGATGCGGTTGTGCAGGCGATAGAACCAGTGGGCCGAGGTCGACTTGGCCCACGTGTCGCTGCGGCGGCTGACGCGATGGCCGAGCACCACTTCATAACCTTCACGCCAGCGCTCGATCATTTGCAAGATGACTTCCGGCGGGTCCTGCAGATCGGCGTCGATCGGTACCACGATCTGCCCGCCGGCCATTTGCAGACCGGCCGACAACGCCGCTTCTTTACCAAAGTTTCGACTCAGGTCGACGATGCGCAGACGCGAGTCTTGCCGCTGCCGTTCAAGCAAGCGCTCAAGGGTCGTGTCGGTGCTGCCATCGTTGATGAAGACCAGTTCAAGATCGATCAGCGCCTGCGCCTGAAAGACCTCGTCGATGCGCGAAAGAAAGCTGTCGAGGCTGTCGGCCTCGTTGAAAACGGGGATCACCAGCGACAACGTCACCTGCCCGGCCTGTTGCGTTCCGTGCTCAGTCAAAGGAGTGCTCTTTTTATAGTTTGTCGGTCATCGAAAGTTTTTCGAGGCCATGAGCCGTCCCGTATTAAGCAGTAGCAGGCACGCACGTGCAAGCATGACACGGCGTCATATCGGCCAATTCGCCGGGCAGTCGCGGCGCTCTGGGCAGGGTCTTTCAGAAACATCCGCGAACGATTGGAAACAAATCCCCGATAGCCAAAAAAACCCGCTGCGCTAGGCTTGCGTCGATGCGCCACACCGGTTGGCGCGCACATCCATCGCAGGGAGCGAACCCCATGTATTTCGAAATCTACCGACAAACCCGAGGCACCCCAAGCACTGGCAAAGGCCAATGGCGCTGGCGTCTGCGCGCGCGCAACCACGAGACCGTGGCCAGTGGCGAATCGTATGTGAACAAGGCTGATTGCCTGCACGTGATCAATCTGATCAAAGCCGTACAGGGCGAGACGCCGATCAAGGAAATTTGAGCGACGTCCTGTTCATCTGCATAGCGGCACCGTCTGTCGCCCTTCAAAGGGTTTATTTGAATGCTTGTCAGCGGTGTTCATCAAAGGTGCATGTACTGCAATTTTTGCTGCCATGCACCCAAGGATTTCAGCCATGTCCCATGAGCACCGCTACCTCGTCAGTTTCATCGTCGACAACCAGCCGCAAAGCCGCACGCTGATTCACGATGGCGAGACCCTTGACCCGGGTCTCGCTGAAACCCTGGTCAAGACCGCTTTCGCCGAATTGAAGACCGCTTCACTGAGCGACGTCCAGGTGCAGAAACGCACCAGGCCCGACGAAGGCGACAACGTCCCCGGCCACTATCAGCAGCCATGAGCCGATCCCGGGCCGCCACCATCCATCGATGCTGCGGAGGTTACGCGCCATGAAATCACTCGCCGCGATCTGCCTTGCGGTCTTGGCTATGAGCGTCCAGCCAAGCCATGCAGACACTATCGACGCCTTCATCGAAGAGGCGGCCCAGCAAAGCCTGTTCCAGAGCAACAGTTCGCGCATCGCACTGGAAAAGGCCAGCCTGCCTGAGGTCAAAGCGTTTGCCAGACAAATGATTGCCGACCGTGAGCACTTCGATAAACAAATCAGACAGTTGGGGCAAAGCCAGCATATGGCGGTTCCCGCCGAACCCTCGGTGGCATCCAAAGCCAAGCAGCTACGTCTTGAATCAAGGGATGACGCCTTCGACCGCATCTACATTGACAGCCAGGCCGAAACCCTTGAGCAACAGCTGATGCTGTTCAAGAAAGAAGCGATGTCATCACAAAATCCGCAGCTCAAGGTTTTCGCCCAATCCGCATTGCCGGACATCGAGAAACAGGCAAAAATTGCCCGCGACCTGCAGGAAAAACTCAAGCCCTCCGCTGGCGCACTGAAATCCGTCAACCCCTGACTAACGGGGAACAATCAAAGCTGTAATAGAACCACGCCCACCAGTACGGCAATCACTGCCGATACCGCCAGCACTTGGGTCGAAGTCAAGGCCAGTGCCGCGTCCTTTGAGCGGCCGATAAAGCGGCCGCGAATCTGATGCCGATCCGGCTGCGCTTCGAACAGGTTGTCCGGGTGCTCGTTGTCTTCCGGCTCGTTGGTTTGCTGGCCAGACCAGGCGGCGCGCGCCATCAGGCGGTCGAGCAAACCCGGCATGACCGACTGCCCAATAATCGCTTTGATCGTCGACCACCCTAGCCACAACTCTCGCGGTGGATGCTTTACCACACTGAAAATCGCCCGTGCCGCTACGTCGGGGTCGTGAATCGGTGGCACCGGTTGGGGACGCTTGGGCAATTTGTTGCGTGCCCAATCGAACTGCGGGGTATTGATCGCCGGCAATTGCACCATGCACACGCGAATATGGCTGCGCTCATGCAGCAACTCACAGCGCAATGAATCAGTAAAACCGCGTACAGCGAACTTCGCCCCGCAATAGGCGGCCTGCAACGGAATGGCGCGATAGGCCAGTGCCGAGCCGACCTGGATGATCACCCCTTTGTTGCGCGGACGCATCAACGACAGCGCCGCCAAAGTGCCATGAACCGTACCGAGATAGGTCACCTGAGTAACCCGCTCGATCTCGGCGGCGGACAATTGTTCTATCGGCGAGAGCACCGTGACCATCGCCGCGTTGACCCACACCGTCAGCGGCCCAAGCGTGGCTTCCATTTGCTGCGCGGCCTGCTGCACGGCGAGCGCATCGGCGACATCGACGCTAACGGTTTCAACCTGAACGCCATACGCTTGCAGCTCCTCCTGCGTGGCGGCCAGTCCCGCCGGATCACGCGCCAACAGGCCGATGCGGTAGCCCCCAGCGGCAAATCGATGAGCCACCGCGCGACCCACGCCAGCACTGGCGCCGCTTATCACCACCAAAGGTTGCTCCTGCATGAACCGTTCTCCCTGATGCTCAGTCGATCGGCCCGATGTTGATCATCAGGTCATCGCCCAGTCCTTGCACCTTGGCCAGTACGTCCACCGGCGTTTCGCTGGAAAAATGCACAACATAGCCCATGCCGCTGCCATCTTCTTCGATTGCACTGACCCACGACTCCACCTCGTCAGCATCCAGCCCCAGCGCCTGGCCGAACTGGCGGTTGCGGTGATCGGAATCGGTTTCGTCCATCGGATAATCGCTCATTGCCAACATCTCCTCGGGGATCGGGTCCCTCACTGGTTGTTCAATGCGGTCTTTAGGATGGACGCCGAACGTGCGCCGTCAGTTCGTTTTTTCAGCCGAGCATCGAGCGCAGCTTGCGCAGCAGATCCACCGGTGCGTAAGGCTTGGCGATCAACTCGAATTCATTGTCAGCCAGCTCATTGGGCGTCGACTCGTCCGCGCAGTAGCCGGTCGTCAGCAGGATCTGCATGGCCGGATAGCGCTGGCTGATTTCTCGCGCCAGTGCCAGCCCGTTCATCTCACCGGGCATGACCAGATCGGTGAAGACCAGCTCAAATTCGCTACTCTGCAACATCGCCAGCGCCTCGCTCGCGTCTGCAGCAATGGCTGTGCGGTAACCGTGTTCGGACAGGACCAGACGCGCCAGTTCAGCGACTTCCGGACGGTCCTCGACGATCAGAATGCGCTCCGTGCCCTTGAGGTTTTCTGCGGTTTCAGCGGAGCCAGGTGTCGATAGCTGACTGTCATCCGCCGGGAAGAACAGGCGCACCGTGGTGCCCAGCCCCGGCGTCGATTCGATTTTGACCACACCGCCGGATTGCTTGACGAAGCCATAGACCATCGATAGCCCGAGGCCCGCACCGCTACCTTCCTCTTTCGTGGTGTAGAACGGCTCCATGACCTTGTCGAGATCGTCGGCGGCAATGCCCACGCCGTTATCGGCGATCGCGATGCAGACGTAACGCCCCGCCGCCAGTCCGCCCTGATGCGGATCCGTCGCATCCGGGACAACGACGTTGCGGGTCTGCACGGTGATCACCGGCTGTGGCTGCTGCCCCAATGCATCGCGGGCATTAGACAGCAGATGATTCAGTGCCATCTCGGCCTGCGCCGGGTCGAGCCGGCAGTTCCACAAATCCTCGGCCAGTTCGAATCGCGGTTCCAGATCGGCGGATTCATGCGTCGGCAGCGCAGAGCGCTCAAGCAAGGCATTGAGATTGATCACCCGGCCTTCGAGCCGTTGTCGGCGCGAGAATGCCAGCAGATGCTGGGTCAGCAAACGTGCTTTTTCCGCCGCCGCGCGAGCGTGGCCGGCGCCGACCACGATGCGTTGCGGATCAATGCTCGGCCGCTTGGCGGTGTGCTGGATCAGCTCGATATAGCCGATCATCACTTGCAACAGATTGTTGAAATCGTGGGCGATGCCACCGGTCAACTGGCCTAGCGCTTCCATGTTCTCGCTGTAACGCAAACCATCCTCGGCGTCACGGCGGCGGCTGACGTCCATTTGCGAGGCGAAGAAATACACCAGTTGCCCGCGCTCGTTGAATAGTGGCGCGATAAACAGCTCGTTCCAGAACGATGAACCGTCCTTGCGATAGTTGAGTACCTCCACGCAGGTTTCGTGTTGATGTTTGAGCGCTTGCTTGACCTGTTGCAAGACGGAACGATCAGTCTGCTCGCCTTGCAGAAACCTGCAGTTGCGCCCGAGCACTTCTTCCAGCTCGTAGCCGCTGAGTTCAAGAAACGCATTGTTGGCAAAAATGATGGGATCGTCGGGCTGCGCTGGATCGGTGACAATCATGGCCATGCGGCTGACCTGCACCGCCGCGAAAAACACATCTTTGCGTTCTTGCGAAAGGGTCGCCGCATCGGCGCGGTCGACGATCGGCCTGGATTTTCTGGGCAAGTTGGCCTCCGCTAAGTGACTCCGTTTCGCTGTGACCATCATCAGCGAGCGAAGTGCCAAGGCCAGAAGCCGACAGCGCGGGTGTCCGATGAATTGTCGCAGTCCATCGATGGATCCGAATCGCCTCGCTGGTTGTCGAAAGCTCACCGAGAACTGCACGCAATATCTGAAATCCGATCCGCCAGGGAGAACCACCGTGGATTTGTTGTTTCTGGGCACGTCTGCCGGCGTGCCGACCCGCCAGCGCAACGTCAGCGCAACAGCATTGATCGCATCTGCCGGCAAGGGCTGGTACCTGATCGATTGCGGTGAAGGCACCCAGCATCAGGTGCTGCGCACGCCGCTGTCACTGAGTGAATTGCTGGCGATTTTCATCACTCATGTGCACGCCGATCACTGCCTGGGCTTGCCGGGTCTGCTGGCGAGCACCGGCATGTCCGGACGCACGCGGCCACTGGACATTATTTTGCCGGCGGCGCTGCATCCGTGGCTGAGAATGAGCCTGGAAGTGACGCAATCGCATCTGCCCTTCGAGATCAACCTGCACGCTGTGGAAACGCTTGAGGAGTGGCGCAACCTCAACGTTCAGGTGCAGACCGTCGAGCTTTCCCACCGCGTGCCGTGTCACGGTTATGTATTTACCGAGTCCGATCCGGAACCGCGTCTGGACGTGGGGCGCCTGGATGCCGAGGGCATCGAACGCGGCCCGCTCTGGGGTCAGTTGGCCCATGGTCAGGACGTGGAGGTTGACGGGCGGATGCTGCACGCTCGCGACTATCTGCTGAGCGCGCGACCTGATCGGCGCATCATCGTCTGCGGCGACAACGATCGGCCGGCACTGCTGGCAGAAGTGGCGCAATCGGCGGATGTGCTGGTGCATGAAGCGACATTCGTGCAGGCAGCAATCGACCGCGCTCGTGCCAGTTACGGCCACAGTAGCGCCGCCGCTGTCGCCGGTTTCGCCGAATCCGCCGGGGTGCGCAATCTGGTGCTGACGCACTTCAGCGCACGCTATCAGACCAACCCGGCGCTGAGTCCATCCATCGAAGATGTGCGCAGTGAAGCGGCGGCGCTGTATGACGGCCACCTGATTCTGGCGCGGGATCTGCAACGCTATCACTTGGATCGGCTGGGTCATTTGCAACCAGTGGAGATCGAGCGCAAGCCGCTGCAGGTCGCACCGTAATTTGATAGCGCGTCCGCCCGTCTGGCAGGCGGACGCCGGTGGGCATGGTTACTTCTTGGCTTCTTTGTCCGGATCCGCCGAGCGTTCGAGAAACGCGTCGGTCAGTTGCGGCAAATGCTTGAGCAGCCATTCAGCCATGGCCACTTCCTGCGGCAGAATCTGTTCGCAGGCCTTCTGCGTCTGCGTGTCCCCCGCCGCTTTCGCCGCTGCGATCAGCACGGTATAGCTGGCGACCTCCATGTTCTCGAAAACGTAGCCGGCCATGGCGCCCTTGATCACTTCATCGCTCATCAAGGAGCCGCCAACAGCCTGACCGAACGCCATCAATTTGCCGCCCAGGTCTTTCATCGTCGAGGATTCACCGCCCAGACGTTGCAGGCATTCGTCGATGAGTTTCTGCTGGCCGAGGGTTTCTTCGATGTGCTGATCGATGCGCGCCTTGAGCTGCGGGTAATGTTCCAGACGCTTGGACTGTGCCTTGAGCATTTGCTCGGCCTGTTGCTCCATGGCATGGGCATCACGCAGCCAGTCGAGCAGGTTTTCCTGTGGAGTAGCCATTGTCGAGTCCTCTTCTTGATGATTTCCCAGTGATCAACCGGGGCGCGCCGCCTGATGTCTGGCGCGCCCCACGTGCCTTACAAACCAGGCTTGGCCTGCGCGCCGGCGCCCAGATCCGCACCGGTGACCGGCTCGCTGTTGGGGTCGGACATGGTGCGCATTTTCATGTTTTCCAGCAGCGCTTCGTCGGCGCTGTCCAGTTGCACGGTGGCCAGGCCATCGCCGCCGTCGACCGCTGGCGTCGGGGTTTCGACGAACTCCCAATCGTCGCCCTGATTCCACGGGCCGCGCATGCTTTCGGTGCCTTGCGACATGTTGAAGTAGACGTTGGTGAACTCAGGCATGCCGGGCAACTTGCCTTGCGGGAAGTTTGGCTGAATCGAATGCAGGGCTTTTTCGAACGACAACTGGTGGGCGATCTCACGGGTCATCAGAAAGCCCAGAGCCTCTTTCACGCCGGGGTCATCGGTCACGTTCATCAAGCGCTCATAAACAATCTTCGCCCGTGCCTCAGCAGCAATGTTGGAACGCATGTCGGCGGTCGGCTCACCGATGGTATCGACGTACGCCGCCGTCCATGGCACACCGGCAGAGTTGGTCAGCGGCGAACCGGCACCGTAGAGCAGGCTGGTGATGTGCGAGTCATTGCCGTTGCCATTGAGCGAGCGATACAGCTCGCCCTCCTGCTCGACGCCTTCGGCCATCCGGCCTTTCGCGCCCTTGTTGAGCATGACGATGATCGAGCCAATGATTTCCAGGTGGCTGAGTTCTTCAGTGGCAATGTCCATCAGCAGGTCTTTGCGTCCCGGATCGTCCTCGGCCAGGGCTTGAGTGAAATAGCGCGAAGCCGCCGCCAGTTCACCTTGCGCGCCGCCAAACTGCTCGAGCAACAGATTGGCCAACCCCGGATTGGGCTGGGCGACACGAACGGTGTATTGAAGTCGCTTGTTATGTAGAAACATGACAAATCTCCTCAGTCGGGTAAGCGTGGCAAGTTCTGGGTAAAAGTTTGCCTACCCTTTTGTGAAGCATTGTCGTTGCGGAAATTTCAAAAAATTTGCGGCGGCAGGACAAATGGTTTGACCCGCGCGAACAAGCGAAACGGGGCTATACCGCTGAGGATATTCGCACTGGAATGACCGGAACTTATTGCCGGAAACGCGTCTCCAGCGCGCGATTCGATTTCCGGCGCCGCGACCACTAACGCAGCAGATGCACCACCAGCCCGACCAGTGCACAGCCCAGCAACACCTGAATCACTCCGCGTTTGAAGCGAAACAGCGCAACGGCTGCCGCAATGGCGATCAATGCCGAGGGCCAATCCAGGCTGCCGCTGAAGCCTTGCGGCCAGAGCACGTGGTAGCCGAAGAAACACGCCAGATTGAGAATCACGCCAACCACCGCAGCGGTGATCGCGGTCAGTGGGGCGGTGAACTTGAGTTCGTCGTGCGTCGACTCCACCAGCGGGCCGCCGGCGAGGATGAACAGGAATGAGGGCAGAAAGGTAAACCACGTCACCAGCGCAGCGGCGACCGCTCCGGCGAGGAACACCTGATCGGCGCCGAACACCTGCGACACATAAGCCCCGACAAACCCGACAAACGCCACCACCATGATCAGCGGCCCGGGCGTGGTTTCGCCCAGCGCCAAGCCGTCGATCATCTGGGTCGGGGTCAGCCAGCCGTAGTGACCGACCGCACCTTGATAGACATAGGGCAGCACCGCATAAGCTCCACCGAAGGTGAGCAGCGCTGCCTTGGTGAAGAACCAGCTCATCTGCGTCAGTGTGCCCTGCCAGCCGAATAGCGCGGTCAATACTCCCATCGGCAACGCCCAAAGCGCGGCGCCAATCACGGCGAGCGTGGCCAGTTTCGTCCAGCTGAAACGGGCATGGGCCGGGGTTGGGGTGTCGTCGTCGATCAACGCCGCGCCGAAAGACTTCTTCGCTGCGCTATGCCCGCCGGCCCTGAATTTCTCCGGCGCCAGGCGACCGCCGAAATAGCCAATCACCGCCGCGCCCAGCACGATCAACGGGAACGGCACATTGAACGCAAAAATTGCGGTAAACGACGCCGCCGCAATCGCCCACAGCCAATTGTTCTTCAGCGCCCGCGAACCGATGCGATGCGCCGCTTGCACGACAATGGCCGTCACCGCAGGCTTGATCCCGTAAAACAGCCCCGCCACCACCGGCACTTCACCGAAGGCGATATAGAGCCACGACAGGAAAATCAGGATGAACAGCGACGGCAACACGAACAACGCCCCGGCCACAATCCCGCCCCAGCTCCGATGCATCAGCCAGCCAATATAAGTCGCCAACTGCTGCGCCTCAGGCCCGGGCAGCAACATGCAATAGTTCAAGGCATGCAGAAAACGCCGCTCGGAAATCCAGCGCCGCCGCTCGACCAACTCCTGATGCATGATCGAAATCTGCCCGGCCGGCCCGCCGAAACTGATAAAGCCCAGCTTCAGCCAGAACCAGAACGCCTCGCGCAGACTCACGGCCTGCGGCCTAACGTCGTCATCACCCGCCAACGGCTGAACTTCACTCATCGAGCTGTTCCTTTTATGCAGTCGGCAGGTTGTACCCGAAAAGCGCAACGAACAAAACGCCAGAAACGAAAAAGCCCCCGTAATCAGCAATGATTACGGGGGCTTCGTCTTGTTCAATAATGGCGGAGAGATAGGGATTCGAACCCTAGGTACCGGTGAAGGTACAACGGATTTCGAATCCGTCCCATTCGGCCACTCTGGCATCTCTCCAACGGCGCGCATCATAACAACACTTTCGTTGGTTGCGAACCCCCCAAACGAAATTTTTTCCGTGCTATCAGATGCTTGCGTCGATTAAAGCGGTACGCCCAGACGAGCGGCGACTTCTTCGTA
>Ga0308163_10002088_pt1 | contig 19171 bp, 18 predicted proteins | sample PhyTR1_FD_201037 | JGI IMG/M metagenome (GOLD analysis project Ga0308163, IMG submission 201037) | Phyllosphere microbial communities from UC Gill Tract Community Farm, Albany, California, United States - DLSLT.R1 | ecosystem: Host-associated > Plants > Phyllosphere > Unclassified | place: USA...
TTATTTGCAGCAATAGTAGAGCGGTTGGCGACAGAGCGATAATTTGCGGCGGAAAATGTGAAATTTCCGAGGCTCAGCCGTCAGAAGCCATGAGCCAGAACTCCACTTAGTTACATCATACAGTTACTCTTTCAACTAACAGTCATCAGGCAGTGTGCGAATTGTAATGGCTGAACAGCCAGAAAAGCAGGGTATTTACCTAAGTTTTGATTTTTTTAAACTTCTCAGAAAGGGTGCTTACTGGCAGATAATTGATGCAGATAGCCGCAAGGTTGGCGGTTAAAGGCGAAGAATGCATGACAGGGTGAATGCATCATTTAAATAGCGCACTATTTGATAGTTTACAATTCAGTTCTGGCGTGTCATTGTCTTGTCAACCAGATAGCACACTACTTAATAGCATATTAATGGGGATCCTGTGATGAAAATGAAACTGACCGCCAGTGTATTATTGTTAGCCAGCCAGATGAGTACCGCGTTTGCTGCACCGACTGAAAACAGCCCACAACCGACCGCTGGCGTTGCCGCTTTTCTGACAGCGCTGAACAGCGGCGGTGGCAAACCGATTGAGCAGCTGTCGGTTAAAGACGCCCGAGCGGTGTTGACTGGCGCGCAGAAGGGCGCAGAACTGCCGCCGGCACAGGTTTCACAAAAGACCATTACTGTACTGGGCCAGCCACTGACGCTGACCATCGTTAAGCCTGAGCACGCCAGCGGTACATTGCCGGTGTTCATGTTCTTTCACGGCGGCGGCTGGGTGCTGGGTGATTTTCCGACCCATGAGCGGCTGGTACGTGACATAGTGAATGCTTCCGGCGCGGCTGCGGTATTTGTCAATTATCAGCCGTCGCCAGAAGCGCATTTCCCGGTGGCGATTACTCAGGCTTATGAAGCCACTAAATGGGTTGCCGAACACGGCGCTGAAATTGGCGTTGACGGTAAACGTCTGGCGCTGGTTGGCAACAGCGTTGGCGGTAACATGGTGGCTGCGGTTGCTTTGCAGGCGAAACAGTTTAAAACCCCAGCCATTCGTTATGACGTGATGCTTTGGCCGGTTACCGATGCGCGGTTTGATACCGCGTCCTATGATCGGTTTGCTGACGGACATTTCCTGACGAAGAACATGATGAAGTGGTTCTGGGATAACTACACCACATCAGAAAAAGATCGTAATAACATCCTGGCGTCGCCGTTGCGGGCAACGACCGCACAGCTGAAAGGGTTGCCACCGACGCTGATTCAGACCGCAGAACTGGACGTGTTACGTGATGAAGGTGAAGCGTTTGGTCGTAAGCTGGATGCAGCGGGCGTACCGGTTACCGTGACGCGTTATAACGGCATGATTCATGATTACGGTTTGCTGAACGCATTAAGCCAGGAACCAACGGTCAGAACGGCTATCAGCCAGGCCGGTGAAGAGCTGCGGTCACATCTGAAATAAGCAGGCCGGGCGGTATCATGATGCCGCCCGAATTGTGTTTCACCAATACGGCATTTTCACCGCATGAGTGCTTCAGCAACCGTTAACATCGCAATACTAACCTTATACCGGTGGACTTCAGGCCAGCGCAAGCTGTTGAGATAATGTTTCCCGGAGGTTTCTGCGAGCAAATGAAGCCGAGAGGAAAGGGTGGTTACTTATTGATTTACAATGATAAAATCTCAATCAGATTAATTGATTTTCATTTTTGAAATTACATCGACAGTTTGTCAGTGTAGTCATCTTCTCTGTTTAAGCATCATGGGCTGGCCGAGGCTAAATCAGCCGGCAGACGAGTTTTTGTCGTTCGAAACACTGGAATGGTCAGACGAAAGGGTATAAATTTGTAGTATTGTTTACTGAAAGGTAATGTGGTTTCTTAAAATGACTCCGTCTGAAATCAAAGAAGCACAACACAAGCGTTATGATGAAAAAGCGGCAGCCATTATCCGGGGTGAAGACGGATATAAACCTGCCGAGAAATCGCGCTACAGTAAATCCTGTAAACTTTCATCTAAGCATATCGTCAGCTTTTCCTGATGCTGTCTGATAAGGCAAAGCAAAATGAACCATCTTCCAGCAGATGGTTTTTTTATGTCACCTGATCCTGTCATCCCGCCTTTTGAACAAGCCTATATTCTCAATAAGAAATTGATTGATAAGGCTAATACTTTATCTGATCCCGTAATAACCGTGGGCGGACAAGCCATTCAGTACTGGGTTGCTTACTACCGGGAGCTTTACAGAGATGCTCTGCCAGATGCCCGTCTTGTTACCTCCATAGATGTCGATTACGCCGCCCGACGCCATGATGTCGCTGCAATAGCTGCAGCTCTCGGTGTGGATCCGAATATGAATGAACAAGGACAGCCACCATCACTGGCACGATTTGCCCTGGTTGACCTTAAAACACAACAGATTAAAAACGTTGATGGCCGATTCTTGCAAACCCGGATAGTCCTGAACGGCCAAACACGGTGGATGTTATCGATTTTCCATCAGGATTCAGCTACAAAGACTTTTCCGGCGATAGACTGCAGTTAAACACTGAGAGGTTTATGATTGAGCAAGATAGCGCCACATCTGCAGAATCACACGAACTTATCAGGGTCATCAATCCGATAGCTTGTATCCGTGCAAGGTTAAGCAATCTTAGCGATTTGAAACGTAATCCGGCAATAGAAGTCGCTCGTATCAAAGCGATGATGCTTCCTGTTGTCTACTTTTTACTGGAGAAATTTGATGCAGTCACCGATCCCGCTGATGAAGCGGAAAGGTGTCCAGTCAGGTTTCGTGAGATGAAAGCCTACCTCGACGAGTTCTTCCGGATATCCATGCAGGAAACAAATATACGTGTTCAGGTCGAGCACAATATAAGCCTGCATCTAATTCTGGAGCAGCTTGCTGCGGTATTTGAAGCTGAGCCAGAAAGTTACTACGTGCCGCAAGCTTTCTGGACTAAAGAGCTGCCGATCAAAGCCGCGGCGCTGAAAAATAATGTAGCCAGGATTGGTCGGGATAAGCAGTGCCGTGCTGAACAACAACGACAAAAAGAGAGGCGTGGCAATAAGAAGTGAAACGCGTAACGGGGAGCGTTGAAATGGCTTACTGTCGACGCACAGACGCGGACCTCATAGACGAGGGGTAAAATCGGGAAGGCAGAGGAAAGGGGATAATATGATCGCTGTGGTTGAGTCAGATATTGCCGTGTTAATACCATATTTAACATAATATACATTATGCGCCTTTAGATAACCGCCTGATTATGATGGCCGGACATCGCTTGATTCTGCCGTTTACTCTCGTTCGCCCCATGATCCTGACTGGCTCAATACCTTCTTTACTCTCAGACCAACCTATAGATCATTCCCCGGATTCTCTTTCTGCGTTCGCTGGCATAAACCGCTTTCCTCTGTGTCAGGAACGCCGTAACTCCAGCGATCATTCTGCAATCCTCTTTGCGACAACTTTCCCGTGCGACATCGTTCTCGCTCAACATGCTTTGCGGCCTCATCCTTTGATTCATCACGTCTTGCTTCCGTATGCTTTGCGGCAACCGTACTTCTGCAACGGCACGTTCGGTTGGCCACACCAGACGCAGCGGCAAACAATCTCCTGCACCATTGTTATTAAACGGCTCGACATCGTTACTGATTGTCGCGCTGCCAGATAAACCGCACTGTACCGGGCTTTGTCGTTGCTGTCTTCCTGCCAGCTAATGCCTACTAAACCGGCCTTTGCTACTGCAAACACGCTAAGTCACTGGCATTGCCCGATGAAGATTGTCTGCTTCCTTTACCGGCCAATCAGGATAAAACGGCTGAAACACCCCGCGATTTTGACAACGCTACGTGAATTCTGCGCCTGCCGCGTGACTACTGGGCCGCAGAATTTATCACAGCGCGTCATTTTATCGCTGGCTGAATTAGCGTCCGATGATAAAACCCGGCTGACATGACAACGGCTTTCAGGCAGGTTAAAGTTGCCGGCTTCGGCTGTGATCCTGATGAGGAAAAATGAAACGCTTATTTGTTTATGGCACGCTTTGCCCTGGCCGTGAGAATGCCCATATCCTGGAACAGATTGGCGGTGAATGGCTGCCCGGTTCGGTGACCGGCATTTTCTACCCGCGTGGCTGGGGTGCGGCGGCTGATTTCCCCGGCATCATTCTGGATGACCAGGCGTCACCCGTGCCGGGTTATCTGTTTATCTCCGATCGGCTCGACGAGCACTGGCCGATGCTGGATGAATTTGAAGATGGCTACGATCGGGTTGAAGTGACGGTTAACACCGGCAACAATCAGCAGTTAACCGCCTGGATTTACCAGCTGCAGCCGCCATTATCAGCCTGACGGCGCAGCCATCCCCGGCCGGTTTGCCCTGCGCACGCCCTGCTCTTTTAGCGTTTTTATCGCCGGTATTGATGCCGATCCTGTGGATGATGCCGATTGTGTATCGGGCCAGCGTGCAGCGCGGTAATGCCAGCCGCTTTGATTAATCGGTTACCCCGAAGCCCCCTTTATATCGACCTCTCATGCTGATTCGCAAAAACCAACAGGCACAATGTTTGATGACTTACTAACGGAACAACCAATGTATGATGTAACTAATACCCGTTATCGATCCGACTTTTCTCTGTTTTAACAACAGCCAGATGACCGGTTTGACGATTTCGTCATCTGACTGCCGATGTTCACTTCGCGACAGGTGGCGTACCGTGCGTGTGGAAGGTTTCAATCGTCTTCAGGCCCCACGCCTGGCCTTTTTTGCGCTCCGCTTCGGTCCAGATAATTGGCTGCCAGTCTGGTGCCAGAATCAGCCGCGCGCCTGAGTTAGCCAGCTCAACTCGATTGCCGGCCGGCTCCCAGACATAGAGGAAAAAAGTGCCCTGAATGGCGTGTTTATGCGGGCCGGTTTCGATGTGTACCCCGTTTTCCAGAAAAATATCGGCGGCGCGCAGGATATCTTCCCGGGTGTCGGTGGCATAGGTGATGTGATGCAAACGGCCCCTGCCGCCTCCCTGCTCTTCAGTGCAGGCCAGATCGTAGGTTTTGTTATTGATGGTGAACCAGCAGCCGCCAATCCGGCCATTATCCAGCGCGATCATCTCGGTGACCCGTGAACCGAGGCAGACTTCCATGAAGCGTTTGAACTCTCTGACATCCTCCGCCAGCAGATTAAGGTGATCGAGACGACGGGGAGACGCGCCACGTCCGTGATAGCGTTGAGCCATATTTTTTAACGAAGGCCGCTCATTGGCTTCAGCCTGATAGCGAACGGTATCGTAGTAAATCTCAAACACATGTCCAAAGGGATCGGCAAAACGGAATGCGCGCCCGTGACCCTGATCGTCCTCTCTCCAGCCAATCACTTCATATCCACTTGCCTCAATGGCCGCGACGCGCCGCATCAATGCCGCCTGCGAACTGGCCCGGTAAGCGATATGTCCGACTCCGGTGGTGGTATGACGCGTAAGTTTTAAGGTGTGAAATTCATAATCGTCCCAGGCACGTAACCACGCGTGATCATGGTCCCTGGCCGAGACCGTAAGACCATAAACGTCGACGAAAAAGGCAAGACTCTCCTCGAATTTGTCGGTATAAATCTCAACATGTGCAAGATGTGCAATATCATGACAGGGCTCAGAATGCGCTGTGGTCATGAAGACCTCCTTATTGGTGTAGGCGTACTAATTTTTTTATTTAAGGGTCAGACGTTACCGATCTTTCTGGCTGAAAATCAGGGAGTTTTAGCCGCTAAGCGATGAGTTTCCTTGTTTGTGTGATGACGTTACCAGCCGGTTGCGGCCAGCAAATCTGAGCCGGTGAGCCGGAAAACGTTATCTCAATCGTTGCAGAGCCTCCTGCCAGATAAAGGGACTGAGATCGCGGTAAGCAATCCCCAGCGCCGCCATCCGGGCCGGTAAATCGGCCTGTACCTGCTGAGTCGCCTGGCTCATGACGCCCGCCACAGCCACATCATGCAAGGTTTTGACCACTTCAGCCATCTCCTCTGCCCGCCGGACGCCATGCTCGGCCACCCGACTGATCAGATAATGCGGCAAGTGGTGGTTCCAACCCAGCGCAGGAAAACTGGCGTGCAGCGAGGCGAGTACCGCCTCTTCCACCCCGTATTGCTGCGCCGCGCTGAGGCATTCAGTGGTCAGCGCTTCCAGTCCTTTAATCATTACGCTGCGACACATTTTAATGGCTGAGACATCGCCAATACGATCGCTGGCCGCCGTGGCGTTAATGCCCAGATGATTCAACCGGGCCGCGACGTTGTCTGCTGCCGGTCCGCCGATTAACAGCGGTGTGCCCAGCCGTTTGGGCGGCACCGGTGCCATGACCGCCACATCCAGATACGTCCCCGCGCCGCCAGCGATTGCTTGCGAGGCGGCACGTTTTGTCTCGGGTGAAACCGAATTAAAGTCCAGCAGTTGCTGGCCGTTCGCCAGCAGCGGAGCAACCTCGCGCGCAACGCAGAGTGCGTTTGATGCGGTAACCAGCGATATCACCCAGTCTGCGCCATCCAGTGCTTCAGCAACGGAATCCGCCGGCTGCACGCCAGACTGCTGAGCCACATCCCGCAGGCCAGAAGCCTGCTGCCCGCAGAATTTTTTATCCCAGACCCGAACCTGCGCCACACTCTCCAGATCGTGAGCATAAATTTGTCCCGCCTCGCCAAATCCGATAATGGCTATCTGCATAACTGTCTTATCCCTCCTGCCGTGACCAGACTGAACCCGGAATGGCCACGCGCCCGTCAAACAGCAGGCGCGCAGTGCGGATCAATCCACTGTTAATCACATGTCCCGCCGCATCACGCGTCAGCATCACGCTAAACTCGCCGCTGGGATGTTCGACAATCAGACGTTGTTCAGCAGCCGCGCTGATTTTTGCCAGCCCTTCCGCCACCGAACCGGCAACCAGACAGGCCGTGGCGACACTGACCGCGCCTAACACGCCAATCGCGGCGTGACAGCGGTGAGGAATAAAGGTCCGGGTGGTGATCGAACCGTTGTCGACCGGTGCGGAGATCAGCGTCATTTTCGGCACGCTGCGCTGCGCTACATCGCCCAGATGCATCAACCGTCCCGCCTGTAAGCGAATCGACTCCAGCCGTGCTTTCAGCGCCTCATCTTTATTCAGCTGATCCGGCGTTTCGCGTCCGCTGCGCTGCAAATCGGCGGCACGGATTACCACAACCGGCATACCATTATCGATGCAGGTCACCTCAATGCCGTCAATGCTGTCGCGCGCATTACCGGTCGGCAGCAGTGCGCCGCAGCTTGATCCGGCGATGTCCTGGAAATTCAGGATTTGTTGCGCGGCGTAACCCGGCACGCCGTCAATGCGGGTATCGCCCTGATACTCAACGCAGCCCTCCGGCGTAGCGATGGCCGCTTCAGCAAGCTGGCCGGTATTGACCATATAAATGCGCACTGTTGTCAGCGCACCGGTTACCGTTACCAGCCCTTTTTCAATCGCAAACGGCCCGACTGCGGCAAGAATATTTCCGCAGTTCTGTCCGTAATCAACCACGGCTTGTTCCACGCTAACCTGAGCGAACAGGTAGTCTACGTCGGCATCCGGACGCGATGAAGGAGAGATAATCGCCACTTTACTGGTCAGTGAATCGGCACCACCGATACCGTCAATCTGTCGGGCATCAGGCGAACCCATCGCCGCCAGCAGGACGCGATCGCGCGTGGCGCTGTCCGCCGGCAGATCCGTGGCCAGAAAGCAGGCGGCTTTTGACGTTCCGCCGCGCATCAGCATGCAGGGGATCAGGGTCTGTTTCATACGCCGCTCTGCTGCAGTTGATCAAGTGAGTCAACGTAGCGCAGCCCCTTTTCAGCCAGTTGCGAACGCATCTGATAAATATCGAGGCCATACTCTCCGGCAGCCAGCCGCTGACGTTTGCTCTGTTCCAGTGCTTCACGTTTCTGTGCAGCGACCGCGACCGATTCGGCCTGCAGACGCGGCACAATCACCACGCCATCATCATCCGCGACCACGATGTCTCCCGGATGGATCAGCTGCCCGGCACAGATGACCGGCACGTTAACTGAACCCAGCGTCTCTTTCACCGTGCCCTGCGCGTAAACCGCCCGTGACCAGACCGGAAACTGCATATCTCTCAGCGTCTGGCTGTCACGAATCCCGATATCCCCCACCAGCGCCACCACGCCGTGCGCCTGTAAAGAGGTCGCCAGCAAATCGCCAAAATAACCATCGTGACAGGCTGAGGTCGGGGCCACCAGCAGGATGTCACCGGGCTGGCACTGCTCAACCGCCACATGAAACATCCAGTTATCGCCGGGCGAAACCAGCACGGTCACCGCGCTGCCGGCTACCGCGCAGTTCTGCTGGATGGGACGAATACCAGCGTCGAGCAGACCACTGCGTCCCTGAGCTTCATGGGTGGTCGCCACGCCATAACGGGAAAAACCGGCCACCAGCGCGGCATCAGCACGCGCAATGTTGCGCACAACGATACCTTTTTTATTCACCAGACTCATGACAGATCCTCCGTCACCCGTGGCAACAGGCTCTGATAACCTTCAGCGTGGCTGATCACTTTCGATGTGCCGATCCCGACGTTACGTTTGGCCTGAACGCCCCGCTGCAAAGCTACCCGCGTATAGTATTCCCACAGGTGTTCCTGACCCGCCATGCACTGGATGGCCGCATATTTCTTGTCCCAGACCGCGCTGATATCAAGCAGCACGTCAGGTTTCCAGTTGCACTGCTCAGGCTGATGCGGCTCAAAGCTATAGACCGGCGGCGCGCCGATAATGGTTTCACCAGGACGATAACCTTCGGCCTGCGCAATGATCCGCGCTTCCTGCGTCAGATGCGCAGCCAGCGGATGATCGTAGTTATAGGGATCGTTAACCGAATGCGTCAGGACGAAGTGCGGCTGCACCTGACGGAATATGTCCGCCAGCCGGAATAGCGTCTCTTTATCAGCGCGCAGCGGATAATCACCCAGATCCATAAAGCTAATAGTCGCCCCGAGAATGCGGGCAGCCGCCTCGGCCTCTTCCTGACGACTCTGCTTTACCTTCGCCTCGGTCATGTTGCCGCTGCGCCACAGCTTCGCCGATTCGCCCCGCTCGCCATAAGAGAGGCATACCACATGCACCTCATAACCCCGCGATGCATGCAGCGCAATGGCCCCCCCCGCACGCCAGACAAAATCAGCTGAATGGGCGCTGACAACTAACGCACTCTTTTTACTCATCTTTTCCATTATCTCATCCTGCCTTTGCCGTTTTTTTCATCCTGGCATGCAGCACTGCGGCTGGATAATGTCTTTCATTGCATGCGTTATGACTTTTATTTATGTTGTGATTCAGGGCTCATCGCTGGCGTAAGAAAAATGGAAAACGGCAGACAGGAATTTGACATTAAAATCATGCAAATACGCGCTTTTTGTATGATTGCGGACTGCGGCACGATTTCCGGAGCGTCGATAAATTTATTTCGTACCCAGTCGGCGATCACCCGTTCGCTGCGTGATCTGGAACACAGTTTACAGACGCCGCTGTTTGAACGGCATGCCAGCGGGATGCTGCTGACCGAGATGGGCAAATGTGCCCTGCCGCGCGCCCGGCGAGCCATTACCGAACTGCACGCGATCCCGCCGATCCTCAGCAAAATGCGGCGGCGGGATAACGGCCGTGAAGAGGCGGAACCGATCTGGTTATTTAACCTGCGACGGCTGCAAATTTTTTTAGCGCTGGACCGGCTTCATCACACTCAAAGTGTGGCGTCGTTGCTGGGTATCAGTCAGCCAGCGGTGAGCGCGGCGTTGAAGGTGCTGGAAAAAGGGGCCGGGCTGCCGCTGTTCCAGCGCACGCCAAAAGGGATGATGCCAACGTCAGCGGGACAGGAGATCGCCCCGTTTATCAGCCGTGCCCTCAATGAGATACGGCATATCCCGGAAGACCTCGCCGCACAGCGCGGCATTCTGACCGGGACGGTGCATGTCGGTGCGCTCCCGCTGTGCCGCAGTAGCCTGTTACCGCTGGCGATCACCCGTCTGGTGGCGCGCTATCCCGGAATAAAAGTGGTGACCAACGAGAGCGCCTTTGATGCGCTGATTAAAGAACTGCGCGCCGGCGATATTGATTTTATTCTCGGTGCGCTGCGTCAGCATCACAGCGCGTCCGATATCCAGAACCAGCTGCTGTTCGATGAAGAACTGATTCTGCTGACGCGTCCGCAGCACCCACTGAGCGGGCGTGCCGTCAAACCGGAAGATCTGCAGCAGGTGCAATGGATCCTGCCGCGTGAGAACTCTCCTGCCCGTCATCTGCTGGACCGCGCGTTTCAGGCCGCAGCGCTGACTGCGCCTCAGCCGGTGGTAGAAAGTGGCGATCTGGCGATAGTGCGCGGACTGCTGCTGAATTCGGATATGGTGGCGGTGGTCTCTTCGCATCAGCTTGAATATGAGTTGCAGGCCGGAATCCTGACGCCGCTGGCGCTGAACCTGCCCGATACCCGCCGTGAGATAGGACTGACCTTTCGTCTGGGGGCGCTGCATTCGCCTGCTACTCAGGCGCTGTTGCGCTGCATTGATGAGACGCTGACCCGGACAGCCTAAATGAAACTCATAGCGATAAGGATGTCACCCGTCACCCGCGCAGGCCCGGCCTGCCTTACCACAGCCGTTTGGTCGCGCAATAACAATGCCAGACGCATCACACTATAAAGCTAACTCATATCGCTAAAAGCCTTTTTTGACAGACACCGTCAGGTGCCCCGCTTACCGTGTTATCGGATTGTTACCTTTCTCTCACCACAACGACGGCTGCCGCTGGTAGCAAAGCAGAGAGCGTACCCGATGACAGCGAATAACCTGATTAATGTAAAACAGTGGATTGATGCACGCCCGGTCTCTTCCTTCCAATGGCGCGTACTGGTGCTGTGTCTGATCATCATTATGTTTGATGGTTACGATGCAGCCGTAATGGGCTTTATCGCGCCGGCGCTGATCGAACACTGGGGCATCAGCCGCTCGGCGATGGGCCCGATCCTCGGCGCGGCCATGGCGGGCGTGGCGCTCGGCGCGCTGATCGCCGGTCCGATGTCCGATCGGATTGGCCGCAAGCGGGTCATTCTGGTGTCAGTACTGATCTTCTCAGCCTTCAGCCTCGCCTGTGCTTTCGCCGCTTCGCCGACACAAATGGCATTATTACGCTTTATCGCCGGTCTGGGGCTGGGCGCGGTGATGCCAAACTGCGTGACGCTGCTGTCTGAATACATGCCCGAGCGCCGCAAAGGCATCATGATTACCCTGATGTTCAGCGGATTTAATATCGGCTCGGGACTGGGTGGATTCATTGCCGCCGGGCTGCTGGCACGCTTTAACTGGCCTGCGGTCCTGGTGTTTGGTGGCGCGCTTCCCCTGCTGCTGCTGCCGGTGATTGCCTGGCTGTTACCGGAATCGGTGCTTAACCTGGTGGTGCGTAAAGCGCCACGCGCAATCATCGCCTCGCTGCTGAATAAAATGGGCGGTGATTTTAGCCCGGATACGGCGTTTATCCTGAGTTCGCCTGGCGTAAAGCGCAACAGCACCATTGCAGAGCTGTTTCGCCACGGCTTCGCCCGCGGTACCGTAATCCTCTGGCTGACCTATTTCATGGGGCTGTTCGTTATTTATCTGCTGAACGGCTGGCTGCCTACCATTATGCGTTCAGGCGGCATTTCTCTTGAGCAGGCGGCGATTGTCGCTGGACTGTTCCAGCTGGGCGGACCGGTCGGCGGCATCATCGTTGGCGGCTTAATGGATAAGCTGCACGCCAGATGGGTGATTGGCGTGGTCTATTTAATCGGCTGTGCCTGTTTGATCACCCAGGGTTTGCTTGGGCTGAGCGGCGTGTGGTTGGGTGTGATTATTTTTATCACCGGCATGTGCATCAACGGTGCGCAGAACGGGCTTCAGGTCTATTCACCGGCCTACTATCCGACCGAGATCCGCGCAACCGGCGTCAGCTGGATGCATGGCATCGGCCGGATGGGCGCCATTCTGAGTTCGTCTTTAGGTGGCGTGCTGATGGGCGTGTTCCCGGCACAGTCGGCTATTTTCTACATTCTTGCCCTGCCGGCGCTGCTGGCGGCGGTCAGTATTATTTTACACCGCAATGTCGAACTTACCCTGAAGGTTAAAGGCGCGGAACTCGGCGATATTCCTGCCTTATCGCAAAATCTGAACAACCGATAGCGGTGCCTGATATATACAGTTAAACTGTATATAACTCAGGTTTAACTCAGCAGGAGAGATCTATGTCAGCCGCCAACAAGCAGATCGTCCGTCGTTTTAATCAGCAGGTGATCGTCGCAGGCGATCGTGTCGCCTTTGATCAGCTGGTTTCGCCCGGCTTTATTAATCACTCCGCGCCACCCGGCGCGCCGAATGATAAAGAGAGCCTGTGGCAGACCTTTGCGCTGATGCTGCGCCCGGCTATTTCATCTCTGCAGGTGGTGATTGACGATCAGCTGGCGGAAGGCAATAAGGTTACCAGCCGCAAACGCATTAGCGGCCTTCACAGCGGCACGCTGCTCAGCGTGCCGGCAACCCACAGCAGGATAGAAATAGCGGTGATTGATATTGTGGAAATTATTGATGGGCAGTATGCGGCGCATTGGGGAATGAACAATCTGGCCGCTGTGGTGGCGCAGTTAAAACAGGCCTGAAACAGACCTTACGGATTGAGGAGTTTGCTTAACGCCTGTAAGCCTTTAATCAGGTCAGCGCGATCGGCCGGGTTAAGCTGATGATCAATCGCTTTGGCAACCCAGGCGGAGCGCTCTGCCCGCGCCGACTGCAGCAGCGCTTCCGCCTGTGGAGTTAGCGCAACCCGCTGCGCGCGGCCATCATCAGGATCTTTGCTGCGATAGACCTGCCGCTGAGTTTCCAGTTCAGCCACCACCAGCCGCATACTCTGATGTTTTACGCCGCGCAGGCTGGCCAGTTCGGCTACCGACAGCGGCCCCTGACGCTCCAGCAGCTCCAGGGTTTCGTGTTGCGAATGACGCAGCGTGCCGGTCTCCTGACGAACCCGCCGGACAAACTGGCTGATCACCCTTCTCACTTCCTCGCCCAGCGCGGCGGAATCGGGCGTCTCTGGCGGCGTTTTTTGCTGTGCTGACATCGGTTTTTCTCCCCCTGAAATAGCGCGGCAACCTTTATAGCACACTCAGCCCGGCCAGCGCTGTTGCGGGAACAGCGAGACGCGAATGTTAAACAGGTGAACCAGCGGAGCTACCGCCGCACTCTCCTGCAGCGCAATCTTCTCCAGCCGGAGCAGCAGCTGATCCAGCTCCTCCAGCAGATCCTGATGCGGCAGCAGCTGAAGCGACTTCATTTTACGCTTCAGATAGAGACCCAGTTCGTGGAACATCTGGCCGCTGTCGATGCGGTGCGCCTCCAGCACCTCCCGATAGCGGGCATAAAAGTCATAGCAGTTAGCGCCGAGCCAGGTTTCACTGATCAGATAGCCACCGACCACGATATCCGGCACCGGATCGAGCCGTTTACGCGGCAGAATAATGTTCACCCGGTCCAGCATGCGCGCAATAAACTGCTGGCGTGATAACAGCGTGGCGGAATTGCGTTCGACCTTTTTAATAAAGCTCAGCAGGTCGCGCAGCCCCCGCAGCACCGCCCTGCGGGCAATCCACGAGGGACGCTTATTGCGGATCAGCGCCGTCAGCACCACCGCAAACATGATCCCCACCAGCGACGAGATTGCGGCGTTCAGGGTGACGATCAGATCGGGCACATAGTGGTGACTCAGCCCGATAAAGCCTGGAATCTGGATCGCCACACTCAGACCTATCAGATTGGTGGTCGGATTGGCAATCACCAGGCTCAGCAGCATCAGCCCCGGCAGCAGGCAGATCATTAACGCCTGCAGGGTGTTGGCCTGCGGGATCAGAAACGCGATATAAAACAGGCTGACCACCAGCGCAATCATCACCCCTTTAACGAACAGCTTCATCGGCGTAACCGGCGAATCCACCCCGGCAAAAAACGAACTGATAATCGCCGCCATCAGCGGTGCATTGGCCCCATCGGCCCAGCCGCTGCCAATCCAGAACAGACTGGAAAGAAAGGTCGCCAGAAAGGCCGTCAGCACCGACAGGCTCAGCAGTCCGTTATCAATGTGGCGATGCTCGCGGATGTTCCTGATCGCCGCCCCGTCGCCATGACTGTAGAGATCGCCGGCTCGGGCGCTGACGTTCTGATACGCATCGGCGATACGGACAAAGTTAGCCAGCCGCTCCAGTAAGCCAATCAGCAGCAGGCTCTCTTCAGTAGCCAGCTTTCCCGCCTGCCAGTCCGCTTCCAGCGTCGCCTGACCCGCAGCGATGGCGTTACGCAATCCTTCGATATCGTTAACCCGATCATGATTGAGCCACAGCAGAAATTGCTGGAACACCGAGGTGACACACAGCGGAAAGCGTATATTCAGTTCTGCCAGCACCCCAAGCCGCGATTCAATCGCCGTCAGCGTCGGCAGCAGGTAGGTCAGATGCTGATACTGCACGCTGACCAGACGGATCACATTGCGCGCCGCTTCCCCTTCATAAACACAGTGCGTCAGCAGCGTTTCGACATTCAGCGGATAGCCCGCCATCTGGATCAGAATATCTTCCCGCTCGAGGGACTTGTTGTTCGCCATGCCGCTGACCAGCTCATTACACAATTTACGCGCATTCTGAAACCAGCGGTCGACGCTCTGCCCGAGCAGATGGTGCATCGATACCGGAAAAACCAGCCGGTGTACCAGCGTGCTGCACAAAATGCCAAGGGTGATCTCCTCGATACGCGAAATCACCGTATTGGTAATCGCCGACGGCGTGTTCACCTCCGGAAAACCCATGATCGCCGCGCTATAGCCTGCCAGCATGAAGACGTAGCTTTTGGGCGTGCGGTCATGCAGCGACAGATAGAGGCAAAACGTCACCCACAGCGAGACGCACAGGCTGAACAGCAGTGGCGACTGCACCGTTTCCGGATAGATCAGCAGGATAAACACCCCTCCCAGCACGGTTCCGATCAGACGGAACAGCGATTTCGAGACGGTTGAGGCGGCATAAAGTTGGGAAGTGACAAAAACGGTGGTCAGCGCCCAGGCAGGTTTTTCAAAGTTAAGGATCAGAGCAACTGATAACGCGATAAACGCGGCCAGGGAGGTTTTGCAGGCAAACAAAACCGCGTTTTTGGTAAACCATTTCATCGAATGAGAGGACCGAAATACTTCTGTGGCGCGTATCCTGACAGAAGCGTCAGCGTTTTACTCTCAGTTAAATTATACAAATTATTACCGGCCATCCCTGACCGGTTCAGGCTGCGGCTGACCGGGCCGGCAGCGTCAGATTTGGCTCAGCGACGGGTCAGCGCCAGACGGATCCCCAGGCCGATAAAGGTGGCGCCGACCAGCCGATCCAGCACTTTCTGTAACCTCTTATTGTTCGCCACCGCGCCTGCGGCCCCACCCGCCAGCAGCGCAAACATCACGTCGGTCATCAGGCCGATCAGCGCATAGGTCATCCCCAGCAGCAGGAAGGCGCTGGCGTGATACTGACTGCCGATCACCACAAACTGCGGGAAGAAGGCGATAAAAAACAGCAGCACTTTGGGATTGGTGATTGAGGTGATGAAACCGCGCAGCAGCAGTAAGCGGGTGCCGGTCAGTGCGCGCGGCGGCGGCGCGGTCTCCGCTGCTGCGGATGCGATAAAGGTTGACCCGATCATTCTGGCTCCAAGGTAGATCAGGTATGCCGCCCCGAGATACTTAATCAGCGTGAACAGCAGCGGCGAGGCGGCAATCAGCGCAGTTAGCCCGAGCGCACTGGCAACGGCATGGGTACAACTGCCCAGCGCAACCCCGGCGGCTGACAGGATACCGGCACGTCGTCCCCTGGCAACGCTTTGTCCCACCACATAGGCCAGATCGGGACCCGGCGTAATACAAAGCAGCACAACGGAAGCAACAAACAGCGGGAAATGCACGATATCGGACATCACGGCTCCTGACCTTTATTCGGGGTTAATGAGTGATTAACCTAACAGCCGACCGCGTTTTTTTAAACCCCGTCGCTCAGCGGTTGCCGCACCAGTGCCCGCTGTTGATCCAGTAAAAACGGACGCAGATAGCCTACGGTGTTCGACAGCAGGATCACCTCATCGGCCAGTTTCAGCCGCAGGACATCGCTCAGCCAGGCTTTGCGCTCGGTCATCCGCTGCCAGACCGCCGGGAATTCAGCCGCCAGCTGGGCACGCAACGCCGCATCCGCCAGACCGACGGTGTCCTCAATACTGCATCCGCCGTAGCCGGCTACCGAAGGAATAATGTCGATCTGCAACAGCATACCGCTCTTCAGGGGGATGGCTGAATCGGGCCAGATCGGCGAACTTAGCCACTCTTCGTCAGCCACCAGATGCCCCGGATTAAGGTGCCAGCCATACTGCGCTTTGGGTAATGCCGCCTCGATTAACGCATACAGTTCGCCACCGGTGATGCCGATGCGTAACTGCTCCAGCCAGCTGACCACCGCGTGGTAATACGGGATCGCCAGCCGGGGCAGCCAGTCTGAAACGTGACAGGGTAACTCAGACGCCTGACTGACTACATAAGCAGCGCGGCTGCTTAACCCGCCTTTATAGCCAACGGTTAATGACAGCTTATCGCCGACCTTAATCGTTTTGTCGCTGGGATAAAGCTGTGCCTTAGCAAAGCGATCGCCGGTGGCGGCAATGGTCATCACGCTATTTGGCTGGCCGTCGGCATTAAGACGTGCGCCCATGTGCTTCTCGCTTACGCCTGCCGTCACGCTGTTCAGCGCCGCCAGCATGGCGGTTGAGGCACGATTCGCTCCCGCCTCGTAAAATGCCACCTCATCGGCGCTGTTAATGCAGCGAGCTCCCTCATCGGGTGAGATAAACAGCCCGGTGGCATTCACCAGCTGCGAGACGCCACCTGCCGCGTCGGCCGCCGCCGCGCAGATAAACTGCGGCAGATCAAACAGGGTCTGCTGTGCGCGGCTGAACAACTTCCAGCCCACCAGCCCGGTGCGCGTCCCCGCGACGATCCCCGCCTGGCTCAGCAGCCGGGACAGCGATGTCTCACCACTCATCGGCTGATTAGGCAGCGAAAAGAGTGCCGCGTGCAGACATCTGCCGGGATTACGGGCAAAGGGCACCAGCTTGAGGTTTTCGTTGCCCATGATGTAGGCCAGTTCGCCCTGCTGATTAACCACCAGCAGCGCCTCTTCGAAGCGCGGAATAAAGCCCGCCAGATACTCAAAGTTACTGCCGTGCTCTTTATCGGCATAGATGATCAGCTGCGCAATCTGATGCTGTTTCATGCGCTGAACAATCGCCGCCAGCCGGTGATGCAGGGTTTCATCCGCCATCACGTGACTGGCCACGCCGGGAAAAGTGGGTGGCGACGGGATCGATTCCAGTGCGTAGCGAGCGCGATTCATAACAGACTCCGGTTAAACAGGAAAACAGCAGTCTGGCCGTTGCCGGGCCAGTCTGTTGCTGCCTGCCTCAATCTTTCTGCCGTAACCGCTCCAGCATAATCAGTGAATGACTGAAAATGGCATCGGCAATGTGCTGCGGAAATCCAGCGGGCAACGCATCACGCACCGCGATAACCGCTGGTGGAAAAGCGCGGATAAAGAAGTCGAAGATCTGTTGCAGGCTACCGCTATCAAAATTGACGCTTTTTGCAGTGGCGAAGAAATGACGCGGGAATATCTTATCGATTTCGGTTTTTTTGCCTTTACTGGCCCGCAGCCCCATCGCCAGCTTCAGCGCCCGCTTATTCAGGCCGGTGCCGCCCAGTACCGGATAGGCGGAAATCACATCGTAGAAGGGGGTCAGCCGGAAGCTGCCGCCGCGCTCAATAAACAGCGAGAAGTTCTTGGCGTGGCCGTCAGTCGCCCCAATCAGCCACTGAAACACTTGGAACATCATGAAGTGATAACGATCCTCTATTGCGTTACTCGATCCCATCAGCAACTGCATAATCTCCGCAATGCCCGGCCCGCCGTCAGACTCATATTTCGTCGATGACGGCAGCCCCAGCGCCTGACAGAAATCCTCCTGTGGCAGACGAATAAGCCGGCTTCTGTCGCGTGACCAGCGCCGGTCGAAGCGCTCGACGGCCAGCGCACGCATCGCGCCGGCGCGGATAAGGGTTGCTTCAGGCACCTTCATTCCCAGCGCTCTGGCCAGCGCCAGACAGAGATACTCATTTTCAACGCTTTCCCGCATGTCCAGCGTCGCCGTCGGCTGCTTAATTTCCCCGATCGGCAGTTTGATAATGTGTGACGTTGGCGTGGCTCCCGCAGGAATGCTCCAGCCCTGCTCAGTGTGCAGCAGCGCCGTTTTCTCCTGCGCGCCCGCCACCGAAATACGAAAGTCGGTCTCTTCACGCAGCATCCCGAGCGGAATGTCGGACTGATAGGCTGACAGCACGCTTTCCAGACGCGCCTCGTCCAGCAGCTCATAGCGCACCTGTAACGGCGGCAGCGGCATCTCAGGCGGCAACAGCATGGTCGCACCGACGCTGTCACGTCCCACTTCCTGCAACAGATCAAACGGCTGACGGGATTTTATCTGGTAGCGCGCCACAATCCGGTCACGAATCAACGGGCTATCCGGCAACAGATTATCGAAAAAGTTAATTACCGCGTGGGAGGTGATGGCCGGAACCTGCAACGGCATCGAGAGTGACAGCGGCCTGGCGAGCGGATTGCTCAGCCACGCTTTGTCGTACTGAAATTCGTGCGCACCGTTGCGCTGACGGGTCAGCACGCCGACCCGCTCGCCGTTCATCCACGCAATCAGCTTCTGCATTACCAGTCATCCTCGTCATTGATCGGTGGCGGTGCGGCGGCCGTTTTCTCCTGCACCTCAAGACTCAGCTCCAGCGACTGTAACAGCTTAAACAGCGTCGCCAGCGAGGTGTTGTCCGGCGCATTTTCAAAATGCGAAATGGTCGCCTGTTTCAGGCCAACCTTTTTGGCCAGCTCGCTCTGGGTCCAGCCATTACGCTGACGGATAAGTTTCAGCCGGTTAGCCAGCTGCAGCGGACTGTATATCATGGTCTCTGTTCCTCCGGGGTCGGCAGACGATCAGCATAGCGCATTCGGATTATCC
>Ga0308163_10002089_pt1 | contig 19165 bp, 16 predicted proteins | sample PhyTR1_FD_201037 | JGI IMG/M metagenome (GOLD analysis project Ga0308163, IMG submission 201037) | Phyllosphere microbial communities from UC Gill Tract Community Farm, Albany, California, United States - DLSLT.R1 | ecosystem: Host-associated > Plants > Phyllosphere > Unclassified | place: USA...
CGCCGGACAGCAGGGCGGTAAGAGTAAGCTTGGTAGCGTGGCGCGACATGTGGGATTCCTCAGGCAATGGAGTTCGTTGTTTCGCCAGATAGCGAAATTCCTCAACAACAAATAATACCTGAAGGAACGGCGTCGCCAACGTGCAAACGGATGCAATTGTTGCAAATTCCAGCCACAGGTAACAGCAAAAAAGTGAGAGCAATTGTTACGAAGGCGGGCGGGCACTTTCGCACGACGTTTCAGCCATCTTCGCTGCCAGGCGCCTTGCGCAGACGTTGCAGTAATGCATCGACATGTTCGCCCACCGGCAAGCCGTGCCGCCGCAACAGCTGTACATGGAGCACGAGATTTTCCAGTACCAGCTTGGCCGAGACGGCAAGTAGCGTCATCAGGCGATCTTCCTGGCTGAAGTTCTCCATCGCCGCGGCCATCTCGCACAGGTGGCTGGCGACGAGGTCGCGCAACTCGTCTTCGGGGAAGGGAAGGTCGGCAAAGTCGATCGGGTCTTCCTGTTCGACTTCGCGCATCAGGGCGGCGAGTTGTGCGGGGCGGATTGGCATGAATGACTCCGTGGTGGTCACGAAGTCATTCTAGGCCGTTTGCAAACAGCGGAACTACATATTGCGCCGATACTGTCCGCCCACTTCGAACAACGCCGTCGTGATCTGCCCCAGCGAGCACACGCGCACGGCGTCCATCAGGTGCGCAAACACGTTGTGGTTGTCGATCGCCGCCTGGCGCAGGGCGGCCAGGGCAGCCGGTGCGGCATCTGCGTGGCGCGTGTGGAAGGCGTCCAGGCGCTGCAGCTGCGACTGCTTTTCGTCATCGGTCGAGCGCGCCAGTTCGATGGTCGCCGCTGCACCCGAACCCTTCGGATTGCGGAAGGTATTAACGCCGATGATCGGCAGCGTGCCGTCGTGCTTCTGGTGCTCGTACAGCATCGACTCTTCCTGGATCTTGCCGCGCTGGTAGCCGGTTTCCATCGCGCCCAGCACGCCGCCGCGTTCGGCGATGCGCTCGAATTCCTGCAGCACCTGCTCTTCGACCAGGTCGGTCAGTTCGTCCATGATGAACGCGCCCTGGTTCGGGTTTTCGTTCTTGGCCAGGCCCCATTCGCGGTTGATGATCAGCTGGATGGCCAGCGCACGGCGCACCGATTCATCGGTCGGCGTGGTGATCGCTTCGTCGTAGGCATTGGTGTGCAGCGAGTTGCAGTTGTCGTAGATCGCGATCAGCGCCTGCAGCGTGGTGCGGATGTCGTTGAAGTCGATCTCTTGCGCGTGCAGCGAACGGCCCGACGTCTGGATGTGATACTTGAGCTTTTGCGAGCGGTCGTTGGCGCCGTAGCGCTCGCGCATGGCCACCGCCCACAGGCGGCGTGCGACGCGCCCGAGCACCGTGTATTCCGGGTCCATGCCGTTCGAGAAGAAGAACGACAGGTTCGGCGCGAAGTCGTCGATGTGCATGCCGCGCGCCAGATAGGCTTCGACGAACGTGAAACCGTTCGACAGCGTGAACGCCAGTTGCGAGATCGGATTGGCGCCCGCTTCGGCAATGTGGTAACCCGAGATCGACACCGAGTAGAAATTGCGCACGCCGTGGCGCACGAAATATTCCTGGATGTCGCCCATGACTTTCAGCGAAAACTCGGTCGAGAAGATGCAGGTGTTCTGGCCCTGGTCTTCCTTCAGGATGTCGGCCTGCACGGTGCCGCGCACGCTGGTGAGCACCCAGGCGCGGATTTTCTCGCTTTCTTCAGGCGTGGGCTGGCGGCCGTTGTCGTGCGCGAACTTGTCGATCTGCTGGTCGATCGCCGTATTCATGAACATCGCCAGGATGGTCGGCGCCGGGCCGTTGATCGTCATCGATACCGACGTCGACGGGCTGCACAGGTCGAAGCCGTCGTACAGCACCTTCATGTCGTCCAGCGTGGCAATCGACACGCCCGAGTTGCCCACCTTGCCGTAGATGTCGGGTCGCAGCGCCGGGTCGGCGCCGTACAGCGTGACCGAATCGAACGCCGTCGACAGGCGCTTGGCGTCCATGCCGGTCGAGACGAGCTTGAAGCGTTTGTTGGTGCGGAAGGCGTCGCCTTCGCCGGCAAACATGCGGGTCGGGTCTTCGCCTTCACGCTTGAACGGGAACACGCCGGCCGTATACGGGAACGCACCCGGCACGTTCTCGAGCATCAGAAAGCGCAGGATTTCGCCGTGGTCTTCAAAGCGCGGCAGCGCGACCTTGCGGATCGGGTTGCCCGACAGGGTTTTGGTCACGAGGCGCGTGCGGATTTCCTTGTCGCGCACGTGCGTGACGTAGTCGTCGCCGGCATACGCAGCCTGCAGCGCGGGCCAGGCCGCGACCAGGTTCTTCGCTTCGCCATCCATCGCGTTGTCGCGTTCGGCCATCAGGCCATCGAGCGCGTCGCCCGTGGCGGCGTTCTGGCCAGCGGCCAGCAGCATGCGCTTGGATTCGCCCAGTTGCTGGCGCTCGCGCGCGAGTTTCACCTGGCGCGCCACGTGGCGGTGGTAGCCGCGCACGGTGTCGGCGATCTCGGCCAGGTAGCGGCTGCGCGCCGGCGGCACGATCACGTTCTTGCCGCTCGAGTAGCGCAGCGCCGGCGCGGGCAGGCTGCTCGTATCGATCGGCAGGCCAAGGGCCGCGAGCCGGGGCAGCAGGCCGTGGTACAGCGCCGTCACGCCATCGTCGTTGAAGCGCGAGGCCTGGGTGCCGAACACCGGCATCTGGTCCGGACTCTGGCTCCACAATTCGCGGTTGCGCTGGTACTGCTTGGCCACGTCGCGCAGCGCGTCGAGCGCGCCCTTGCGGTCGAACTTGTTGATGGCGATGAAGTCGGCGAAATCGAGCATGTCGATTTTTTCGAGCTGCGAGGCGGCGCCGAATTCCGGCGTCATCACGTACATCGACGTGTCGACGTGCGGCACGATGGCGGCGTCGCCCTGGCCGATGCCCGACGTCTCGACGATCACGAGGTCGAACCCGGTCACCTTGCAGGCGGCGATCACGTCGGGCAGCGCCTGCGAGATTTCCGAGCCGGCGTCGCGCGTGGCCAGCGAGCGCATGAAGATGCGCGTCTGCCCGTTCCACGGACTGATCGCATTCATGCGGATGCGGTCGCCCAGCAGCGCGCCGCCGGACTTGCGGCGCGACGGATCGATCGAAATCACGGCGATGTTCAGGCGATCACCCTGATCGAGGCGGATGCGGCGGATCAGTTCATCGGTCAGCGAGGATTTACCGGCGCCGCCGGTGCCGGTGATGCCCAGCGTCGGCACGCGCAGCGTCGCGGCGTCTTCGAGGATCTGCGCGCGCAGCGCGGCATCGACCCTGTCGTTTTCCAGGGCCGTGATCAGCTGCGCCAGCGGGCGGTGGCGCGCGGCCAGCTCGCCCTGCTGCAGCGCCGCCAGCGTGGTCGGGGCGTACGGTGACAGGTCGACGTCGCAGGCTTGCAGCATCGCGTGGATCATGCCGACCAGACCCATGCGCTGGCCGTCTTCGGGACTGAAGATGCGGGTGACGCCGTAGGCGTGCAGTTCGTCGATTTCGTGCGCGACGATCACGCCGCCGCCGCCGCCGAACACCTTGATGTGCGCGCCGCCGCGCTCGCGCAGCAGGTCGATCATGTACTTGAAGTATTCGACGTGGCCGCCCTGGTAGCTCGAAATGGCGATGCCCTGCGCGTCCTCGGCCAGCGCCGCCGTGACGACATCGTCGACCGAGCGGTTGTGGCCCAGGTGGATGACCTCGGCCCCGTTCGATTGCAGGATGCGCCGCATGATGTTGATCGAGGCGTCGTGGCCGTCGAACAGTGATGCGGCGGTGACGAAGCGCACCTTGTTGGCCAGTTGCGGGGTGGCAGGGGCGGGGGCGGCCAGCGTGGCGGCGGCGGTTGTGTCGTTCATGGATAGCAGTCCTTGTAGGCGGGAGGACGAGGGGTGCTGGTACGGTAGCTGACGTTAACGTTAACGTCAAGTCGAAGACAAATGAACCGCTTTTATGAAGTTTACTAAAGATAACATTAAGTGATTAAATGCAATCATTTGTTATACTCCCTGCATAGCGCGTGCATACGGCCCGCGTCCAGTCACAAGGGGGAGACGTCAGATGTTGAAAAAAGTGGATGCGTCACAACTCAGGGTCGGCATGTTCATCAACGACCTCGACTGTGGCTGGATGGAGCATCCGTTCGTGCGCAGTCAGTTCCTGCTCACGTCCGAAGCCGAAATCAAAAAGATTCTCGATGCGCGCATCCATGGCGTCGTGATCGACTGCAGCCGCGGCATGGACGTGGACGCGCCCACACTGGACCAGGCGCAGGCAGCCACCGAAGCCGAAGTGATGGCGCTCGCCGCCACCACGACCAGTCGGGTACGGATATCGGTTGGCGAGGAACTGCAGCGCGCGGCCACGGTGCGGCGCGAAGCGGTGGGCCTGGTGCGCACGGTGATGCAGGACGCGCGTCTGGGCAAGGCCGTCGAGCTCGAGCAGGTCGGGCCGGTCGTGCAGAACATCACCGAATCGATCCTGCGCAACGCGGGCGCCTTGCTCGGCCTGTTGCAGATCAAGAACAAGGACGATTACACGTTCCTGCATTCGGTGAGCGTCTGCACGCTGCTGGTGGCGTTCTGCCGCTCACGCAATTTCGATGACGAGCGCATCTACCAGGCCGGCATTGGCGGCCTGCTGCACGATACCGGCAAGGCGCTGGTGCCGGATGCGATCCTCAACAAAACGGGGCGCCTGACTGACGAAGAATTCGAGATCATCAAGCGCCATCCGCGCGATGGCCACGACATCCTGCTGCGCGCGCCCGGCATTGGCCCCATACCGCTCGATATCACGCTGCACCACCACGAGCGGCGCGACGGCAGCGGTTATCCGGACCGCCAGGCCGGGGGCGCGATCAGCGAATTGGCGCAGATGGCGGCCATCGTCGATGTGTACGACGCCATCACGTCGGAGCGCTGCTATCACAAGGGGGTGCCGCCGGCCGAAGCGCTGCGCAAGCTGTATGAATGGAGCAAATTTCACTTCGACCCCGGTCTGGCCCAGGAATTCATGCGCTGCGTCGGGATCTACCCGGTCGGCACGCTGGTGCTGCTGGAATCGGGCCGCCTGGGCGTGGTGGTCGAGCCGCACGAAACGAGCCTGCTCACGCCCAAGGTCAACGTGTTCTTCCACACCCGCGAGCAGCGTTATATCAAGCCCGAAACGGTCGATCTGTCACGGCCGCTGGGCTTTGGTGGCGGTGACCGCATCGTGCGTCACGAGTCGGCCCAGAAGTGGCAGGTCGAACCGCTGCGTTTCATGCAGGTAGCCTGAAGGCGCACGACGCGCTCAGAAGAATTCGGCGGTGTCGTTGGTCGTGACGGTCTGCAGCAGGCCACCATCGACCAGCGCTTCGTAATGGCAGACGCGGTTGCGGCCATGGGCCTTGGCGAAATACAGCGCCTGGTCGGCGTGGCCGAGCGTGACGACCGGCGAATCGGCCGCGCTGACGCCCGTGAAGCCGATGCTGACAGTGACTTGCCCCACCTGCGGGAAAGAGTGGCTCTCGACATCGAGGCGAAAGCGCTCGATGATGCGGCGCGCATTCTCGAGCGTCGTCGAGCGCAGCAGCACCACGAACTCTTCGCCGCCAAAGCGGAACACCCGGTCCTGCGTACGGAATGACGACTGCAGCAGATTCGCGATCAGGATCAGGACTTCGTCGCCGTACAGGTGGCCGAAGCGGTCGTTGACCATCTTGAAGTGGTCGACGTCGACCACGGCCAGCCACTGCTCTTGCGTCCCGTGCCGCGTGCGCCGCTCGGCCAGGCCGGGCATGACGGGCTCGACATCCGTTGCCAGCAGCATGCGCGCCAGCTGGTCGTCGAAGGTCTTGCGGTTGAGCAGACCCGTGAGCGAATCGCGTTCGCTGTAATCGAGCAGATTCTGGAAGTTGCGGTACACGCTGACGATGCCGCTGACCATGTACAGCGCTTCCGGCGTGAACGGGGTGTCGTGCACGATCTCGAGGCAGGTATCGGCCCGCTCGCCGAACCAGATCGGCAGCCACAGGCGGCGCAAGCCGTCCTGGCCCATGCCTTCGGCGCGCGTGGCGTGCTGGCGCAGGCACGCCTCGAGTTCAGGATAAGTGGCGATCGGCTCGCCCGGGCCGCTGTCTTGTGGCTCTTCCTGGCAGGCCGCGCCGCCAGCACGGATGCAGGCGCGCGAGCGCACGAACCGCTGGCTGCCAACAGTGGCAATGGCCAGGACCCGGGTCTGGTGCGCGCCGGATAATTCCTGGACCGCCGAGATCACCGAAATGTCCAGCATGGCGTGATCGCGGTGGCCGGTCATGTCCACCATGTGTCGGAGCAGGGAATCCATGTCGTCGTTATCCAGCCAGCCAAAGCACGAAAAGAGAAGACCCTGCAGATGGCGTGAAGTGACACGCAATAGGGCCAGAAGTGCCGTATTTTTCGGCAGCCAAGCGGAACAGCATAATGCTTTTTTGCAATAGCGGCAACTACTCCAGGGAGTTTTCGTCCCCCTTCGGCAGATCGTGACACGTTAGTGTGTCAACTTTGTTTTTTCTCAGATAAAAATATTTCCTAGTGGAAAGCTGCGCCCTGTCAAATTGCCGTGCGGCACTAATATCTATAGTCAACTTACTGGCACACGTCACATTGCAGGGGCGACCGGGCCCGGTCGCAGCCAGTATTTTTTTAACCACTTAAGGAGATTTGTCATGAGCACGATTACCTCCGCCATCAAAGCCTTCATCGCAGACGAAAACGGTGTGACTGCCATCGAGTATGGCCTGATCGCTGCACTCATCGGCGTTGCAATGGCCACCGTGGCTGGGCAAGTCGGTGATGGTATCAAGGAAACGTTCGAGTACATCCAGGAGCAGTTGAGCGCCGCTCTCCCGACCGCACCGTAATGCGTGTGCCCCCCGGGTCGCAGTCCGGCCCCGGGGGGCATTTTTTCTGGAGCCGATCATGAATATCGCACCCTACCTGGACACGCTGCTGCTGCTGCTGGTGACAGCCGCCGCGATCAAGGATCTGGAAAGTCGGCGCATTCCCAATTCATTGCTGCTCGCTGGCGTACTGGGCGCGCTGCTGCTGCACCTGCTGTCGCCCCACCCAGTGACGGCGTTGCTATCCGCGTTGGGCGGCTGCGCGACCGGCCTGGCCGTGCTGCTGCCGTTCTATCTGCTGCGCGGCATGGCCGCCGGCGACGTCAAGATGATGGCCGCAGTCGGCGTCTTCACCGGCGCGGGCGACGCGCTGCGCATCGCCATCCTGGCCTGGTGCGCAGGCGGGGTGATGGTGCTCGTTGTACTGATTGTCAAAGGGCGGCTGCGCCTGGCCCTGGCCAATCTGTGGGCCATGTTGCTGCCCATCCTGCTGCGCTTGCAACGCTTGCCGAACCCGGATAGCGGCGGCCGGCCCAGCGCGGGTTCGATTCCCTATGGCGTGGCCATTGCGGCAGGAACGATCGTGCATCTGGTCAGTCGTTACGGCGCCACGCCCCTCGCCTGATCGCCGGGGCTGCACTTGTCAGGCATCAAGTGCCACAAATAGATGCTCGTTAGAATCAATCGAGGTTTTCCCAAAACCAACTTCAGCAGCAGGAGACGTCATGATCGGAGTGTTATCGGCCGCCGCGCCGACCGGACCGGATGCATCGTTCCCCCTGTCGGCGCCGGGTTTTGATGCGGATGGCAATCTCGCCGCAGTGCTGCCGCGCCAGCCGCGCACGGTGCGCGACACGGGGCTCGACGCCCGCCTGGTAACGGCGCTCGTGGTCAAGACCCTGCATGCCGACGGCAAGACGCCGCTGTCCCAATTGACTGGACGCCTGCGGCTGTCGGTCAGCGTGCTGCGCGAAGTGCTGCAGGCCCTGGTGGGCACCCAGCAGGCCGAAGTCGCGTATTCGGGCGACAGCGACCTCGATGTGCATTATCAGCTGACGGCCCTGGGGCAGCGCGCGGCCGGCGAATACCTGGCTGAATCGCGCTATGTCGGCCCGGCGCCGGTGACGCTGGCAGCGTGGCGCGCCGTGGTCACGCGCCAGTCGCAGCGCCAGCCCGATGCCGCGCGCGTCACGCGCACCGAGCTCGATGCGGTGCTCGACGGCGACGGCCTGGCGCCGGCCATTCGCGAGCAGGTCGGCGCCGCCCTGTATTCGGGCCGCCCGCTGCTGTTGTACGGTCCGTCCGGCAGCGGCAAGACGTCACTGGCGCGCAAGCTGGCGCGCCTGCGCCAGGACCCGATCGCGGTGCCGTATGCAGTGCTGGTCAACCACGAAATCATCCAGCTGCACGACCTGACACTGCATCCCCTCCCGCTGCACGTGCGCGCCCTCGAAGAACGCCGCACCGGCGATGCACGCTGGGCCCTGAGCCAGCGTCCGCTGGTGCACGTGGGGCCGGAGCTGGCGCGCGACATGCTGGAGCTGCGCAGTGATCTGGGCAGCGGGGTGCTGCACGCGCCGCCCCACATCCTGGCCAACAACGGTTTACTGGTCGTGGACGATGTGGGCCGCCAGCGCGTGCCACCGGGCGAACTGCTGCACCGCTGGCTTGGCGCGCTGGAAGCAGGCCTGGACCATGTCACGGTGCCGGGCGGCGCCACGCACGTCTTGCCGTTCGATGTGAGCCTGGTGCTGGTCACCAGCCTGGCGCCGGAGTCGGTGCTCGACGACGCCTGCCTGCGCCGCATCGGCTACCGGATTCCGGTCGGACCGCTGTCGGAGCAAAGCTATCGCGCGCTGCTGCGGCGCCAGGCGCGCCAGCGCCGGATCGATCTCGATGACAGCGCGATCGCATTCCTGATCGAGCACCTGCACCGTCGTACCGGGCGTGCGTTGCTGGCCGCCTATCCGCACGAGCTGCTGGGCCGGATCGCCGACTTCGCCGGCTTTACCGGCCAGCCGCCGTGCTGCGACGTGGATGGCCTGACGCGCGCCTGGTACAGCCTGTTCGGCGAAGGGGACGCACCATGAAAAACCAACGAGCCGTGATCATGATGGCGCTGGCCGTGGTGCTTGGCCTGCTGGCCGTGGCGCTGGCCGCGCGCTGGATGCTCAATGCGCCGGTGCCTGCTGCCGGCAGGATCGTCGTCGCGAAAAGCGACATCGACATCGGCCAGCGCTTGACCCCCGCGCTGTTCATCGTGGTGGACTGGCCCACCACCAGCGTGCCCAAAGGCGCGTTCACCGATCCCCAGCCGCTGAACGGCCGGGTCCTGCGCAGCAGCCTGCTCGCGGGCGAACCGGTGAGCGATGCCAAGCTGGCCCCGGCCGGCACGCTGGGCGGCCTGTCGGCCCTGATCACCGAAGGCAAGCGCGCGATCACGGTGCGCGTCAACGACGTGATCGGCGTCGCCGGTTTCGCCCTGCCAGGCAACTATGTCGACATCATCGTCAGCACCGAAACGGCGCCCGATCCGAACGCCCCGCAGGTCCGCACACGCAGCATCTCGAAGATCGTCCTGGAGCGCATTCTGGTGCTGGCGGTGGCACAGGAAGTGGGCCGCGACGAGACCAAGCCCAAGGTTGTCAATGCCGTCACGCTCGAAGTCACGCCAGAACAGGCCGAAAAGCTCGACCTGGCGCGCAGCGTCGGCACGCTGTCGCTGGCGCTGCGCAACCAGATCGATCCTGCCGCCACCGCCACCACCGGCGCGACCAAGGAAAACCTGCTGCCGGCGCCGCCTGCTGCACCGGTCGTGCTGCGCGCAACGCCGGCGCCGCGGGTGCAGCTGGTGCGGGCCCCGGCGCCACCGCGGCCGCCGCACCGCGAATGCATCAGCGTCATCAACGGCCTGCATGCATCGCAGGAGTGCTTCTGATGTCTTCCACTGGACCGATCATGCACCGACATCCCACGATCGCACTGCGCGCCTGCCTGGCGGCGGTACTGGCAGGTCTGAGCGCGCTGGCGCTGGCTGCCCCGGCAGGCAAAAAAACCGTCGCGCCCGACACGGCAGCGCAGTCCGGGCTGCACCTGAACGGCGGGTGCCAGGGTGAAGCAGCACGCCCGGCAACCATGGCGCTCCAGATGGGCAAGTCGACCATGCTGCGCCTGCCGGAGGCGGTGCGCCGGCGCAGCGTCGGCAACCCGGCCGTCGTGCAGGCGATGCTGGTCGCGCCGGACACGCTGTATGTCGCTGCCGTCGATGTCGGCACCACCAACATGATCGTGCAGGGCCGCAGCGGTTTGTGCAGCGTGATCGACATCACGGTCGCGATGGACCCGGGCGGTCTGCAAGCCATGCTGGGCGCCGCCATGCCGCACGAGAAGGACATCCGGGTGATGGCCGCCAATGACGCGCTGGTGCTGACCGGCACCGTCAGCGACGCTATCGCAGTCAACCGCGCCGTGGAGCTGGCCGGCGCCTATGTGCGTCGCCCGCTGCGCCAGTTGCCGGCGGCCGACAAGGACAACGCGACCGATGGCGTGATCCAGGTCGGCAATGGCAACGGCAATGGCAATGGCAATGGCGGCGCCGCCGCGGCCGGTGCCGGTGGCGCCAGCGCCCGCGTGATCAACCTGCTGGCAGTCAGCGCGCCCCAGCAGGTGCAGCTCGAGGTCAAGGTGGCCGAGGTCGCGCGCACGCTGCTCGAACGGCTCGAAACCGGGGTGCGTCTGAGCTTCGGATCCGGCAGCTGGACCACGACGCTGGCCGCCGATTTTCTCAGCGGCCTGGCGCGCGGCGGCGTGGCCGGCCTGAAAACCAACGGCAACCGCTTCGGCATCGACGCCGACAAGCTCGATGGCCTGGTGCGCATCCTGGCCGAACCGAACGTGCTGGCCATCAGTGGCCAGGAGGGCGCGTTCCTGGCGGGCGGCAAGTTCTTCATCCCGGTGGCGCAAGACAATAACAAGGTGACACTCGAAGAGAAGGAATTCGGCGTCGGCCTGCGTTTCACCCCGACGGTGCTGGGCGGAGGCCTCATCAACCTGAAGGTCGCGCCCGAAGTGTCGGAACTGTCGCGCGAAGGGATCGGCATCAGCGCCGCCGGCATTGCGGGCACCGCGATCATGCCGCTATTGACCACGCGCCGCGCCAGCACCACGGTGCAGCTGCACGACGGCCAGAGCTTCGCCATCGGTGGCCTGGTGCGCAACAACCTGGTAGCCAACCTGAAAGGCTTGCCGGGACTGAGCGACGTGCCGATACTGGGCGCGCTGTTTCGCAGCACCGATTTCCAGCAGGAGCGCACCGAACTGGTGTTCGTCATCACGGCGCGCCTGGTCAAGCCGCTGCCGGCCGGCAGCCTGAGCTTGCCGACCGACCGTTTCATCGCACCATCGCGCGCCGGCGTGCTGCTTGGCGGCCGCCTGGAAGGCGCGCCTGCCGCTGGCGCGGCGCCTGGTGCACCCGCAGCGGCGCCGGCCACCGGCGGCACCGAACCCGACTAGGAGAGCAGCATGGCATCCACATTCACACGCCGGGCAGCGCTGGTGCTGCTGGCCTGCGGCGCGCAGGGCTGCATTTCGGGTACGCCGCAATGGGACAACCAGTTTGGCGCTGCGACCCGCGCCAACCTGGCCGCGCAGACGATCGACCCGGCCGCGGGCGCCAGCCGCAACCCGGCCACCGGGCTCGATGGCCGGGCGGCGCGCGCGGCCATCGAGAACTACGAGCGCTCGTTCGCCCAACCGGACACCGGCCAGCCGGCGCCCATGATCCGTTCGCAGTAAGCGCGCGGCCCTACCTTTATCGAGGACTTCATGAGAGCGCTCCTGATCAGCCGGGACAGCCACCTGTACGCGGAACTGGCCGCCCAGGGCGCCGCGCGGGTGCCGCCCCTGCACCTGGGCGCGACCCGCGCCGGCCTGCGCGAGGCGCTCGACCGGCCCGATCCCGACGCGCCGCAACTCGTGATCGTCGATGCCAGCAACCTCGAACCGTCCGAGGCCAATCTGCTCGAGCGCCTGGGCCGGCAGTATCCGACGGCGCAACTGATGCTGCTGACCACCCAGCACCAGCCCGACCTGTTGATCACCGCGATGCGCGCCGGCGTGCGTGAGCTGCTGCAACTGCCGCTGGTGCACCGCGCCTTTCATGAGGCGATGGACCGGATTGCGAGCGCCGCCGGCATCTCGACCATGCGCGACGGGAAGGTGCTGGCCTTTATTGCGTGCAAGGGCGGCAGCGGCGCCACCTTCATCTCGACCAATTTCGGCTACGCGCTTGCCTCGCTGGCGGGCAAGAAGGTGCTGCTGATCGACCTGCATGGCCAGTTCGGCGACGCCGCCCTGTACGTGTCGGACCAGAAGCCGGCCATGACGATGTCGGACGTGTGCGCCCAGATCGCCCGCATCGACGGGCCGTTTCTCGAATCGTGCCTGGTGCACGTGACGCCGGGCTTCGGCGTGCTGGCGGCGGCCGACGATCCGTCCCACGAGCGGCAGGCCAAGCCCGAACACATCGACACCATCCTGCGCGTCGCGCGCCAGCACTATGACTACGTGCTGCTCGACGTCGGGCGCCAGATCGATGCGGTGTCGCTGCGCGCGCTGGACGTGACCGACACGATTTACCCGTTGCTGCAACTGGCGCTGCCCGATATCCGCGATGCGCGCCGCCTGCTCGACATCTTCCGCTCGCTCGGCTATGTGCTCGACAACATCCGCCTGATCGTCAACCGCTACGAAAAGGGCGGCAAGCTGCGCCTGCAGGACCTGCATGCGGCGCTGGGCTGCGAAGTGGTGCACACCTTCCCCAACGACTACATCGCGGTCACCGATTCGGTGAACCAGGGCGTGCCGGTGCTGCAGTTGTCGCGCTCGAGCGCCGCCGCGCGCAGCCTGGCCGACCTGGTCGAACTGGTGACCGCGCAGCGGGTCCATGAAAGCCGCGGCCTGCTGGGGCGCCTGTTCGGGCGCCAGGATCACGTCGACTGACTCGCTCCTCACGTTTGAACCACGCACCGGAGACATCGATGTCCCTTCGCGAACGCCTTGCGCTGCCCGACCCCGAACGCCCGAGCGGCGCCGAAACGCACGACGCCCCCAACCAGGCTTACCAGGAGCTCAAGAAGCTGATGCACCAGATGATCCTCGACCGGATCGACCTGGAGCGCCTGAAGCGCCTGACCGCCGAACAGTTCAAGCACGAGCTGGCGCTGCTGGTCCAGCGCATCATCGAAGACGAGCGCATCGTGCTGAACCAGCACGAGCGCCACCACCTGGTGCTCGACATCCAGCACGAGATGCTGGGCTTCGGCCCGCTCGAGCCGCTGCTGGCCGATCCGACGATTTCGGACATCCTGGTCAATACCGCCAGCAAGGTCTGGGTCGAGCGCCACGGCAAGCTCGAACTGACCGACGTCACCTTCCACGACAACGCCCACCTGATGAAGATCATCGAAAAGATCGTCTCGCGCGTGGGGCGCCGGGTCGATGAATCGAGCCCGATGGTCGATGCGCGCCTGCCGGACGGCTCGCGCGTGAACGCCATCATCCCGCCGCTGGCCGTCGACGGGCCGATCCTGTCGATCCGCCGCTTCGGCGGCAGCCCGCTGACGGTGCACAACCTGCTCGAGTACAAAAGCATGGCGCCGCCGATGATCCGGGTGATCGAAAGCCTGGGCACGGCCAAGGTCAACATCCTGATCTCGGGCGGCACCGGCAGCGGCAAGACCACCTTGCTCAACCTGATCTCGGGGTTCATCCCGGCCAGCGAACGGATCGTGACGATCGAGGATGCGGCCGAGCTGCAACTGCGCCAGCCGCACGTCGTGCGCCTGGAAACGCGCCCGCCGAATATCGAGGACAAGGGCGAAGTCACGCAGCGCGCGCTGGTGCGCAACGCGCTGCGCATGCGGCCCGACCGCATCATCCTGGGCGAGGTGCGCGGCGCCGAGGCGCTCGACATGCTGCAGGCGATGAACACGGGCCACGAAGGTTCGCTCGCCACGATCCACTCGAACACGCCGCGTGACGCGCTCTCGCGCCTGGAAAACATGGTCAGCATGGCCGCCGTGAACCTGACGCCGCGCGCGATCCGCCAGCAGATCGTCTCGGCGGTGACGGTGGTGCTGCAGGTTTCGCGCCTGACCGACGGCACGCGCAAGCTGGTGAGCATGCAGGAGATCACCGGCATGGAAGGCGATGTCATCTCGATGCAGGAGATCTTCCTGTTCGAACAGCGCGGCGTCGACCCGCAGGGCAGGGTGCTCGGCCACTTCAGCGCCACCGGCGTGCGGCCGCGCTTTGCCGACCGCCTCAAGCTGTTCGGAGTACCGGTGCCGGACGACGCGTTCGATCCCGACCGCGTGTTTGATTGAAGGATCGATCATGGACATCCTGTTCTACGGTTTCGTGGTGGTGCTGTTTGCCGCTGTCATCCTGGCGGTCGAAGGCTTCTACCTGTGGTGGATGAGTACCCGTGGCGCTGCGGCGCGCCGCATTGCACGCCGCCTGCAGGTCATGTCCAGCGGCGCGCAGACGCGCTCGGGCGAACGCATCTCGATCCTCAAGCAGCGCCCCTACAGCCGCCGGCCTGCACTGGACCGGCTGCTGCACCGGGCGGCGCTGGCCCGGCGCATCGATGCGCTGCTGGTGCAGGCCGGGGCCCCGTGGACCGTCAGCCACTTCATTGGCGCCACCTTCGGCTGCGTGATTGCGGTTCTGGTGGCGTGCACCGTCTGGGCGCTGCCGCTGCCGGCGCGCCTGCTCCTGTGCGTGGCCAGCCTGGGTCTGCCCTGGTGGCTGCTGCACCGGATGCGCGGGCGGCGCCTGATCCGCATCGAGTACCAGCTGCCGGAGGCGGCGGACTTCATTGCACGCGCGCTGCGCGCCGGGCACTCGTTCATCAACGTGCTGCAGATCGTCGGGAATGAAATGCCCGAGCCGCTGGCCGGCGAATTTCGCATCGCGCGCGAAGAGATCAATTACGGCGTACCGATGAACGAAGCGCTGCATGGCCTGGCTGCGCGCATTCCGCTGACCGACCTGCGCTACCTGGTGATCGCGGTGCTGATCCAGCGCGATTCGGGCGGCAACCTGGCCGAAATCCTCGGCAATATCAGCGGCATCATCCGCGCCCGCCTGAAACTCGTGGCGCAGGTGCGGGTGCTGTCGGCCGAAGGCCGCATGTCGGCCTGGATCCTCGGCTTGCTGCCCTTTGGCGTGATGGGCGTGATGACGGTGAGCAGCCCGCATTACGTCAGCATGCTGTGGACCGATCCGAGCGGCCAGCGGCTGCTGTGGTACGGGCTGGGCATGATCATCTTTGGCGTGCTGTGGCTGCGCCAGACCATCCGCATCCGCGTGTGAGGCCGTGATGAATACCACGCAACTGTTGTTCTTGCTGGTTGTTTTCGTCGTCGTCTGTGCGCTGTGCTGGGTCGCACTGGCCCTGTTCGCGCCGGTCGCGCTGCGCGAGCGCCTGCGCCGTCTTCTCGGCCAGCGCACCCTGGCAGGCGCTGGCGACGCGCCACCCCTGCGCTGGATCGAGCGTGTCGCCAGCATCGCCCGACCGCTCACCCGGCTGTCGATCCCCGAGGAAGGCTGGGAAAAATCGACGCTGCGCACCCGTTTCATGAACGCCGGCTGGCGCAACCCGGCGGCGCCGACGCTGTACTTCGCGGCCAAGACCGCGCTGGCGCTGCTGACGCCCGCCGTCCTGGCGCCCGTGATGCTGTTGCGCGACGATACGTCGGGCCGCATGGTACTGATGATCCTGCTGTGCGGCGCGGCGCTCGGCTACTACCTGCCCAACGCCGTGCTGGCGCGCCGCGTCAAACGGCGCCGGCGCGAGATCTTCGAGACCATTCCCGATGCGCTCGACCTGTTGACGGTGTGCGTCGAGGCGGGCCTGAGCCTGGAGCGTGCACTGGTCAAGGTGGCCGCCGAAATCCATATCAAGAGCGTGGTGCTGGCGCAGGAGATGCAGATCGTGCTGATGGAAATGCGCGCCGGCTTCAGCAAGGAAAAGGCGCTGCGCAATTTCGCGCTGCGCTCCGGCGTCGACGATGTCGATACGCTGGTGGCCATGCTGATCCAGTCCGAACGCTTCGGTACCAGCGTGGGCGACGCCCTGCGCGTGTATGCGGACAACCTGCGCCACAAGCGGCGCATGATCGCCGAAGAAACCGCTGCACGCATCGGCCTCAAGCTCCTGTTCCCGCTGATCTTCTGCATTTTTCCGACGCTGATGATGGTCCTCCTGGGACCGGCGGCGATCCAGATTTCCCGTGCCATGAGCGCGCTGGCCAGTGTGCGCTGAACCCAAGGAGTCCGCCATGCGCCCGACCATTCACCGTAGCACCCGATTCACGCGGCTGGCATTGCTGTGCGCCGGTCTTGCGGCATGCGCGCCGCTTCAGACGCCGGTTGGCGCACAGCCGGGGTCGATTGCCGTCTGGCGCGACCTGGCCGCGCCGTCGCAAGAAGATACCGCTCCGGACACTGCCCAACGGTTCGTCACTCTGGGGAGCGCATCTCTGCACAATGACGATTACGACGCTGCCGTTGTGGCGCTGGAACGGGCCTGTCTGCTCGATCCGCTGGATGCGCATTCGTGGGAGTTGCTGGGCGACGCGCTGGCCGCGCTGGGGCAGCATGCACGCGCGCAGCAGATGCTGCGCCAGGCTGCGTCGCTGCGTCAGCACGATTTGCGCGCCGATTTTGCTGCGACCGGTGGCCAGACGGGCGTCGCTGCGCTCGGCCAGGCAATGGAAGCCCCACCGCCCGGCTGGGCGCAGGCGCAGATCCACGTTGGGGTGGACGGCATGATGGAACTGCGCCGCATACCGGCGAGCCCGCCTGTAGTGCCAGCCCTGCAGCCAGCCCTGCAGCCAGCCGTGGTGCGTCTCGAGATCAGCAATGGGAATGGCGTGACCGGGATGGCGCGCGCGCTGGCGCGCCGGATCGACGCACCTGGCCTGCGGGTCACGCGCCTGTCGAACCAGCCCGGCTTTGCGGTGCGCCGCACGCGCATCGAATACGACGCAGCGCACGTCGATGTGGCCAGGCGCCTGGCACAGCGCGTGGGCAGCGTGCACCTGCAGGAAGTTGAACCGCGCGCGCCGGCCAACCTCCGCCTGGTGCTGGGCCGCGACCTGGCGCACCATGGCGCCGCGCTGCCGCCACGCGCTGATCGGACGGCGTTACTGGCGCTGCGCTGAACCGGTCACGGGGCCGCCTTGCGATACACCCGCACATAGTCGACCAGCATCCGGCGCGGGAACGCGGTCGTGCTGTCCGGGTAACCGGGCCAGTAACCGCCAACGGCCAGGTTCAGCAGCACGAAGAACGGGTGCTCGAATACCCAGTCGCCTTTCACGAGGGCCGGCGTGGCGGTGTGGTAGTGCACGCCGTCGCGGTACCAGCGGATCGCCTGCGGTTCCCATTCGACAGCGAATACGTGGAAGTCGTCGCCATAGTCGGCATCGTCCAGCGCGATCGGTTTGCTGAACGCGTGCTCGCCCGAATAGCCCGGCCCGTGCAGCGTGCCGTAGGCATTGCGCGGTTCCTTGCCGATGATTTCCATGATGTCGATCTCGCCGCTCTGCGGCCAGCCAACCTTGCCGATGTCGGCGCCCAGCATCCAGAACGCCGGCCAGATACCCTGGCCCTTCGGCACCTTGATGCGCGCTTCGAAGCGCCCGTACTGCGTCTCTTTCAGGCCGGCTGTCTTGAGCCGCGCCGACGTGTAGTCCTTGCCTTCGTAGCGCTCCTTGCGCGCCTCGATGACCAGGTGGCCATCCTCCACGCGCACGTTTTCGGGGCGCGCCGTGTAGAACTGCATCTCGTTGTTGCCCCAGCCATGGCCGCCCGTTTCAAGCGTCCAGATCGAGCGATCGAGCGCTGCGCCGCTGAATTCATCGCTCCATGCGAGCGTCCAGCCGGGCAGGCGCGCCTGCGTCTGTGTAACTTGCTGCCTGAGGTGCTGCATGATGTTGATGAACGTGTCGGTCCAGACCACGTCACGGTGCGCAGCCAGGTAACGCACCAGTTCTTCATGCGCCTTGGACGACACGCTCAGGTGGTCGCCGCCGATGCCGTGGAAGGTGAAGGCGACCATCGTGCCGCGTGCGACCGCTTGCTCCACCAGCGCGATCAGTTCCGCGCCGCTGGCGCCCACCGGGCCGACCGACGCAACCTGATACGGGTCGACCGCCGCCATCGAAACCGGCACGCCTGGGCCATTGCCCGCCTTGATCGCGACGAACGCCGGGCGCAGTGCGGGCAGGTAGTCGCCGTCCAGCGCCTGCACGTCGCCGCAGGGCGCCGTGTAGGTGCGCTCGCGCCGGCCATCGATCGCTTCGAGCATCGTGTTGGCCAGCAGGACCTGGTCGACCATCTGCGCGCGGCTGGTCGTCGCGAGATCACGATGTGGGGTGACCCAGCCGCGATCCGGGCCCTTGCCCGAGCACTGGTGGAACAGGCTGTGGTTGCCCAGTTCATGACCACGGGCGGCGGCGGCGCGCCACGCAGGCAGGCGCGCCGCCACTGGCGGGCTCGATAGCTGCAGGTAGAAGGTGCCCTTGATGCCGTGGCGGTCCAGCGTCGGCAGCGCGTTGTCGAGTTGCGAGTCGAGCGCGTCGTCGTAAGCGAGGCTGACCGCGGCGCGTGCGCCGCCGGGCCAGGCAAATGTCGGCGCTGGTGCAGCGGCATGCACGGCACCGCTGAAGGCGACACAGACAGCGGCAAGCAGGATGCCGCGGGGGACGCTGCGCGCGAGACGGGCCAGAAAATGGTGCATGCATGCTCCAGTTTGGAAACGTTACCAAAACGTCAAGGCGACTATAGCGTGCCAGATACATCCCGTCAATGCTGGCGGCGCGCCCTTCATCCCTCCCAGTGAGGACCGGCCGCCGCGCCGCGCGCACCAAAGTGTTGCAAAACTACGTCACACGGGTTGACGAGGTAACAGAATATTCCGTTGACAATTTATTTTCATAACTCTAAGATTCAGACCACTGCATGGAAACGTTTCCATGTGACGGACAAATTCCCTTCGATCCCCGATTGGCGTAACCCGCCAAGGAGCCGAGGACACATGACACAGTGCAGCGCGCACCCGGCAATTCACGCAGCGAGGCCATCGGCACCAGCCGATCGGTCTCGCTGCACCACATGGTGGCGTGTAGCCGGGCAAGGAGGCGCCCGGGTTTGAAAGGCAGTACCCGGGGG